>Ga0209399_10001121_pt1 | contig 14260 bp, 13 predicted proteins | sample OV2TP3_FD_184130 | JGI IMG/M metagenome (GOLD analysis project Ga0209399, IMG submission 184130) | Hot spring microbial communities from Beatty, Nevada to study Microbial Dark Matter (Phase II) - OV2 TP3 (SPAdes) (version 3) | ecosystem: Environmental > Aquatic > Thermal springs > Hot (42-90C) ... | reverse complement strand
GCAGGCGATCGACCGCTTCCGGGAGCGATTCGCCGACGCGGCGGTCGTCTGGCATAGCCGCGTGACGAGCAAGGCGCGGCGAGCGGCCTGGGATCACCTGGCCCGCGGGACGTGCCGCGTGGTCATCGGCGCTCGCTCGGCGATGTTCGCTCCCGTGCGTCGCTTGGGGCTGGTCATTCTCGATGAAGAGCACGAGACGACTTATAAGCAAACCGAGGTGCCGCGATGTCACGCGCGCGAGGTGGCCTGCGCTCGAGCGCGCCTCACCGGGGCGATGGTGCTGCTCGGCAGCGCGACGCCGTCCGTGGAGAGCTACTACGCGGCGACGCGGCGCGGCGGCGGTGCGCTGCTGACGCTGCCTGAGCGCGTCGAGGGACGAGCGCTGCCGCGCGTGGACATCATTGATATGCGCGAGGAGCTGCGGCATGGGCGCCGGGCCTCCCCGTTGTCGGCCCGATTGCAGCGGGCATTGCAGCAGACCGTGGAGCGCGGCGGCCAAGCGATGCTCCTGCTCAACCGCCGAGGATTCGCGCGCGTGGCCCAATGCCGCACGTGCGGCGCCGTCGTCCGCTGCCGGTCTTGCGCCGTGCCGATGATCTATCACGCCGCTCGCCAGGTCCTCGCGTGCCACTACTGTCACGCCCAGGCGCCGTTCGAGGAATTGTGCGCCCAGTGCCGGAAGGGGTATCTGCGCTTGCACGGTTCGGGGACGGAGCGGATCGAATCCGAGCTGCACCGGTTGTTTCCGGCCGCCTCGATCGCCCGCATGGATCGCGACACGACGCGCGCGCGCGAGAGCCATCGGGATCTCTATGACGCGGTGCAGACTCGGCAGGTCGGGTTGCTCGTGGGCACGCAAATGATCGCCAAAGGGTTTGATTTTCCCCACGTCACCCTCGTCGGCGTCGTCTCGGCCGACACCGCGCTGAACCTCCCGGATTTTCGCGCCGGCGAGCGCACCTTCGATCTGCTGACGCAGATGGCGGGGCGGGCGGGTCGCGGCGAGCACGCGGGGCAGGTCGTGATCCAAACGTATTGCCCGACGCATTACGCCATCGTCGCCGCCAAGCGGCATGACTATCACCGGTTCTATGCGGAGGAGTTGGCGATGCGGCGACGGCTTCGGCTGCCGCCGTTCGTCCATCTCATTGAGGTGATGCTGCACGGATCCTCGCTGGCGCGCGTGGAGGCGGCGGCGACTCGGCTGGCGCAGGACCTGCGCCGCGGGGCGGCCCGCCGTCGCGTGACGGTCCTCGGGCCGGCTGTACCTCGCATCCCGCGGCTGCGGGGGGCGTACCGCATGAGCCTGCTCCTGAAGGGGCGCTCCGTCGAAGCGATGGTCGCGGTGTTGCGCGCCGCGCTCCAGCCGGGACGGAAATTCCAAGGGCTGCCGGTCGCCATCGACGTCGATCCCCTCTGACGACGGATGCTGAGTCCATTGACGACGCTGCCAAGACCATGGCTCGCCGCTCAACAGATTTTTCTTCGCGACGCGACCCGACGCGGCCAGGCGCCTTGCAATTTCATGCACGATGGTTAGAATAGCGCGATGAGTCGATGAGCGTTCGCGCGCTCTGCCTCGATCCGCATCCGGTGCTGCGGCGGACGGCTCAGCGGATCGACACCTTCACGAACGATGTCCGGCGGTTGGCGCGTGAGATGATTGAGACGATGTACGCCAACGATGGGATCGGCTTGGCGGCGCCGCAAATCGGCGAGGGCATTCAACTCTTCGTCGCCAACCCCTCGCACCGGCGAGGGCAGGAGCTGGTGGTGACCAATCCGGTGCTCGCGGCGACTCGCGGCCGCGCGGCGGTGATTGAAGGATGCCTGAGTCTTCCGCATATCTGGGAGCGCGTGGTGCGCGCGGCGCACGTTCGGCTCACGGGCCAGGACATCTGGGGCCGGCCGCTGACCCTGGAAACCCAGGGGGTGCTTGCCATCGTATTGCAGCATGAAGTCGATCATCTGCAGGGCCGCCTCTTTATTGATCGGCTCTCGTGGCCTCGACGATGCCGCGTCGCCGTCTATCGGATGGTGGCAGGCCGCCGTCGGTCGCGCCAGTGAGGCCATTCGAGCGGCATGCAGGTCGCGTTCTTTGGAACGTCGGAGTTCGCGGTGGCGAGCCTCGAAGCGCTCATCAGCCATCGGCATACGCTGCAGTTGTGCGTGACGCAGCCGGATCGGCCCCAGGGCCGCGGGCGCCGTCTGATGCCGTCGCCGGTGAAGGCGGCCGCGCTTCGGCATGGCCTGCCGCTGCAGCAACCCGAAGCCCTGCGCGCTGAAGACTTCAACGCCTGGCATCCGGAGATCGGGATCGTCATCGCGTACGGACGGCTGATCCCACTCGATTTGCTCGCATGGCCCACCCACGGCATGGTGGGCGTGCACCCATCGTTGTTGCCGCGGTATCGCGGAGCCGCCCCGATCCCGTGGGCGCTGCTGAACGGTGAAACGACGAGCGGTGTGACGATCTTTCGACTCACTGAGCGGCTGGACGCCGGCGAGATGCTGCTGCAGCGCAGCGTCGCCATCGCGCCGCGAGAGAATGCCGAGCAGCTCGCGCGCCGCCTCGCTCAGCTTGGCGCGCAGGCCTTAGTCGAAGGCTTGGAGGCCATCGCGGCGGGCCGCGCGAGCTGGTCGCCGCAGGATGAGTCGCGCGCCAGCGTTGCGCCGAAGCTGACGAAAGCCCAGGGCCGCATTGACTGGCGGCAGCCCGCGGCCGTTATTGAGCGGCTGGTGCGCGCGACGGTCCCATGGCCCGCAGCCCGCTGTCGTTGGCAGGGTCACGAATTGACACTGTGGGACGTCTCGGTGCGCGAGACGTCCGAGCGACGGGAAGAAACGGTGCCGGGAACGGTGCTGCAGATGGAGGAGCGCGCGGTGACCGTGGCGACCGGGGACGGAGCGCTCGATCTTCACGAAGTGCAGCCGGCCGGCCGGCGCCGCATGACCATCGGGGAATTCCTCGCCGGCCATGCCATGAAACCTGGAGCACGATTGGAGTAACGATGCCTGAGTTGCGCAAAGATCCGTTGATTGGTCGCTGGGTGATCATCGCGACGGAGCGCGCCAAGCGCCCGGTCGATTTCATCGCTCCCGCTGAGCCGTCGGGCGGGCAGGAGCTGTGTCATTTTTGCGAAGGGAACGAAGCGCATACCCCGTCGGAAATCATGGCCCTGCGCCCCCCCGGCACCGCCGCGAATCAGCCGGGGTGGACCGTGCGCGTGGTTCCCAGCATCAAGCCGGTCCTGCGCATCGAAGGCAACCTGAACCGCCGCGCCAACGGCATGTACGATCTCATGGACGGCATCGGCGCCCATGAGATCATTATCGAAAGCCCCCAGCACATCGCCAACGCCGCGGATCTTCCCACCGAGCAGCTCCACGGCGCGCTCGATGTGGCCACCCGCCGCATCATCGACCTCGAGCGCGACCCGCGCTTTCGCTACGTCTTGTGGTTTAAAAACTACGGCGCCATCGCCGGCGCCGGGCGCGTCCCGCATGCGCGGTCGCAAGTGATCGCGACGCCGGTGACCCCCTTGCGCGTCAAAGAGGAGCTGCTCGGAGCCCGCCGATATTTCGAAGACAAAGAACGCTGCCTCGTCTGCGACTTGCTCGTGCAGGAGCGCGAGATGCAACACCGCGTCGTGCTGGAGTCCTCGCATATGGTGGCCCTCTGCCCGTTCGCGTCCCGATTTCCCTTCGAGGTGTGGCTGGTGCCGAAAACTCACCGCTGCGATTTCGCCAAGATGCAGCCCGAGGAATTGGCGGACTTGGCGTATCTCTGGAAGCAGGTGCTGAGCCGCTTGAAGATGGTGCTCAGCGATCCGCCGTATAACGCGCTGCTGCACACCGCGCCGTTTCGGCATCCTCGCGGCAAGATCAGCCACTGGAAAACCATCGAGGAGGATTACCACTGGCATGTCGAGCTGATCCCTCGGCTGACGCGGGTCGCGGGGTTTGAGCGCGGCAGCGGCTTCTACATTAATCCGACTCCGCCGGAGGAGTCGGCCAAGTATCTGCGCGAGGCGGTGCCGGAAGCCGCCGTGGTCGGGGTGTCCCATGTCTGAACTGCGACGCGATCCGATTCTTGGGCGATGGAATATCGTCGCCACCGATGAGCCGGACGGTCCGGCGGATTTCGAAGTCGAGGCCCACGCCCTCGGGAAAGGGAAATGCCCCTTCTGTTATGGGAACGAGTCGATGACCCCGCCGGAAATCTACGTCGTTCGGCCTCCGGGTAGCACCGCCAATGGCCCCGGATGGCAGTTGCGCGTGGTGGCCAACAAGTTTCCCGCCCTGCAGATCGAAGGCCCGTTGGAGCGCCGAGGCTTAGGCGTGTTCGATCTGTGCACCGGGGTTGGGGCGCACGAGGTCATCATCGAAACGCCGGATCATCAGCGCCAGATGGCCGACCTGAGCCCGGAGGAATTCCAGGCGGTGATCACGGCCTTTAAAGTGCGTTCGCTGGATCTGCGCGGGGATCGTCGGCTCAAGTACGCGCTCCTCTTCAAGAATTTCGGGCTCTCGGCAGGGGCCTCGCTGGAGCACAGCCATTCCCAACTGATCGCGCTGCCGATTGTGCCCAAGCGCGTGCAGGAAGAATTGAAGGGGGCGGAGCGGTATATGGAGTTTCGCGACCGGTGCCCATATTGCGACATGGTGGCTCAGGAACTCCGCGAAGGAGAACGGGTGGTCTGCGAGAACCGCGCGTTCATCGCATTCTGTCCGTTCATGTCCAGTTTCCCCTTCGAGGTGTGGGTGTTGCCCAAGGCGCACTCGGCGGATTTTGGGAAGATGACGCCGGAGGGCATCGGCGATTTTTCCCGGTTGTTGAAGGAGACACTCGTGCGCATGCGCGCAGCGCTGTCGGATCCCGCGTATAACTTTCTCATCCATACCGCCCCCATCGAGGCCCACGAGCGGGAGGAGTACCACTGGCATCTTGAGCTCATGCCGAAGCTGACGAAGATGGCCGGCTTTGAATGGGGGACGGGGTTCTACATTAACCCCACACCTCCCGAGCTGGCCGCCAACGTCCTGCGCGACGCGCCATTCCACGGGTGAGCGTGTGAGCGTGTTGACACCCCCGACGGAGTGTGTTACACTCGGCGAACCATGACGACGACATTTCCCGCGGTGAAGCAGTTACACCGCGAGTGGTTGCTCATCGATGCGAAGGGGCAAGTCCTCGGAAGGCTCGCCAGCCGCATCGCCCACCTGCTTCGCGGCAAGCATAAGCCAACCTACACGCCTTTTCTCGCGACCGGAGACTTCGTGATCGTGATCAATGCGGAACAGGTCGAAGTCACCGGGCAGAAACGATCCCAGAAGATCTACCAACGCTATTCCGGGTATCCGGGGGGGCGCAAAACCCGCACGCTGAATGAGGTGCTCTCCACGCATCCGGATCGCGCCCTCCAGCAGGCGGTCAAGGGCATGATGCCGGATGGGCCGCTCGGCAGGCGCTTGCTCGGCCACCTCAAAATCTACGCGGGCAGCCAACATCCCCACGCGGCCCAGCAACCCAAGCCTGTCAATGACATGATCATGGGACGACGAGGGGCGCATGCCTGATTCGACCGAGCCGTTAGCGCCGACCGGTCCTTCCCGGATCGCCACCGGTCGCCGAAAAGAGTCCATTGCCCGCGTGCGGTTGCTTCCGGGGATGGGGACCATCCTGATTAACGAACGTCCCTATGAGCAATATTTTCCGCGCGACGTGTTGCAGCTGGACGTTCGCGCTCCGCTGCTCTTGACGCACCAACTCGGCAAGTATAACGTGATCGCCAATGTCGTCGGCGGCGGGCTGACCGGCCAGGCCGGGGCGATCCGCATGGGGATTGCGCGCGCCCTGGCGATGGTGGATGACGCTCACCGAACGAGCTTGCGCGCGGCCGGATTTCTCACCCGGGATCCTCGCGAGAAGGAACGGAAGAAGTACGGACGCAAGGGTGCCCGCAAGCAATTCCAGTGGACCAAACGGTAACGTCGCACGTCTGTGGTGCCATGGGTCGAACTCATCGAGTCGTTCATGGATACATGCGCTGGTAGATGTCGAAACAACGCGTCGCGATTGCAGGAGCGACCGGCTATGCGGGTGAAGAGCTCATCCGGTGGCTTCTCAAACATCCCTCAGTTCAGCTTACCTACCTGGCGGCTTCCGCGAAGTGGGAACGCCCGATCCCGCTCGCGGACGTCGCGCCTCGTTTTGCTCGGCGCGTAGACCTTCCGATCGAATCACTGGATCCCGCGCGTCTCCTCAGCGTCTGCGACTGCGTTTTTCTCGCCTTGCCGCATGGTGAGGCGATGGCGCTGGCGCCGAAGCTGCTGGCCGCCGGCAAGCGCGTCATCGATTTGAGCGGGGACTTCCGCTTGCGGGACGCGGCCGTGTATCCTCGCTGGTACGCGAGGCCGCACGCCTCCCCTGAGCTTCTCGCCGATCGCCGCGTAGTCTACGGCCTCACCGAGTTTCATCGCGCGCAGCTTCCCGAGGCCAAGCTCGTGGCGAACCCCGGCTGCTACGCGACGAGCATTCTCCTCGCCTGCCTGCCGCTCTTTGACGCCGGCGTGGTCGAGGGCGAATCGTTCATCGTCGATGCGAAATCAGGCCTCAGCGGAGCCGGCCGTAAAGCGCAGACGCAGCTGCTCTTTGCCGAAATGACCGAGAATCTCCGGGCCTACAAGGTGAACGAACATCAGCATCTGCCGGAAATCCTCCAAGAGATCACGCACGTGACGGCGCGCGCCGCCGCGATGGTCTTCGTGCCGCAGGTGATCCCGGTCCATCGCGGGCTCATCAGCATGTGTTATCTGCGCACGAAGGCGGATCGCTCAGCGCTGGAGCGGGTGTACGCGCAGCGATATGCTGCAGCGCGGACCCCGTTCGTTCGCGTGCGCGCGGCCGGCTTCCCCGAGCTGAAGGATGTCGCGGACACCAACTATTGCGACATCGGCTTCGCCTACGATGCCGCCACCTCGACGCTCATGGTCGCCAGCGCGCTGGATAATTTGGTCAAGGGAGCGGCGGGGCAAGCGATCCAAAATTTCAATCTCATGTACGGATTGCCTGAAACAACCGGCCTCTTGTGAAGGTGCGCGGGCGGCGATGAACGGGCCGTATCGAGTCATCCCGGGAGGCGTGACGGCGGCCAAGGGATTTCTCGCCTCGGCGGTCAATGCAGGCATCAAGCGTCTGAAAAAGCCCGATGTGTCGCTCGTGGCGTCCGAAGGACCGGCGACAGCGGCCGGTGTGTTCACGACGAATCAGGTGAAGGCCCCTCCCATCCTGATCAGCGAAGCGCGGCTGCGAGGAGGCGCGGCTCAGGCGATTCTCTTAAACAGCGGCTGCGCGAATTGCATGACGGGCGATGCGGGCATGCGCGACGCCGTGCGGCTCGGTCATGCGGTGGCCGGGTTGTTGCGCCTGCCGGATGACCGGGTGCTGATGGCCTCGACCGGCTTGATCGGCTCGCGCCTGCCGATGCGGAAGATGCTGCGCAAGATGCCTGAGTTGGTCGCCTCCCTGCGTCCTGAGCATCATACGGCGGCGGCGCTGGGCATCCTCACGACGGATTTACGGCCCAAGGAATTTGCGATGGAGCGCGTCATCGCCGGCCGGACGATCCGGGTAGGCGGCATGGCCAAGGGAGCCGGCATGATCGCCCCCTCGATGGCCACGATGCTGGCGGTGGTGACGACCGATGCCCGCGTGGCGGCGCCTGTGCTGCGACGTCTGCTGCGCGAGATCACCGAGAATACCTTCAACCGGATGACGGTCGATGGAGACATGAGCACGAACGATTGCGTGCTGCTGTTGGCCAACGGCCGCTCCGGCGTGAGCGCGCATCCGGGTAGCCGCGCGTTACGCGAGCTGCGCGGGATGTTGCACCAGGCGCTGGAACATCTGGCGATTGAGATCGTGCGGGACGGCGAGGGGAGCACGCGGCTCATGCACGTCGAAGTCATCGGCGCGCGCACCGACCAAGAGGCGCAAGCCTGCGCGCGCCACGTGGCCTGCTCGTCGCTGGTGAAGACCATGCTGGCCGGCGGTGATCCCAACGTCGGGCGGATCGCCGCGGCGGCCGGGGCTTCCGCGGCGCGGTTTGATCCGCGGCGGCTCGATGTGTTCATCGAAGGTCACCGCCTCGTGTCCGGCGGAGTCGTCGGGCGCGATGCCCTCGCGGCGCGGGAGTGGCTGCGGCGTCCCGAGGTGCGCGTGCGCATCGAGCTCCACGCGGGCCACGGGACCGGATGGATGCGCACGTGCGACCTCACGGAAGAATACGTGCGCATCAACGCGCACTACGCGACGTAGCCGCCGACGATGCGCGACTCGATCCGCAAGGCGGATGTCCTCATCGAAGCACTGCCCTATATCCAGCGGTTTCGGGGGCGCGTCATCGTGGTGAAGTACGGCGGCAGCGCCATCGACAATCCGCGCGCGATGCGGGGCATGCTGGAGGACTTGATCTTCCTGGGGGCGGTCGGCATTCATCCGGTGCTCGTGCACGGCGGCGGCCCGATGATTACGCGCACACTGGCGGCGGCCGGGCGCTCGACGGCATTCGTGGACGGCATGCGCGTGACCGATCGGCACACGATCCGCGTGGTGGCGCGCGAGTTGGAGGCGGTGAATCGCCGGCTGGTCGCGCAGATTCGGCGGCTCAAGGGCGAGGCCGAGGGTCTCGTGGCGCAGCATTGGGTGATCGTCGCCGAGCCGCACCCGCGCGCCGAGGAGCTGGGGTTCGTCGGCTCGGTGCGGATGATCCAAACCGGGCGCATCCGGCAAGCCTTGCGCCGCCATGCGATCCCGGTGATTTCTCCGGTGGGCCTCGGCGAGCGCGAGCAGCGCTATAATCTCAATGCCGATGATGTGGCCAGCCACGTGGCCGCGTACTTGAAAGCGGAAAAGCTCGTGCTGTTGACCAATGTCCGCGGCATCTTCCAACGGCCCGGGGATGCGCGCTCGCTGATCTCGACGCTGCCGATCCCACGGGCCAAGGCGCTGATCGCGCGCGGCGTCATTCAGTCCGGCATGATTCCAAAGGTCACCGCTTGCATGACGGCGCTGCGGCACGGGGTGAAGAAGACGCACATCATCGACGCGGCCATTCCGCACGCGATGTTGGTCGAGATTTTTACGAACCAAGGGATCGGGACGGAAATCATTCGGTAAGCGATGACGGACTCCACGCGCGAGGTGATCACGCAGTACGAGCGATACATGATGAACACGTACGCGCGCGCGCCGCTGGTGCTGACCAAGGGCAAGGGCAGCCGCGTGTGGGACGTGGAGGGGCGCGAGTACCTCGATCTATTCCCCGGCTGGGGCGTCAGCGGGTTGGGCTACAACCATCCGTGGACGATGCGCGCGCTGCGCGGCCAATCCACACGGCTGATCCACGTCTCCAACAATTACTATCATCCGCTTCAATGGCGCGCGGCCAAGGCGTTGGTGGACGCGTCCTTCGACGGCAAAGTGTTTTTTACGAACAGCGGAGCGGAAGCGGTGGAGACCGCCGTGAAGCTGTCGCGGCGCTGGGGGCACGGCCGCCATGAGATCATCGTGATGGAGCGGTCGTTTCACGGGCGCACGATGGCGGCGTTGAGCGCCACCGGGCAGTCGAAGCATCAGGAAGGGTTCGAGCCGCTGGTCCCCGGGTTCGTGCGCGTGCCGTTCAATGACCTGGAGGCGGCGCGCCAGGCGGTGACGCCGAAGACGTGCGCGATTCTGCTCGAGCCGATTCAAGGCGAAGGCGGCGTGCGGCTCGCCACGGATGCATTCTTGAAGGGCGTGCGGCAACTCTGCGATGAGCGCCGCCTGCTCTTCATCGCGGATGAAATTCAAACCGGTATGGGGCGGACCGGCCGATGGTTCGCCTATCAGCACGCCGGGGTGGAGCCGGACGTGCTGTTGCTCGCCAAGATGCTCGGCGGAGGATTTCCGATCGGCGCGGTCGTGGCGAAACGGGCGATCGCGGATACGCTGACCCCCGGCACCCATGCGACGACGTTTGGAGGCAGCCCGCTTGGGTGCGCGTGCATCCTCGCCGTGTTTGAGGCGGTGGCATCCCAAGGATTGCTCGAGCGCGTCAACCAGCTTAGCCCCATGATCGTTCAGCGACTCGAGGCGCTCGCGTCGCGCGCGCCGATCATCCGGGAGGTGCGGGGTCGAGGATTCATGATCGGCATCGAACTCTCGGTGGATGGGGCCGCGGTCGTGGACGCCTGTCGAGCGAAGCGGCTGCTCATCAATTGCACCCAGGGGCGCGTGCTGCGCCTGCTGCCGGCCCTGACGATTACGCGGGCACAGATCGATCGCGCCCTCTCCATTCTTGAAGAGGCGCTGCTCGCCGCGGCCCGCGAGGCGGGGGGATGAAGCGCGATTTCTTGACGGTGACGGATCTGACCCCGCAAGAGCTGCGGAACATTCTGCGGCAGGCGGTGATGTTCAAGCGGCATCGCCGCGGAGGGCCTCGGCCGTTGAAGGATCGCACGATCGCGCTCGTCTTTCAGAAGCCGTCGATGCGCACGCGCACGGCGTTTGAAGTGGCGATTCTTCAGTTGGGCGGGAGCGTCGTCTATCTCGGGCAGGAGGACATTCAATTGGGCCGTCGCGAGCCGATGAAGGACGTGGCGCGCGTGCTCTCGCGCTACGTGGACGGCATCGTGCTGCGGACGTTCGCGCATCGCAACGCGGAAGAGTTCGCCCGCCATGCGCGCGTCCCGGTGATCAACGGGCTCTCGGATCTCGTGCATCCGTGCCAGGCGCTGGCGGATTTGATGACGATCGAAGAGCACTTCGGCCGCTTGAAGGGGCTGCGCCTGGGCTACGTGGGCGACGGCAACAACGTCCTCCATTCGTTGATGGAGGGTGCTGCGATGACGGGGATGCATGTCGCCGTGGCCGCCCCCGAGGGCTATCAGCCGGAGGCCTCGGTGTGGCGCGCAGCACGGCGATGGGCCGGCGTGACCGGGGCCACGTTGCGGCGCGAGGTCGATCCGCGCCGCGCGGTGCGCGATGCCGATGTCGTGTACACCGATGTGTGGGTGAGCATGGGCAAGGAGCGGGAGCGCCGGAAGCGGCTGCGCGTCTTTCGTCCGTATCAGCTCAACGTAGCGCTGCTGCGCCACGCGAAGCCGAGCTGTCGGGTGATGCACTGCCTGCCGGCGCATCGCGGCGAAGAAATTACCGAAGAGGTGCTCGAAGGGCCCCGGTCGCTCATCTTCGAGCAGGCGGAGAATCGCTTGTATGCGCATAAGGCCCTGCTGCGGTTGTTATTTGATGAGGTGACACGATGAGCGCGTCAACCGGCCGGCCCACGGTGGCGCTGGCCTATTCCGGGGGCTTGGATACGTCGGTGTGCGTGCGATGGCTCGCGCAGCGCGGCTATCGCGTCATCGCGTTCATGGCGAACGTCGGGCAGGGCGATCCTCCGGCCGCGGCGATCGCGCGGGCCAAGCGGGCCGGAGCCGCGCGGGTCCTCGTGCGCGATTTGCGCCGGGAATTCGTCACGGAGTATCTGTGGCCGTCGCTGCAGGCGCACGCCGTCTATGAAGGGAAGTACCTCTTGGCAACGGCGCTGTCGCGGCCGCTCATTGCCAAGCATTTGGTGGACGTGGCGCACGACGTGCGAGCCACGACGGTGGCGCATGGGTGCACCGGCAAGGGCAATGATCAGGTGCGCTTTGAGCTGACCGTCCGCATCTTAGATCCACGTTTGAAAATCGTGGCCCCGGTGCGCGAATGGGAATTCCGCTCGCGCGAAGAAGAGATCGACTACGCGCGGCGCCACGGCATCCCCATCGACGTCTCGAAGCGCAGCCCGTACAGCATCGATCAGAATCTGTGGGGCACGAGCATTGAATCGGGGGTCCTGGAGGATCCGTGGACCGAGCCGCCGCCCCAGACGTACCGCTCCATCCGCTCCCCGGAGCGCGCCGCGTCCCGTCCCGTGTATGTCACGATCGGGTACGTGCAGGGCGCGCCGCGCGCGCTCGACGGCCGGCGCGTGCCGCCGATCGCGCTCATCGAGCGGCTGAACCGGTTGGGGGCCGCGCACGGGATCGGGCGATCTGACATGATCGAGAGTCGCGTCGTCGGCATTAAATCGCGCGAAGTGTACGAGGCGCCTGCGGCGACGATGCTGCTGGAGGGCCATGAGGAGCTCGAGCGGCTGATCCTGGACCGAGAGCTGCTGCGGGTCAAGCAAGACATCGGGGCGCAGTACGCCGAGCTGATTTATTCCGGGCGATGGTGGACGCCGCTCAAATCGGCCCTGGATGCGTTTGTGGATGCGACGCAACGGCGCGTGACCGGGACGGTGCGCTTGAAATTGTATAAAGGGGCGTGCCAGGTGGTCGGGCGCCGGTCGCCGCACAGCCTCTATCGGCCGCGCCTGGCGACGTATTCCGCCGAGGATCAATTCGATCGACGCGCCGCCGAGGGATTCATCAAACTCTTCGGGCTTGCGTATGAAGGGCAGGGCGAAACCGCGAATGACAGCCGCTCACGCCGCTAAATTATGGGGCGGGCGATTCAGCAAGCGGACCGATCCGCTGGTTGAGCGCTTTACCTCGAGCATCCGCGTCGACCATCGGCTGGCGAAATATGACGTGATCGGATCCATCGCCCATGCGAAGATGCTCGGCCGAAGCCGCATTCTTTCCGTGAGCGATAGCCGCCGATTGGTGAGCGGGCTGACGCGGATCCTTCGCTCCATTGAATCGGGGCGCTGGACGTTTGATCCGAAGGCGGAGGATATCCATACGCAGATCCAGCAGATGCTGGAGCGGGGAATCGGCCCGGTCGCGCGCAAGTTGCACACCGCGCGCAGCCGCAATGATCAAGTCAGCTTGGATCTTCGACTGTACTGTCGCGATGCGGTCGCCGCGCTGCGCGGGGATCTGCGCGCCCTCCAACGCGCCCTGGTCGCGCTCGCCGCGGCGCATCGCAGCGTCGTGATTCCTGGGTACACGCATCTTCAGCGGGCGCAGCCGGTGCTCCTCGCGCATCATCTGCTCGCCTACGTCGAGATGCTCGAGCGGGACGCGGAGCGGGTCGAGGATGCGCGCAAACGCATTGACGTGATGCCGCTGGGCGCCGGGGCGCTGGCCGGTAGCTCGCTGCCGATCGATCGGCCATATGTCGCCACGTTGTTGGGGTTTGCTCGGGTGGCTGAGAACAGCATGGACGCGGTGTCTGATCGGGATTTCGCGTTGGAGCTCACGGCGATTCTCGCGAGTGTGGCGGTGCATCTCTCGCGTCTTGCCGAGGATCTCATCCTGTGGAATACGGAAGAATTCGGATGGATCGCGCTCGATGAAGCGTTTGCCACGGGGTCGAGCCTGATGCCTCAGAAGAAGAACCCTGATGTCCTGGAGCTGATTCGCGGGCAGGCAGGCTTCGTCATCGGGCAGCTCGCGGGCTTTTTGACGATGATGAAGGGGCTTCCACTGGCCTATAATCGGGATTTGCAGTGGGATAAACGCTTCGTCTTTGACACGATCGACGTGAGCCGGGAAGGCTTGCAGGTGCTCGAGCGGCTGCTGCGCCACGTGCGCGTGAAGACAGCGCGGCTCGCGGAACTCCTCGAGGCGGATGCGTTGTGCGCGACGGACCTCGCGGAGTATCTCGTGGCGCGCGGGATGGCGTTCGCGGACGCGCATGAGGTTGTCGGCCGCGTGGTGGCGCTCGCGGAGCGCGCGGGCAAGCGGCTGCGCGAGCTGAGCCTCACGGAACTGCGCCGCATCTCGCCGCGCCTTGACGCGGGAGCCCTCGCGCGGCTGGATCCCCATCGCTCCGTGACGTGGAAGCGCAGCCTCGGCAGCACGCATCCCGCGCAGGTTCAGCGAGCGCTTCAGCGCTGGCATCGCCACCTGCGCTTTCAGGGACACAATACTTAATTGGTAGGTGTTCCGAACAGATGAATGAGCGGGATGCGCGGAATAATATGAGGGCGTCGGATGTACTACCCGCATGATTTTCATCGCGTGAAGGGGCAGCTCCATTGCGAGCAGGTGCCGATCCGGCGCATCGCGCAGGCCGTCGGCACGCCGGTCTACATCTATAGCTATCGCACGCTCGTGGAGCATTTCCACAAGCTGCGCGCGGCGTTTCACGCGTGGCAGCCGCTCATCTGCTTCTCCGTGAAGGCGAACGCGAACCTCGCCATCCTCAGGCTGCTCGTGCGGGAGGGAGCCGGGCTGGATATCGTGTCGGGCGGTGAGCTGTATAAGGCGCTGCGGGTCGGCT
>Ga0209399_10001120_pt1 | contig 14261 bp, 12 predicted proteins | sample OV2TP3_FD_184130 | JGI IMG/M metagenome (GOLD analysis project Ga0209399, IMG submission 184130) | Hot spring microbial communities from Beatty, Nevada to study Microbial Dark Matter (Phase II) - OV2 TP3 (SPAdes) (version 3) | ecosystem: Environmental > Aquatic > Thermal springs > Hot (42-90C) ... | reverse complement strand
ATCTGGCGACGGCGTTTGCGAGCGTTCGGCCTTCACGCGCTCGTTGTAGCCATCAATGTTGCGAACCCCCAGCTCAGCCAAGCGCTGGTAGCGCCGCTCCATCTCGGTCACGGCCCAGCCTAACGCGGCCGACGCCTTTTTGACATCGGTCACCACGGGCGCGACGAGATGTGGCAGTCCGTTGAACACCGCCATCTCCACCATCTTAGGATCAATCAAGAGCAGCCGTACCTCATCCGGGGTGGCGTTGTAGAGAAAGCCGGTAATGAGCGCGTTGAGGCAGACGGTCTTGCCGGAACCCGTCGTCCCTGCAATGAGCAAGTGGGGACACTCACGCAAGTCGGTCACCAGCACATCGCCCGACACGTTTTTGCCCAAGGCCAGCGTCAATTTCGAGGTGGCGCGTTGAAATGTTGGGGACTCGATCACTTCGCGCAGGTACACGGTGCTGGAGATCGTGTTCGGCACTTCCACCCCGACGCGCGACTTGCCGGAGATCGGGGCCACGCGCACACTCTGCGCCTTGAGCATCAGGGCGATGTCTTCGGAGAGGGCCGCGATGCGGCTCACCTTCGTCCCTGGCGCTGGCTGGAGTTCATAGCGTGTAATCGCCGGGCCTTTTTCCACTTCCACCACCTGCGCCTGAATCTCAAAATCGCGCAGGGTCTCTTCCAGCCGCCGCGCACTGACTTCCAGATTCTCTTGAATTTGTCGCTCGCTGATCGGCGGCGGCACGTTCAACAAGTCCACCGAGGGAAATTGATAGGTGCCGACAATCGCCGGCCGTGGTTTCTTCGATGGCGATGCCGCGGGGCGTGGCGCATCAGCCAGCGTAATCGTGGGCGTGCCTGGTGCGGGCATCTTCGCTGGTTTCGGTTCGAGTAGCTTCCTCGCTGGGACGACGGTGGTGGTCACGCGCGGCGATGGAGTCGCCATCCCCTGCGCAGGCATTGAGGCCGAGCGACCAGCGGCAAACGGTTTCGTCACACGCACGCGCGTCAGGCGACGTCTAAGCCATCCCCACCCATGGACACTCCCCTGCTGCGCGATCCGAAAACTCACGCGGCCCCACGTCCAGGCGAGAAAGTCAGTCACGGCCAACAGGGACAGGATCGCGACGCACCAGCCCACGAGATGCGCGCCAATGGAGCCGAGATACCGATAACACCACTCGGCGGTCACCACGCCCAGGAATCCACCTCGCTGCACCTGATGGGCAAGGTCTGGGGTGCTCAGGCTCCCCAGCGTGCTCGAGGCCAGTAACAACAGGGCCGTGCCGATGATGCGCATGGGCGCTAACCGAAACGACATCCCTCGCCACCGCATCCAACCCCACACGCCCAAGAGCCCTGTCAAGAGATACGCCGACCAGCCCAGCCCGCGAAACAACGCATAGGCCACGTAGGCGCCGATGAGTCCACCGACGTTGTGCACTGGACGCGCTGGCGGCGCACTGTCCCAGGCAATGTCCTGGGGATGGAAGGTCAGCACGCTGACCAGGAGGAAGAGCGTCGCGACCCACCAGAGGAGGGCCATGACTTTGTCACGCAGCTCGGGTTTCATGCCATGCCTCGGAGGAACAGCCACATCCCGACGACGCCACAGTACCAGGCAAAGGGGGTGAGCTGATAGCGCGTCGTCACTCGTTCCAGGAGCTGAATCGCACCCAAGCCCACGAGGAACGTGACCAGCAATCCTGTGCCCCACACCAGGGGCGAGAAGCCCACGCCACCCTGCGGTGGGGTCAAGCCAAATTCAACGAGCGCCGCCCCTGCCACCGTCGGAATCGCTAGGAGGAGGGAAAAATGGACGGCGGTGCGTGGGGCGACGCCTAAGCCTAACGCGGTGGCAATCGTCGCCCCGCTGCGGGAAATCCCTGGCATGACCGCGAGTCCCTGCGCGCACCCAATGAGCAGTGCCTGTTGCCAGGTCACGTCGGTCGCCTGCGCTGACGGCCTCGCGGCCCAGCGACGCCCCGACCAGTTGCCGAGCGCCAACCACCCCCCGGTGATCATCAACCCGCTCCCCATCCACTGAAGGTGGAGGGTGGTCGCCTCTGCCAACGCATGGAGCCACCACCCGATCACGACGGTCGGCCCCATCGCGATCACGACCGCCAGCCAGCGTTGACGCTGCGATGTCCACCAGGCACGAATCGTCTGGCGCAATGCCACGACGATGGTCAGGGTCGTCCCCAGGTGGAGCCACACATCAAAGGCCAGTGTCGGCTGGGTCGTCCCCCACAGGGCATGGAGCACGGCCAAATGACTGGAGCTGGAGATGGGCAGGAATTCCGTCACCCCTTGGACCAGCGCCGCGATGATCAGCTCAGGCCAGTGCATGGTGTGGTCACGGGGTGGATGCGTTGATGAGTGGATGGGGCACGACCCATCTCCTCATCCTCCCATCGGCTCAGCTACCGAGGTACTTCCGACTGATGCCGCGGGCTCTGTTCGCGTCGGTGGTGACGGTCGTCAGGCCGATCGCGACGCGGGCGCTCAGGGCGCGGCTGGTGTTCCCCTTCGGGCGGTGGCGGCAGCAGCGCCTTGCGCGACAAGTTGACACGGCCCTGCTCGTCAATCTCAATGACCTTGACCTCAAACTCATCCCCGAGCTTGACGACGTCTTCCACTTTGTCCACGTACTTGTAGTCGAGCTCGGAGACATGCACGAGGCCTTCTTTCCCGGGGAGGATTTCGCAGAAGGCGCCGAAGTTCATGATCCGTTTGACCTTGCCCTTGTAGACCTTGCCCACTTCCACTTCGGCGGTCAGATCGCGGATCATCTGGATGGCGCGCTCCGCCGCGGCGCCGTCTACCGAGGCGACGGAGATGCTCCCGTCGTCTTCCACATCAATCTCGGCTTTCGTCAGCTCGATGATCTTGCGAATCATCTTGCCGCCCGGACCGATGACGTCGCGGATCTTATCCGGGTGAATGCGAATCGTCGTGATGCGCGGGGCATACACTGAGAGCGAGGGCCGCGGCTGCGCGAGCGCCTGCGCCATCTGGTCGAGGATACGGAACCTGGCCTCGTGCGCTTGCGTGAGCGTCTCGCGGATCATCACCAGCGTGAGCCCTTGGGGCCGCTTCACATCCAGTTGCACCGCGGTCATCCCCTGCCGCGTCCCAGCGATTTTGAAATCCATATCGCCAAAGTGATCTTCCAGACCGGCGATGTCGGTGAGGATCACATGACGGGTCGTATCCGATACCATCCCCATCGCAATCCCGCCCACCGAGGCTTTGAGGGGCACCCCAGCGTCGAGGAGGGCCAATGTCCCTGCACAGACGGTCGCCATGCTGGAGGAGCCGTTCGACTCCAGGATGTCGGAGACGAGACGCACCGTGTAGGGAAAGGCCTCTGACGTCGGCATCATCGGTTGCAGCGCGCGCTCGGCGAGGGCGCCGTGGCCAATTTCACGACGGCCTGGGCCGCGGACGGGTTTGATCTCACCGACGGAAAACGGGGGAAAGTTGTAGTGCAACATAAACGTCTTGTACGTTTCCCCTTCCAACGATTCAACCAACTGCTCATCGTCGCTGGTGCCGAGGGTCGTGACCGTGAGACTTTGCGTCTGGCCGCGCGTAAAGAGCCCGGAGCCGTGCGTCCGCGGCAGCACGCCCACTTCACAGGTAATCGGACGCAGTTGCGTAAACTGCCGCCCGTCCGGCCGTCGCTGCTGCTCCAGGACCATCCGACGGACCAGGCGGAGTTCCACCTCATAGAAGGCGTTGTCGATCGCCTCCGCTGTCCACGTGCCGTTCTGCGCGGTGAGCTGTTCGTTCAACTGGGCCACCAAGGCGGCCCGTGCCGCTTCGCGCTGGTCCTTCGTGGGCAGATCAGTGAGTCGCTCGAGCGCACCGAGGGCCAGCTCTCCCACTTTCGTCAGCAGCGCTGGATCGAGCTGGATAACTTGATACGCGAGTGGCGGTCGCGCGGCCTGGCGGGCAAAGGCCTCCTGCCAGTCAATGAGTGTGCGGATGTGCTGGTAGCCGGCGTCAACGGCCTGCTGGAACTCCTCTTCCGAGACCTCTCGGAGACCGGCTTCCAGCATGACAATGCCCTCGGGCGTGCCGGCGATGACCACATCGAGGGGACTCTCCTTCAACTCAGCGTAGGTGGGATTGCAGACGAACTGCCCGTGGACCTTGCCGATCCGCACGGCGGACAGGGGTGCGCGCAGCGGCAGCCCTGAGAGTCGAACCGCGACTCCCCCACCGAGGAGGGCGAGGATATCCGGATCATACGCGCCGTCCGAGGAGAGGACCGAGGCCATGAGCTGCACTTCCTGGAGGAGGCCATAGGGCAGGAGGGGCCGAATCGGGCGGTCAATCAGGCGGGCGCTCAGGATCTCTTTTTCCGTGGGCCGGCCTTCGCGTTTAAAAAAGCCGCCAGGAATCTTGCCGGCGGCATACGTCTTCTCGCGATAATCTACCATGAGGGGAACATAATCCAGACTACCAAACTTCGTGGCCGGGCCAATCACGGCCGTCACCAACACCACGGTGCCGCCTTGTTGGACGACGACAGCGCCGTGGGCTTGTTTCGCGATTTTCCCCGTCTCAAGCGTCAGCGTGCTGGCGCCCAGCGAGGTCTCAGTGCGTAAGGACATCGTTATCTCCGGAGACCCAATTGGTCAATCAACTGCCGATAGTCCTGGGCGGCTTCATCTTTGAGGTAGTCTAAGAGCTTGCGGCGGCGACTGACGAGGCGCAGGAGTCCCTGGCGGGAGTGGTGGTCGTGGAGGTGGGCGCGAAAATGCTCGGTCAATTGGTTGATGCGTTCGGTGAGGAGCGCAATCTGGACACGGGCGGAGCCCGTATCATGCGCATGTTCACGGAACTGGTTGATGATATTTGACTTACTGACTTTCGCTGTTGCCATTCTTATCCGTTAGTTGTCCTTAGTATACGGGAGCAACTCACGCAAGTCAAGCGTTTCACCACGCTGCTCTGTGACCTGAGGCGTGAGCTGTAAGCCGAGTTCTGTCCCCCACCACCTCTGACGGTCGTTCAGCGTTCAGCGTTCGGCGAATACTCGCCCCACGCTGAACGCTTGACGACGAACTGCCGCCTTTGGCGGCAGGGTAATGGCCATCTCTCTCGTCCCCGATTTGCACCGGGGCTCCAGCAGCCGACCCGTCCCGATGCCTCGCGACCGTGAAACGGTGGCGAGGTTTCAGCGGGCCACGTCATCCCCGACCCGATGGGCCGGGACATCGGAACTGTTTGGCCTTGCTCCGCGCAGAGATTGCCGCGTTTCACCCTCCCCGCCACGCGGTGTGGTGGGGAGACTCGTCTCTGTGGCTCTGATCCGTTCTACGTAGCCCCCGCGTCGCAGGGGCGCAGCAGAAGTCTCGAGTTTCTCGAGATGCGCTGCCCTGTGGAGCTCGGACTTTCCTCCTCCACCAACGCACTGTGGCGGAAGCGGCCATCCACCCACGCCTCAGGTCAAAGAGCGCACGTATGCGTCCGTGGATCGTCGTTCGTGGTTCGTCGTTCGGGGATCGTCGCTCGAAGAACGAACAGCCTACGCTACGAGCGGCGTTTCAGCGACCGATCAATGCGCGCCTCGATCGCTTCGTTCGCCAAGCGATCCGCGGCGCGATTCTGCTCGCGAGGAATCGCGACGATCTCCAGCGAGGCAAACCCTTGTTGCAAGTGCAGGAACTGGTCGTAGTACGGTTGGAGGCTCGCCTCGCGCACGCGATACTCACCACTGAGCTGTTTGGCGACGAGTTCACTATCGGTGTGGACGCGCAGGGACTTGTACCCGCGGATCAAGGCCTCCTGTAACGCATAGATGAGCGCCGTGTACTCGGCCACGTTGTTCGTCGTCTCACCGATGTACTTGTGCAACATCACCACCGGCCGAGCCACGCCATCCTGCTGGAAGACAACGCCGATGCCCGAGGGGCCGGGATTGCCTTGACTGGCCCCGTCAATAAAGACATCCATACGCTTCGTGGTGCGTGGTTCGTCGTGCGTCGTTCGATTCACGGGTGACGGTTCACGGTTCACGATTGTACTGGTGACTGGTGTTCTGGTGACGTGCCCCTACGCGGCTTACGGTTCCACCCAGTAAAGGATGCGCGCGCAGTTGTCGCACGGAATGAGTTTCTCGCCCATGCGGACTTCGTGAATCACCTGCGGCGGCAGGACCATGTGGCAGCCGCCACACGCCTCGTGGTTGATCGGCACCAGCGCCAGCCCCTCTCGATTGACCAGCACGCGTTCATACGCGGCCAGCGTCATCGGCGGAATCGCTGGCAACCGCTCGGTCCGCTGGGCCTCACACTGCACGAGCTCCGCTTGCAAACGCTGGGCTTCGTCGTCAAGGGCCACCCTGGTCGCTCGCAAGGTCTCTTCTTCCTGCTGCAACACCGCCTGCTGCTCGCGCAACGTCCGCTGCGCTGCCTCTAGCTGTTCCAGCAACTGCAAAATCTCATCTTCGAGGAGGGATTGATCCGCCTTCGCCCCTTCGACCCCGTGCTGCAACGCGCTGTACTCCTTGTTCGTCTTCACCTGGTAGAGCTGGGCTTGGATTTTTTTGATCGCGGCCTCTTTGGTGGCGAGCTCGCCTTCTTTGTCCTTCTGCTGCAGTTGCACGCGGCGCACCTGCGTGGCGAGCGCTGCGACCTTCGCGGCTTGCGCCTCACACGCCGCTTGCGCCGCGGCCGCCTGGGCGGGCAGCTCGGCTTGACGACGCCGCACCTCCCAGATCTGCTGGTCGAGTTCCTGGAGTTGGCGCAACGTCGTCCACGTTGTGGGGCTTAACCGTTCAACAGGAATCGTCTCCCCTCCACATGGTAGGCGGTACCCCGATGGGCGTAACAGGGCTCGAACCTGTGACCTCGTGCATGTGAGGCACGCGCTCTAACCAACTGAGCTATACGCCCAACCAACGCCCATCGGGGTGACCTCCCCGACCACAAGTCGGGGCGCTCTAACCGGCTTAAGCTATGCGCCCACGACTCAGTGCTGAGCCTGTCGCAGCACTGAACTATGCGTCCGTCAATGCTAAACTTTTATTATACCAGGAAATCCTGCGTGACGAAAGGATGAACTGGAGGGCTCGATTGACGATTAGCCACGGCGCAAGGCCTGCATCGCGGCCGGATCCGGCGTGAAGATGCCGTGTACGCCCCATGTCGCGAACAGCTGGGCCTCGCGCACCACACTCACCGGATACGCCCGCACCCGCATGTCCAGGTCGCGCAGGCGCTGCATGAGCTCACGCGTCACATAGCTGCGGGAGAGGTTGACATCGCGCACCTCGGAGCGTCGCAGGAGCTCGAGGAAACTCATCGGCAGCGCGGTCAGGGTGAGGGAGCGCTGCACCGTCGGACACCGTGCCCCCATCGCGAAAATTTCGTCGTGGAGGAACGAGGCCACGTGGAGGTGGTCCGTCAGGCGATGCGCGAGGAGATAGTCGCTGAGCGGTTGGGCAATGCCGTCGGCCTTGAGATCCAGGATGAGCGGACATCGGCCGTAGCAACGCTCCAGGACCTCCTCCAGGCGCGGGATCCGCGCTCCACCGCCGACATCAACACGTTGCAGTTCCTCGACGGTGAGCTCGTGGACGTAACGCCACGCCCCTGCGACCTCCAGGAGATCGTCGTGCCGCACCACGAGCTGCTGATCCTTCGAGAGCAGCAGATCCACTTCGATCGCATCCACGCCGATCTCCAGGGCCCGCTCGCACGCCGCCAGGGTATTCTCCGGCCGCTCTCGACTCGCCCCCCGATGCGCAATAATTTCCATGCGGTCCTGCTCCTCTTTAGCACTCCGGAGGAACAATGGTATCCATCATGGCGAGGTATTTCTCTTGGGTCATCCCCAAGATGCGTAACATGGTCCGGATATGCAAGACAGGCACCATGCCCGTCTCAACAAAGGTGATGGGTTGGTGCAAGTCGCCTCGCCAATAGACCAGTGTGTTACCTTTCCGTCCACGCGCCTCGCACTGAATATATTCTACGAATCGTTTGAATTGCTCGGCAGGAACGGGGGTGAGCTCACGCACTAGGCAGGAAGGGCAATTTCTTCGTAGTGTTCTTCAATAATGTGGGGCGGTGTCCAGCGGGGAGGGTGTGTCTTGATCTTCGTCCATCCGTGCTCTTCTAAGACCTTCTCCAACGTGCCATGACGTGCCGTCTCCTCCAGAAAGGCGTCGAGGGCTTCTGTAAAGTGCTTGCGAGCCTCCTCCAGCGTGGCTCCGTAGGAAGAGACATCGAGTACGGGACACACGGCGACGATGGTTTGCCCTTCGCGGATAAACTGCACGGGAATTCTGACGGCAATGGGTTGCATAGCACTCAAATTATACCACAGATGAGGCACTGTCAAATGCGAATCTCTGGAGTACCGTAGAACATGGGTCGGGATGGATTCGAACCATCAACCAACGGATTATGAGCCCGCTGCTCTACCGTTGAGCTACCGACCCCAACGAAAAGCCGCCTGGTGGGTAGCATAACCCACCCCGGCGGCCTTGTCATGCGTTTTGTGGCGCGGTTAGAATTCGTACTCTTGCCCGAGGGTCAGCTCCAGGAAGTTGCGCAGCCGGCGGCTCCGCGTCGGATGCCGCAGCTTGCGCAAGGCTTTGGCCTCAATCTGGCGGACGCGTTCGCGCGTGACCTTAAAGACGGTGCCCACCTCTTCCAGCGTGCGTGGGTACCCATCGGTCAAGCCAAACCGCAGCCGCAGCACCCGCTGCTCCCGGTCGTTCAGCGTCGAGAGCACCTGCTCCATCTGCTCTTTGAGCATCGTGTGGGCGGTCGCATTCGCGGGTGAGACCGCGCGTTTATCCTCGATGAAATCACCGAAGTGCGTGTCGCCCTCATCGCCGATCGGCGTCTGCAGCGAAATCGGCTCTTGGGCGATCTTGAGAATCCCGCGCACCTTCTCGACGGGCATGACCATCTCGCGCGCAATTTCTTCCGGCGTCGGCTCGCGGCCCGTCTCCTGGACCAACGCCCGCGAGACGCGCAGGAGTTTGTTGATCGTCTCGGTCATGTGGACCGGGATGCGAATCGTGCGCGACTGATCCGCGATTGAGCGCGTGATCGCCTGCCGAATCCACCACGTCGCATAGGTGGAGAACTTGTAGCCACGACGGTATTCGAACTTCTCCACCGCTTTCATCAGCCCGATGTTGCCCTCTTGAATCAAGTCGAGGAACGAGAGCCCGCGGTTGGTGTACTTCTTCGCGATGCTCACCACCAACCGCAAGTTGGCTTCGACGAGCGCTTTCTTGGCCTGTGCATGCTCATGGCCGTGTTTGCGAATAAGGCCCAAGCGCTCGCGGAACGCCTCGAGCGGCTCGCCCCAACTGGAGGCGATTTTCCGCGCGGCGCGCTGGCAGCGCCACACATGCGTCCGCGAGCCGGCGCCCCCGCGCGTTTTCCAGCGACGGTTATTCCGCTGGAAGCGCTCGTAGTCGTCGAGCGAGGTCTGGCTGCGCTCCGCGACCAACTCGATGGTGGTGACGGTGAGTTGCGCCTGCTGGAGCAGTCGTTGGGTCGCCCCGCGCGCGCGCGTGGTCTTGAGCCGTCGCGCCAAGCGCGCCAACCGTCGGAGCGTCTCGTCCCGACGGATCTGGGGATCTTCATGCACATATTCCTCGGCAGACAGTTCGCCGTGCACAATCCGCTGGACCACGCGCAGGACTTCGAGCCGGGCGAGGTGGGTCGCGAGCACCACCTGCCGAAAACGCCCTTCCGCCTCCTCGATGCGCTGGGCAAAACGAATTTCGTCCTCGCGGGTGAGGAGCGAGATCTGCCCCATCTGCCGCAGATACATCTTGACCGGATCGTCCATCTGCCCGAGGCGCTCTTCGACGACCTCGGCCGCCTGGACGAACCCCTCGAGCTTCTCCGCCTCCTCGGGTTTCTCGTCCGCCTTCTCCGCGTCCTTGGCGGCCTGCTCAGGTGAATCCACGATCGCGATCTTCTCATTGCCTAAAATGGTCAAAATCTCATCAATCTCTTCGGAGGAGACCACGTCGTTCGGCAGCAAGGCGTTCACCTCTTCGTAGGTGAGGTGGCCTTTGTGCCGCCCGAGCGAAATGAGCTGTTCGACGTGCTTGTTATACGACGGTCTCGACGTAACAGGCATCGGATCCCATCCCTCCCTGCTGCTTGAGCAATTGATTGAGTGCTTGCAGATGCTGCGTTGCTTCTGTAGCATTGCCGCGACGTTCCGCGTCCACCAGGCGCGTGCGCAATGCCCACACCACGGCCTCGTGGCTGCGCCGCTGCAGGCGTTTCAGACAATCGTTGAACGCTTGCCGTTTCGAATCGCAGGCCTCCACCAAGTGCACCGCCTGCGCGATGAATGCCGCGTCGTCGAGACCATCGCCCGATGCCAAGTACCGCTGGGCACTGACCGGCTCGTTGTGCTGCTGGGCTGCCGTCAGCCATGCCACCACCTTCCGTGCCTGCGGCAGCTCCCACTGCTCCAGTGTGAGCGCGGCGTGCGCCTCCTGGCACATCTGCGGATCGTCCAACAGCAGGCCCACCAGCAATAGCTCAGCCTGCGTCGCTCCCGTCGGGGCCGGGCGTGGCGCTGCCGGTGGACGCTGGGGACGCTGTGCGGCATCGCGCAGGCTCTGGGTGATCGTCTGTGCATCCAAGTGCAACGTCTCGGCCAAGCGCTGCACATACGCCTGCCGCGCAATCGCATCCGGCACGCGGCGCAGCGTCGTCAACATCTCGTGGCAGATGGCCACGCGGTGCTCGATGGAGGGCTGCGGATAGCGCTGGCGCAACCGCGCCAGCTTGTACTCGAACAGCGGTTGCGCTGCCGCCAGGCGCTGATGGAACACCTCCACGCCCTGCCGTAGCACAAACTCATCCGGATCCAGCGCGCCGTCGAGGGAGGCGATGCGCACGGTGAACCCTTGCGCCACCAAGACATCCAGACTCCGCAGCGTCGCCTGGGCCCCCGCCTCATCTTCGTCGAAGAGGAGCGTCGCCTCGGTCGTGTAGCGTTTGAGCAGCCGCGCGTGATCCTCGGTCAGGGCCACGCCGAGGGGGGTTAGGGTCTGCGTCAGCCCTGCCTGGTGCAAGACCACGCAATCCAGGTAGCCCTCGACGAGCAGGGCCCCCTGCTGGGCGACGGTCTGCTTGGCCCACCACAATCCAAAGAGTTGTTTCCCCTTGATGAAGGCAGCGGTCTCTGGCGAATTGAGGTACTTCGGTTCTTGCTGCGGCTCGAGTGCTCGGCCGCCAAAGCCAACGACCGCGCCGCGCGCATCACGAATCGGAAACATTACCCGCTGCCGAAACCGATCGTAGACGCCGTGGCCGGTGGTGCGCTGCACCACCAATCCTGCGGCGGAGAGCCGTTGCGCGTCCAGGCCTTTGCGCGCCGCGTACTGCACCAACCCTTCCCACGCCTCGGGCGCGTAGCCCAGTTCCCACTGCTCGGTCGTCTGCGGAGTGAGTCCGCGCGACGCCAGATACGCGCGCGCGTGTGTTCCACTCGGCTCGCGGAGCTGTTCGCGGAAATAGGCCAACGCCACCTCGTTGGCCGCCGCGACGGCCTCGCGGGCCCGCTGCTGGGTACTGCTCCGCGGGCTGCGCTCCAGCGTGACGCCGACACGCGCCGCGAGCTGCTCGATCGCCTCAGGAAACGTCAACTGCTCGGTCTGCATCACAAAGGTCACCGCATTACCGCCGGCCTGACAGCCAAAGCAGTAGTAGAGCTGCTTCTCCGGGCTGACCATAAACGAGGGCGTCTTTTCCTGGTGGAACGGACACAAGCCCTTCCAGTTCCGCCCGGCCTGTTTCAGCGGCGTCACCCGGCTAATGAGCTCGACCAGGTTGATCCGACTCTGAATCTCATCAATCACGGCATCAGCCACAGCCATCGCACGCAACCTCTTCTTAAGAGAACAACGCCCCCAAAAACTCCGACGCTGGCGCGGTCTGGCCTGTCAGTAGCAGACACTGCCGCACCACGCGCTGGACGAGCTGCACCACCAACGCACCAGTGGCTGAACGCTCCAGCACACTGGTCATCAAATAGGTCGCCGGCACACTCGCGATCCCCCACGCGACCATCCCGGCCATCAGCATCCCTGCGCCCAACCCCAACGTGACACCCAGCGCCTGGTTCCACGAGTTGACCGCGTGCTGCTTGAGCGCGCGGCCGAGGATGCGCGCCCCCACCGCGAGGAGGAACCACGCCACGAGCGTGATGCTAAAGAACGCAAACGCCTCCACCCCGCGCACCGTCTGCGGAAACCACTTCGCCAGATGCGGAGCCAGAAATAGGAGAGTCCCGGTCCCTGCGCCGAGCGCGAGTGCTAGCGTGAGCACGCGGATGCACTCCATCACCATCCCGCGGAGGCTGCCCATGTAGCCGGCGCGCAGCACGATGACGAGCACGATGACATCAACCCAATTGAACTGCAGGATGGACTCCAAGCTCCCAACTGAACTCACTGCAACTATACCTGACAAAATGTGTTTCGTCAATGGTAGCGCTTTCTTTTTTTAATTTATTGTGTAACAATAGGTTACAGTAATCCACAGACTGTTGAAAACTTTAGCGTGATCAGGGTGCTTTCAAAAGTGAGGTGTTGTCCTGTCGGCGACGTTCATGTTGGAGGATCGCAAGACTCGCGAGCGCAGCGGTGTCACTGCGCAACACCAGCGATCCCAACGAGGCGAGTTGCCCACCGCAGTCGAGGAACGCTTGCGCTTCCTCTCGCGTGAAATCGCCCTCAGGGCCGATGCACAGCGTCACCTCGCGCGGTAGCGGCGCGCGCAGACACTGCGCCAACGCCGGTGCCGGGAGTGCCAGCGTCAGCATGACGCGATACTCATCGGCAAGATGCTGCGTCAGGCATGCTGCCCAAGGCAGTGGCATGATTAACTCCGGGAGATCAACGCGCTGGCACTGCTTAGCGGCCTCGCGCAGGATCCGGAGCCAGCGCGTCTGTTTGCGCGGCCAGTCCGCTGCGGTGAGCCGGACAACGCTGCGCTGCGTGAGGACCGGCACGATCCGCGTGACACCCAGCTCCGTCGCCTGGCGCAGAATCGTCTCGAACGCTGGCAGTTTTGGGAGCGCCTGGATGAGCGTGAGACTCCCAGCGGAGGAGTGGGTTACCACGCGATCCATCGCGAGGACCAGGCGGTGAGAGGCGACGTGCGTAAGGTGCGCGTGGTACTCGGTGCCCTGCCCATCGAGGAGGACACACGCATCGCCGGGCTTGAGCCGCAACACCTCGCGCGCGTGATGCACCTCGCGCGGATCGTCGAGGAGGATCGTTGCGCCGTGCACCGCGGTCGGTGCGATGTGAAACCGTGGGATGGACATAAAATGTGGTGCCCTGCCGGCCTGGCTCGGGGCTGAGGCCGCGCAAAGCCGCTCGGTTCGCCCCAGCGTGGCGAACCGTCGCTTGGCGTTCGCGCCCTCGCTCGTCCCGCCCCTGTCAGGGGCGGGACACCCTGCCCGCTCGGGCGCTCACACACTTTGCGCTGGCCTCACCCCTCGCCACCGGAGGGGCATCGGAGCGAAGCAGAATGGAGCAGACGGGGAGTGGAACCCGTCGCTCGCCCGATCGCTTACCGCGGCACGAGGGGTGCGGGCGAAGCAAAGCGTGTCGGAGGCCGAGCGGGCATGGTTCCGCCGAAGGCGGAGAGCGAGGCCGAGACACGAGCGGGCGGAGCCTCGCTGGGGCGGAGCACCGCGTCTTTGCGTGCCCGCGCCACGAGTCGCCGCGGCAGTTCTCTCGGTCTCGCTGGTCTCCCCTTCCTCCGAGGAAACTTCCCTTCGGGGGCAACGACCGTTTCCCCCGAACCCCCTTCAGGGTTCGATCCCTCTCCAGAAGACGGTCAAAAAACCAATGGAGCAGACGGGGAGTGGAACCCGTCGCTCCCCAGACTTCGTCGGGTTCGCTCCAGAGGAGGGGCAACCAAAGGTTTCCCCTCCTCTCGGTCGCCCTCGGCTGGCCCGACGGGTGACGCGTTCCGGGGGCCCCCCGTGGCCGCCCGCAGTTCCGCCTGAGGTGGACGAGGACGGTCCACGGGGGTGGAGCGCGGCAGGACCCGTCGGGTACAGGCTCCCTGTCCTCCCCTTCCGAGGCGGATGATGCTGTCTGGGGACACTACAGTTTCCCCAGACCCCTTCAGGGTTCGATCCCTCTCCAGAAGACGGTCAAAAAACCAATGGAGCAGACGGGGATCGAACCCGTGACCTCCCCGACTCAACCGCTATCGGAGATTAACTGGTGGACCGGAGGGGGAT
>Ga0209399_10001119_pt1 | contig 14263 bp, 9 predicted proteins | sample OV2TP3_FD_184130 | JGI IMG/M metagenome (GOLD analysis project Ga0209399, IMG submission 184130) | Hot spring microbial communities from Beatty, Nevada to study Microbial Dark Matter (Phase II) - OV2 TP3 (SPAdes) (version 3) | ecosystem: Environmental > Aquatic > Thermal springs > Hot (42-90C) ... | reverse complement strand
GACCAGCGCGGATTCCAGACGTCTCTCGAAGAGAACCATTCCGGTCTGGATGGGCTGGATAATCTGATCCATCATGACGAACATTCCCAATCGCGAAGGTACGAAACACGCGAAAGACGCGAAACCCTGCCATACCACCCCGGTAGGGTGGGGTGGTTTCGCGTCTTTCGGCCTTTTTTCGCGTCTTTCGTGTTGAAATTACCCAAAAAGGGGGTGGTTGTCAAACGAAATTAAACGCGAAAGTACGAAAGGCGCGAAGAACACGAAACCCTGCCACCCCGCCCCGGTAGGGTGGGGTGGTTTCGCATCCTTCGGCCTTTTTTCGCGCCTTTCGCGTTTCACCTCCGGCGAGCCACCAGGACCCTCTCGGCCCCTGTCAGGTCCCTGTGGCGGGCAGCCTCCTCGAAGTCCTCCGACGCTTTCAGCATCTCCGCGACGGGCCCGCTCTGTCCCGCTCCCACCTCGAGGGCGAGCCAGCCCCCGGGGAGGAGGTGGCGGCCTGCGCAGGCCGCGAGACGGCGATGGACGGAGAGGCCATCCTCCCCCCCGTCCAGGGCGAGGCGGGGCTCGTGATCGCGGACCTCCGGCTGAAGGGTCTCGATCTCGTCGCGGCGAACGTAGGGGGGATTGGAGACGACGGCGTCGAACCGGGCGGACGGGCCGAAGGGGTCGAACAGGTCCCCGGCGACCAGGCGGACCCGGTCCCCCACGCCGTTCCGAAGGGCGTTGATCCGGGCGACCCGCAGGGCGGCGGGGGAGGCGTCGGTTGCGACGACCAGGCTCTCCGGGAGGCTGCGGGCGAGGCTGACGGCGAGGCATCCGGAGCCTGTCCCGACGTCCGCGACCCTGGGCCGCGGGGCGCCGCTGAGCCTGGCGAGCGCCGCCTCGACCAGGGTCTCGGTCTCCGGCCTGGGGATGAGCGCGGCGTCGTTCACAAAGAAAGGGAGGGACCAGAACTCCGTCTCTCCCGTCAGGTGCTGGAGGGGGGCGCGGCTGCAGCGCCGGCGCAGGGCGTCCACGAGACACGCCCTCTCCGGGGGGGTGATGGGGCGGTCGGGGTGGAGGTAGAGGTCGAGGCGGGTGGCGCCCAGGGCGTGCTGGACCAGGCGTTCCGCGTCGGCCGCGGGGCTGTCCACCCCCGCCTGAGAGAGCTGTTCGGACGCCCACCGGAGGGCCGCGCGAACGGTCTGCACGCTACTCCACCTCTTCCACTTCGGCAAGTTTCCCGGCCTGATCGGCCAGGCGGAGGGCCTCGATCAGTTCGCCCAGGTCGCCGTTGAGGACGCCCTCCAGACGATGGAGGGTCAGCTTGATCCGATGGTCGGTCACCCGCCCCTGCGGAAAGTTGTAGGTCCTGACCTTGGCGCTGCGGTCGCCCGACCCGACCTGCGCGCGGCGGTCCTGGGAGAGCCTCTCGTGGTGCTGGCGCTGGGCGATGTCGAACAGGCGGGCGCGCAGGACCTTGAGGGCCTTGGCCTTGTTCTTGTGCTGCGATTTTTCGTCCTGGCACTGGACCACGAGGCCGGAAGGGGTGTGGGTGATGCGCACGGCGGAGTCGGTGGTGTTGACACTCTGGCCCCCGGGGCCTCCGGAGCGGAAGACGTCGATGCGCAGGTCCTCCGGGTCGATCTGGACCTCCACCTCCTCCGCCTCGGGGAGGACGGCGACCGAGGCCGCAGAGGTGTGGATGCGGCCGCTCGACTCCGTGGCCGGGACCCTCTGCACGCGATGGACGCCGCTCTCGTACTTGAGCGTGCCGTAGGCGCTGGGGCCGGAGACGGAGAAGATCACCTCCTTGAGGCCGCCCAGCCCGGTGGGGTTGGAGCTGAGGAGCTCCGCCCGCCACTTTCGGGACTCCACGTAGCGGGTGTACATCCGAAAGAGGTCGGCTGCGAAAAGGGCGGCCTCCTCGCCCCCCGTCCCGGCCCGGATCTCGACGATGGCGTCTTTCTGGTCGTTGGGGTCTTTGGGGATCAGAAAGTCTCTCAGACGCTCCTCGAGGCGGGCCTGAATGGCCTCGGACTCCTCGATTTCGGCCCTGGCCATGTCGAGCAGGTCCCTGTCCGAGGAGGTCTGGAGGATCTCGCGGGCCTCCTGAAGGTTCCGGAGGGTTGTCCGGTATTCCCGGAACGCAGAGACCCCCTCCTCCAGGCCGTTGCGCTCCTTGATCAGCTTCTGATACCTGGCGAGGTCCGAGATCACCGACGGGTCGCTCAACAGGCCCTCGATCTCGTCGAAGCGCGCGGAGAGTTTTTCGAGCTTGTCGAGCATACACGAACCGCAAATAAAAAGGCGGTGGACGCGCGGCCCCGCAGGACAGCGCCGTCCACCACCCTCGCAGATGTCCGGGCTAGCCCCGGGATTGAGCTGCCTGAACGCCTTCCGTCTCTGTCAGGCCATATTTCCTGCGGAACCGCTCCACACGGCCCGCCGTGTCGACCAGTTTCTGCTTGCCGGTGTAGAAGGGATGGCATCTGGAGCAGATTTCCACGCGAAGGTCCGCCATAGTGGACCGGGTCTCGGTGACGTTGCCGCACGCACAGCGGATGGTCGTGGTCACGTACTTGGGATGGATGTCGGCTTTCACGGGGTTCTCCTGAATAGGTTTTTAGGTTTAAGTAACTTCAGAATATAAACATATGGGGCCAGAAAATCAAGGGGTTTCAGCGCGTCGCTCACCGGTCCACCGGCTCGCTCATGGAGGCGAGGAACTCCTCGTTGGACTTCGTGTGCGCGATCCGCTCGAGGAGGAACTCCATGGCCTCCGTGGGGGGCATCTGGTTGAGGAGCTTCCGGAGGATCCAGACCCGGTTCAGCTCGTTCTTGTTCGTCAGGAGCAGCTCCTCCTTCCGCGTGCTGGACTGGGAGACGTCGAAGGCCGGGAAGATGCGCCGGTTGCTGAGGCGGCGGTCGAGCTTGAGTTGCATGTTGGCCGTGCCGTTGAACTCCTCGAAGATGACCTCGTCCATCCGGCTGCCGGTCTCGATCAGGGTGGTGGCGATGATCGTGAGGCTTCCCCCCTCCTCGATGTTGCGGGCCGCGCCGAGGAACTTGCGGGGGCCGAGGAGGGCCGTGGCGTCGACGCCGCCCGTCAGGATGCGGCCGCTGTGAGGGGTGACCGTGTTGTGGGCGCGCGCCAGGCGGGTGAGGCTGTCCAGGAGGATGACGACGTCGTGCTGATGCTCGACGAGGCGTTTGGCCTTTTCGATGACCATGTCGGCGACCTGCACGTGCCGGGTGGCGGGCTCGTCGAAGGTGGAGGAGATGACCTCCCCCTTGACCGAACGCTGCATGTCGGTGACCTCTTCGGGGCGCTCGTCGATCAGGAGGACGATCAGGGTGATCTCGGGGTGGTTCTGGGTGATGCTGTTGGAGATCTTCTGGAGGAGCATCGTCTTGCCCGTGAAGGGGGGGGCGACGATCAGCCCCCTCTGCCCCTTGCCGATGGGGGTGATCAGGTCCATGATCCGGGTCGAATAGTCTTTGGGCTCGGCCTCGATTTTGATGCGCGAGGCCGGATGCAGGGGGGTGAGGTTGTCATACAGGATCTTCTGCTTGGCGACCTCGGGGTCCTCGAAGTTGACGGCCTCCACCCGGATGAGGGCGAAGTATTTCTCGTCGTTCTTGGGCGGGCGGATCTGGCCTGAGACCGTGTCTCCCGTCCGCAGGTTGAAGCGCTTCATCTGGGAGGGGGAGACATAGATGTCGTCCGGCCCCGGCAGGTAGTTGTAGGCGGGCGACCTGAGGAAGCCGAACCCGTCCTCCAGGATCTCCAGCACGCCCTGGCCGAAGATCAGGCCGCTCTTTTCCGTCTGGGCCTGCAGGATCGAGAAGATCATCTCCTGCTTCCGGAGGCTGCTGTAGCCCGGGATGTTCAGGTCGATGGCCAGCTTGGTCAACTCCGACATGGTCATCTTTTGCAGTTCAGCGATGTTGAGGTCCATAGGGGTCGATCACCCTCCAGCGGTGGGGAAAGGGGAAAGAGGGATTGCCGCACCGCAGACGCGCGGGGCATTCCTGGGGAGATGAGGTGTGTGATGGAATCTGGAAGAGTCAGAGTTGAGGGAAAGCGGCTTGAAAGATGAGGTGACCTGGAAATGGGAAGCAGGGCTTATGAGAAGATATGAGAGAACAGACGGCCAGAAAGGATTGCAGAAGGACATCCTTCAGGGTTGCAGGAGAACATAATATAAAAATAGCGGGGGTTTGTCAAGGTTTTTTTTGCCGGACGGCAAAGGCCGGCCCCCGTCCTGGACAGGATACCGGGGCGGGACGTGGGGGGGTGTCTGGCAGTCCGCGCCACGGAGGCCCGACCCGGTCACTTCTTCTTCTTCTGCGCCTTGAGGTAGGCCGCGATCTCCTCCGGGGTAAATCGCCGGGGGGGGCTGGGGGCCGTGTCCTTCTTGCTGAGCCCGGAGCGAAGCGTGGTGTCCTTCTGCTTCTTCTCCTCGCTCTCCTCGGACGCCGCCGTCTCCTCCGCTTCGACGGGCTCTTCTTCGCTCTTCGCCTCTTCGTTCTTCTTCTCTTCTGGCATGGTCATCATCCTTATCTTTCAAGGCTTCGGGTCAGTTTCCGACGGCCTGTATCAACCTCTCTTCGATGCGTTTGAGCGTCTCGGCATCCCTGATCTTGTCCCCCGACCGGCGCGTGACATAGAAGGCGTCCACGGCCTTGTCGCCCTGCGTCCCGACGCGCGCCGTGTAGATGTCCAGGTCCAGCTCGGACAGCGTGCGGGTGATCTTGTAGAGCAGCCCCACGGCGTCCTGGGCGAACACGTCGATGATCGTGTACTTTTCGGAGACGTCGTTCTCGAAGACGACCCGGGGCGGCTGGAGAAAGGCCGGCCTGCGGCGTCTGGACCATCGCTGCGCCCGGTTTTCGAACAGCAGGGCGACGTTTTCGCGGCCCTCGAAGACGGCGGTGAGAATGTCGTGGATGCGGGCCTGCTGGTCCTTGTCGATGTCGGGCCGCCCGTCCAGGTCGGTCACCTGAAAGATGTCGAGCACCACGCCGTCGGAGCGGGTGTAGGCCTGGGCGCTGAAGATGTTGATGCCGTTCACGGAGAGCACCCCGCAGATCTCCGACAGGCGATAGGGCTTGTCCACGGTGCAGACGGTGATCTCCGAAAAGAGCTTTCCAATGCGGAAGGAGAGGGCCACGGGGCGGCCTTTCAGCGCCCGGATGAGCGAGAGATGGACGCCCACCTCCTGGGGGTTCGTGGCGACGGCATAGCGCTCGGGCAGGCCTCTCAGGTGGCCGGTCACGGCCTCCTCCCCGAAGACCGGGGTCAGGGTCCGCACGATGTGCCGGGCCGCCCCGTCGTCCCGCCTCGTCTGCGTCAGCTCCGCAAACGTCTTGTGGTAGAGGTCGAAAAGGAGGTGACTCTTCCAGGCCGTCCAGGCGGTGCGCGTGACCGCCGACAGGTCCGCGTAGGTGAGCAGGTAGAGCATGCGCAGCCTGTCCACCCCGCCTAACGCTCCCGTGGGGCCCCCCAGCCTGTCACTCCCGTTGGGTCGCGACCCCGGCCACTGTTCCGCATCCCTGACCTGCCGCGCGAAGTCCGAGATGAGGGTCGGGTCGTCCAGGTCGCGCCGCTGGGCGATGTGGGACATGAGCAGGTGGTTCTCGACCAGGAACAGGACGGTCCGCCCTTCGTCGTCGGGCATTCCGACCCGGCCCAGAAAGGCCCTGGCCATGTCCGCGCCGATCCTGGCGTGGTCGTCCGCGCGCGCGGACTTGCCCACGTCGTGCAGCAGGACGGCCAGCGTCAGCAGGTCCCAGCGCAGGACCTCGCCCGCCACCTGGCGCAGGGGCGCATCGGCCTCCTCGCGCCCGTCCTGCAGCCGCTCCAGGTTCTCGATGGCCAGCAGGGTGTGCTCATCGGCGGTGTAGACGTGATAGAGGTTGTACTGCACCAGGCCGGTGAGGGTCCCGAACTCCGGGAGATAGGCGCCGAGGACGCCGAGGTCGTGCATCAACCGGAGCGTCTGGGCCGTGCCCCGTCCGGCGGCCAGGATGCGGAAGAAGAGGCGCCCCGCCCTTTCCGAGCGCCGGAGGTCGTCGTCGATCAGGTGCAGATGGGTCTTGACCTCCCTCTGGACGCCGTCGCCGATGCGGGCGCCGAACCTCTGGGCGTTGGCGAAGAGGCTCAGCAGACGCGCGGGGTCTTCGACGAAGAAGTCCCGGCCTCTCCTGGGGGGCAGGTGGAGTTCGTCCCCGAACAGAAGGGTCCCGTCGTCCAGCCTCTGGCGGCTCAGGAAGGAGACGGCGCGCTGGATCTTCGTCCGATGCCCGTCCAGCCTGGAACAGATCCGGTCGGAGAGGTGTTTGACGTTCCGGGCGTGGAGGTAGTAGTCCCTCATAAAGCGCTCGACGCCCAGCTCTCCATCCCTGTCCCGGTAGCCGAGGTGCTCGGCGATTTGGGGCTTGACGTCGTGCTCCAGGATGTCGTAGCGTTTGCCCGCCGTGAAGTGGAGGTCGTTCCGGATGCGCCAGAGAAAGTCGAGGGCGTCCTCAAAGAGCTGATAGTCCTGTTTGGAGACGAGGCCCCCCTCCAGGAGGCCCTCCAGGGAGGAGCCCCCCCGGCGGGCCCGCAGGAGCCATCCCACGGTGTGGACGTCGCGCAGCCCCCCGGGGCTCTCCTTGACGTTGGGCTCCAGCAGGTGCACGGAGAGGCCGGCCTTCAGGTGGCGCTCCCGGCGCTCCTCGATCTTCTCGTGGATAAAGGAGAGGGCGCGGCGGCCCAGCAGGGCGCGCTCAAACGCCTTCTCAAACCTGCCGAAGAGGCGGTAGTCCCCCACCAGATACCGGGCCTCCAGCATGGCCGTGCGGGAGTGGGAGTCTTTCCGGGCCTCCGAGACGCACTCCTCTACAGTGCGCGCGCTGTGACCGACCTCGATGCCCAGGTCCCACAGCAGGTGCAGGATGTAGCGGACGATCGGGTCCCCCTTCCTGTCCCTGCTGTAGAGGAAGAGGAGGTCCACGTCGGACCTGGGGTTCAGGAATCCGCGCCCGTAGCCCCCCTGGGCCAGGACCGCGTACTCCTCGATCTGCTCCTCGTGGGCGTCGAGCAGGGCCTGCCGGTAGGCGTCCCGGATGATCGTGTCGACGACGCCCGCCAGCTCGGAGACCACAAAGCGCCCCGAGGCCCCCTGGCGGTGCATCTCCGCGATGCGCTCCCGCTCCCTTTTTAAAAAGGACCGGAACGCCTCCGTCCGGCGGGCGTCGAAGGCGGAGGGGTCCGACTCCCACTGACGGCGCAGGGCGTCGAGGCGCTGTCTCAGGTGCATGGCCGCGTTCTTAACTTTCTCCTGGGCAATAGAGCCAGGTCGAGGACCTGCCCGACGTCTTCGACCGGCACGAGCCTCATCCGCCTCCTGACGTTCGCGGGCAGGTCTTCGATGTCCGTCACGTTGCGGCGGGGGAGGAGGACGGTGCGGATGCCCGCCCGCTGGGCGGCAAGGACCTTCTCCTGGACTCCGCCCACGGGGAGCACCTTCCCGCGCAGGGTGATCTCCCCGGTCATGGCCAGGTCGCTGCGCGCCGGGCGGCCCGACAGGAGGGAGGCGAGGGCCGTGGCGATGGTGATCCCGGCGGAGGGGCCGTCTTTGGGGACGGCGCCGGCGGGGAAGTGGATGTGGATGTCTCTGTCGTCGAGGGCCCCGTTCTCGACCCCCAGCCTGCGGGCGTGCGTCCGGACGTAGCTGAGGGCCGCCTGCGCCGACTCCCGCGCGACCTCGCTCAGGCGCCCGGTGAGGGTCAGCCGGCCCTGCCCTTTCATCTGCGTGGCCTCGATGAACAGGACCTCGCCGCCGGAGGACGTGGCGGCGAGGCCCGTGGCCACGCCGGGGAGGAGGGCGCGCTCCCGGACCTCCCGGAGGTGGCGAGGGGGGCCCAGAAAGGCGCGGAGGTCGGCCGGCCCCGGGGCGACGGGGGAGGCGTCCCCCTCCGCGACGCGGCGGGCGACCTTCCGGCAAATGGCCCCGATCTCCCGCTCCAGGTTGCGGAGGCCGGCCTCCTGGGTGTAGCCCCGGATGACCTGGGCAATGGCCGGGCGGCCCAGGCGGAGGTGGCGCCCCGAAAGCCCGTGTTCGCAGAGCTGCCGGGGGAGGAGGTGCCGGCGGACGATCTCCACCTTCTCCTCCTCGGTGTAGCCCCGCAGTTCCACGACCTCCATCCGGTCGCGCAGGGCATCGGGGACGGGGCCGAGGAGGTTGGCCGTGGTGATGAACATCACGCGCGACAGGTCGAAGGGGACGTCGAGGTAGTGGTCCACGAACGCGCAGTTCTGCTGGGGGTCCAGCACCTCCAGGAGGGCGGCGGCCGGGTCGCCCCTGAAGTCCTGCCCCAGCTTGTCGATCTCGTCGAGCATGAACACCGGGTTGCGGGAGCCCGCCCGGCGGAGGCCCTGGACGATGCGCCCCGGAAGCGCCCCGACGTAGGTCCGGCGATGGCCACGGATGTCCGCCTCGTCCCGGACGCCGCCCAGGGAGATGCGGACAAACTTTCGGCCCAGGGCGCGCGCGATGGACTGGCCGAGCGAGGTCTTGCCCACGCCGGGGGGGCCTAAAAAGCAGAGGATAGGCCCCCTGGCGTCCGGCTTCAATTTGCGCACGGAGAGGGCCTCCAGGATGCGGTCCTTGATCCTGTCCAGGCCGAAGTGGTCCTCGTCGAGGGTCCGGCGGGCCAGGCCGATGTCGATCCGGTCTTCGGTGGCGGCCCTCCACGGCACGCTGACCAGCCAGTCCAGGTAGGTCCGCGAGACGGCGTAGTCGGCGGCGGCGGGGTACATCCTGCCCATCCGCTCCAGCTCCCGCAGGGCCTCCCGCTGGGCCTCCTCCGGCATCTGCGCGGACTCGATCCGGGCGCGCAGCTCCGCGATCTCCGACTCCCGCTCGTCCCCCTCGCCCAGCTCCTTCTGCATGGCGCGGATCTGCTCCCGGAGGTAGTGCTCCCGCTGGGCCTTGCCCATCTCGATCTGGACCTGGTCCTGGATCTTCTTGCCAAGCTCCAGGATCTGGAGCTCCCGGCCCAGCAGGACGGTCAGGCGCTCCAGCCGGCGCCGGACGTCGAGGTCCTCGAGGAGGGCCTGTTTCTCCGTCAGCCGGAGGTTGAGGTGGAAGGCGATGAAGTCGGCCAGGCGGGCCGGGTCGTCGATGTTGACGGCCAGGACGCGCAGCTCCTCCGGGAGGTAGGAGACGAGCGCGGCCATTTTCTGGAACTGGTTGGCGGCGTTGCTGGCCAGGGCGTCCACCTCCACGCCCCCGTCCAGGCGGTCGCTCAGGGGCTGCACGGACGCCGTGAGGTAGGGCCTGGTCTGGGCCATCTCGCCGAGGGCGATGCGGGCGAGGCCCTCCACGAGCACGCGGACGCTGCCGTCCGGGAGCTTCCACATCTTGTGGATGACGGCGGCTGTGCCGACGCCGTAGAGGTCGTCCGGCCCCACCTCGTCGGCGTGGGGGTTCCGGACGGTGAGCATGCCGACCGTGCGGTCTCCCGCGAGGGCGTCGTTGATCAGCCGGATGTTCTGCTCCTGGACGCTCGACAGCTGCGCGGGCAGGTAGGGGTAGATCACCGCGTCCCGGAGCGGGAAGATGGGGAGTTTCTCAGGGATTTCCACTCGGACAACCTCAATCTACTGGCATTCCCTTGGGCACGACGACGACGCCCCCCTCCGTGACTGTGAAGCGTCGCCGGTCGTGGTCCGGGTCGTGGCCGATCCTGCACCCGGGCGGGATGATGACGTCCTTGTCGATGATCGCCCGCCGCACCCGCGCCCCCCGGCCCACGTCCACGCCCTCCATCAGAATGGCGTCTTCGACCGTTGCGCGGGCGTGAACGCGCACGCCGTAGGAGAGCACGGAGCGCTCGACAGTCCCTCCGGCGATGACGCACCCCCCGGCGACCAGGGAGTTGAGGAGGGGCCTTCCGGCGCCCTCCTCCCCGTCAAAGACCGTCTTGACGGGGGGGTACTGCTCCTGATAGGTCCGGATGGGCCAGGCGCTGTCGTAGAGGTTGAACAGGGGATCGGCGCCCACCAGGTCCATGTTGGCCTCATAGTAGGTGTCGATGGCGCCGATGTCGCGCCAGTACTGCACCTCTTTCCGGTTTTCGTCGTGAAACTTGAAGGCGAAGACCCGCCCCCGGCTGACCAGGTCGGGGATGATGTTCCTCCCGAAGTCGTGCGCCGTGTTCCGCTTGGCGTCCTCGACGACGGAGCGGACGAGGGTCTCGGTGCGGAAGACGTAGACGCCCATCGAGACCAGCGCTGCGCGGGGGTTTCCGGGCACGGGCCTGGGGTCGGCGGGTTTCTCCTCAAACCCCACGATGCGGGCGTCCGAGTCGATCTCCATCACGCCGAGCTGGCGGGCCCGCTCTCTGGGCATCTCCACGCAGGCGACGGTCAGGTCCGCGTCTTGCTCCTCGTGAAACCGGAGCATCCTGCTGTAGTCCATCTTGTAGACGTGGTCCCCGGACAGGATCAGGACGCGGCGGGGCCTCTCCTGTTCGAGGGTGTAGATGTTCTGGTAAATGGCGTCCGCCGTGCCCCGGTACCAGGTCTCGGAGGTGCTGAACTGGGGGGGGATCGTGTAGAGGAACTCGCCCAGCTCGGGGTTGAAGATGTTCCATCCGAGGCGGAGGTGCTGGTCGAGGGAGCTCGACTTGTACTGGGTCAGGACGTAGATGCGCCGGAGGTTGGAGTTGACGCAGTTCGACAGGGTGAAGTCGATGATCCGGTAAATGGCCCCAAAGGGCACGGCGGGCTTGGCCCGGTCCCGCGTGAGCGGGTAGAGGCGCTCCCCCTGCCCGCCGGCCAGGACCATCCCCAGCGTGGTCTTCAGGAGTGCGATGCCGTTCGAAGGGGACATGGCGCTACGCCTTTTCTCTGCGCTCGAAGGCGCGTCTGATCTCCCGCTTGAGCTCGGTCAGGTCCGAGGACTTGACGACGTAGGCGTCCGCAGACCAGCTCATGAAATTGTCCTTGTAGCTGGAGTAGGCGCTGTTCAGGATGATAGGCATCTGGTTGTTCCTGGAAAGGATCCTCCCCATCGCCTCGATGCCGTCCATGCCGGGCATCCGGATGTCCATGACGATCAGGTCGGGGGGGGTCTTCTCGATGTGGTCGATGGCGTCCTTCGCGTTGTTGGCCACGATCACCCGATAGCCCTCCTCGCCGAGCTCCTGTTCGTAGAGGAGGGAGAGGTTCCTTTCGTCGTCCACGACGAGGATGGTTTTCATAGCACACCTCCGGTCACGTCTCATTCCTTCTGATGGGCAGCCTGACGGTCACGGTCGTCCCGACGCCGGGCTGGCTGGCCACGGCGATGTCCCCGGCGTGATCCGAGACGATCTTCCTGGAGATGGCCAGGCCGAGGCCCGTGCCCGACGTCTTGGTCGTGAAGAAGGGGTTGAAGATGTTGCGGAGGTCCTCGGGGGAGATGCCCGTCCCCGTGTCCTCCACGACCACCTCCACGCCTCCGTTCATCCGGCGGGTGGAGACCCTCAGGGTCCCGCCGTCGGGCATCGCCTGGCAGGCGTTCTGGGCCAGGTTGAGCAGGACCTGTTTGACCTGCGCCGCGTCGGCCACGACGCTCGGGAGGTCGGGCTCCAGGCGTTTTTCAAGGGTCACGCGGCCTCTGTCGAGCGCCCCCTTGAGGAGGCCGAAGACGGTCTCGGCCAGGTCGTTGAGGTCCGTGGGCTTGAGGTCGAGCGACGTGGGGCGGGTGAAGTTGAGGGTGTCGGCCAGCAGCTTCTCCAGGCGCTCCACCTCCTCGACGATCACGCGCGCGTTGGCCTCGATGCGGTCGGGCCTGGTGCCCCGCGCGATGGCGCGGGCGAACCCCCCGATGGTGGCCAGGGGGTTCCGGATCTCGTGGGCCATGCGGGCGGACAGCTCGCCGATGACGGCGAGGCGCTCGGACCGGAGTTTTTCGTCGTGCGCCTGATGGAGCTTCCGGTAGGCCTCCTCCAGCTCCTGGATTTTGTCGCCGAGCTGGGCGTAGACCTCCGCGTTTTCCACGGCGAGGCCGGCCTGGCTGGCGAAGGCGGTCAGCAGGTGGACGCCCTCGTCGGAGATCGGGATGGCGCTGTAGAGGTTGTCGGCGATGATGGCCCCCACGGCCCTCTCCTTGGCGATGAGCGGGACGCAGACGAACTCCTTTGCCCCCAGGATGTCCCGGATCTCCGGGCTGACCTCCGGGGCGCTGTAGGCGTCGGTCACTCGGATGGCGCGCTGTTCCAGCACGGTTCGGGCGATCAGGTTGTCGGCCTCGGTCAGGGGGATGCTGATCCGGCGCGCGAGCCGGGAAATCGGCAGGTTGTCCCGGTCAGACAGGCTGTCGTAGTGCTTCAGGATGTCATTGAGCGTGAGGTTCATCTGGGCCAGGTTCTGCCAGATTCTGCCCGCCTCCTCCGCGCTGCCGGGGCCCACGCCCATCTTTCCTTCGATTACGTTTCGCCTCCGGTCGATCAGGAGCAGGATCGCCCGGTTGAAGCCGAGGGCCGTGCCTGCCGTGACGCAGGTGAGGATGGCATAGAGGAGCCGGTCGAGGTCGAGGATGCCCTGCATCGTCCCGATCACCTGGCGCAGCATGGAGAGCTGATAGGCCCGCTCCACGACCTCGGTGATGTCCTCGAGCACGACGAGCGCCTGCCGCTCCGGCCCCCGTTCCACGCCGGTGATGAAGATGTTGAACACCTTGTTCATGAACTCGCGGGGGCGCAGGACGTTCTCCAGCTTGACGGACCGCCCCTCCCGGATGGCGGTGGAGATCGCCCCCAGGACCTCCTCCTGCAGGAGGAGGGAGTCGGGGGAGACCTCCCGGATGTTCCGGCCCTCCAGGTCGGCCCGCCCCAGACCCCTGCGCTCGCAGTAAGCCCGGTTGACGGAGGTGATCCTCAGGTCCCTGTCCAGGAACAGGAGCGGGAGGGGGATCGTGTCGATGACCCGGTCGTTGAACTCCTTGAGGAACTTCATCTCCTGGAAGAGGCGGGCGTTCTCGACGGCGCTGGCGATCAGGTTCGCCAGGATCTGCAGCGACGTGACGTCGTGTTCGTCGAAGGCCCCGACGCGCTCGCTCTGGACGTCGATGCCTCCGATGACCCGGTCCCCCAGCTTGATCGGGACGCAGAGCTCCGAGGCGGTCTTCTCCTCCTGCGGAAAGGCCAGGATGCGGCGGGGCTCGCGGGCCACGTCGTTGGACAGGAGGACCTCTCCCGTCTGCGCGACCCATCCGACGATGCCCACGCCGACGGCCTGGCGGTAGCCCTCGGAGAAGAACTCCCGGTAGGCCCCGGCGTGCGCCTTGAGCACGACCTCATTCGCCGCCTCGTCCACGGTGAAGAGGAAGACGTCGTAGTAAGCGAAGTTGCGCTGGATGGACTCGGCGGAGAGCCGCATGATCCGGTCCGGGTCGAGCGTGGAGAGGACCAGCCGCGCGATCTCGCTGACCATCGTGAGCTGGGCGGCGCGCTTCCGCTCGATCTCCAGCAGGCGGGCGATCTCGTCGCTCCTGTGCCGCAGCTCCCGCTCGGTCTCGATGCGCTGGCTGATGTCGGTGATGACGCCGAAGCTCCCCGCGTAGTTCCCGGCGGCGTCGTGGAGGGGGACGCCGGAGATGGTGACCGGCACCTTTGCGCCGCCCCTGGTGATCATCACGGCCTCGTAGATGGAGGGCTCCCCGGCCCGCCGCCTCTCCAGCTCGGCGTGCACCCTGGCCAGGCTCTCGCCGTCGTAGAGCAGGGACATGGGCCGGTTGATGGCCTCCTCCTTCGCGTAGCCCGTGATCTCCTCCATGCGCTTGTTGAAGAAGGTGATGCGGAAGTCCTGATCGACCATGCAGACGCCCTCGTTCATGGTCTGGACGAGGGCGCCGTAGCGATCCTCCGAGGCCCGGAGCTCTCCGTTCAGGCCGCGCTGGCGCATCCGGTAGTAGAGGTCGATGACCGCGATGATGTCTTCGTCGATCTGCGTTTCGACCAGGGCGCAGACGAAGCGCAGGCGTTCGCGGTCGCCGGGGTAGGCGGCGACCAGGGCGCTGATGATGGCCCTTTTGAGGGCGATCTGCGCCCTGGAGAGGTCCGCCGCCGTCAGGCCGTCCTGAACGGTCTCCTTCAACGCCCGGAGTCTCGCCTCGTCGAGCGGGGTCTCCGGGTCTTCGAGCTGGGCGATCAGGAGGGACAGGAAGACCTCCGCCACCTGTCTCTGAAGGGTCTGAGGGCCGGGGGAGGGGGGGTGGGAGATCCGCTCCGACCATCGCTCCAG
>Ga0209399_10001114_pt1 | contig 14278 bp, 18 predicted proteins | sample OV2TP3_FD_184130 | JGI IMG/M metagenome (GOLD analysis project Ga0209399, IMG submission 184130) | Hot spring microbial communities from Beatty, Nevada to study Microbial Dark Matter (Phase II) - OV2 TP3 (SPAdes) (version 3) | ecosystem: Environmental > Aquatic > Thermal springs > Hot (42-90C) ... | reverse complement strand
AAGAAAAAAAGCACCATATTCACAGCAGTTGGAATTGTGTTTTTGACAGCCTTAATTGTAAGGTTTCTTAAGAATTTTGGGATTGTTTAAACACAAAATGATTATTGGAAAATAATTGCTGAAAATGATCATTGGATTAACAGGCAAAAATGCCGCAGGAAAAGGTGAGGTTGCAAAATACCTGCAAAAAAAGGGCTTTTTATATTACTCTCTTTCTGATGTTATAAGAGATGAAGCGACAAAAAGGCGCTTGGAGCATTCAAGAGAAAACCTTATAAAGCTTGGAAATGAGCTAAGAGAAAATTTTGGCGCGGATTACCTCGCAAAGCAAATAAATAAAAAAATTTTGGAATATGAGAAAGATTCTCCGCAGAGAAATTTTTTTGTCATAGACAGCATCAGAAATCCTTATGAAGTGAAAGAGCTAAGAAAAAACAAAAACTTTGTCCTTATCGGGGTTGATGCTCCGATTGAATTGAGGTTCGAGAGGCTTGTTAAAAGGAACAGGCTTGGCGATGCAAAGACATTAGAAGAATTCAGGCAGCAGGAGCAAAAGGAAAACCTGGAAAATGACACTTATCAGCAGCTTGATGCGGTATTTAAATTAGCTGACAAGGTTATTATAAATAATGGCTCACTAAGTGAACTGCATAATAAGACTGGCGCCCTATTAAAAGAGCTGAAAAGAAAAGAGCTGAAAAGGGCAGGAAGAAATTATACTTCTAAAAATTGAAAATTATTTAAAAATTGAGAATTATTAATAATGAGAAAACAGAAAACAATATCAAAAGAACTCCCTCTGGCAGAGATAACATTAAGGAGATACGAAAAGCCGGCAAATTTGAGTGATAGAGAGCTTATAAGAAAGCTTTGCTTGTCTATTGGATTATTGCAGCCAGGCGATTCCCGGGATATTGTTGTTGATGTCCTCAACGTCTTGGTTAAGGCAAAAAAAGAGCAAAAATGCCTGACAAGCGATGAAACCTGCGCTCTTGTTGTTGAAGAAAGAAAAAGAGCAAAAATGCCATTATACGGAATTGCCCCATCTAACATAAGGAGGCAGCTAAAGAGGCTAAAGGATTTGTTTTTGGTTGAGAAAAGGCTCAATGCCTATAGAATAATTGAGCATAGCAATTTAAGCGAGATTTTTGAGGAAAAAATAGAAAGAATTTTGCTGAATGCCATTAATTCGAGAATCAGGGAATACTTAAGGAAAGTTGATGAATTATAAGTTTGAAGGACAGGCTTGACAGCCAATGGCTATTTTCTTTTGTATGTTCCCATTAATTCTGCCTTTTCTATGATATGTCCCTGCATTGCTTTCTCAATTTGGGCTTTGTTTGGCTGTATTTCATATGATGGTAAAGAAGAAACGTCTAAAGCATACAGCTTGAAAAAATACCTGTGTGTGCCAGACGGCGGGCATGGACCTCCATAGCCAGTCCTGCCCCAGCTGTTTTGTCCTGGAGTGCCCATTGGTTCTTTTCCCTTCATTATTTCTTTTGTTGAAGCTGGGATATTAAAAACAATCCAATGGTCCCATGTGCCGACAGGAGCATCTGGATCATCCATGATTAATGCTAAGCTTTTTGCATTTTTTGGAGCATCGCTTATGGCTAATGGGGGTAAAACATCAGAGCCGTCACAGGTAAATTCTGACGGGATTGCTCCATTATTTGCAAATGCAGGGCTTGTTAGTTTCATAGTTATCACCTCAAAAGCTTTTTGATTTTCTATTTGTTTTTGCTGTTGATTACAAGCTTTATAAGCTTTTCACCATCTCTTCAGCCGCTTTTCTCATATCCTTCGCCTCATAGATTGCCCTTCCAATTATTGCATGCCATGAATCAAGCTTTCCTGCCAAATCACTTATTTTACCGCCTTGCGCTATCAAGCCAGGAGAGTAAAAAACAGGAGCTTTTACTTTGCTTTTTATGAAATTTACATATTCCATTGCCTTTTCGGGCTTATTGCCGGGGATTATAAAATCTGCCATACCCATTCCTGCTGCTATCTCATAAATTCTTTTAGGGGCATTGTCATCAATAAAACCCCCTTTGGATTTTAAAAAAGCCTGATGAGTCATCTCGCCTCCAATAATGACATGCATTTTAGCCCGTTGCGCTGCCTCAATCCAGGCAGCCTCTGTCTCAGGGCCTGCTTGTGGAAATAGGATGACTGCATCAACAAGCTTACATGCTTCCATAAATTTCTCGCCAATTTCCGGTATATCAGTTCCTGCCTTCTGATGATCATAAATTATTGGAAGTTTTGTGTATTTCCTTATTGTCCTTATAACCTCTTTCATGCCAAAAGGAATGACAAGCTCAAAGCCTATTTTGTATGACCCGACTCCTTTAACAGAACAAGTCGATTTTACTAATTTGCCTAATTTCTCCAGGCTATCAACATCACAGCTTGGGATTATTGATTTTTTAAGATTAATTATGGGCATTTAGATTTAAATTAATTATTTAAATTAATCATTGGGATTTCGGAGGCAGCAATATGGGAACCCCTTCTTCAATTGGGTATTTTGAGCTGCACTTAGAGCAGACAAGACACTTCTTGTCTTTTGTGTATTCTAAATCTGCTTTGCATAGCGGACAAGCCAAAATATCAAATATGTCTTTTGGGATTGGCTCTTTGCCCTTTTGTTCTGATCTATCCATTTTGATTTACCCAATACTTTAGTATCGCCGGTATCCGAAAGGTTTATATATAACTTCTTTCTACTCCTTTATAAATCTTATCAAATTTATCGACATAAACCATTGTTAAATATTTAGATATGTAAGTTGGGGGTACAGCTAATTAATAAATCTTGTTGTTGTGAAACTGAAACTATTAGGGGATTAAAATGCCAGAGCTAGTTAAAAAATGCCCGGAATGCGGCGGAATAAACCTTTCATGGAATAAAGACAGGGGGGAGATAATCTGCAGAGATTGCGGATTAGTCATTGAGGAAAAGATGATAGACTTCTCACAGGAATGGAGAGAATTTGACAGTGAGGAGGGCGAGAAAAGAAGGCGCTCAGGCGCTCCAATGACATACACCCAATATGACCAGGGGTTAGGCACAGAGGTTGGCCAAAAGGCTGATTTGTTTAGGCTTGGAGGCAAAGACAGAAACAAGTTTTTCAGGCTAAGAAAGTGGCAATACAGAATATCGACTGCTATTGAGAGAAATCTTAAGCTGGCGCTGGCTGAGCTGAAAAGAGTAAGCTCTTATTTAAAGCTGCCAAAGTCTGTTGAAGAAGAAAGCGCGAGGATTTATACTTTAGCTGTTCAAAGAGGGCTTGTTCGGGGAAGAAGCATGGAAAGTGTTGTTGCAGGCGCTTTATACGCTGCATGCAGACGCCATGATGTCCCAAGAACACTTGACGAGCTAAGCGAGGCAAGCGGAATAGAGAAAAAGGAAGTCGGCAGAACATACAGGTTTGTTACAAGAGAGCTTGGAATTACGATACTGCCTTCAAATCCAGCAGACTACATTGCAAGGTTTGCATCTGCATTAAAGCTAAGCGCAGAAACGCAAAGCAAAAGCATTGAGATTCTTGAGCAGGCGCAAAGATCAGAGCTGACTTCTGGAAGAGGCCCGACTGGAATAGCGGCAGCCGCCCTATATGTCAGCGCCTTGATACATGGAGAAAAAAGGACACAAAGAGAAGTAGCAGATGTTGCAGGAGTCACAGAAGTTACAATAAGAAATAGATATAAAGAGCTTTTGGACGAGCTTGACTTGGAAGACGAGATAAAGAAGACGAAAAAGAAGAAAAGGTAAAAAAATTTCAGTGACCTGTGAGCGAGTTCGAGTCGAAAGAGAGCGTGCTAATCGCACGCATGTACCCGCTCACTCGCATGTCACTGCTGAATTTTTTTTAAATTAAAACCTATACAATCTTTTTTCAAAATCCGCAATCTTATTACCCCTAATTCCAATTCCTTCTTTTCTTAATAGTTCAGCTTTTTTTTTCAAACCATGCGCAAACCCATGTAAATGCCCTTTGCTGCCGACAACTCTATGGCAAGGCACCATGTCTTTGCCTTTGCAGTTTAAGATTCCATAAGGATTTTTGTTCATTGCATTGCCTACAGCCCTATAAGCTCTTGTTCCAGCGGCTTCTGCAAGTATTTTGTAAGTTGTAACTCTGCCTTCTGGGATTTTTTTAGCCAGATCCCATATTTTTTGGTTGAAAGGCTTGATTACCATCTTGATTGCCTTTTAGTTATCTTGATTGCCATTTTAGTTAAATAGTCACCAATAATTTAGAATTTCCGCAATAAAAGTAACTTCCTGCATTATCTAACTTGAGGTATTTTTTTATTCTTGCTAACTGTTTCTTTGCCTTTAAAATACGGTATGAGCACTTGACTTCGTACAAATCAAGCCTGCTGCCTTTCTTCGCTATTATGTCAATTTCCCCCAATGAGCGCTTTGACTGCTTAACAGGAACGTTCATTGATATAGAATCATAGTTATCTTTTATTTTATTGCTTAACTCTAAAACGTACTTATCGTGTTTAGACAGTTTAATGCTTTTCATCAAACAATATAGTATATTGCATAACTTTTATTTATACCTTTCGGTTTTCCAGGGTGTGGAATGATTTGAAAAACATCAACAAAAATATCATACTATAATTGAAATAACATAAAACTAACTACATTAACTGCAATCCCTCAATAATTTTTAATTAAATTTATAATTAAGCTCGGGATCCTGCGGTTGCTGTTTGGGATGTTGCAGGAGGCGCTGATTTGTCCCACCAATCTCTTAACCCAGAGGCTGCTTTATAAGCTCCTGATGTAAACTTATCATAAAGTTTGCTTCCATAAGTTGCGAAACCACTAACTAAATGGAATGGGTTTGCGAAGTTTGGTATGTAAGTAGAAGGATATAAAAGTTTTTTATAGTTTATTTTCCCATCTTCTTTTATTTTTTCTTTTAAGTTTCTCTGGACTTGAGAATAAAGCCCGTAAAGTGCAAGGGCGGGGAACACAATTGGGAAGATAGCAGGCACTGCATAAGATGCCCCTATAAGCGAAGATATAGCTATTTTTGCCGGTAGCCTCTCCTTCACTCTTTTAAGGTAATTTTCCTTGTAATGATTGTACAGTCCACTAATCTTTTTTTCTTTAATTACATACCTAAACCCCATCCGAAGCGCTGTTATTGCAGGCATTAAAGCTGTAAATGACAATGCGCTAACAGCAAGCGAGCTTGCCAATGGAACGTAAGATCCAGAAATGTTTGTAACAATATCATCTAACCCAAATGCCTTTGGAATTTGCCGGATATATTGAACAAGCGCATAAACAATTGGAAGCGCCGCTGTTCCAGCCAATACTTCATCTCTGTTCTCTTCAATTTTATTTGGCTTGCCGCTTAAGGAATTAGAAATTTTCGTAGCTAATGCAGGTGTTGTTGAAAATAAAAACCCTGGAACGAGATTGTAAAAATAAGTAGCTGCCCCTATTGCGCTGCCTGTTATTAAAAAATCCCTAGCGCCTTTAATGGCACTATAACTCTCATTAACCAAGTTTTCCAATAATGGTGGCGTTTTTTGTTTCTCTTCCTTCCCCTCTTGAGCAGCTTGAGGCTGTGTAGCTTGATTGTTATCTGGCATTTTAGTTCAATGTTTATTATGTAGCAGGCGCTGTCGCTGGAGTTGGTTGTGGTTTAGGCTCTGTTTTGAAGAAATTACTTATTGCAGTAGTTATCGCATTGCCAGCACTATAAGCTGTGTTGTAAGCATTTCCTAACAAACTAGTTGCACCGCTAACTAAATAAACAGGCAAAGCAATTGGAGCGTAAAGCACCTTTTTGAGGCTAACTTCATGTGGAGACAGTAAAATCCTATAAGCAATGTTAGATACTGCAAGGTATGGGAACAAATAAGGAGCTAAGAATGGCAAAGCATAGCTTGCTCCAATAGCTGTAGCTGTTATTGCTGTAAGAGGCGCTGCTTTGACTAAACCTTTAAAATAATTCTTTTTTAAATCTTCCCCTAAACCTTTAAATGTCTTATTTCGGATTATATATTGCAATGGATAGTAAACTGCTGTTAATGCCGGTGTCAATACCAAACCTGCTAAGCCTGCTATAGCAAGAGAGCTTACTAAAGGAACAGAATATCCAAATACATTTGTAACTAAGCTATCTAACTCAAATAATTTTGGAAATAATTTTGTAGCAGTAATACCATACCAAGCTAATGGTACAAATAATGCGCCAGCAATTGAATCATCCCTAAAATTTGCGGATGTAAATTTGCCTTCTCTGTCTTTCCTTGCATATTCTACAATCGCACTGCCAATTGGGAATGAAGAGGCTATCAGTAATCCATCTAAACCGAATAAAGCAGTAGCACCGCTTATTGCAGCAGCCCCTATTCCAATATTTGTAATTCCTCTAAGTGCTTTGTTACCTTCATTTGCCAATCTTTCTAACCCAGATTCTTTTTGCTCTTCCTTCTTCTCCTGAGCAGCTTGAAGCATCTGATGAGGTTGATTATCATCCGCCATTCTCCACCTCAAGTAATTTTCTTACAGCATACTCTATCAAATGGCTCTTATTCGTCAAAAACCACAGGCTAAAGTCAGTGGCACGATTGAACAGCCAAATCAACATTAGGTGGTTTTTGACGCCCGAAAATCCCACCTTCTTAATCCGCCTTTTTAAAAAAGGTGGGATTTTCGCATGCCTGAATCTGCCAGAATGCAGTTGTTTTTGGATTTCCAGTATTGTTTCTTCGTCCAGAGTAATGCTTAGTTTGGATTTCATGTTTCTTTTTTTTATCTATTAACATTAGGAAAAATCTCTCGTAAAGAGAGATTTTTCTACCACAAAGTAGTATAAAATCCCACCACTTTTAAAGCTTTCTGTTGTAATTATTTTAAAGTAGTTACATTCTGTTTAATATAGTTTCTATATAGAAAATAATTGTGAAAACTTCGTTTTCATTAGAAAATTTTAAATTTAAATACACATACATATGCAGTTTTAAATGATAAAGAGATAAACCTCTTAAGAAAACACATTAGAGATTTGTGCACTAGAAGTGTGGGAAGACTTGAGAAAACTAGAAATGCATTAAAATGATTTTATATTGATTTGAATCGTAGCGCAAGTTATAAATAGAATATCAACATTCTTTACTATTGATGGCAACTATAACAATCTCAGAGGAAAAATTTAATAAAGTTCTCGCCGATGTAGAAGTTTTAATAGATGATGTGGCTGAGCTTTTAGACCAGAACGAAATCGCAAAGCAAAGAATGGCTGAGTTAAAATTAAATCCCTCTATAGGAAAATCTGAGAAAGAGTTAGATGAATATCTGAGAAAGAGGGGAGTTAAGATTGACTGAGTTGGAGATAAGGGAACACCCAGACTTCTTCAAAGATTTGGATAAGCTTGGCTCGAAAGAACTTGAAATATTCTATAAGAAAAAGAATAAAATAAAACAAAATCCAGAGAGGCAAAAGCATCTGAGTGGTGGAGAAAACTGTTATAGAGAACCTATAACAGAAAACATCAGGTTAATATATTTTATGGAAGGCAAAGTTATTTGGCTTCTTACAATAGGAAAGCATAAAGAAGCTTATAAGGATTATCTCAAAAGACTGTACTCTCTCATGAAAAAGAAATGACTTCCCCATACGATGAAAATTTAATCTGCATCACAATTACTTTGAATCAAAATCTTTATAAATCTGCCAAATTCTACAAAACTCATGGCAACACAGTTTAAATATGCCAGAGACAGCATCATAACAAAGGAAATGGAGTATGTTGCAGGGCAGGAAGATGTTGATGCTGAATGGCTAAGAAATGAGGTTTCTAAAGGATCAGTCATTATTCCGGCTAATATTAGCCATAAGAAATTAAAGCCAATTGGAATTGGAAAAGGGCTTAAGACAAAGATAAATGCCAATATTGGAGCTTCTAAAATAAGGGCAAGCGTTGCAGAAGAATTGAAAAAATTGGAGTACTGCATTAAGTATGGCGCGGATACTGCAATGGATTTAAGCACAGGGGGCAATCTGAATGTCATAAGGCAGGCAATTATCGATAGCTCTCCTATTCCGATAGGAACTGTACCAACATACGAAGTTGTTGAGATGGCTAATGGAAGGATTGAAAATATTAAGGCAGAAGACTGGCTTGATGTTATTGAATTACAGGCGAAGCAAGGCGTAGATTACATGACAGTTCATGCCGGAATCCTCAGAAGAACTTTGCCATTGGTAAAAGGCAGAATAACTGGAATCGTTTCAAGAGGAGGGGCAATACTTGCAAGATGGATGGGTGAGCATGATAAGGAAAATCCCCTTTACACACAATTTGAGCAGATCTGCGATATTTTTGAGCAGTATGATGTAACATTTTCTTTAGGAGACTCTTTAAGGCCAGGGTGCCTGCATGATGCAACTGACAAAGCCCAGATCACTGAACTAAAAATTCTTGGAGAGCTCACTCTAAAAGCATGGAAAAAGGACTGCCAGGTTATGGTAGAAGGCCCAGGCCATATACCATTGCATCAAATAAAGCTGAATGTAGAATTAGAAAAAAAATATTGCCATAATGCGCCATTCTATGTCTTAGGGCCTTTAGTTACAGATATTGCGCCGGGATATGACCATATAACATCAGCTATTGGAGCAGCTGTTGCCGGGCAGCATGGCGCTGATTACCTTTGCTATGTGACTCCGGCAGAGCATTTAGGATTGCCAGGCCCGGAAGAAGTAAAGCAGGGAATTATAGCTTACAAAATTGCCGCGCATGCCGCTGATATTGCAAAAGGCATTCCTCGCAGCCGCGACAGAGATGATGAGTTAAGCAAAGCAAGGTTTGATTTTGACTGGGAAAGGCAATTTGCCTTATCGCTTGATCCAGAGACTGCAAGAAAAATAAGAAGCGATTTGGGAATGGATGCTGATTTCTGCTCAATGTGCGGGCCTGATTTTTGCAGCATGAGGAATTACCATAAATTAACTGATGAAAAGACATTTAATGAAAGAAGAAGGGAAGAAAGAAGAGAGGATAGAGCCAAGAAGATGAGGCGGATGGAAGAGGAGAGATTGATTTGATTTTTATATTACCCTTTCCAATTCTTTTATATACAACTTTAAGTATTCTTCTCTTTCATCTGTGCCATCCTTAACAATTATCATAAAAATTTAGCCATCAATCATTGGCAAACACAGCGCCGCAATGCGGGCATTGGACGTACTTGTCTTTATAGTCAATGCCTTGGACAGGCAGTCCACACTCTTTGCATTTTATTTCTGCCACTTTAATGCCGATTTAATAATTCATGCTTTAGTAATTCATTAAAATCTCTACACGATTCCCAAATAGCTTTTTGAGGTCTTCAAAGATAGGCTCTTTTATAAATGCTTTTTGCGGAGACTCTATTTTGGCTAATGCCTTCTCCAGCTCCTCCAATGAGCTTTTCTCAATTGCTGACAAGCTGCCGTCTTCTTTTATCTTTGCCCTGCTTAATTCCTTCTCCTCATTGTCTATGTCATGCATTATGTAGGCTGTGTCCCCAAGCAGAACCACTTCTCCAAACTTATTTCCGTACTTCACTCTTATCTTCAGCCTTTCAATATCTCTTCCCCTTTTTCTCTGCATATGCTCAACCAAAAATTTTATCAGCGAGCCGGATTCCCTGTGTATTTTTTCTATTTCCGCCTTTGATAATCTTTTTTCATCATAGTCTTTCTTTGCTTTCACCAGCTCTTGGACAATTCTAAAAAACTTTGAAGGCATTTTTCCTTCTGCAACAAGCTTGTCTTCAACAAGAGCCAAAATTTCGCTGTCCTTTATTTTTTCAGCCCCTTCTAATTTCAGGATATCCCTGATAACCGTAGTCACAGTGTCATAAATATTGAGCATTTCCTGCTCTTCCCTTATCTTTTCAATCTGGGTAAACAATCTTTTAATCCTTTTGAGGTACTTATCCCCATCGCTTAATAGCTCATCTATCTCTTTTCCGCTTAATTCTTTTTTCTCGCCATGCTCTACGGCTTTTCTTGTCTCAACAACCCTTTCCAGAATCTTCACAAATTTGTCCTCCAAAAGCTTTTCTTTATGGACAAAAATTTCCTTCATCAAAGCTCCTGTCTCTTTTGGAGATGGAGGGGCAACTCCGTAAAGCATTAAGGCTGCCTGGCTTGGAGTAAGCAAAGCATAATAAATATCCTCCATTCCAATCTCATTCAGCTTCAATTGAACCCTCCTAATCATCTGCTCGCCGGATCCCATGAACATGTCAATTGCCTCTGCGCTTGGCTTTATCTTGCCCATTTTCAGCAGCTGCTTCCATGGCATGAAAATACCCCTGTCAAAAAATGGAACGCCATCCCTTAATAATGTGAATATAACCGGGTTTGCTTCCCTTAAGGAATCCCAGAAATCTGTCAAAATATACACTTGAATATTGAGCTTGTTTTTTATCCCAGTAAGCTCGCCTGCTTCAATGCCCATTCCAATAATTATTGCCCTTAGCTTGTCTTTTAACTCGACCCTTGTCATCTTCTTGACATCTGTGTCGTCAATTACAATCCATACATCAATGTCGCTTGTTGTTGTTGCCTTGCCTTGAACCAAAGATCCGGCTAAAACATAAGAAACAATGTATTTTTCAAATTTTTTCAAAACCATTGTTTTATGCACTTCGGCAATCTTGATAGCCTGCAGCATTCCAGTGTCGTGAATCGGCGCTGATAAGGCAATTAATTGCAGCAGCTCATATTTTGCATCAAAGCAATTCTGCCAAAGCTCGGACAATATCAGCGTCTGTGGCGTCATATTGGGATCAATTTCTTTTGCGATGCTGTCAATTATCACAGTGAGCTTGTCTTTAAGCTCAAGCTTTGACATTGTTTTGCTGTCAGAATCATCAACTAAAACCAGCACATGTATCTTGTCCTTGTCTTCCGGCTTTGGCTCAACAGCCTGCTGTAAATTTGGCTGCTGCATCTGCTGCAATTGCTGCAGCTCTTCCGGCTTTGGAGGTGGCAGAAGGGCAATGCCAACAATATATTTGTCAAATTTTTCAATAACTTTTTTCTGGAATTTTTCAAGCTTTGCTTTAATTGCCTTTAGCTTTTCCTGCACATCCTGTGGGAGCTTAGAAATAGGATCTAGTTTTGATTCCCGAGAAAGTCCTTCAGATCTTCTGGGCTCCAAAAATCCCTGATTTTTGCGGGTTTCATCAACCTGCGGATCCTGATGGCTTTCTTTGGCTGGATTAGCCTCATTGTCCTGCCTTTTGTCTTTCTTAGCCATTTTAGGTATAATAAATTCAACGCCAAAGGCGCTGGATTTTTTTCTTATTATAAATCTTTTGATAAGCAATCAATAAAACTTATAAATCTGAAGGCTTTAGCGTGTTTATGACAGAATGCGAGGAAGTTGGCTGCACAAGGGAAGCGGTAAAAGTCTGGCAGGGAATGAAAGTATGCAGAGACCATTATGACAAATACAGGCACCAGCATGAAGGCATGATGAGGGACTTTGGATAGTCAAATTATCAAATTGTTAAAATCATCAATAAATTATTCAAAGCCCCTTCTGATCGACTGGAATGTGCATTAGCCCAATCCCTAATCTCTTTGCAACATCAAAGATTCTTTCATCCCTGTAGAACTCTCCATAATAGATTTTTTTTACGCCAGTATTCGCAAGCATTTTAAAGCAGCTCCAGCAGGGAGATGCTGTTATATACACTTCAGCGCCATCTATCATAACCCCATTTTTGGCTGCCTGCAGAATTGCATTGGCTTCTGCATGAATTGTTGCAACGCAATGATCGTTTTCCATCAAATGGCCAACTTCATCGCAATGCGGCATTCCCCGTATGCTGCCGTTATAGCCTGTTGAAAGTATTGTCTTATCCCTCACAATAACAGCTCCAACATGCTTTCTGCCGCAAGTGCTTCTTGTTGCAGTTTCCTTAGCAATATTCATGAAATATTGCTCCCAGCTAACTCTTGCCATTTTGAATTTAAAAAAATTTTAGGCTTAGTCGAAAGCGAGCGAACTCGCATTGCTCGTTCGCATGTCGCTGAAATTTTTTTCTTTTCTGTTTTTACTTAAACCACCAGCCTTATCTTCTCCTTTCTGTTTAATGCCTCCATTAATCTCCTTCCAATATTGTTGTCTTTCTTTATTTTTATCGCGCCTGTCTTGCCTGCTTTTGCGCTTAAGACAAATTCGTCTCCGGTGTAAATGTCAACATCCTTGTTTTGCATGTCAATTCCCAGCTCAATCAATAGCTGATCTTTCTTGTGCTCTATTTGAAAAGCAATATCCTTGTGCTCTTTGGCAGCGCCTTTTATGTTATTTATGGTATTTTTATGATATTTTTCTTCCAGGCTTTTTATGTCTATTCCAATTCCAAGCCTTTCTTCCAGCCTTGTTATATTTGCCCCCTGCTTTCCGATAATCCTTGCGATGTCTATATCCGGCACATACACAACACACTTATTGTCAGATAAGAGATCAACCTCAACATTTCTTGAATATCTCTCAAACTCCTGCGCAATTGTTGTTTCTGCCAGCTTATGAGCGCCGCTTTTTCTCTCTTTGGTTTCCTGAACAGGGATAACAACTGTCTGCTCGCCATAACTGTATATTTCGTACTCTAATCTGCCAGTTTCAAAATCATTTATGACAACCACTGGCCTTGCCAAATCCGCTTCTGTCATTCCTGAAGGCACTTTAACAGTCATTTTAAGAGCAAGAATCTTATTCACAAAGCCATTTTTAATAAAAATAACAGTGTCTATAACCTGCGGGATAACTCCCATTTCAACCCTGCCAATGAACCTTTGAATAGCATCAACCGGAGAGGTTGCATGAACCACCCCCACCATTCCGACTCCTGCTAATCTTAAGTCAGCAAACAGCTTAAAATCATCTGTGTTTCTCATCTCATCAAAAATTGTGTAGTCTGGCCTTGAAAGCAGCAGTATGTCATGTATTTCCTGCGCATCGCCATAGGAAATAGCGTACTGTGTTATTCTTTCCGGTAAAATTAAGTCTCTGGGCGCTTCTACCGTTTTTACAATTTTGTCTTTTGAGGCATAGTATTCTGCCAGAGCTTGGGAAAAAGTAGTCTTTCCCATTCCAGGCGCGCCTGCAACAAGAACCCCTTCTGCCTGCTCTGCTATTCTTTTGGTTAGCTTCTCGCTTAGCTTATAATCCTCCAAATTAAGCTTTCTTACTGGCCTTACAGCAGTTATCTCCCAGCCATCCGAAAAAGGCGGTCTTGTTATCACAATCCTAAAGCTGCCAAGCTGCACTATCGTAGAGCATGTTCTTTCAATCTCAATAAATCCATCTTTTCTCAGCTTAGCGTCCTCTATTATTTCCCTTGAAATATCCTGGATTTCTTCTTGCTTCAATAAGGCTTTCCTCAGTTCTTTAAATTCCCACTTGCCCGGCGTCCCTTTTTTTGCATAAGGCGGCACATTTTCTCTCAAATGGACGCTCATTGTTGTTTCGTCAAAGAATCTGTCAAGCCTTAATTTATGCAAGCCTTTTTCGGGCCTTTTGTAGTAAATTGACTTCATCCCTTTTGCTAATGCAACTTCGCTTTGCACTTTATCTGATGTTACTAAAGTGCCATCTTCATCAAAAGCAAGCTGCCTGATTAAAGAGTCAATCTCTCCTAAAGAAGCGTGCCTTATTTCAGCAGCTTTTGGCCTCATGCCTTTGAAAGAAAGCTCAAATCCTTTCTCTACCGAAAGCTTTTTTATCCTCTTTATCTCATCTAATCCAAGAAAGCCGATAGCCTTGCCTTGATTGGCTTGATGCTCAAGCTCGGCTATCACTGCTTCATGGACTATGATTTCGTTTGATTTGATATGGGCGTTTCTAATCTTCTCTGATAACAATCCTTCAATTATAACAGATGTGTCTGGCACAATTTTTTCAATTACCTCTGGAGTTTCGTGTTCCATAGGAAGAAACGAATTTTAATTTATTTATAAAAGTTTGGATTTTTATTTAATTTTTGTTTATTTACTATATAGAAAAATATATAAAAATGATTAAACATCATTGTTTACTATATAGAAAAGATTTTTTATACTTTTTTTATACTTTTTATACCATTGAATGTGTTAATCATTCAGCCTGTCCCACAATTCGGGTGTGGGACAGAATAGTTCTATTCCAGCCAGTAAAGATTGTGCCACAGCGTCGTCAGCCCATCAGCAGTATCAATTCTATCTTCTCTTTTCTGTCCCAGTTTCCAACC
>Ga0209399_10001112_pt1 | contig 14293 bp, 13 predicted proteins | sample OV2TP3_FD_184130 | JGI IMG/M metagenome (GOLD analysis project Ga0209399, IMG submission 184130) | Hot spring microbial communities from Beatty, Nevada to study Microbial Dark Matter (Phase II) - OV2 TP3 (SPAdes) (version 3) | ecosystem: Environmental > Aquatic > Thermal springs > Hot (42-90C) ... | reverse complement strand
GCACGGATCGCGCTTGCGCTCGGTGCGCCGGTCCGGAGCGCCTTCGAGGTCGAGGTGCGGGCCGAACTGCTGGACCTCGCGCAAAGGGCCGAAGCCGGGCTCTACCTCGCGAGCTACGAGAATAAGCTCGTTTCCGACGTGGCGGCGGGCGAAAACCGCGGTCGCACGCTCGCGCACGATTACGTCGTGTTCGAATGGGTGGGGCCGCTCGCGTTCGCAGCCGACGGCCGGCTGGTCGAGCGGCGCTCGATCCCGCTGCTGCCCAAAGCGATCCCCCGCCATTCCGGGGTGGTCGCGTTCGTGCAAAACCGGTCCACTGGGGAAGTGCTTCAGGCCCTGATGCTGCCCGTCTGCTCGTAGGCCGGGCCCGAAGGGCGCGCGGAGCTTCCCTGCTCGTTTTCGCCGCCTCGGGTATATTCGACCCGTTCCGACCGCCGTGGGGCGGGTTTCCGAAAGGACTTTGGACGTGCACGCCACGCAGATCCGCCAGAAGGACGGGATCTTCTATTTCGTCAGCTACCGGGCGAAGGATCTCCTCGCCCGCGTCCGGTTCATCAGCCGCTTCTACGGCGAGGGCGACGAGATCGCCGCCTCGCGAATTTCGCGGGAGGACGAGATCGCGCAGTTCATCGCCCGGATCGAGCGCACCGACCACGCGTTTCAGCGCGCGCTGTCGCGCTCCAAGATCCGCCAGCTCACCAACTTCTACGAAACCGCGGTCACGCAGCCGGCGATCCCCGGAACCGTGCTGCTCTATACGGCGGAGCGGCTCAGTTTCCGCGCCGACGGCGAGGGCGTCGGCCACCTGAGCGAGCCGGGTGCCAGGTTCCTGATCATCGACGGCCAGCACCGCCTCGCGGCGCTGCATTTCTACATGCAGGAGCGGCCGAACGACGCGGCGACGATCAACGTTCCGTGCATCATTTTCGACGGCCGCAGCGAGGATTTCGCCGCCGAGATGTTCGTCATCATCAATTCGACCCCGACGCGCATCAACAAGAGCCACCTGATCGATCTGTACGAGCGCGTCTCCTGGGCGGCGCCGGACCGCAAGTTCGCCGCGCGCCTGGTGGAAAAGCTCTACAGCGAGGGCGACAGCCCGCTGCGCTACCGCATCAACCGGCTGGGCGGCCGCAGCCAGCGCGACAAGTGGGTGCTGCAGGCCGAGCTCTTCAACGAGCTGCACCGCTGGGTGCGCGGCCGCTGGCGCTCGATCCAGCTGGCGGGCGGAAGCTCGCGCGAAGTCCCGCGCTACTACGCGCTCGTGCGCGACTTCCTCAAGGCCGCACGCACCGCTTTCGGCGATGCGGTGTGGGGCCAGGACGACTACATGGTTACCAAGCCGGTGACCATCAAGGCGTTGATCCGGGTGTGCGCCGATCTGGCGAAGGAGGACGCGGAGCCCGAGGCGGGGCGTCTTGCGCGCTGGGAGGAGCGGCTTGCGCCGTGGGCCGAACTCGCCAGGCAATTCCGCGAAGAAGGCTTCTACGAGCGCTTTGCGGCGAAGGGCGAAGTCGAGCGCGTGGCGCGGGTGCACCGCGAACTCGCGCGCGCCGTCCGGATCGAGGCGAGCCGCAACAAGGATTGAGCGGCCCCGCTAGCGGGGCCGGATGAGATGGCTGATCGCTTCGGCGGCGCGCTCGCAGGCGCTGGCCGATGAGCGCTCGGCGCCCGGAATCGGCACCGTCAGACCCGCGAAAGTCGCCGAACCGGCGCCCTCGACCTCGAATTTCCCGCTCATGGTGTAGCGGTTCAGGTTCCACAGGGTGACCTGCAGCCTCGTCTTGAGCGCGTCACCCCGCACCCCGGAGCAGCCGGGCGCCCGGTGGCTCGTATCGCAGCGCAAGGCGTCCGGATTGCGGTTGCTCGTGCGCTCGGTGCGCACGAGCGCCATGTAGTCGATTCCGGCCTGGCGGACGCCCTCGCGCACGGCCGCCTTCCGCATCAGCTCGGGCATCTGCTGCGCCGTGTCCACCACGGTCGAGGCCTCGAACCAGGGAAAAAGCGCGTCTCGAACCTGCTCGGCGGAAACGATGGAGGCATCGGGGACAGCGTGAACGAGGGCGGCGGCGAGGCAGTCCGGTTCGCCGGGCGATCGCCGCTCGCGCGCCTCCGACGGCTCAAAAAGCGAAGTGACGGCGAGCCGCACCGGCCCCGCGCGGGCCGCGCGCGGATTCGGAGCGGAAACTTCGGTCTGCCGCGTCGCTGGAACTTGCGCGAGGAGCGCAGGCCGCCGAGCGAGCGCGGCAAGCAATTGCGCCGCGGCATCGCGCAGCGCCCCTGAACTCAACCGGTCCTCGTCCGTGTTTCCTTGCCCATCGGCGCGGCTTCGCGCGTAAAGCGTCCAGCCGTCCAGGCGCTCACCGGTGGGCGTATGAACCTCCACGCCGTATTCGATCAGCCGGGCCGAAAAGGGGGGTGTCGCCTGGCGGATCGTGGTTATCGCGACGACGCGGGGCACGAATACGAGCGAGACGCCCGGCGGCGCGGAACTTGCGGGCCAAGCCGGTAGCCGGACGAGCTCCCCGAACGCGGTACCGAGAACGTGATCGAAAAGCGCAACGCTTGCCGGTCCGGGCCGATGCGAGATTGCGGGCGTGCCGCGGTCGGTGAGCGTGCCGTGCGCGAATTGCGGCGTGTAGAAGACCCCGGCCGTCGCTCGCAGCGGAGTCGTTCGCGCAAGCGGCAGGGCCGGCATCGAGGGCCGGAGGACCCCCGCGCTGTCCGGCGCCGGCGCGGAGGCGCAGGCGAAAAGCGCAAGGCATGCCGGCAGCGCGAGGACCGCGCCCGCGCCGCGTATGCGTTCCGAGCGTGCGGGCGTTTGCATCAGACGGCGCCGTCCGCGGCGAGCCGATCGATTTCGCCGGCCGCGAAGCCAAGCTCGGCAAGGATCGACCGGGTGTGCGCGCCGAGCGCCGGAAGCGCATCCATGCGCGGCTCGAAGCCGTCCAGATTGAAGGGCGGCTTCATCGAGAGCAGCGACCCCGCGGGCGAGTCGACGTTGCGCCAGCGGTCGCGGGACTTCAGTTGCGCGTGATCCCAGAATTCGCGCATCGAGTTCATCCGCGCGTTGGCGATCTCGGCGCGCTCCAGGCGCTCCAGAACCTGCGCCGCCGAGAGCGTCGAAAAAACGCGCCCGATCTCCTCGCGCAGCGCGTCGCGGTTGGCGTCGCGCGCCGGGCCGGTGGCAAAGCGCGCATCGGCTGCGAGCGCTGCATTGCCGAGCACCGCCTCGCAGAAGCGGACGAATTCGCGGTCGTTCTGCACCCCGAGGAAGACCGTCTGGCCGTCGGCCGCCTGGTACGGACCGTAAGGGGCGATCGTGGCGTGAAACGCGCCCGAGCGCGGCGGCGCCGTCCCGCCGTAGGCGGTGAAGTAGGCGGGGAATCCCATCCACTCGCCGAGCGATTCGAACATGGTGATGTCGAGCGTCGCCCCGCAGCCCTCGCGCTCGCGCCGCAGCAGCGCGGCGAGGATCGAGGACAGGGCGTACATGCCGGCGGCGATGTCGGCGACCGGGATTCCGGCCTTGGCGTGCGAATCGGCGGTCCCGGTGACCGAGAGGAGCCCGGTTTCGCACTGGACGAGGAGATCGTAGGCTTTCTTCGCCGCGTACGGGCCCGCCGGCCCGTAGCCGGAAATTCCGCACCAGATCAGCCGCGGGTGCCTTGCGCGCAGCTCGGCGGCGCCCAGGCCGATGCGATCGGCGGCGCCCGGGGCGAGATTCTGCACGAAGACGTCGGCGCGCGCGACGAGCCGCTCGAGGATCGCCTTCGCCTGCAGGTGCTTCACGTCGAGCGTGAGGCTTTCCTTGGAGCGGTTGACCCAGACGAAATGCGAAGAAAGGCCCTTCACCGTTTCGTCGTAGCCGCGCGCCGCGTCGCCGCTCCCGGGCCGCTCGATCTTGATCACGCGCGCGCCCAGTTCCGCCAGCTGTCGGGTGCAAAAGGGCCCGGCGATGACCTGTTCGAGCGCCACCACGGTGACGCCCTCGAGCGGCCGTCTCACGTGAACGTCACCCTCATGCCGGGGAGCGGCAAGCCGCGGAACGAAGTCGTCCACACTTCGCCCGGCTTCACCGCGTGGGCGTCGGTCAGAACGCCGGTGCTGACGAGTTCTCCGGCGACGAGCGGCGGCGCCTCCGGCTGGCTCGCGAGCACTTCGACCAGATGCGCGAGCGCGGCAAGCGGGCTGCCGAGCACGTTCGCGCCCACGCCGCGGTCGATCAGCTTGGCATCGCGCGAGAGCGTGACTTCGAGCCCGGGAAGCGCTGCGGCGAGGCCGGGCAACGACTGCACCGCGAGCGGCGTTCCGACGATGAGCCGCCCGTGCAGGCCGTTGTCGGCCGTGCAATCGGCGATCGTCACTTTCCACCCCGGATGATGGCACTGCACGATCTCGATCGAATGCGCCACCCAATCGATTGCGGCAAGCAGAAGCCCGGGATCGCGCGTGCGCGGCGGCGCTGCCTTCAGCCGGAAGCAGATTTCGGGCTCGATCCGCGGCTGCGCGAGCCCGGCGAGCGGCACCGAGATGCGGTCCTCGCTCGCATGGAGCAGCGTCCGGTCGTAGACCATCCCCCACATCGGCTCGTACACGCCGTAGCGCGACCACAGCGTGCGGTTGGTGAAACCGATCTTGCGTCCGACCGGCTTCCAGCCCTGTGCGAGCCGGTGCACGTGCAGGTGCCGGGCGGCGCGATAGCCGGACTCGGCGGTGAGTCCGGGGTAGCGCTCGCTGAACGCCGGAACCTCGCGCGGCGCCTCGTGCAGCGCGATCAATTCCGCAGCGAGGGCATCGTAAGCAGCGGCCGCCATGCCCGCGATGATAGTACGGCGCGGTGTCCGCTCGGTTGCGCGCCGGCGTTCCGCGTGCCACATTAGGCGCCATGGAACCGGAACCGTACATCGCCTGGGCGATCCTCGGCTTCATCCTGGCGATCGCCGAACTCGTCACGGGCACCTTTTATCTCCTCATGCTCGGCGCAGCGGCGTTCGGCGCCAGCGCCGCCGCGTACTTCGGGCAGGACTTCCCGGTGCAGTCGATCGTCGCAGCGGCGGTCGCGGCAGGGGGAACCTACTGGGTGCACGCCTACCGGGCGCGAAACGCAACCCGCCAGATGCCCCAGCTGGACGCGGGGCAGCCCGCGAGCTTCGAGAGCTGGGTCGACCAGGGCGCGCGCCTGGCGCGGGTGCACTACCGGGGTGCATCCTGGGACGCGCGTGTGGAAGGCGACCAGGCGCCCGAACCGGGCGCCGTCGTGTACGTGCTGTCCACCCATGGCAATACGCTCAAAGTCACCGCCAAGCACCCCGGCTGAGGGGATTTCTCGAGGGAGCACTTCGATGTTAACCAAGCTGATCATCGCGCTCGTGGTATCGCTGGCTGCGGCATTCATCCCTGCGACCGAGCGCTACGCGGTGTGGATCTTCTTCATCGCGGTGGTGGTCGCCTTCGTGATCGAGGGCGTACGGATCGTGCCGCAGCAGAGCGCCTACGTAGTCGAGCGCCTCGGGCGCTTCCATGCCGTGCTCGAGCCGGGGCTCAACCTCATCATCCCGTTTCTCGACCGCGTCGCCTACATCCACTCGCTCAAGGAAGTGCCGCTCGACGTGCCCGAGCAGGTGTGCATCACCAAGGACAACACGCAGCTCGCAGTGGACGGCGTCCAGTACTACCAGGTGACCGATCCGCGGCTCGCTTCCTACGGCTCGGCCAATTACGTCGCGGCGATCACGCAGCTCGCGCAGACCACGCTCAGGAGCGTGATCGGCAAGATGGAGCTCGACAAGACCTTCGAGTCGCGCGAGGACATCAACCGCCACATCGTCGCCGCGCTCGACGAGGCGGGGCGCAACTGGGGAATCAAAGTACTGCGCTACGAGATCAAGAGCCTGACTCCGCCGGAGACCATCCTGCGGGCGATGCAGGCACAGATCACCGCCGAGCGCGAAAAGCGCGCGCTGATCGCCAAGTCCGAGGGCGAACGCCAGCAGGAGATCAACATCGCCGACGGCCAGCGGCAGGCCGCGATTCTCAAGTCCGAGGGCGACAAGCAGGCGGCGATCAACCGGGCGCAGGGCGAGGGAACCGCGATCCGCGTGATCGCCGAGGCAAATGCCGCCGGAGTGCGCGCGGTGGCCGAGGCGATTGCCGACAGGGGCGGCCTGGAAGCCGCGAACCTCAAGGTCGCGACGCAATACGTGGATGCGTTCGCCAAGCTTGCCAAGACGTCCAACACCATGATCATTCCGGCGAGCGCCGGAGACGTGGCCGGCTTCATCGCCACCGCGATGAGCGTGCTCGAGCGCGTCAAGCAGGGGCAGGCGGGCGGGGCGACGGCGTGACGCCGGGGCCGTCGCGGCCGGCTCCGCGCTTGCCGGGGCGCGGGTCAAAGTCGAATTAAAGCCGGGCGAAGACGGTCTCGTTCTCGATCCGCGAGGCAATGCGCCGCAGCGGCTTGTCGCCCTTGGCGGTGCACGCGCCGGTTTTGGCGTCGAACGTCCAACCATGCTTGGGGCAGACGAGCTTGCCGCCGGCCAGCGCCTCGAGCGGGATGTTGGTCCCCTGGTGCGGGCAGTGCGCATCGAACACGCTGCAGCCCTTGGCGTCGCGCAGCGCGAACACGCTGCGGCCCGCGCACTCGAGTTTTTTCAGTTTTCCCCTGGGAAGCTTGGCGAGCGGCGCCAGCTCGCGCCACTGCGGCGCGCCCAGGTTGGCCGGATCGAACGCCGGCAGCTGCATCGCGAGCAGCACGTCCACCGCCCAGACGATCTTGGCGAGCCCGAGCGCGGGAAATGCCATCAGCAGCGCGTCGAGGATTTCGGCGCCGCTGCAGCCCTCGGCGAGCGCCCGCCTGACGTACTGCCTCAGTCCCCGCTCGGTCTGCGAGTGCACCTTGGTGATGACCGAGATCAGCGCGCGGGTCTTCGGATCGAGCAGCCGGCCCGCCTCCTTGAGAAAGGCGAAGTAATGCCCCATCGCCTCGGGCCGGGACTTGACGAGCCAGCCGAGGGCGTCGCTCATGCGCTTCTTTCCCTGAGGCTGCGGATCTGCACCAGCTGCACGCCGGCCACCACCGCGAGCAGCCCGAGCCCTACCGCATCGGTGACGAGGCCCGGCTTGATGAGCAGCAGCGCCGCGATGAAAAGCAGCGCCCGCTGCCAGGCGGCGGCGAGGGTGAGCAGCCAGCCGAACAGGCTTGCGGCGAGGCACACGACGCCGATCGAGGCCGAGATCACCGACCACACGACGAACGCCCACTCGGTGCTCCAGTCCTTGACGATGAGCAGCAGCATCGGCTCGTAGACGAACATGAACGGCACGATGTAGGCGGGCGCGGCGGCGCGCATGGCGGCGAATCCCGAGCTCCACATGTTCGCCTTGGCAAGGCTCGCCGCGGCGAACACCGCGAGTGCCACCGGAGGCGTGATCGCCGACAGGATCGCGAAATAGAACGCGAACATGTGCGCCGCCGGCGTCACCGCGCCGAGCTTGATCACCGCAGGCACGAGCAGCGCCACCATCATGATGTAGGCGGGCGTGGTCGGCATCCCCATGCCGAGGATGATCCCGGCCATGGCGGTGAGCACGAGCGCGAGGATCAGCGACTCCTGCGAGAGCCCCACGACCATCTGCGTGAAGACGATCCCGAGGCCGGTGATCGTCACGACGCCGATCACGATGCCGGCGCAGGCGCAGGCCATCGCCACGGCGAGCGTGTTCTTGGCGCCGTCCTCGAGCGCCTCGAGCACCGTCTTCCAGGTGATGCCGGCGCGCGTCGCCTTCCTCAGGAGCGCGAGCGGCAGGCAGGAGAGCGCCCCCCAGAGCGCGCACAGCGGCGCCGAGTAGCCCATCATCAGCCCCGCCAACACCACCAGGATCGGCACAAAGAGGTGCCCCCGGACGAGCATCACCGAACCGAACGCCGGCAGCTCGGACTTCGGCACGCCGGCGAGCTTGTAGCGCTTCGCCTCGAAGTGCACCGCGGAGAACACGGCCAAGTAATACAGGAACGCCGGCACGATCGCCCACACCGTGATCTGCGCATAGGGGACGGCGAGGAACTCGGCCATGACGAACGCCGCCGCCCCCATGATCGGCGGCATGAGCTGCCCGCCGGTCGAGGCGACCGACTCGACCGCGGCGGCAAACGGCGGGCGGAAGCCGGTGCGCTTCATGAGCGGGATGGTGATCGGCCCGTCGACCATCACGTTCGCCACCGCGCTGCCGGATACCGTGCCGAAGAGCGAAGAGCTCACCACCGCCACCTTGCCCGGCCCGCCGGCGGTGTGGCCGGTGATCGACATGGCGAAGTCCATGAAGAGCTGGCCGGTGCCGCTCCTTTCCATGAACGCGCCGAACAGTACGAAGAGCATGACGTACGAGGCCGAGACGCCCAGCGTCGAGCCGAAGATGCCCTCGAGCGAGAAGTACACCTGCTCCATCAGCGCCTGCATCGTCACGTGGGTGAAGCCCACCGCGTAGACGAGGAAGGCGATCGCCGTGATCGGCAGCGCCCAGCCGATCACGCGCCGCGTCGCCTCGAGGATGACGAGCACCGCGACCACCGCCCAGAACTGGTCCAGGGGCGTGAGCGCATCGATGTAGATGATGCGGTTGGTGAAGGTCTGGTAGTTGACGAAGATGTGCAGCACCAGGCCCAGGCCCGCGCCGAGCAGCACCAGATCGAGCGTCCGCCAGCCGGCGCCGCCACCGGGGCGCAAGGGGTAGAGCAGGAAGACGAGCGTCAGCGCGAACATGAGATGCGTGCCGCGGAAGATCATCGCCTCCGGCGGCCCGAACGCCGCGACGTACATGTGGTACAGCGACATCGCGACGGCGATCGCCATCACGAGCTGCTTCAGCACTTGCCCGGCGGGCGTCACCGACGCTTTCTCTTCCGCCATGCTCCTCCAGAGGCAAAACGGGGCGGCCTGGCCGCCCCGTTCCGCGCGCTACCGCTTGCCCGCTACATCGCCCCCGCTTCCTTGTAGAACTTGGCGGCTCCCTTGTGGAACGGCACCCCGATGTCGAGCGCCATGTCCTTGGGCGTAATGCCTTCGATCGCCTTGACCACTGCCGCCATCGCGTCGACGTTGCCGGCCATCGTCTTTGCCATGCTGTAGACCGTGGCCTCGGGCAGGTCGCAGGCGACCACGATGTGCGTCGAGTAGCCGATCACCGGGACGTCCTTGTCCTGCTTCGGATAGGTGCCCGCCTTGATGATGAGCCTGTTGTAGCCCGGGTTCATCCGCTTCAGCTCGCCCATGGTCTTGTCGTCCACCGGCACCAGCCGGACGTCGCGCGCGCTGGCGAGGTCCATCACCGCCGAGGCGGGCGCCGTGGTGCCGAGCGTGAACACGCTCGCATGGCCGTCCTTCATCAGTGCCACCGATTCGGTGTAGCTGTTGAAGTTGACCTTGGAGAGCGACTCGTACCCCATGCCGTGCATCTTGAGCACGAGCGCGGTGAGGAGCTCGCCCGTGTTGCCCTTGGCCTGCGTGGTGAGCGACTTGCCCTTCAGGTCGGCGAGGCTGTTGACGTTCGCATTCGCGAGCGCGACGACCTGCCAGTACTGGGGATAGAGGTTGGCGAGCTGGCAGACTTTCGTCACCTTCTTCGGGTAGGGCGCGCGGCCTTCCAGCCCGTCCACCGTGGTGCTCGAATTCGCGATTCCGATCTGGGCCTTGCCCTCGTCGACGCCGCGCACGTTGGAGATCCCGGCGCCGGGCGTCTGCTGGATCTGCAGGCCGGCAACGTTCTTCTCCCACATGCCCTTCAGCGCGCCGCCGAGCGGGATCCACGAGCCGCCCTGCGGGCCGGTCATGAACGTGACCTGCTGCGCGGCGGCCGGCGCCGCGAAAGTACCGGCCAGGAATGCTGCGATTAGCGTCTTGCGGTACATCGGTTCCTCCTTCGGGTTGGCCTGTTGGAACGATTCCCCCTGCGGCAATGATAGCGCCCGCCGCACGCCAAGGCTATCGGGCGGGCGCGGCCGGCGCACGCCGACCCAGTGCCGGATGCTCATACGACCCGCGTGAGAACCGGCTTGCCGGAAAAATGGGCGCGCAGGTTATCGACCTGCAGCATGCCCATTGCAAAGCGCGTCTCGTTGGTGGCGCTGCCGACGTGCGGGTAGATCACCGCGTTTTGCAGTGCGAAAAACTCCGGGTTGGCGCCGGGCTCGACCTCGAACACGTCCAGGCCGGCGCCGGCGATGCGCTTTTCCTTCAGGTAGCGCAGGAGCAGCGCCTCGTCGATCACCGAGCCGCGCGAGATGTTGACCACGTAGCCCTGCGGCCCGAGCGCATCGAGCACCTGGGCGCCGACCAGTTTTTCGGTTTCCCTGCCCCCCGGGGTCGCCACCATGAGCACGGTGGAGTTCTTCGCTAGTGTCACCGGGTCGGGGTCGTAGGCGAAGGGACTGTTCTTCTTCTTGCGGTTGTGATAGCGGATCTTCATGCCGAACGTCTGTGCGCGCCTGGCGATCGCCTCGCCGATCCGCCCGAGCCCGAGGATGCCGAGCGTCTTGCCGCCGAGCGCCGTGGCGAGCCGATACGCGCCGCGGCTCGCCCAGTAGCCCGAGCGCATGTACGCCTCGGACTGCGGGAACTCGCGCAGCACGTTCAGCACCAGCGACATCGCGGTGTCGGCCACGCAGTCGTTGAGCACGTCGGGCGTGTTGGTGACGATGAGGCGGCGCGCTTTCGCCGCCGCGAGATCGATCGAATCGACGCCGACGCCGAAGTGGCTGATGATCTCGAGCCTGGGGAGCGCGTCCATGAGCTTTGCATCCGCGCCCGCGGCGCCCCACGTCGCCAGGCCGCGCACGCGCGGGGCGAGCTCGCGCAGCAGCGCCGCGCGGTCGGGCGCTTCGTACAGCCGGTGCGCGCGGAACTCGCGCTCGAGGATTTCCTGCGTGCGCGGCAGGACCGCGGCGACGATCGCGATTTCGGCCTTCATCGGAATTTCTCCCTCAGTGCTTCGGCGCCCCGGGCGAGCAGGCCCACGTCGGCTCCCACCGCGACGAACAGCGCGCCGGCGGCAAGCATCCGCTTCGCGTCGGCTTCGACCGGCGAGAGGTAGCCCGGCGCTCGGCCCGCCCTGCGGATGCGCCGCATCGCCTCCTCCATCAGCGGGACGACGGCCGGATTCGCAGTCTCGCCGGTGTAACCGAGCGAGGCGTGCAGATCCGCGGGGCCGATGAAGACGCCGTCCACGCCCTCGACGCCGCAGATCGCCTCGAGGTTGTCGAGCCCTTCCTTCGTCTCGACCTGCACTAGCACGCAGATCTCCTGGTGCGCCGTCCTGGCGTAGCCCTGGACGCGGCCGAAGCGCGTGGCGCGCGTCGTGCCCGCGACGCCGCGCACCCCCGCGGGCGGATAGCGCGTGGCGGCGACGGCCTGCTTCGCCTCGGCAACCGTCGACACGTAGGGGACGAGGAGCGACTGCGCGCCCACATCGAGCACGCGCTTGATCGTCACCGTGTCGTTCCACGGCACCCGCACGACCGGCGCGCTCGGGTACGGCGCCGCCGCCTGCAGCTGCGCAAGCAGCGATTCGAGGTCGTTCGGCGAATGCTCCATGTCGAGCAGGATCCAGTCGTATCCCGCACCGGCGATCACCTCCACGGTGTAGTGCGAAGACAGGCTCGACCAGAGCCCGATCTGCGCACGGTTCGCCTTGAGCGCGCGCTTGAACGCGTTCTGCGGAAGTTCCATGTTCCCCTTCGAAGCGAAGCGCGGAATGCCTCCGCGCTTCTTTTCCATCGCTGCGATTGTATTAAACTTTGAGCGCGCAAACCCCATGGCATCAACCCTTGTCTTCGGTGCGGGACCGCTCGCGCGCGCGATCGAGGCGGTGGTCGCGGCGGGCGGAAGCGACGCGCGCGAAGCGAAGCTCGTCGCGGAAAATCTCGTGCTCGCCAATCTCATGGGGCACGACTCGCACGGCATCGGCATGATCCCGCGCTACGTGGACGCGCTGCTCGAAGGCGGGCTCCGGGCGAATCGGCATCCGAGCGTCACGCTCGACGGCGGCGCGCTCCTCGCGCTCGACGGCCAGATGGGCTACGGGCAGGCGATCGGCGTCGAGGCGATGGACATCGCGATCGCGCGCGCGAAGGCGCACGGCGTGTGCGTGATGGCGCTCGGCTACGCGCACCACCTCGGGCGCATCGGGCACTGGGCCGAGCAGGCGGTGGCGCACGGGCTCATCTCGATTCATTTCGTGAACGTGATCTCGCGCGCCATCGTCGCGCCCTGGGGCGGAAGCGACGCGCGTTTCGGCACCAACCCGGTGACCATCGGGATCCCGCTGCCGGGCGAGCCGCCGTTCATCCTCGACATGGCGACGAGCGCCGTGGCGCAGGGCAAGATCCGCGTCGCGTACAACAAGGGCGAGAAGGTGCCCGCGGGGCGCCTGATCGACGATCGCGGCGAGCCGACCGTCGAGCCGCGCTACGGCGTGGTGGAGCCGTTCGGCGCCCTGGTCACGTTCGGCGAGCACAAGGGCTACTGCCTTGCCGTGGTGTGCGAATTGCTGGGCGGCGCGCTCACCGGCGGCGGCACCTGGCACTCGGCGGACAAGTCGAAGCGCCGGGTGTGGAACGGCATGTTCACGCTGGTCGTGGACCCACGGGCGCTCGGGACCGAAGACGTGTTCGCGCGCGAGGCGCGCGCGTTCCTCGATTCGCTGCGCCGTTCGCCCGCCGCGCCGGGATTCGACAAGGTGCGGATCGCCGGCGAACCGGAGCGCGAATGGCGCGCGCGGCGCGAAAAAGAGGGCATCCCCGTGGACGCGACCACGTGGCAGGAAATCATGGCGGCGGCAGAAAAGCTCGGTCTCGCGCGCGACGCCGTTCGAGGCCTCGCCGCGGGCTGATGGCGCACGCCGCGGCCGCGCTGGGCTGGCTGCGCGCCTGGGGCCGCGCCGGGCGCTTTGCCGGATTTGCGCTCGCCGCCGCGCTCTCGCCGGCAACCTACACGGCCGCGACGCGCGACGTGGTGCAGCGGCAGATCTACTTCACGGCGTGGCAGGTGTTTTCCGGGTTCACGCTGTTCGGCGCCGTGTTCAGCCTGGTCGTGATCCAGATCACGCTCACCGCCGCGCGCGAGTTCGGGCTCGCGCAGTACGCGCTCGAACTCGTGTTCCGCACGCTGATGGTCGAGCTGATTCCGCTGCTCACGGCGCTCTTCGTCGCGCTGCGCTCGGGCGCCGCGATCAGCTCCGAGATCGCGCTCATGCGGGTCGGCGGCGATTTCGAGGCGATGAAGGCGCAGGGCGTGGATCCGCTCGCGCGCGAACTGGTGCCGCGGGTGGTGGCGGCGGCGCTCTCGGTCGTGGCGCTGACGGTGGCGAGCTGCCTGGTCGCGTTCGTGATCGCCTATCTGGTGCGCTACGGCTTCTCGCCGTGGGGTTTTCCCGAATACACGCGCGCCGTGGCGGTCGTGTTCGCGCCGGCGATCGTGGCCGGATTCACGCTCAAATGCCTGCTGTTCGGTGTCGCGGTGGCGGTGATTCCGATCGCGGCGGGGCTCGACGCGACGCAGCAGGTGAAGTCGGTGCCGGTCGCGGTGCTGGGCGGCATGGTGCGGCTGTTCTTCGCGCTCGGGCTGATCGAGGTGCTTTCACTCACCGTGAAATATGTCTGACCGGCAGCACGAGCCCGGTTTCACGCCGCTCCCGAAGAACCTTCCGTTCCGCGTCGGGCTGCTGCTCGGGCTGACGCTGTTCGTGGCGATCGGGTTCCTCCTGTACGTCCTGTATGCGCGCGGCGTCTTCGGGGACTCGCAGCAACTGACGCTGGTTGCGGAGAACGCCGAGGGCGTGAGCGTGGGGATGGACCTCACGTTCGCCGGGTTCCCCATCGGCCGCGTGCGCCGGATCTCGCTCGGCGAGGACGGACGGGCGCGGATCGAATTCGAGGTGCCGCGCGCGGACGCGCGCTGGCTGCGCACGACGAGCGTGTTCACGCTCGAGCGCGGCATCGTCGGCGGTGCCCGCATCCGCGCCTACAGCAGCGACCTCAATGATCCGCCGCTCGCGGACGGTGCCGTGCGACAGATCCTGCGCGGCGACACCACCGAGGAAATTCCGCGCCTGGTCGCGACCCTGCGCAGCATTCTCGAGAACCTGGAGCAGCTGACCGGCGCCGGCGGCTCGCTGCAGGCGAATCTGGGCAACCTGCGCACGCTGACCGAGCGCATGGCGGGAAAGCACGGCGTGCTGGGCGGAATGCTCGGCAGCGACGACAACGCGAGGAAGGTGATCGCCTCCATCGACCGCGCCA
>Ga0209399_10001111_pt1 | contig 14294 bp, 12 predicted proteins | sample OV2TP3_FD_184130 | JGI IMG/M metagenome (GOLD analysis project Ga0209399, IMG submission 184130) | Hot spring microbial communities from Beatty, Nevada to study Microbial Dark Matter (Phase II) - OV2 TP3 (SPAdes) (version 3) | ecosystem: Environmental > Aquatic > Thermal springs > Hot (42-90C) ... | reverse complement strand
GTTTAACATGCGGAAGATCTTCAAGAAAATGGATAACCCGAGCTCATTGATCAACTCGGCCCCAGAAAGACAGCCTTATCGAAACGAACCGCAGATAAGACATCTCTTCAACCGTCTTGCGATTCCCATAAAGAGATTTGAAACATCAGCGAGTTGCTACGTGGTGCAAATCTAGATGGAGGGGACATCGCAGGCCGCGCCCAGTCGGTGACCTGGGCAACTAACGAGTGGCCGCACTTGACGGCGGCATGGTTCTTCTTTGAATTTGTCGGGAGTGGCCGCCGCTGGTGAGCCACGGGTCGCTCTGCGGCACAGGGGTCGTTCTGCGGCGGCTGTTCAGGCTGCCAACCGGGAAGGAGAAAAGGAAAAATGCCGGCGGAAATTCCGACAGGCCAAAAACAATTCGGGAGGCATGCCTGGGCCATTTTCTTCCTATTCGGGCTGCTGCTCTTGGCCTACGGTTTTTACGCATTCTCATTGCCCTACCGCGATCCGCGGCACTGGGACTTCTTGGGCAAAGACAAAGAGGTTTTTGACTACCTCAGCGAGAACTTCCGATGGATAGGGATGCTGTCGATTGGCTTGGCTATCTTCACCATGGCCGTCTGCATGACAGCCTACAGAAGAGGAGAAAGATGGGCTTGGTATGCCTTTTGGTACTGGCCTATTTTCTGGCTCCTGGCAGCGCTGTACACTTGGCCGGGCGCATTTCTCCTCCTCTTCCTGATCACATCTTTGGCGGGGCTCATGCTACCTTATCGCAAGTTTTTCCCAAGAGACCTCTGACTTGAGCGGGAACCAGTCAAGCGGACAAGCTTTAGCCATTTGCGACACTGAGTGAAGGGGGTGCGATGGGCAAAATCAACTGGTGTCGGGTAATACTGGGCGGGTTGGTGGCGGGCGCCGTAATCAACGTTCTAGAGATGTTCCTCCACGGCGCAGTTTTCGCAGAGGAATGGAAAGCTCTGGTAGCTTCGTGGGGGAGGACGTTGGACACGAGCGTCACCGCCTCGGTACTGATACTCGTCCTTAACGCGGTCGAGGGCATCGTTGCCGTCTGGCTCTATGCGGCAATTCGGCCGCAGTACGGCCCGGGACCCAAGACAGCCCTGCTGGCTGGCCTGCCGGTGTGGCTGGTGGGCTGGCTCATCCCGACGCTCAGCGCGATTCCCTTGAACCTGTTCCCGCTCTGGGTGCTGTTGGTGATTCCTGGGGCGGGCTTGGTTGAAATTGCCGTGGGCACGCTGCTGGGCGCGTGGCTCTATAAAGAAGCTTAGCAGAGATCATCTCTTCAATCGTCTTGCGATTCCCATAAAGAGACTTGAAACATCAGCGACTTGCTAGGTGGTGCAAATCTAGATGGAGGGGCGATCGCGTGCCAGACCCAGTCGGTGACCTGGGCAGCTTACGCGTGGCTGCACCTGACGGCGGCCACGGTTCTTCTTGAATTCGTCGGTAGTGGCCGCCGCTAGAAGTTGGGAACAATTTGGGAACAATAGCGCCCGAATACCAGGCAAAACCAGCCAGCAAGAACTAACAAAAGGCAAGACGAGCCAGCAGGATAGAGAATTTCGGGAGGTCTGCAAAACCTCCATTCGGGGTTCGAATCCCCCCCGCGCCTCCAGGATTTCGGTTGGACTCGTGTCCGGGGCGGCGGGGCTATCGCGCCCGTGCCTCCAATCTCGCCGGAGGCGAGATTGCCCTGAGCGAGCGAACGCAGTGAGCGAGTCGAAGGGCTGGTTCTGCTATCTCCTCCGGCGCGCCGACAACAGCTTCTACACGGCCGTGGATGTGGCTGAGCGCGTGGTCAAGCACAATGCGGGTCACGCAACAAAGCACGCCCGAAGACGCCTGCCTGTTGGCCCGATTTGGTCACAATGGTGTGGCAGTTACGCTGAGGCCCGCGCTGTGGAGGCCCAAGTTGAAAGGCTGGAGCCGAGCCAAGAAGGAGCGATTGGTTGAGGGTTCCCCTTCGGCTCCCCCGCCTTCGGCGGGCTCGCTCAGGGTGAACGCTACGCGTTCACGAATCCCCCCGCGCCTCCAGCTTTTCCCGGGTTCAAGTCCGCGCTGGCGGGGCTACCGGGCCCCGCGCCTCCAGCTTTTCCCGGGTTCAAGTCCGCGCTAGCGGGGCTACCGGGCCCCGCGCCTCCAACTTTTCCCGGGTTCAAGTCCGCGCTGGCGGGGCTACCGGGCCCCGCGCCTCCAAGCTTAGGTTGAGTTCAAGTCCGAGGCGGCGGGGCCGTTGGGCCCGCGCCTCCAAGCTGCAAACGTCTCGAGTTTTTGCTAGACTGGAAGCCGCCTGGAAAGCCGAGCGGTACTCCCCCGGCACGTGACCATCACGCAGGCGAGTTTTCAGGAGGGACGCCATGCCTTTGCGCATCAATGACGAAGCACCGAACTTCACCGCCGAGACCACGCAGGGAAGGGTCAACTTCCACGAGTGGATCGGCGACGGTTGGGCGATTCTGTTCTCCCACCCCAAAGACTTCACGCCCGTGTGCACCACCGAGCTGGGCTACATGGCCGGGCTCCAGCAGGAATTCCAGAAGCGCAATTGCAAAGTCATCGGGCTGAGCGTGGACCCGGTGAGCGACCACAAGAAGTGGTCGGTCGACATCGAAGAAACCCAGGGCCACAAGGTGAACTACCCGATGATCGGCGACCCGGAGCTCAAGATCGCCAAGCTCTACGACATGCTCCCGGCCGAGGCCGGGACCACCTGCGATGGGCGCACGCCCGCCGACAACGCCACCGTGCGCACGGTGTTCGTGGTCGGGCCGGACAAGAAGATCAAGCTGATGCTCAGCTACCCGATGAGCACCGGGCGCAACTTCGACGAGGTGCTGCGCGTGCTGGACGCCATGCAGCTCACCGCCAAGCACCAGGTGGCCACGCCGGTCAACTGGAAGCCGGGCGGCGACGTCATCATCCTGCCCACGGTGCCGGACGAGCAGGCCAAGCAGAAGTTCCCGGGCGGGTGGAAGGCGCCGCGGCCCTACATCCGCATCGTCCCGCAGCCGAAGTAGTGTAGAGGAAGGGGACGCTAATGGACTCGCGAACGCTGGCTGAGCTGGGGTCGGTGGGGCCGGCGATGCTGCGCGACTTCGAGCGGCTGGGCGTGCGGACGGTGGCGCAACTGGCGCGGCGGAACCCCGAGCGGCTCTACGAGGAACTCTGCCGCCGCACCGGGCAGAGCCAGGACATCTGTGTGCTCGACACCTTTCGCGCCGCCGTGGCCCAGGCCCGCAACCCGCGCCTGCCGGCCGAGAAGAAGAACTGGTGGTACTGGAGCCGCCTCCGCCAGGCGGGCGAGAGACCCCGCCAGTCCAACCGCCTGCACTCCTAGGCTACATCTGGCCTTCGTCCGCGGAAGGGCCGTAGATGGACGGCACCGGCACGTCGTTCAGCCGCAGATAGACGCCGAGTTGGGCGCGGTGGTGGATGAGGTGGCTCAGCACGAAGGCGCGGAACACCGCCAGCTTGGGCAGGGTGAAGATGACCTGGCCTCCGCTGAGGAGCGTCCACGGCTTCTGCCAGGCGTCGTTGCTCACCGCAGCCAGCGCCGCCCGCGTTGACTTCACGTTGGCGTCAAACGCCTCCAGCAACTGCCGGCGCGATGTCATTACCGTCAACTGAAACGGCGGCTGGCCAACGGGGTCGATGTCGATCGAGTCCTGCGTGAGCGTCATCGTTCCCCACATCGGGATCTCGGCCACGTGGCCGGCGAGCCGGGCGAGCGGCATGGACTTCGGGTGGGGCTTGTAGTCGGGCTTGCCCTCGGGCACGCGCTCGAGGGTCTTGCGCGTGTTGGCCATCTCCTGGTCGAACTCCGGCAGCAGCACATCACTTAGTTTCATACGTCCTCCTTTGGCGGGAGCAGCATCGTACCCGTCTTTGTGCGGGCTGTCTCCATTCGATGCGCGGGGATGGCCGGAAGCCACAGGGCAGCTCCGGCCGGCCGCTCAGCCCGCCCGGCGGCCGGCCCAGGGACGGTAGAGGAAGTACTCCGGCACCGCGGTGCGGGAGCGGCGCTCGGCGCGCAGCAGTTTGCGCCGCTGGAGCACCTTAAGGGCCGACTGGACGGCGCTCTTCGAGAGCCCGGTGCCTTCTGCAATCTGGCGCAGGCTGGCGCGGGCACTGCGGCGGCCGGCGGCGGCCGTGCGCGTCCAGAAAAACAGGTAGACGAGAAAGGCGGAGGCTTTGCGGTCGTGGCCGCTCAGGTCGCGCATCAGCACTTCGAAGACGTAGGTGTCGACCCAGATGTCGGGCATCGGGCCTCCTCCGGCTGAGCTTTACCGTCAGTAACTATAGTAGGTTCAACTATAGCTGCAAAAAGGGACTTGTCAAGCCTGCGGCGACGCCCTACCATTCACCCCGCGCGCGGCCGAACCGGGCCGCCGGAGGAAGGAGAGAGGCGATGATCCGAGCCATCAAGTTTGCCAGCATTCCCGTGAGCGACCAGGAGCGCGCCCTGGAGTTTTACACCGAGAAACTGGGCTTTGCCATCCACACCGACCAGCCCATGGGGGAAGGGCAGCGGTGGATCGAACTGGGCATCCCCGGCGCGGAGACGCGCGTGGTGCTGTTCACCGCCGACGCCCACAAGGACCGCGTGGGCACGCTGTCCAACATCGTGTTCATGACCGACAGCGTGGAGAAGACCTACAAAGAGCTGGCCGCGCGCGGCGTCGAGTTCGTGAATGAGCCCAAAAAGGAACCCTGGGGGACGTTCGCCGTTTTCAAGGACACGGACGGCAACCAGTTCGTGCTTTCGTCCAAGTGCTGAAGGAATCGCGGAGGTGAACATGAACGCGAGAACTTTGTTGGCGGGCGTGGCCGGCGGAGTGGTGCTGTTTGTCTGGGGAGCGGTGTCACACATGCTACTGGACCTGGGCAGCGTGGGCGTGAAGGTCATGGCCAATGAGGACGCGGTGCTGACCGTGATGCGGGAGAACATCCCCGCGCCCGGGTTCTACCTTTATCCGGGGGAAGGGATGGAGAGCGGAAGCCCGACGCCGGAGCAGGCGCAGCGCTGGGAGGCGAAGTACCGTCAGGGGCCGACCGGCATTCTGGTGTACCAGCCCCAAGGCCGCACGCCGTTCGACCCGAGCATGTTCCTGATCGAGCTAGGCTCCAACATCGGGGCGGCGCTGGTGGCCGCCTTCCTGCTGGGCGCGGCGACGTCGCTCACGGGCTTCGGCGCCCGTGTGCTGGCGGTGACGGTGTTGGGTCTTTTCAGTTGGCTCGACATTTCCGTCTCCTACTGGAACTGGTACGGCTTCCCAACGGACTATTCGCTCGGACTCCTGCTGCAGGGAGTCATCGGTTGGGCGCTGGTGGGGGCGGTACTGGCGCTGATTATCAAGCCGCGCGCAGCCTAGGCGGACGTCAGGGCCAATCCAAGGCAACGCCACCCCAGCAGGCTGCGTCTTACGAGGCAGGAGGTGGCCAATGAGATTACGCCTCTTGCCGATCGCGTTGCTGCTTTTCGTATTCATCATCCTGTCAGCAGCGCCCGCGGAAGCGCGACACCGCGACCGGGATCGTGGCCGCCGCTTCGACAACCGCGGCCGCGTGGTTGTGGTCGTCCCGCAGCGTCGGGGCTTCCACCATCGTGGCTTCCACCGCCCGCACGGATGGAACCAGGGCCGCAAGGTGGGCTGGGGCCATTGCGACCTCCCGCCCGGACTCGCGAAGAAGTACGGTTGCCATTCCAGCTTCCGCGGTCGCCGCGCACAGCGCCCGGTGATTGTGATCCCGCTTCCGTTCGTCCGCTAACACTCTTCTTCAGCGGGGCGGACATTGTTGTCCGCCCCGTTCTTGTCTTCGCAGTATCATAGCCCGCCATGAAACCGGCGCGGGCCAGCGAGCGGGCGCGTCTGCACGAGCTGGCGCATCTGTGCGGCGTTGAAACCACGCATCGCGACTACCGCACCAGGCGTCCGAAGGCGGTGGGCGACGAGACCCTGGTCGCGGTGCTGCGCGCCGTGGGGGTCGAGCTGGGGTCGCTCGCCGATGTTGGGCGCGCGGTGAGCGAGCAGCGGCGGGCGCGCTGGCAGCGCCACCTGGAGCCGGTGAGTGTCGCCTGGGAGGGCCGCGCCGGTTCCATCCCCCTCCGCCTGCCTGCCGCCGGGAGCGCGGGCCGGCTGGAGGCGGAACTGAACCTCGAGGGGGGAGAAACCATCCGCTGGTTCGCCGACGTTGCCGGGCTGCCGGTGGAGGAGCGCGGGCAAGTGGGCCGCGAGCGTTATGTCGCCCGGAGGCTCCCGCTTCCGCCGCTGCCGCTGGGCTACCACCAGCTTCGGCTTGGCGTTGCCCGCAAGGAATACCAAGCGCTCATCCTCGCCGCTCCACGGGAGGCGTTTGCTGCGCCCGGCCGGGACCGGTCCTGGGGCTTGTTTCTGCCACTGTATTCCCTGTGTCGCAAGAGGAGCTGGGGCGCGGGAGATTTTTCCGACCTGGACGCCTTCTCGCAGTGGATGGCGCGCCAGGGCGGACAGCCGGTGGGCACCTTGCCGCTGCTGGCCGCCTTCCTCGATGAGCCCTTCGAGCCCAGCCCATACTCGCCCGCCAGCCGGCTCTTCTGGAACGAGTTCTACGTGGACGTCACGCAGTCGCCGGAACTCGCCCGCTGCGGGCCCGCGCGGCGGATGTTGAACTCGGCGGAGTTTCAACGCGAGCTGGAGGCCCTGCGCGCCGCACCGCTGGTGGACTACCGGCGCGGGATAGCGCTGAAGCGACGCGCGCTCGAGCCCCTGGCGGAAGAGTTTTTCCTGCGCCGCGCTAAGCCGGCAGCGTTCAAACGGTTCCTGGAAGGTCACCCGGGGGTGGAGGACTACGCGCGCTTTCGCGCGGCCGTCGAGCGGCGGCGGGCGCCGTGGCCGGAGTGGCCGGCGCGGCTGCGGGCCGCTAACGTGAAGCCGGGCGACTACGACGAGGCCGCGCGCCGCTATCACGTGTACGCGCAGTGGCTGGCGTACCTGCAACTGGAAGAGTTTTCGGCGCGAGCCGCCCGGCGCGGGCAAGGACTTTATCTCGACCTGCCGCTGGGCGTGCATGCGGAGGGCTACGACGTCTGGCGGTATCGCGAGGCCTTTGCGCTCGCGGCCGACGGCGGCGCGCCACCCGACCCGGTCTGGACCACGGGGCAGAACTGGGGGTTCGCGCCGCTGCATCCCGAGCGCATCCGCGAGCAGGGCTACGCCTACTTCATCGCCTGCCTGCGCCACCAGCTCCGCCACGCCGCGCTGCTGCGAGTCGACCACTTCATGGGATTCCACCGCCTGTTCTGGATTCCGCAGGGAACGGCGGAGGGCGCGGGCGCCTACGTGCGATACCGCGCGGAAGAGTTCTACGCCATTCTCTGCCTGGAGTCGCACCGGCACCGGGCGGCGATTGTGGGAGAGAACCTGGGCGACGTGCCGGCCTACGTGAACGCGGCCATGCGACGGCACAACATCCAGCAGATGTTCGTCATTCAATACGAGCTGGAGAGCGACCTGCAGCGCGCCTTTAAATCAGCTACTGCCGAGTCGGTCGCCGGCCTCAACACGCATGACATGCCGCCCTTCGCCGCCTGGTGGGAGGGCGAGGACATCGACGACCGGCTGCGGCTGGGGTTGATTACCCCCGCGGGCGCGCGGAAGGAATACGACGAGCGGGCCAAGCGCAAGAGTTTCCTGGCCCGCTATCTTCGCCGGCGCGGGTGGCTGGCCCCGCACCCGAATGCGCTCGGAAACCGAGGTGGCCGCGCCGGGTGGCGAGGGCGTTTGGGTGCGGGGCTGGGGCGCGCGGCCTCCGACGCCGCCGGGGTGATGCGCGCCTGCACGCGCTACCTGGCCGCCGGCCCGGCGCGCGCGGTGGTGTTGAACCTGGAGGATTTCTGGGGCGAGACCGCGCCGCAGAACGTGCCCGGGACAGTCGCGCAGCGGCCGAACTGGAGGCGCAAGGCGCGCTACACGCTGGAAGCGTTGTCGCGACGCCGCTCGGTGCGCGCGCTGCTCCGCGAAGTCAACCGCTTGCGGAGGCGCCGGCCGTGACTTCCGGTTTCGACCCGCCCCTGGGAGCGTCGTATCTCGGCGGGGGCCGCTGTCGTTTTCTGGTGTGGGCGCCACGGGCGAGAAAAGTAGAGGTGCATCTGTTCGCGCCGCAGGAGCGAGTGGCGGCGCTGGAAAAGAAGCCGCACGGGTACTTCGAAGCGGTGGTCGAAGGCGTCGAGCCCGGCAGCTTGTACAAGTACCGGCTCGGGGGCACCCGAGAGCGCCCGGATCCGGCTTCGCGGCACCAGCCGCAGGGCGTCCACGGGCCGTCGCAGGTGGTGGAGCTGCCGGGCCCGGGGAGCGGGAGCGGGTGGCGCGGCCTGCCACTGGAGCGGCTCGTCTTCTATGAGCTCCACGTCGGCACGTTCACTCCGGAGGGAACTTTCGATGCCGTCATCCCGCACCTGGACGAGCTGAAGGAATTGGGCATCACGGCCATCGAGCTGATGCCGGTGGCGCAGTTCCCAGGGGAGCGCAACTGGGGGTACGACGGCGTCTTTCCTTTTGCGGTGCAGAACAGCTACGGCGGGCCCGAGGGGCTGCAGCGGCTGGTGCGCGCCTGCCACGAGCGCGGCCTGGCGGCCGTGCTCGACGTGGTCTACAACCACCTGGGGCCGGAAGGGAACTGCCTGGGCGACTTCGGCCCGTACTTCACCGACCGCTACCGGACGCCCTGGGGGCTGGCGCTGAACTTCGACGGGCCGGGCAACCGCGAGGTGCGGCGCTACTTCATCGAGAACGCGCTCACCTGGTTCAGCGCGCATGAGTTCGACGCGCTGCGCCTCGACGCCATCCACGGCATCTTCGACCAATCGGCGCGGCCCTTTCTGGCCGAGTTGGCCGGAGCGGTGAGGGCACGCGCCCGCGCGCTGGGCCGCCCGCTCTATCTGATCCCGGAGAGCGACCTGAACGACGTGCGCGTGCTGGAGGCGCGGGAGCGCGGCGGCTTCGGCCACGACGCGCAGTGGAACGATGATTTCCACCACGCGCTGCACGCCCTGCTGACGGGGGAGCGGAACGGCTACTACCAGGACTTCGGGGAGGTGGCGCACCTGGCCCAGGCGTTCCGGGAGGGCTTTGTGCTCTCCGGGCAGCCTTCCGCTTACCGCGGGCGGCGGCACGGCACCTCCTCGCGCCAGATCGCCGCGCACCGTTTCGTGGTCTACGCGCAGAACCACGACCAGGTGGGCAACCGGCGGGAGGGGGACCGGCTGAGCCAATCGCTTTCCCTGGAGGCGCTGAAGCTGGCGGCGGGCGTGGTTGTGCTTTCCCCCTTCCTGCCGCTGCTGTTCATGGGCGAGGAGTACGGCGAGACGGCGCCGTTTCCGTATTTCGTGAGTCACTCCGACCCCGCGCTGATCGAGGAGGTGCGCAGCGGCCGGCGGCGGGAGTTTGCGCGCTTCGGGTGGAGCGGGCCGATTCCGGATCCGCAGGACGAGGCGACCTTCCGCGCCGCGAAACTCGACCACGGGCTGCGGCGGCAGGGAAAGCACAAGCTGCTGCGGGAGTACTACCGCGCGCTGCTGCGGCTGCGGCGGGAGCTGCCGGCGCTGGCCGAGTTGAGCAAGGACACGCAGCAGGTGGGGCTGGAGGATGAGCAGAGACTCTTGTGGGTGCGGCGCTGGCACGGGGGCCAGCACGCCTTGCTGGCGGCCAACTTCAGCGAGGGGGCGGCGATGGTGCGGGTGCCGGCGCGGGCGGGCGTGTGGCGGAAGGCGCTCGATTCCAGCGAGGAGCGCTGGGGCGGCGCTGGAACGCGAGCGCCGGATGCGCTACAATCCTCGGGTCAAATCGCCTTCGCGCTCGCGCCCTGGGCGCTGCTCCTGCTGGTTTCGGACGCCTAGGCATTTTCTGAATGGAACGCTACGTCTGCATCCATTGTCATTTCTACCAGCCGCCGCGGGAGAACCCGTGGCTGGAGGCCATTGAGCTGCAGGACTCGGCCTACCCCTACCACGACTGGAACGAGCGCATCACGGCCGAGTGCTACGCACCCAACGCGGCCGCGCGGCTGCTGGACGGGGAGAACCGCATCGTCCGCATCGTCAACAACTACTCGAAGGTCAGCTTCAACTTCGGCCCGACGCTGCTCTCCTGGATGGAAGAGAAGGCGCCGCACGCCTACGAAGCGGTGCTGGAAGCGGACCGCGAGAGCCGGCGGCTTTTTTCCGGGCACGGGTCGGCGCTGGCGCAGGCCTACAACCACATGATCCTGCCGCTGGCCAACGGGCGGGACCGGCGGACGCAGGTGCGCTGGGGCCTGCGGGACTTCGAGCACCGCTTCGGGCGGGCGCCGGAAGGGATGTGGCTGCCGGAGACGGCGGTGGACCTCCAGAGCCTGGAGCTGCTGGCAGAGCACGGGATGCGCTTTGCCCTGCTGGCGCCGCACCAGGCGCGGCGGGTGCGGCGGCTGGGCGGGCGCGCCTGGCGCGACGTCAGCGGCGGGCGCATCGACCCCACGCAGGCCTACGAGTGCCGGCTGCCTTCGGGCCGCTCGATAGCGCTGTTCTTTTACGACGGGCCCATCTCGCGCGCGGTGGCCTTCGAGCGGCTGCTGGAGCGCGGCGAGCATCTGGCCGACCGTTTGCGGGGCGGATTTTCCGACGCGCGCACGTGGCCGCAACTGGTTCACATCGCCACCGACGGCGAGACCTACGGCCACCACCACCGCCATGGAGAAATGGCCCTGGCCTACGCGCTGGACCAGATCGACGCCGAGCCGGGCGTCTGCCTGACGGTGTACGGCGAGTATCTGGAGCGGCATCCGCCCACGCACCAGGTGGAGATTCTCGACGGGACCTCCTGGAGCTGCAACCACGGGGTGGACCGGTGGTGGCGCGACTGCGGGTGCAACTCCGGCGGGCGCGCGGGCTGGAGCCAGGCCTGGCGGACGCCGCTGCGCAACGCGCTGGACTGGCTGCGCGACGCGCTGGCGCCGCGCTTCGAGGAGCGCGGCCGCGCGTTCCTGCGCGACCCGTGGGCCGCCCGCGACGACTACATCGACTTCATCCTGGACCGCTCGCCCGAGAGCCGGGAGAACTTCCTGGCGAGGCACGCCGCGCGCGAGCTGAGCGCGGCCGAGCAGGTCACGGTGTGGAAGCTGCTGGAGCTGCAGCGCCACGCGCTGCTGATGTACACCAGTTGCGGGTGGTTCTTCGACGAGCTCAGCGGGCTGGAGACCGCGCAGGTGATCCACTACGCCGGGCGCGCGCTGCAACTGGCGCAGGAGCTGGGCGGGGACGGCCTGGAGGCGCAGTTCCTGGAGCGGCTGGCGCAGGCGCGGAGCAACCTGCCGGAGCACGGGGACGGGGCGCGCATCTACCAGAAGTTCGTCCGGCCGGCGATGGTGGACCTGGAAAAAGTGGGGGCGCACTACGCCATCAGCTCGCTGTTCGAGGCGTATCCGGAGCAGACGCGCATCTACGCTTACAACGTGGCCCGGCAGGACTATCAACTGGCGGAGGCGGGCCGGAGCCGGCTGGCGATGGGCCGGGGGCGGTTCACGTCGGAGATTACGCAGGAGTCGGCCGAGCTGAGCTTCGGGGTTTTGCACTTCGGCGACCACAACCTGAACGGGGGCGTGCGGGAGTACCGCGGCCCGGAAGCGTATGTGGAGATGCTGGAGGAGGCCCGGGAGGCGTTCGGGCGGGCGGACTTCGCGGAAGTGATCCGGCTGATGGACCGGCACTTCGGGGAGTCGAACTATTCGCTGCAATCGCTTTTCCGGGACGAGCAGCGCAAGATCGTCAACCTGATTCTGGATTCGAGCCTGGCGGAAGTGGCGGCGGTCTACCGGAGCATCTATGAAAACCACGCTCCGCTGATGCGCTTTCTCGGCGACCTGGGGATGCCCCTGCCCAAGGTGTTTGAGTCGACGGCGGAGTTTGTGCTGAACAGCAGCCTGCGGCGCATCTTCGAGGATGAGCACCTCGACCGGGAACGGGTGAACGCGCTGCTGGATGCGGCGCGGCGCGAGAACGTGGAGCTGGACGCCGCCGGGCTGGGCTACGCCCTGGAAGGCACGGTGGAGCGGCTGCTGCGGCAGCTGCGCGAGGAGCCGGGGGAGCTGGAGCTGCTGAAGCGCACCGTGGCCGTCATCGAGCTGGCGGCGGCCCTGCCGTTTGAGGTCAAGCTGTGGAAGGCGCAGGACATCTATTACAGCCTGCTGAAGAGCGTCTATCCGGAGTTCCACGCCCGCGCCGACGAGGAGGCGCAAGAGTGGGTCAGCGCCTTCCGCACCCTGGGCCAGAACCTGATGGTGCGCGTGGAGTGAGGGGCGCGGCCGATCCGTGGCCACCTACCGTTTCCAATTCAACCGCAGTTTCGGTTTTTCCGCCGCGCGCCGGCTGACGCCGTACCTGCGCGAGCTGGGAATCAGCACCCTGTATGCCTCGCCGATTCTGGCCGCGCGGCCGGGAAGCCCGCACGGCTACGACGTCGTCGACCTGCGCCGGGTGAACCCGGAGCTGGGCGGCGAAAAAAAGTTCGAGCAGCTGGCAGCCCGGCTGCGCCGCTGCGGGATGGGGCTGCTGCTGGACATCGTCCCCAACCACATGGCCGCCCGCGCCGAGAACGTCTGGTGGTGGGACGTCCTGAAGCGCGGCGAGAGGTCGCGCTTCGCGCGCTTCTTCGACATCGACTGGCGCGCGCAGGGCGGAAAGGTTGTGCTCCCCGTGCTGGGCGACGAGCTGCGGGAGGTGCTCGCCGGCGGCGAGCTAAGGGTGGAGCGCGCGGGAGGGGAGCTTTGCCTGCGCTACTTCGACCATCGGTTCCCGCTGGCCCCGGGCTCGGCGCGAAAACTTTCCGGGCGCAGGCGGCTCACTCCGAACCAACTGGAAGAGCTACTGGAGGGGCAGGCCTATCGCTTGACGCATTGGCGAACGGGAATGCAGCAGATCAACTACCGGCGGTTCTTCGACATCAGCGACCTGGTGGGGCTGCGAGTCGAGGACCCTGTCGTGTTTGCCGCTGTACATGAGCGCCTCCTGCAACTGATCCGCGAGGGGCAGGTAAGCGGGCTTCGCGTGGACCACGTTGACGGCCTGTACGACCCGCACGAGTACCTGCGGAGGCTGCGGCGCGCGGCGGGTGGCGGGGCCACGGTGGTGGTCGAAAAAATTCTGGCGGCGGATGAGGGGCTGCGGCCGGAGTGGCGGGTCGAAGGCACGACCGGCTATGACTTCCTCAACGCGCTGAACCGGTTGTTCGTGGATGCGCGGGGCCTGCGCCGACTGGAAGGGTTCTGGCGGCGGTTCGCCGGCTCGGATAAACGGCTGGGCGAGGTCACGAGGGCGGCGAAGAGGCAGGTGGTGGAGCAACTGTTTGCCGGGGAGCTCGAGTCGCTGGCGCAGGAGCTCGAGGGCTTGGCCGCGCGGGACGGCCGGGCCGGGGGACTCCCGCGCGACACGCTCCGGCGGGCGCTGGCGGAGGTGACCAGCGCGCTGGGGGTGTACCGCACCTACCGCCGCGGGCGGCGCATCGACGCGGCGGACAAGAGGCGGCTGGAGACGGCGCTGCGGCAAGCGAAGCTGCGGCCTGCCGAGCGCGCGTTCATGCGACGTGTGCTGCTGGCCCGGAGGGAGGCCGCTTGCCGGGCCTGGGTGCGGCGGTGGCAGCAGTTCACCGGCCCGGCCATGGCCAAAGGTTTTGAAGACACGGCCTGCTACCGTGAGACGAGTCTCCTTTCGCTCAACGAAGTGGGCAGCGACGCGCAGCGGCGTGTGAGCCTGCTGGGGGTGGAGGCCTTTCACGGCTTCAACCGCGAGCGGGGACGGGCTTGGCCGCAGACGCTGAACACCACTTCGACGCACGACACCAAGCGAAGCGAGGACGTGCGCGCGCGGCTGAACGTGCTCTCGGAACTGGCGGCGGAGTGGACGCAACGGGTGGCGCGCTGGAGCCGGTGGAACCGGGGGAAAAAGACTGCGGCCGGCGGGCGGCAGGTCCCCGACAAGGCAGAGGAGAGCCTGTTGTATCAGACCCTGGCGGGGGCGTGGCCGTTGGAGGAGAGAGAGGTGCCGCGCTTTGGCGAGCGCGTGGCGGGCTACCTGGTGAAGGCGGCGCGGGAGGCCAAGGTCAACAGCCGTTGGGCGGACCCGCGGGCGGAGCACGAGTCGGCGCTGGCCGCGTTTGTGCAGGCCATCCTGAAAGCGTCGGCGTCCAACAAATTTCTCCAGGACTTCCTGCGGTTCCAGCCGCAGGTGCTCTCGACGAACACGGCCCTGCTGCGCATCGGCAACGGGACCGGCACGACCA
>Ga0209399_10001110_pt1 | contig 14300 bp, 12 predicted proteins | sample OV2TP3_FD_184130 | JGI IMG/M metagenome (GOLD analysis project Ga0209399, IMG submission 184130) | Hot spring microbial communities from Beatty, Nevada to study Microbial Dark Matter (Phase II) - OV2 TP3 (SPAdes) (version 3) | ecosystem: Environmental > Aquatic > Thermal springs > Hot (42-90C) ... | reverse complement strand
GGCGGGGCGGTCTACGCGGCGCTCCGGGCGAACTGCTCGCGCAGCACGAAGCGCTGCAGCTTTCCGGTCGCGGTGCGTGGCAGGTCGGCGACGACCGCGATGCGCCGCGGACGCTGGTGCGGCGCGAGCTTGCGATTGGCGAGATCGCTCAGTTCAGCGAGCAGCTGATCGTTCGGCTGGCTCGCGTTTTTCGGCACCACGAAGGCAAAGCATTTGGCGAGGCCCGAGGCTTCCTCGATTCCGACCGCCGCCGCTTCGGCGACCCCGGGGTGGGTGAGCATCACCATCTCGACTTCCGAAGGGCACACCCACTGGCCGGCGACCTTGAAGAAATCGTCTTCGCGCCCGCAATGCGAGTAGTAACCGTCGGTGTCGCGCGTATAGACGTCGCCGGTGCGAAACCACCCGCCGACGAAGGTGCGCTGCGAGTGCTCGACCCGGTTCCAGTAGTATGGGCTTGCCGAAGGCGTCTTCACGTGCAGCACGCCCTGCTCGCCGGGTCCGACTTCGCGTCCCTCGGCATCGAGCAGGCGCACTTCGGTTCCGGGCACCGGCGTGCCGGTGCAATCGGGACGGCTTTGCCCGGGCCGGTTGGAGAGCACCATGAACACCGTTTCCGTCGCGCCGATCCCGTCCACGATCTCGACGCCGTGCCGCCCGCGAAACGCCTGGTACAGCTCGCCCGGAAGCCGCTCGCCCGCCGATACCGCGAAGCGAAGCGAGCCGAATGCGTCCCGGGGCAGGTCGGAGCGCAGGATGCGGGCGTAGAACGTCGGCACCGAAAAGAGGATCGTGGGCCGCACTTCGTCCATGATCCGCGCCAGCGACGCCGGATCGGGCCAATCGGGGTGGAGGAATACCCGCGCGCCCGCATGCAGCGGGATGAGGAGCGCATTACCCAACGCATAGGCGAAAAAAAGCCGCGAGGTGGCGAACACCACGTCGTTCTCGTTCACGCCGAGCACCTCGGTGCCGTAGTGGTGGCAGGCATACAGGTCCCGGTGCAGGTGCACCGCTCCCTTGGGAGTGCCGGTAGTACCCGAGGTGAAAAGCCAGAAGGCCATGTCATCGCGGCTCACCGGCTCCGGATCGAGGCTCGGCGAGGCGCGGGCGAGCAGTTCGTCAAGCGTTGGGAAGTCGGAAGCGTCGCCCGCAACGACGCACGAGCGCAGGTGCGGGAGTTCCGCGCGCAAGGGACGCATCGCCTGCGCCAGCTCGGCGCCGCACACGAAAACCTTCGCGCGGCTGTCGCGCAGCAGCGCGGCGCACTGTTCTGGTCGCAGCCGCGTATTGAGCGGCACTGCCACCGCTCCGATCCGGAGCGAACCGAAGAACAGCGCGGTGAAGTCCACGCCGTCGGGAAGCGCGAACGCGACGCGCTGCTCGGGCTCCACCCCGAGCGCGCGCAATGCGTTCCCGGCGCGGCAGGCGAGCCCGAGCAGCTCGCGATAGCGGAATGCCCGGCGCGGCGTGACGATCGCGGTGCGATCGCCCTGGCCGGCCGCGATCCGGTCATCCAGAAAGAGCTTGACTGCGTTCGTCATGATGATTTGGTGATCCGATGGAATGGGTTGCGTGTTGCCGCGCCGGCGCCGCCCGTGCGACCCTTGCGGGGATGCGTGTCGCGCGCTCCCTGCTCGAAGCCTTCGCTCTGGACCGCAGATGCGTCGTCGCGCTCGCGGGCGGCGGCGGAAAGACGTCGCTCATATGGCTGCTGGCGCGCGCGCTCGCGGAGCAGGGGTGGCGGGTGTTGACGACCACGACCACGCGCATCTTTCCGCCCGCGCCGGAAGAAAGTCCGGCGCTCGTGCTGCTCGAGCACGAACCGGATGCCGTCGCCGCGATCCGGCGCGCGCTCGCCACATACGCGCACGTGACCGCGGCGCTGCGGCGCAATCCAGACGGCAAGCTCGCCGGCCTCGCTCCGCGAACGGTGGATGAACTCGCGGCAGCCGGGGTTGCAGATGCCATCGTCGTCGAGGCGGACGGAGCGGCAGGTCGGCCGCTGAAGGCGGCGCGCGAAGGCGAACCCGTATTTCCGCAGAGTACGACGGACTGCCTGATCGTGGTCGGCGCCGATGCGCTTGGCGCGCCACTCGACGAGCAGTGGGTATACCGCTCGGCGCTCGCGGCAGAGATCACGGGGCTCGAACGCGGCGCAACGGTGGACGTCGCATCCGCAGCGCTCCTGCTCGTGGGTCCGCGCGGTCTTGCGCGCCCGGCGCCACTGCGAAGCCGCGTCGTGGTGTTCGTGAACAAGGTCGAATCCGCCATGGACCAGAGCCGAAGTCAGGATCTCGCGCGGGCGTTGTTCGCGCAGGCGGGGGCGCGGCTCGCGGCAGTCGTCGCGGGAAGCCTCAGGTCGGTTGCCGACCGGTTCGTCGTCTTCGAGAAGTAAAGGATCGCCTCGAGGACGCCGCCCGCCACTGCGCGCGCCTTGTCCGAGACCGTAAAGCAATGCTCGCGCCGCGCGCGCGGATCGACGTCGCCGATCTTCTGCCCGGCATGGACCGCGCTGCCGTCGCGCAACAAGCCGCGCAGCACGCCGCCGATCAAGGCCCGCACCGGTTCGCCGCCGGTCTCGGCCACGACTTCTCCGGGAGCGACACGATCGCCGATCTCGCGGAACGCGTGCAGCTTGCCGGACGCGCTCGCCCGCAGCAGCCGATCGGCGCCGTGGCCGCCGATCTCGCCCGGGATGCCGGTGTCCGGCTCGGCCGCGCCCGCGAGGATGACGGAGCCGAGCGCGTGGCCGCGATTGGTTTCGATCACCGCATGGACGTCGCGCGCGGCGACGAAGCCGGGACCGAGGCCGATCACGATCGGCGCGTCTTCGAGCGTAACGCCCAGGTTGCGCTTGGCCATGCGCGCATCCACGATCGCCGCGGGAGCGAGCGCCCGCGCCTTTCCTTCCGGATCGACCAGCACGGCCACATCGCCCTCGAGCAGGACGCGACGCGCGTCTTCGAGCGCCGTCACCGAACGCGCGACGATCCCCTCGACTTCGGCCTGCCCGGCGAAGACCGCCTCCGAGAACGCGACGGTGCGCCGCACCGCGGTCGGTTCGGCAAGTTCGGTCATCGCCACTGAATACCCGCTGCGCCGCAGCCGCACGGCGCAGCCAGTGGCCAGATCGCCGGACCCGAGGATCAGGACGTGCGGACCCCCGCGCTCACTCGGAGCCCCGGCCCGTTTGGCGAGCGCAGCGCGCCGCACTTTCACCAGTTGCGCGGCAATTGCCGCCGCGATCTCTGCCGGCGTCTCGGCGCCGATATCGAGGCCGATCGGTGCCTGCACTCGCGCCACCCGTTCCTCGGCGACGCCCGTGGCGGCGAGATGGCGGAACACCTCGCGCACCCGGCGCCGGCTGCCGATCATGCCGATGTAGGCGGCATCCGATCCGATCACGGCCTTGAGTGCGGCCTCGTCGAGCTGGTGTCCGCGCGTGACGAGTACCAGGTAGGTCGACGCGCCGATGGCGAGCCCGGCGAGCACCTCCGCGATGCTTCCGACCGCGATCCGGTCGGCATCGGGAAAGCGCGCCGGATTGGCGAACGCGGCGCGGTCGTCCACGATCGTCACGCGAAAGCCGAGCGTCTTTGCCATCGTGACGAGCGGCCGCGCGATGTGGCCGGCGCCCACGATGACGAGTTCAGGCGCCGGAACGACGACTTCGACGAAGAGCGAAACTCCGCGCTCTTTGCCCGATTCGCTCCAGCGTCCCGCCGATTCGGCAAGCCACAGGCAGCCGCTGCTTCCGCTCTGGAGCGCGGCATCGGCCGCCTCACGCGCTGCGACCTCGAGCGCGGCGGGCGGCGCGCCAGGAAGGATGCCGCCGGCGCCGTACACCCACTTCGTTCCGATCCGGGTTCCGGCCGCCTCCGCGTCGCCCGCGACCACCGTGACAAGTGCGGCGGGCAGCCCGCGTGCGTCCGCCTCGGCGAGCGCGTGCAGGATTTCCGCGTCGGATGCGCCCGCGCTTCGCTCCGCGTCGCTCCGCAGGCAGTCGACGAAGATGTCCATCGTGCCGCCGCAATGCGTGAGGCTCTCGTCGTTGATATCGCCGGTGAGATCCACCGTGGTGAGCCGGGACGCGCCTTGCTGCAGAGCGTGCGCCGCTTCGCGGATCACCTGCGCTTCGCCGCAGCCGCCGCCCACGGTGCCGAGGATCGCACCGCTCTCGCGCACCGCCATCTTGGCGCCGGTCCCGCGCGGCGTGGAGCCGCGCGCCGCAATGATCGTCGCCACCGCGACGCGCTCGCCCGCGCGCGCGAGTTCGGTCAATTGCCGGTAGGTCAGATCCACGGCGCTCTTACCGCGCGGCGGCCTCCGTCTTCGAAAGGCGGGCGAGGATCCGCGAGGGCGTGATCGGAAGCCGCGTCACCCGTACGCCCGCTGCGTCGTACACCGCGTTGGCGACCGCGGCCATGACGCCCGAGACCGCGCCCTCGCCGACTTCCTTGGCGCCGAACGGTCCCTGCGGCTCGTCGCTGTGGATCATGCCGCTCACCATCTCCGGGGTGTCGAGCGTGAGCGGCATGCGGTACTGGATGAAGTCCGGATTGAACACCTGTCCCTCGCGCAGATCGACCCGCTCCTGCAGCGTCTGGCCGAGCGCCATCGAAACGCAGCCTTCGATCTGTCCCTCGACGATCTGCGGATTGAGCGCGAAGCCGCAGTCGTGGTAGGTCACGAGGCGCAGCACCCGGACTTTCCCGGTCCAGGTATCGACTTCGACTTCCGCGAGTTGCGCGGCAAAGCCGTACGCTTCGGTCCAGCGCCCCTTGGCCGTGCTCAGGCTCGGGTGCAGTTCGGCCGCCGGCACGCTCTTGTGGTGTCCCTTGCCGATGATCGGATCGGCGTTCGCCTGCTTGACGCTCGCGGCGATGATCTCGGCGTAGCCGAGCCCGTGCCCCGGAACCCCCTTCACGCGCACCACCTTGTCGCGCGCCTCGAGGTCCGCCACGTCGGCTTCGAGCAGGCGGCTCGCCATTTCGAGGAGCTGGCGCTTGGCATCCGCCGCGGCCAGCTTCACCGCCTTCCCGGTGACGAAGGCACCCCCGGAAAGGAAGCTGCCGAATTCGATGGGAGTGAGCTCGGTGTCGCCCGAGATCATGCGGATGTCGCCAAGCGGCACGCCGAGCTCCTCGGCGGCGATCTGCGCGAGCGTCGTCTCCGAGCCCTGACCCATCTCGACCGTGCCGGCGAACACCGTCGCGCCGCCGTCGTCATGCATCTTCACCACCGCGGCGGAGCCGAACGGGTAATACGGCGAGCCGCTGAACATCGAGCACGCCGAGATGCCGACCCCGCGCTTGTAGCGCTCCGGGCCCGACCAATTGCTCCTGCGGCGCTTGGAAGCCCAGTCGCCGTCGCGCGCCGCCGCCGTAATGGCGTCCTTCAGCCCGCAGCTGCGGAGCACGTCGCCGCTCGTCGGCATCACTTCGCCCGCGTCGCGCGCGTTGCGCAGCATCAATTCGACCGCGTCGATCCCGAGGTCCTGCGCGATCATGTCCATGTGCGAGTCGACTGCAAAGCGGATGAACGGCGCGCCATGGCCGCGCTTGGGCCCCTTGATCGGGTTGTTGGTGTAGACGGCGAGCCCCTCGTAGCGCTGCGCGGGCACGCGGTAAACGGGGATGTTGTAGGAGTAGCACAGAAACACCACCACCGGCCCGGTGCCGCGGTAGGCGCCGGTGTCGACGATGACCTGGATGTCCTGCGCGGTGATCGTACCGTCGCGCCGAACGCCCGTCTTCACGCGTACCGTGGCGTGGAAATCCATGCGCGTGGTGGCGAGCGACTCCTCGCGCGAAAGCTCGATGCGCACCGGTCGGCCCGACTTGCGCGCGAGCAGCGCCGCGCCGATCTCGTAGGGGAAGACGTCGATCTTGCCGCCGAACGCGCCGCCGACGTAGCTCTTGAGGATCCGCACCTGGCTGATCGGTAGCCCAAGCGCCTTGGCGAGCACGAAGCGCTTGTAGAAGATTCCCATGCTCGCGACGTGCATGTTGAGCTTGCCCGAGGCGTCCCAGTAGGCGAGCGCCGCGTGCGGCTCGAGCGGAGCGTGCGCGACCGGCGCCACCTCGATGGTGTCGGTGCGCGTGTGGTACGCCACGGCGAACCCCGCGCCGAGGTCGCCGAACTCGACGAAGGTGCGCGCGGCGATGTTGTCCCTGCGCGCGATCGGATCGGACTGCGGACGGCCGCGCGCGCCCCAGTCCTCCCAGATCGTCCTGCCCGGATAGTCGAATTCGTGCACCAGCGGCGCGCCGGGCTTGAGCGCATCGGCGGCGCTGAATACGGCGGCGAGCGGCTCATAGTCGACGCGGATGAGCGAGAGGGCTTCGGCCGCGGTCGCGTCGTCCACGGCCGCCACCGCAGCGACCTCGTCGCCGATGTAGCGCACCCGGTCGAGCGCGAACGGCGGCTCGTCGGCGGGATACTTCGGTGTGTCCACGAAGGCGACCCGCAGGCCGGCGATGTCGCGCCCGGTGAGAACCGCGTGCACGCCCTTCAGGCGCTCGGCGCCCGAGGTATCCACGCTCGCGATGCGCGCGTGCGGGTGCGGGCTTCTCAGGATCCGCCCGCAAAGCATTCCGGGAAGCCGGATGTCGGCGGCGTAATTCGCGCCCCCGGTGACTTTCTCCCGCGCATCCACCCGCGGTAGCGGCTTTCCAACAACCGAGTACTCGGACATGGCCGAAGTGCCCCCGTCAGTCGCCGCTCGCCGCGCCGCGCATGCGCCGCGCCGCGAGCGAAACGGCGTCGATGATCTTCACGTAGCCGGTGCAGCGGCACACGTTTCCGGCAAGCGCGGCGCGAATCTCCTCCGGCTCCGGGTCCGGGCATCGTTCGAGGAGGCTCTTTGCCGAGAGCACCATGCCGGGCGTGCAAAAGCCGCACTGCACGGCGCCGGTCTCGACGAACGCTTCCTGCACCGGATGCAGCGCGCCGCCTTCGGCCAGCCCTTCGATCGTCACGATCTCCTGGCCTGCCGCCTCCAGCGCCAGCGTGAGGCACGCGGCCGCCGGCCGGCCGTCGAGCAGCACGGTGCAGGCGCCACAAGCGCCGAGCCCGCAGCCGCGCTTGGCGCCGGTGAGCCCCAGCTGGTCGCGCAGCACGTCCAGAAGCGTGCGCGCGGGATCGACGACGAGGTCGTGTGCTTGGCCGTTCACGTGGAGCTGAATGAGGCGCTTCATGCGGTTTCCTTCGCGTTCTGCGCCGCGCGCCGCACCGCTTCCGCGGCGAGCAGCCCCGCGAGCCTGCGCTTATAGGGAACGTCGTCGGACAGGTACAGCATGCCGATCGAGCGCGCGACCGACTCGCCGCGCTCGGATTCGTCCGGAACCGCGCCGCCGCGCAGTTCGGATTCGAACTGCGTCAACCGGAAAGGCGCCGATTTTGCGCCCGTGAGCGCAACGCGCGCCTCGGCGATCCGCCCTTCGGCGTCGAGCTGCACGCCTGCCGCGACGCCGAGGAGCGGGAAGTCGATCGAATCGCGGGTAGCGAGCTTGAGATAGGTGCTCCCCCAGCGCGGCGGTGATTGCGGAAGGACGACCGTGGTGACGATCTCGACCGCTTCGCGCCGCAGCGGCGCGAGCCCATCGTCCGAATACAGCGCATCGACCGCAATAGTGCGTGCGCCCGCCGGCCCGCGCACATCGACCCGAGCGCCCGCCACCATCAGTGCGGGCGGCGTTTCGGCGCAAAAGAGCGCGACGCAGGTGTTGCGCGTTTCGTTGACCCAGCAGCGCTCGCCGCCCGCCTTGAGGCACAGAGCGCGGCTTGCGCGCCACGCCTCGCTCTGGTTGAAGTACCAGCAGCGCGTATCGAGGCACAGATTGCCGCCCAGCGTCGCGCGTCCTCGCAGGAGCGGCGACACGGCCCTGCCCGCGGCTTCCGCGAGCGCGGCGCAGTGCCTGCGCACTGCGGCCGAAGACGCGATCTCGTCCAATGGCGTGAAGGCCCCGATCCGCAGCTCCCCGCGTTCGCCGAGCGCGATATCGCGGAATTCGCGGATCCGCTTGAGGCTGACGAGATGCTCCTTGCCGAGGACGCCGGATTTGAGCGCGGGGACCACATCGGTTCCACCGGCGAGGAGCGCGGCGCGCGGTCCGCAGCGCGCGAGCAGCTCGAGCGCCTCGTCGAGCGATTCCGGGGCGTGGTATTCGAGTGCGGCCTCAGGCATCGCTCACTCCGTCGCGCTCACGATCAGATCGGCCCCGCTGCGCGTGGGCGAACGCGAGCGGTCGCGAATGCGCTCCAGCGCTTCGGCGGCCCAGCGGCACCACTCTGCGTACATGCGCTCGACGCGGATTCCCTGTTCGAGCACGAGATAACGGAAGGCGAGGGGCCGGTCGGCAGTAGTCCCGATCGGACCGTAGCGCGCCTCGAGCGCCGAGCGGATGGCCTCGAACTCGGCGCGCACCCGATCGTGCGCCATGCCGTGGCGCAGCAGGCTCGCCGCGACCTTGTGGGGCGGCAGCGGATCGCTGAAAAACACCCGCAGCAGCATCTCGTCCTTCACGGGCTGCACCGGCGTTTCGCGTTCCAGCCAGTTGCGCAACGCGGCACGGCCGGCCGCGGTCATCGTGTAGTGGCGCCGGTTCGGCCGCTGCCGCTGCACCTCGACGCGGGAGCTGACCAGGCCGAGCTGCTCCATGCGGTCGAGCGCGGCGTAGACCTGGCTCTGGCGCGCGTGCCAGAAGAACACCACCGAGCGCGTGAAGCGCTTCAGGATTTCGTAGCCGGTGAGCGAGCGCCGCCCGAGCAGCCCGAGCAACGCGTACTGCAGCGTGGTCGGCGTCCGTGAGTGCCGCTTCGGCATGCGCTCCTCCATATTCCTGTGCCGGAATATGGAGGACTCTCGCCCCCGCCGTGGCGCGGCGTCAACGAAAAGCTGGCGCGCCGTTGACCGGTATCAAGCTTCAGACGCCGAGGTAGCGGTGCTGGACCTCTTCGCTCGCAGCGAGCTCGGCCGAGGTTCCCTTCCAGACGACGCGGCCCTTTTCGAGCACGAAGTGCCGGTCGGCGAGGCGGATGAGCGCCCTCACGTCCTTGTCGATGATCAGGACCGCGAGCCCTTCGCCCTTCAGGCGCTCGATCGCGCGGTGGATCTCGGCGCGGATGAGCGGGGCGAGCCCCTCGGTCGCCTCGTCCAGGAGGAGCAGCCGCGGGTTGGTCATCAGCGCGCGACCGATGGCGAGCATCTGCTGCTCTCCGCCCGAGAGCTGGTTGCCGAAATGTCCCCTGCGCTCCTGCAGCTGCGGGAACAGCGCAAACACGCGCTCGAGCGTCCAGGGATCCGGACGCGAAGCGCGGTTGGCCGCGGTTGCCACGAGATTTTCCCGCACCGTGAGGTTCGGAAACACCTGCCGTCCCTCCGGCACCAGGCCGACGCCGGCCTGGGCGATGCGGTAGGAGGGAAGTCCGCGCAGCGCGCGTCCCTCGAACTCGATACGCCCCGCGTGCGGCCGCGCGATCCCCATGATCGAATGCACGGTCGTGGTCTTGCCCATGCCGTTGCGTCCGAGCAGGGTCACGATCTGACCTGCGTCCACGCGCAGCGCGACACCGAAGAGCACCTGGCTCAGGCCGTAGGAAGTTTCCAGCGCCTCGACCGCAAGCATCAGGCAGCGGCTTCCTCGCCGAGATAGGCGCCGCGCACCTCGGGGTTCGTGCGGATCTCCTCCGGCGCGCCGGTGGCGATGATCCGGCCGTAGACGAGCACCGAAATCCGGTCCGCGAGCGTGAAGACCGCATCCATGTCGTGCTCCACGAGCACCATGGTCTTGCGGCCCTTGAGCGTCCCGAGGAACTCCACCATGCGCTGCGTCTCCTCGGTGCCCATGCCGGCGACCGGCTCGTCGAGCAGCAGCAGCCGCGGCGATGTGGCGAGCACCATCGCGATTTCGAGCTGGCGCTGTTCACCGTGCGCGAGATTGGCGGCGACGACATCGGCGCGCGCTCCGAGCCCCACTTCCTCGAGGATCGCGAGCGCCGGGGTGCGCAGCGCGCGCTCGGCCCGCGCCGGGCGCCAGAAGCGGAAGCTGTGTCCCGCGTGCGCCTGCACGGCAAGCGACACGTTCTCGAGCGCGGTGAAATCGCGGTAGATGCTGGTGATCTGGAACGAGCGCGCAAGGCCTTTTTTCGAGCGCGCCGGGGCGGGGAGGCGGGTGATGTCCTCGCCGGCGAAGCGGATCTCGCCGGCGTTGGGCCGCAGCGTTCCGGAAAGCTGGCCGATCAGCGTGGTTTTCCCGGCGCCGTTCGGACCGATGATGGCGTGCGTCTCGCCCTCGCGCACGTCGAGCGCGACGTTGTCCGTCGCGCGCAACGCGCCGAACAGCTTGCACAGGCCGCGTACTTCGAGCAGCGGCCCGCCGCCCGCCGCTTCAGCCATCTTCGCGTCCTCCCGGCAGCAGCCCGGCGAGCCCGCGCTTCGCGAACAGCACCACCAGCACCAGGATCGGGCCCAGGATGATCTGCCAGTGGGCGGTGATCCCGGAGAGCACGTCCTCGAGCAGCAGCAGCGCAAAGGCGCCGAGCACCGGCCCCGCGGTGGTGCCCATTCCCCCCATGATCACCATGAACATCAGCTCGCCCGAGCGCGTCCAGTTCATGAATTCCGGGGTGAGGAACACGGTGTGGTTGACGAGCAACGCGCCTGCGAGCCCGCACATCGCGCCGGCGATCACGAACGCGGCGAGGCGGTACGGATAGGGCGAGAACCCGATGGCGCGGGTGCGTGCCTCGTTCGAGCGTGCGGCGCGGATCACCATGCCGAAACGCGAGTTGACCAGGCGGTGCCCGAGGTAGAGAAACGCGATCAGGATCGCCAGGACCACGTAGTAGAAGGCGGTCGGGTTGTTGAGGTCGACCAGGCCGGCGAACTGGCTTTTCACTTCAAGCCGCATGCCGTCGTCGCCGCCGTATTCCTCGATCGAGATCCCAAGGTAGTACAGCATCTGCGTGAATGCGAGCGTGATCATGATGAAATAGATGCCACTGGCGCGGATCGAGATGGCGCCGATCACGAGAGCGACCAGCGCCGAGGCGACCATCGCCAGTGCCCACTGCAGGAAGCCGTTGTTGATGCCGTAGTAGGCGAGTACGCCCACGGCATAGGCGCCGATGCCAAGGTAGGCGGCATGGCCGAAGGAGATCAACCCGCCGTAGCCGAGGATCAGGTTGAGGCTCAGAGCGGCGATGGCGAAGATCATCACGCGGCGAACCAGTTCGAGATAGAAGGGCTGGTTGAATGCCGCCGCGAGCGGCGGCACCGCCGCAAGCAGCAGCAGGATGACTGCCAGGACGATCGCCCTCCGGCTCATCAACTCCCCCGCGACGGGAACAGGCCTTCGGGCCGCAGCGCGAGCACGACCGCCATGAGCAGGTAGATCAGCATCGAGGCGAGCGCCGGGCCCGCGGTGTCCGCGACCACCGGCGACGCCACCGTGGCGAGCAACGGCTTCAGGAACGCGCGCCCGAGCGTGTCCACCATGCCGACGATCAGCGCGCCGGCGAGCGCGCCGCGGATCGAGCCGATGCCGCCGATCACGATCACCACGAACACATCGATCAGGATCAGCTCGCCCATCCCGGGCTGCACCACGTGGATCGGGCCCGCCATCAGGCCGGCGAGGCCCGCGAGAGCCGCGCCGCAGCCGAACACAAGCGTGTACAGCAGCCGGATGTTGACCCCGAGCGCCGCGACCATGGTGCGGTTCGAAGCGCCCGCGCGGATCAGCATGCCCAGGCGCGTGCGCGCGACCACGTACCAGAGCAGCCCCGCCACCGCGAGCCCGACGGCGATGACCGCCAGGCGGTAGAGCGGGTAGCGCAGGCCGGCGACCAGCTCGACGTGTCCGGCGAGCTCCGGCGGCACGCTGGCAAAAATCGCGGCGCGGCCCCACAGGATCGCGACCAGCTCGTTGAAGAACAGGATCAGGCCGAAGGTGGCCAGCACCTGGTCAAGGTGGTCGCGCGCGTAGAGCGTGCGCAGCGCCACCAGCTCGACGACGATCCCGACCACGAGCGCGCCCGCGAGGCCGAGAACGGCGCCCAGCACGTACGATCCGGTCGCCTGATAGAAATAGGTCGCCAGATAGGCGCCCACCATGTAGAGCGAACCGTGCGCGAGGTTGACCAGGTTCATGATGCCGAGGACGAGCGTCAGGCCCGCTGCCATCAGGAAAAGCATCACCCCGAGCTGCAGGCCGTTCAGGATCTGCTCGGCGACGAGGATCGGATCCATGCGGAAACAAAAAGGGACGCGGTCAACCCGCGCCCCATGCTCCCTACGCGATGCAACCTGCGCGATGAGCGGCACCGTGCGCCGGCTCGATCGCGCAGCAGTAAACCGGCGCCGCTTTCAGCGTCCGGTTTACTACCACTTCAGCTTGCACTCCCCGGCATAGGCGTCCTTGTGGTTCGTGAACACCGCCTTCTGGATCTCCATCACCGGATCCTGGCCTGCCGGGCCGGCGACCGCCTTGAGCAGGTAGAAATTCTGGATCGGGTGGTTGTTGTCGTTGAAGGTGAACTTGCCGCGGATGGAATTGAAGTCCGCCTTGCGCATCGCCCGGATGAGGGCGTCGGTGTCCTTGAGGTTGCCCTTGACCGCGCGCACGGCCGAATCGATCAGCAGCATGCCGTCGTAGCTCTGCGCGCCGTAGAACACCGGCCACTTGCCGAACTTCTTGCGGTAGTCGGCGACGTACTTCTGGTTCGCCGGGTTCTTCAGGTCGGGGCTCCAGTAGCGCGTCTCCCACTGGCCCAGCGCGGCATGCTTGATCGCCGGAATGGTGATCTCGTCGACCGTGTAGACCGAATAGAGCGGGAACTGGCCGCGCAGGCCGGCCTCGGAATATTGCCTGAGGAACGAGATCCCCATGCCGCCGGGGTAGAAGACGAACACCGCCTTCGGCTTCTTGGCGCGCAACTGGCTCAGTTCCGCCTGGTAGTCGGTCTGCCCCATCTTGGTGTAGACCTCGTCGACGATGCGCCCCTTGAAGTAGCGCTTGAAGCCGGTGAGCATGTCCTTTCCGGCCTGGTAATTGGGCGCCATGATGTACACGTCGGTGAGGCCCTCGTCCGACATGTACTTGCCCATCGCCTCGGGGGTCTGGTCGTTCTGCCAGGAGACGTTGATATGCAGCTTGTTGCACTGCGCGCCGGCGAGAGGGCTGGGGCCGGCGTTGGTGCCGACCATGATCTTGCCCGCGCTGGTGACGGTCGGCGAGACCGCCATCATGACGTTCGACCAGATGATCCCGGAGACGAAATCGACCTGGTGCTTGGTCAGCATCTCCTGGGCGACCTGCACGCCGACGTCGGGCTTGAACTGGTCGTCGCCGTAGGTGACCTCGACCGGGAGCCCGCCCATCTTGCGGCCCAGGTGATCGAGCGCCAGCTCCACCGAGTTCTTCATGTGCTCGCCGATGACGCCCTGCGGACCCGAAAGCGTGGTGATGAAGCCGATCTTGACCTTCTGCTGGGCGGCCGCCGGGCCGGCGAATGCAAGCGCGACGGCCGAAGCCAATGTAATGGCGCGAAGTGAAATGCGCATGTGAATTTCCCTCCGTGTGGTAATGCCCCAGTCTAACAAGGGCTTATGCGGGTGTCCAGAACGCGCCCCGCGGCGGCGCGCGGGGCGAAGCGGCTAAACTTTGACGGTGCTCAAGTTATCCGGAGTCACCAAGCGCTTTGGTCCCCGTACGGTGCTCAACGCGGTATCGCTCGAGGTCGGATCCGGCGAATACGTCGCCGTCATCGGCGAGTCGGGAATCGGCAAGTCCACGCTGCTCCACGTGATCGCCGGGCTGGAGCCGGTGGACGCGGGAAGCGTCCGGTTCGGCGGCGCGGAACTCACGCAGCTCGACGACGATGCCGCCACGCTTCTGCGGCGCGACCAGTTCGGATTCGTGTTCCAGGCGTTCCACGTGCTGCCGCACCTGACGGTCGAGCAGAACGTCGGCCTGCCGCTGCTGCTGCGCGGCGTGCCGCGGCAGGCGGCCGCGGCGAAATCCGTGACCCAGATCGCCGCGGTCGGCCTGGCAGGACGCGAATCGAGCATGCCGCGCGAACTCTCGGGAGGCGAACTGCAGCGCGTCGCGATCGCACGCGCGCTGGTCGGCGAGCCCAGGCTCGTCCTTGCCGACGAGCCGACCGGCAACCTCGATCCCGAGAACGCGCGCCAGGTGCTCGAACTGCTGCGCGCGCAGGTGAAGTCGCGCGATGCCGCCGGAATCCTGGTCACGCATTCCGAGACCGCGGCCGCGGGCTGCGACCGGCGCTAC
>Ga0209399_10001107_pt1 | contig 14356 bp, 16 predicted proteins | sample OV2TP3_FD_184130 | JGI IMG/M metagenome (GOLD analysis project Ga0209399, IMG submission 184130) | Hot spring microbial communities from Beatty, Nevada to study Microbial Dark Matter (Phase II) - OV2 TP3 (SPAdes) (version 3) | ecosystem: Environmental > Aquatic > Thermal springs > Hot (42-90C) ... | reverse complement strand
CCCGGCTTGCCGCTCAGGTTCAGGAACGCCGCAAAGTAGGCGCGGTCGGCGGTCGGCGTCATGGTTTAATGACATGATTTTAAACGGCGTTCGACGGGCGGGCGGCGCCTTTGACCAAAGTCAATGGTGCAGCCGGCCCCTGACCTAGCATGAGGTGATGTTGAACAAGCCGAGGCACCCGCAGATCCGCGTGCAGGCGTTTCTCGCCAACATCCCGATGTTCGGCGACATGGAGGGCGAGGAACTGGACCGCATCGCGGCGGCGACGCTGCCGGTGTACGCCGAGAAGGGCGAAACCATCGTCCGCCGGGGCGATCCCTGCAGCGGTTTTCACGTGGTGGTCTACGGCCAGGTCAAGCTCGGCTTCACCTCGCCGCAGGGAATCGAGAAGGTGGTCGAGATCATCCGCCCCGGCCAGAGCTTCGGCGAGGCGCTCATGTTTCTCGAAAAGCCCTATATCGTGTTCGCGCAGGCGCTCGCCGATACGATGCTGCTGCACGTCCTGAAGCACGCCGTGTTCGAGGAGCTGGACCGCGACGCGGGGTTCGCGCGGCGCATGCTCTCGGGCCTGTCGCGGCGCCTGCACGGGCTGGTGCGCGACGTCGAGGCCTACACGCTGCGCTCGGGATCCGAACGCGTGATCGGCTACCTGCTGCGCGACGTTCCGGACGATGCCGGCGCGGGCGTTGCCCCGGTCGAGGTCACGCTATCTCCCGGCAAGAGCGTGATCGCCTCGCGCCTGAACATGACGCCGGAGCACTTTTCGCGGATCCTGCACGATCTCGCGGCGCAAAACCTGATCGAGGTCGACGGACGCACGGTCCGGGTCCTCGATCTCGCTCGCCTGCGCGGCGACGGATTCTGATGGTGGCGCCGCCGCCGAGCGAGCGCGCTCAGCGCTCGGTGCGCTCGCCGAGCAGCGTGTCGGCGCGTGCCTCCTCTTCGGCCGAGAGCGATGCTGCCTGGGCCGCGCGCCGGCGGCGGATGAAGATCGCGATCAGCGCGAACCCGCCGACGAGCAGCATGAACGGTCCGGCCCACAGCAGCAGCGTCGATTCCTTGAGCGGCGGGCGGTAGAGCACGAAATCGCCGTAGCGCTTGACGAGGAAATCGCGGATCTCGACGTCCGACTTGCCCGCCCGGATCATCTCGCGGATTTCGCGCTTGAGGTCCATCGCCAGGTCGGCGCGCGAGGCGGCGAGCGACTCGTTCTGGCACACCAGGCAGCGCAGCTCCTCGGCGAGCGCCATCAGGCGCGCTTCGACCCGCTCATCGGCCGCGAGCGGCTGCGCCTCGCGCGCAAGCGCCAGCCCGCAAAAGAGAACCGCCGCAACGACGAGCAGGGCGCGTCTCACTGTTCGAGCTTCGCGATCAGCGGCAGGATCTTCTCGCGCATCACGTCCGGCGTCACCGGGCCGATCTGCTTGTAGCGGATGACGCCCGCGCGGTCGATCACGTACGTTTCGGGAACGCCGTATACGCCGTAGTCGATGCCGATGCGCCCGTCGCCATCCACCACCGAGAGGTCGTACGGGTCGCCGTAGCGCGCGAGCCAACGCAGGGCGTCCTCGCGCGCATCCTTGTAGTTGAGACCTACCAGCGGCGCGCGCCTCGTCTTCGCGAAGTCGACCAGCACCGGATGCTCGTCGCGGCACGAGGCGCACCACGACGCCCATACGTTCAGCAGCCAGGTCTTGCCGCGCATCTGGGCAGGGGAAAAGCGCTCTTCGCCGCCGAGCCGCGGCAACTCGAAGGCGGGCGCCGGTTTGCCGACGAGGGGTGAAGGGACTTCGCGCGGGTTGCGCGTGAGGCCCGCCGCAAGGAGCACCACGAGCGCGAGAAAAGCGACGATCAGCCCGATCCGCACGGCGTCAGGCCCGTTCCGCGGCGAGCGCGCCCTCGCGCGCGAAGGCGCGCGCTTTCATGCGGTAGCGCCGGTCCGAAAGCGCGAGGATGCCGCCGAGCGCCATCAGCAGGCAGCCGACCCAGATCCAGTCGACGAACGGCTTCACGTGCGCGCGCACGCTCCAGGCGCTGCCGCCGACGGGCTCGCCGATCGACACGTACACGTCGCGCACGAGGCCCGGGTCGATCGCCGCCTCGGTCATCGGCATCTCCGAGGAAAAATACTTGCGCTTCTCGGGCCGCAGGATCTTCACCACCTTGCCGTCGCGCAGCAGCTCGATTTCGGCCACCGTGGCGCTGTAGTTGGGGCCGGGCGCCTGCCCGAACCGGACCATGCGCAGGCTGTAGTCGCCGAGCGTCAGCACTTCGCCGGGCGCCATGCGCACTTCCTTGTCGGTCTCGTAGCCCTTGGAAAGCGCGACGCCCACGACGAATACGGCAAGCCCGAGGTGCGCGAGATGCATTCCCCAGTAGCGGCGCGGCTGTCGCAGCAGCGCGGCGCCCTTGCCGCTCATGCCCGCACCGGCGTCGCCGACCCGCGAGCGTACCTGCAGCACGGTCGAGGCCACGATCCAGAAAACGAGGAACATCGACAGCGCTACGAGCGAGCGGAAGCTCCCCATGGCAAAGGGCACCAGCAGCCCGGCCGCGACCGCAAACAGAAACGCGTAGCGCATCTGCCTGGTCAGCTCGGCGAGGCTCGCCGAGCGCCAGGAGGCGTGCGGGCCGAGCGCGACGAGGAACAGCAGCGGCACCATCAGCGGCACGAACACCGAATCGAAGTAGGGCGGCCCGACGGAGATCTTGCCCATCCCGAGCGCATCGATCGCCAGGGGATAGAGCGTGCCGAGAAGCACCGTGCCGCAGGCAACCGTGAGCAGCACATTGTTCGACAGCAGCAGCGACTCGCGCGACACGAGATCGAATTCGCCTCCCCCCGCAACCCGCGGCGCGCGCGCGGCAAAAAGGATGAGCGAGGCGCCGATCACGAGCACGAGCAGCACCAGGATGAACACGCCGCGGCGCGGGTCGGTGGCGAACGCGTGCACCGAAGTGAGCACGCCGGAGCGCACCAGGAACGTTCCGAGCAGCGAAAGCGAGAACGCGGTGATGGCGAGGAGCAGCGTCCAGCTCTTGAGCGCGCCGCGTTTCTCGGTCACCGCGAGCGAGTGGATGAGCGCCGTGCCGACGAGCCAGGGCATGAAGGAAGCGTTCTCCACCGGGTCCCAGAACCACCAGCCGCCCCAGCCGAGCTCGTAATAGGCCCACACGCTGCCCAGCGCGATTCCGAGCGTGAGGAACACCCACGCCGCCGTGGTCCACGGCCGCGACCAGCGGGCCCACGCGGCATCGAGCCGGCCCGAGACGAGCGCCGCGATGGAAAGCGCAAACGCGACCGAAAAGCCGACGTAGCCCATGTAGAGCATCGGCGGGTGAAAGATGAGGCCAGGATCCTGCAGCAGCGGATTGAGGTCGCGCCCATCCGCCGCCGCGGGCAGGAGCCGATCGAACGGGTTCGAGGTGAACAGGATGAAGGAATGAAAGCCCGCCGCGACGAGGCCCAGTACGCCGACGGTGCGCCCCACCATCGCCTCCGGAAGCGAGCCCGACAGGAGCGCAACCGCGAGCGTCCAGGCGGCGAGCATCAGGATCCAGAGCAGGAGCGAGCCTTCGTGACCGCCCCACACGGCCGAAAGCCGGTAGGCGAAGGGCAGCTGGGAATTCGAGTGGTTCGCGACGTAGGCGACCGAGAAGTCGTTCTGCGCGAACGACCAGCCGAGCGCGATGAAGGCCAGCGCCACGAGCACGAACTGCACCGCGGCCGCGGGACGCGCGAACGCGATCCAGCGCGCATTGCCGCGCGCCGCGCCGGCAAGCGGAACGATCCCCTGCGCGAGCGCGACGCAGAGCGCGACGATGAGGGCGAAATGGCCGAGTTCGGGAATCATGGGTTGACCACCACGGTCTTGCCCGCCTTGTGCGCCTGCTCGAGCGCGTGCGCCGCCTCCGGCGGCATGTAGTTCTCGTCGTGCTTGGCGAGCACTTCGCTCGCGCGGAATACGCCGTCGGATCCGACCCTGCCCTGCGCCACGACGCCTCTGCCCTCGCGGAAAAGGTCGGGAAGGATACCGGAGTAGGTGACCGGAATGCTGTGTGCGGTGTCGGTGACCACGAAATGCACGGCGAGGCTCTCCGGGCTGCGCTTGAGGCTGCCGACCTGCACCAGGCCGCCGATGCGGAACGCGCGGTCGCGCGGCGCCTCTCCCGCCGCGATCTGGGACGGGCTGAAGAAGAAGACGAGGTTCGACTGGAACGCGTTCAGCACCAGGCCGGCCGCCGCCGCGAGAAGCGCGAGCCCGGCGCCGATCGCGATCAGCCGTTTATGCCGCGGCTTCATAGCGCAGCCTTTCCGCGCGGATGCGCTCGAGCGCGCTTTGCCGGCGCGCGCGCAGGATCAGCATTTCGGCCGCGATGCACACGACTGTTGCGAGGAAACTGCCCCAGACGTAAAACCCGTATCCCCCCATGGCGAAGAATTCCGCCGCACTGCCCCAGGTCATGTCGCTTCCTTCAGTTGATAGGCCCATTCGGTGTGCGCCTCGCGCTCCAGGATGATCGCGCGCACCCGCACGAGCGAGACCGCGATGCTGTACATCCAGAACGCGAAGGCCATGATCAGCATTCCGGCGAGCATCGCCGCCGCCATGCTCGGGGCGCGCGTGAGGCTCACCGAAGCCCCCTGGTGCAGGGTGTTCCACCACTGCACCGAGAAATAGATGATCGGCACGTTGATCACGCCCACGAGGGCGAGCACCGCCGCCGCGCGGTCGCCGCGGCGCGGGTCGTCGATCGCGGCACGCAGCGCCATGTATCCTAAGTAAAGAAAAAACAGCACAAGTTCCGAAGTCAGGCGCGCGTCCCACACCCAGTAGGTGCCCCAGGTCGGGCGGCCCCAGAGCGCCCCGGTCCACAGCGAAAGGAACGCGAACATGGCGCCGGTCGGGGCGATCGCGTGCGCCATCATGCTCGAAAGGCGTGTATTGAGCGCGAGTCCCAGCCCCGACCACCCCGCCATCACGAGGTACAGGAACATGGACATCCAGGAAGCGGGCACGTGCACGAAGATGATGCGGTAGGACTCGCCCTGCTGGGCGTCGGTCGGGGCGACGAAAAACGCGATCCACAGGCCCACTGCGCCCGACACGGCGGCGAGCCACGCAAACCAGGGCGTCATGCGGCCGGCAAGCGGATAGAAGCTCGGGGGGGATGCGTAGCGAAACCAGTGAATCAGGCCGCTGCTCATGGCTTCATTCCAGCGCGATGCGGATTCCGGCCGCGGCGGCGAGCGGCGCGAAGACCGTGGCGAGAATCAGGCAGGCGCCCAGCAGCGAGAGGTTCGCCGCCGAGGAAAGACCGGCGAGCCTCGCGTCCACCGCGCCGGCGCCGAAGATGAGCGTCGGAACGTAGAGCGGCAGGACGAGCAGCGCCACCAGCGCCCCGCCGCCGCGCACCCCGAGCGTGAGCGCGGCGCCGATCGCGCCCACCAGGGAAAGTGCCGGCGTGCCGATCAGAAGCGAGATCATCAGCAGCCCGATCACGTCCGCGGGAAGCCCGTACTGAAGGGCAAGCAGCGGCGAGACGAGCACCAGCGGCAATTCGGACACGAGCCAGTGCGCCGCGACCTTGCCGCTCACCGAGACGACGAGCGGCACCGGCGCGAGCGCAAGCTGCTCGAGCGTGCCGTCCTCGAAGTCGGCGACGAACATGCGGCCAAGCGAGAGCATCGAGGCGAGCAGCGCCGCGACCCACAGCACGCCCGGCGCCACACGGCGCAGCAGTTCCGGCTCGGGTCCCAGGCCGAGCGGAAAAAGGCTCGCCACCAGGACGAAAAACCCCAGGCTGAAGAGCGGCTCGGACTTGCGCCGTGCCGCGAGCCGCAGGTCGCGCCGCACGATGCCGGCGAACGCGGCGCGAAACGACGGGGCGCTCACGTGAAGGCAAACACGCGGACTTCCGCGCGCAGCTCGATCGGCTGATGGCTGGTGAGCACCGCGATTCCGCCGCGCTCGAGGTGAGCGTCGACAAGCCCGGCCAGAGCCTGCGCGGCGCGCGCATCGAGCGAGGCGAGCGGCTCGTCGAGGATCCAGAGCCGCCGCGCGGCGAGCGCGAGGCGACTGAGCCCGACGCGGCGTTTCTGTCCCTGCGAGAGCGCGCGAACCGGAAGCGCATCGAGCTGGCGCACGCCAAACGCCTCGAGCGCGTCCGCAGCCGCACCTCGGCTTGCCGGTTGACCGCAAAGCGAGGCCGCGGCGAGCAGATTCTCCGACGGCGTGAGGTCGTCCTTGAGCGCGTTCGAGTGCCCGCAGTAGGCGAGCTCCGCGCGGTACTCCTCGTCGATTCTCCAGATCGGTGCGTCGTTCCAGCGCACTTCGCCGCGCTCGGGGCGCGCAAGCCCGCAGAGAATCCTGAGCAGGCTCGTCTTGCCGCTGCCGTTGGGACCCTGCACGAGCAAGCACTCGCCGGGATGAAGCCGGAACGAAACGCCGGCGAACAGCCGCCGCGTTCCACGCACGCATTCGAGGTCATTTGCGCTCAGCATCGGAATCGGGCATCGGGGGTGATTGTCGCCTGCGGGGGCCGCGAAACGTTGATTACGGTCAACCTTGACGCGTCGCGACACCAGCCGTCAACTCTACAATTTTTCCTTTTCTTTGTGCCACTTGCCATATGGATCTGGTTTGCCCCGCAGGCGGCCTTCCGGCGCTCAAGGCGGCGATCGACCATGGCGCCGACTGGGTCTATCTCGGCCTGCGGGATAGCACCAACGCGCGCAATTTCGCCGGGCTGAATTTCGACCGCGCGGCGCTTGCCGAAGGGCTCCGCTACGCCCGCCGCCGTGGTCGCCGGGTGCTGCTCGCGATCAACACCTACCCGCAGGCGGCGAGCTGGCAGCGCTGGACCGCGGCGGTAGACCTTGCCGCCTCGCTCGGCGTGGACGCGATCATCGTCGCCGACCTCGGCCTGCTCGAATATGCGCACGCGAACCACCCGAAGCTCGAGCTTCACCTCTCGGTGCAGGGCTCGGCGACCAGCCACGAGGCGATCAATTTCTACCACGATCACTTCGGCATCCGGCGCGCGGTGCTGCCGCGCGTGCTCTCGCTGGCGCAGGTCGAGCACCTGGTGCGCAACACCCCGGTCGAGATCGAGGTGTTCGGCTTCGGCGGGTTGTGCGTGATGGTGGAGGGGCGCTGCACGCTCTCGGCCTACGCCTGCGGCGATTCGCCCAACACGATGGGGGCGTGTTCTCCCGGGCGCGCGGTGCGCTGGGCGGAAACGCCGAGCGGGCTGGAATCGCGCCTGAACGGCGTGCTGATCGACCGCTACGCGCCGGGCGAACGCGCCGCGTATCCCACGCTGTGCAAGGGGCGCTTCGAAGTCGAGGGCGCGACCTACTACGCGATCGAGGAGCCGGCAAGCCTGAACACGCTCGAGATGCTGCCGGAGTTCCTTCGCATCGGCGTGCGCGCGGTGAAGATCGAGGGCCGCCAGAGGAGCCCCGCATACGTGGCGCAGGTGACGAAAGTCTGGCGCCAGGCGATCGATGCCGCGCTCGCCGAGCGCGGGCGCTTCGCGCCGCGTTCGGCATGGCTCGCCGAACTCAACCGTCATTCCGAGGGCAGTCAGCACACGCTCGGCGCTTTCTCGCGGCCCTGGAAATGAACGCGGGCGCCCAGAAGATGAAACTTGCACTGGGCCCGTTGCTGTATTACTGGCCGCGCACCGCGGTGATGGAGTTCTACGGCGAGATCGCCGAATCGCCCGTCGATGTGGTCTACCTGGGCGAAGTCGTGTGCTCGCGCCGGCACGAAATGCGCGTCGAGGACTGGATCGAACTTGCGGACACGCTCGCCGCGCACGGCAAGGAAGTGGTGCTCTCGACGCAGGTGCTCGCGGAGGGCGTGGGCGACCTGAAGCTCATCCGGCAGGTGGTGCAGAACGGCCGGCACCGGGTCGAGGCGAACGACATGGGAGCGGTGCGCCTGCTTTCGGGCACTGCGGGCTGGGTCGCGGGGCCGCACCTCAATATCTACAACCCGCGCTCGCTCGCGCTGCTCGCGCGCCTCGGCGCGACGCGCTGGGTGGCCCCGATCGAGGTGACGCAGGAGATTGCGCGCGGCGTGCTTGCGGCGCGGCCTCATGGCCTGCAGGCGGAGATCTTCGCGCACGGGCGGCTGCCGCTTGCCTTTTCGGCGCGCTGCTTTACCGCGCGGCGCTTCAATCTGCAGAAGGAGTCGTGCGAGTACCGTTGCATCGAGTTTCCGGACGGCATGCTGCTGCGGACGCGCGAAGGCGAGCCGTTTCTCGCCATCAACGGGGTGCAGACACAATCGGCGAAACCCTACAGCCTTGCGGGCGACATCGCATCGCTCCGCGACACCGGCTTCGAGCTCCTGCGGGTGAGCCCGCAATCGCGCGGCACCGCGGCCGCGCTGCGCGCGCTGCGCGCTGTGTGCGACGGGACAGCGACGCCGCGCGAAGCGTTCGAAGGCATAGAGTGGTGCGACGGCTTCTGGCACGGACGCCCGGGACTGGAAGCGGCCGCGTGAAACCGCTTTCGCTCCTTCCCGAAGGTCCTCCGGCGCGCCTGCTCGCGCTGGCCCTCAACGCGGCGATGTGCGCCGGGATTCTTTCGCGCAGCGCGCTCGATCCGTTGCAGGGAAAGACGGTCTGCCTCGAAGTCGCCGATCTCGGGGTGCGCGTGCGCCTTGCCTGCGCTCCGAACGGATTCCGCGTCGATCGCGGCAGCGCTCCGCCCGACGTTACCGTGCGCGCTTCGGCGCTCGACTTCGTCGCCCTCGCACTGCGGCGCGAGGATCCGGACACGCTGTTTTTCACGCGCCGGCTCGTGATCACCGGGGATACCGATCTGGGCCTTGCGGTGAAGAACGCGCTCGACGCGATCGAGCCGCCGCGCCTGCCGCTTTTCACCAAATAGAAACGGGGGCCTGCGGCCCCCGTTTTCGGACTGCGTGCCTTGCGACGACGTTACATCGCCATGATCCAGGCCACCAGCTTCTTGATGTCGGCATCGGGCACGGCCGGATTGGGCGCCATCGGCACCTGGCCCCAGACGCCCGAGCCGCCCTTCTTCACCTTTTCTTCGAGCTTCGCGGCGACGCTCTGGCCCTTGTACTTCTTCGCGATGTCCTTGTACGACGGGCCGACCGACTTCTTGTCGACCTGGTGGCAGGCGAGGCAGTTGTGCTTTTTCGCCAGCGCTTCGTCGGCGCGCGCCGGGGCGGCGAGCGTGGAGGCGGCGGCAACCGCAAGCGCAAGGGTAAGGGGGGCAAATTTCATTTCGGCTCCTTTCGTCGGATGGCTCGGTGCGCTCAGTGGCGGGTGCCCCCGGAACGCGTGATCTCGTTGAAAACGTTATATTTTCCCACAGGTCCCCTCATCGGTAAACGCTTCAGTTCGCGCAGGGTTGACGCGTCATAGACGATCAGCGCGCCCTCGAGTTCCCAAAGGCTCGCAAGCGCGTAGCGGCCGTGCCGGTCGAACTCCACGTGTGCAAGCGTCTTGCCGGGCTCGGGTCTGAGCACGGCGACCATCTGGAGCGTTTCCTTATCGAGTACCTGGATCGTGTCCCGGTGTTCGTGGCTCATCGAGGCATCGACGAACGCATGGCGGGTCGCTTCGTGGCTGCGAAGGAAGGATCCCGGGCCGAGCGTTTTCACCTCCCTCACCGTCTTCCATTCCCTGACGTCGATCACCGAGAGCACGCCCTCGCGCAGGTTGGGTACCGCCATGAGGGTGCGGCCGGCGCGCTGCCAGGTGATCGCGGATCCGAATCGCGGCATGCCGGGAAGCTCGAGCGTTGCGATCCTGCGCCGCACGTCGAGATGAACGACCTCGCCCTTGCCGCCGCCGGGCGTGGCGCCGATGAGCTGGCGGGAATCCGGCGTGAAGAAAAAATCGGCCAGGTAATCGTCGAGCGGCGTGCGGCGCGGGTTGAGGAACCCGGGGATGAATCCGCCCTCGCGCAGCTTGTAGTCGTGCACGAGGCCTTCGGCGATCTCGGGCGCCTTCGGATCGTAGGAAATCTCCCACAGTTCCTTCACGTCCGCGAGCGCGGCGACGAAGCTCCGTCGCGGCGCTGCATCGTACACCGCGGCGACGCGCGAACTCTGTTTCGCCGTCCGGTCGCGGGCCTCGAGAATTTTCACGAGGTGCAGGTCGGCGTCCAGCAGCACGAGCGAGTACGGGCAGTGGTTCGCGACCGCCACGTAGCGCCCATCCGCGGACAACGCGGCGTTGCGCGTGTCGATCCCGGCGCGCACTTCGGCGACCGTCGTCAGGTTCCAGAGGTCGTACTTCGTGATCCAGCCGTCGCGCGAAGCGAAGTACGCGTAGCGCCCGTCGAGCGAGAATTGCGGGGCGCCCTGAAGCGCGGGGCGGGAAGCAAACCGGTGGATCGGTTCCAGCCGGTCGCCGTCGAGGATCGTCACGTGGCGATCGCCCGCCTCGACGACCCAAAAGAGGTTGAGCGGATCGGCGGCGAAGGCAGGCTTCGCGGGCAGCGCCTCGGGCGAATCATGCTCGACCCGCGAGGCGCGGATCTCTTTTTCGCCCTGGAATCCGGTGCAGCGCGGCCCCAAAAACGGCTGGGGATCGGCCTGTGCGAGCCCGATCCCCAGCAGGAGGGTTCCCGAGAGAACCCTAATAAACGTCATGCTGCGTGTTGTAGACGTTGAACTTTCCGGTCGGCGTGACCAGGCGCTTGTCCTTGATGACGTGCTTGAGCTTGAGCGTCTTGTCATCGACGATCACGATCGCGGATTCCTGCTCCTTGCCGTTCCAGACCGAGAACCAGACCTCGTCGCCCGCCTTGTTGTACTCGGGCTGCACGACGCGCCGCGGCCCGTCCTTGATGCCGGCCCATTCGGCGATCGGCAGCACCTGGTAGGGCTTGTCGAGCTCGCCGATCTTGAACACCGCCACCGACTGGCTGATCTTGGCATCCGGGTTGAGCGCCGTGTCGAGGTACAGGTTCTTCGACTTGGGATGCGTCTTGATGAAGAGGTTCCCTCCGCCCTGGCCCTTGAGCGTGCGCACCACCTTCCAGGCGTTGTCCTTTTTCTTCGGATCGGTGCCGATCAGCGAGACCGTCTCGTCGCCCAGGTGCCCGGTCGCCCACACCGGCCCGAACTTCGGATCGACGAAGTTGGCGCCGCGCCCGGGGTGGGGAATCTTGCCGACCTCGATCAGCTTGACGAGCTTGTTGTCCTTGGCGTCGACCACCGCGATCTTGTGCGACTGGTTGGCCGCGACGAGGAAGTAGCGCTTGGTCGCGTCCCAGCCGCCGTCATGCAGGAAGCGGGCGGTGCCGATCGAGGTGACTTTCAGGTTGTTGATGTCCGAATAGTTCACCATCAGCGTCTGGCCGGTCTCCTTCACGTTCACCACGAACTCGGGGTGGAAGTGCGAGGACACGATCGAGGCGACGCGCGGCTCGGGGTGGTAGTCCTGCGTGTCCACCGTCATGCCGCGGGTGGCGACGATCTTGAGCGGCTCGAGCGTGTCGCCCTTCATGATCACGTACTGCGGCGGCCAGTAGGAGCCGCCGATCGCGTACCGGTCCTCGAAACCCTTGTACTTCGAGGTGTCGACCGAGCGCGCTTCGAGCCCGATCTTGATCTCGGCCACATTGTCCGGCTTCTCCATCCACAGGTCGATCATGTTGATCTTGGCGTCGCGGCCGATCACGTAGACGTAGCGGCCCGAAGCGGACATGCGGGAGATGTGCACGGCGTAGCCGGTGGTGACGATGTTGACGATCTGCTTGGTGTCGCCGTCGATCAACGCCACCTGGCCGGAATCGCGCAGCGTCACCGAGAACAGGTTCTCGAGGTTGATCTTGTTCATCTTTTTCTTCGGCCGCTTGTCGGGCGGGACGATGACCTTCCAGGTCGCTTTCATCTCCTTCATCCCGAACTCGGGCGGCGTCGGCGGCTCGTGCTGCAGGAAGCGCGCCATGATTTCCACGTCCTTCTCGCTGAGTTCGCCCGCGCTGCCCCAGTTCGGCATTCCGGCGGGCGAGCCGTAGTTGATGAACACCTTGAGGTAGTCGGTGCCGCGTGCCTGCGTGATGTCGGTGGTGAGCGGCTTGCCCGTGGCGCCCTTGCGCAGCACGCCGTGGCAGCCGGCGCAGCGCTCGAAGTACACCTGCTTCGCGCGCTGGAACTCGGCCGCCGTCATCGGCGGCGCCTTGGGGCTCACCACGTCGGGCGCCTCGCCCGGCTTGATCGGCACCGGCGCGCCGCGGTACATGAGATCTTCGGCCGGCGTCCCCGGGTGCACGGGTTTTGCGGCAGGCTTCTGCTGGGCCTGCGCGGCCCCCGCCGCGAGCGCGGCGGCAATTACCAGAGCAGCAGTGTTGCAACGGTACGGGGTGGTCATGGCATCCTCGCGATTGAAATCCCCGTCAATCTAGGGCCGGGGTCGGAGCCCGGCCTTGATGTGTGTCAAATCGTCGGTTCCTGGGAGCCCCTTGGCGGAGCGGTTTTCCTGATCTGGATGGCCTCGCGCACCCGCGCGGCGCGCTGCTCGCGCTTGAGCCGGCGTTCGACCAGCGGCGTGCACTTGCGGTCGCTGTAGTAGATCACCTGGCAATCGAGGCAGTAGTGGCACTCGTTGTGGTTGATCTCCCCGGTCGGGCGGATCGCGCGCACCTCGCATTCGTTGGCGCAGACCTGGCAGGGCCGGCCGCACTCCTTGCGGCGCCGCAGCCACCAGTCGAACACCCGGAAGCGCCCGGGGATGGAAAGCGCTGCTCCCAGGGGGCAGAGGTACTTGCAGAAGAACTTGCGGTTGAAGATCGAAACGGCGATCAGGCCCGCGGCGTAGAGCACGAACGGCCACTCGCGATGGAAGCGCAGCGTCACCGCGGTCTTGAACGGCTCGACTTCGGCGTAGCGCACGGCTTCGCCCAGCGACTGCAGCGAAAGGCCGAACAGCACGATCAGGATCAGGTACTTGATCGCCCAGAGGCGCTCGTGCACGACATTGGGAAGCTCGAACTGGCGCACGCCCAGCCTGCGCGCGACCTGGCCGAGCAGCTCCTGGATCGCACCGAAAGGGCACAGCCAGCCGCAGTACACGCCCCGGCCCCACAGCAGCAGCGTCAGCGCAACGAAGCTCCACAGGATGAACAGCATCGGATCGATGAGGAAATTTTCCCAGTGGAAGTCGCGCATGAAGGCGTGCACGAAGGTGAGCACGTTGACGACCGAAAGCTGCCCGAGCGCATACCAGCCGATGAAGAACACGGTGTACAGAAGAAAGCCGCGCCGGACGTAGAACAGAAGCTCGGGGCGCTGCGCGAACCAGTCCTGGAACACGAGGATGCTGCTGAGCGCGGCAAGGCCCGCCACGAGCAGCGCGATCGTGACCTTGCGGTCCTGCCATACGCTGATCCATAACGGTTCGTCGGCAGGCGCGGCCTCCGGTCGCGACGATTGCGGGGAAGGTGCGTCCCCGGACGGAGTGGCGGCGCGCGCTCCGTCCGCAGGCGCGAAGCGCACGCCGCGCGATTCCGCCACCTGCCGCACGGTGCGCATGATGGTCGCGTTTTCCACCATCACGGTGATGGTGGCGCCCGAAATCGTGTCCACCGTGACGTATCCGGGGCGCGGCGCGCCTACCGCGACGCGATCGGAGGCGGACTTGCCGCGATACTGCTCGGCGAACTGCCGCAGCCGCTCGTCGGTGACGCCGATGACGAGGATCGGCTCCTCGTGCTGCACGATCGAGACGCCGACGATTCTCCCGGCGAGGTCGAAGCCGACGAGCGTGTTGATCGGCCTGCCCGAGTAGGCGGGGATCCGCAGCACGTCGTTCGAGAGGAAGGCGTAGCCGAGCAATTGCCCGCCGCGGTAGGCCGGCGCCGCGCGCGGCGCGCCTTCGAACTCGCCGAACCGGTCGGCACCCGGAAAGAACTGTCGCAGCTGCGGATACGCCTCGGCGGCCCCGCTCGCGTGCGCGGCCGGCGCCGCGAGCACGAGCGCGAAGGCGAACAGAAGCCGGTGCAGGAGGTTCACTACAATCCTGTTATCTTGGACTTGGCGCCGGCGCATTGACTCGCATCAAGAACGCGATTGTGCTCCTCCTGGTGCTCGCCGGTGCCGCGCAGGGCGCGCCGCCGGCCCGCGTGCAGGAGACGCGCCCGCTGATGGGGACCGTCGTCGGGATCACCGCGGAGGGCGCGGACGGGGCGCGCCTGCACGCCGCGGTGGGTGCGGCCTACCGCGAGATGGGGCGCCTGACCGACATGATGAACCACTACGATCCGAAGAGCGTCGTGAGCGCGATCAACGAGGCCGCGGGCGAGCGGCCCGTGGCGACGCCACCCGAACTGTTCGAGGTGCTCGAGACCGCGCAGAAGCTC
>Ga0209399_10001106_pt1 | contig 14356 bp, 15 predicted proteins | sample OV2TP3_FD_184130 | JGI IMG/M metagenome (GOLD analysis project Ga0209399, IMG submission 184130) | Hot spring microbial communities from Beatty, Nevada to study Microbial Dark Matter (Phase II) - OV2 TP3 (SPAdes) (version 3) | ecosystem: Environmental > Aquatic > Thermal springs > Hot (42-90C) ... | reverse complement strand
CCCAATGGAGTAAGTGTCCTAAGTGTGGGGAGACATCTTTTCCTCATCGCGCTTGCCCCAGTTGTGGCTATTATCGCGGCAGGTCGGTAGTGCCTGTTGAAGAGGGCTGAGGCCTTTCTCTTTCGTATCATGAGGATCGCTGTTGATGCTATGGGGGGCGACCGTGCCCCCGGCGCCGTGGTTGAAGGCTCGCTGCTTGCCGCCCAGGAACTCGGGATTGACATCGTCCTGGTGGGTCAGAGGGAGGCGGTGGAGCGCGAACTCACACGCCAACCATTGATTAAGACTCCGTCCATTCAGGTGGTCCCGGCCTCCCAGACCGTCAGCATGGATGAATCCCCGAGCGGAGCGCTGAGGAAGAAGGATTCATCCATGAAGGTAGCCTTTGAGCTAATAAAGCAAGGAGAGGTTCAGGCTGTGGTCAGTGCGGGTAATTCGGGGGCATTAATGGCTACAGGGATGTTTGTTCTAGGGAACCTTCCGCAAGTGGAAAGGCCGGCTATCCTGGTTGTGGTGCCTACCCCTGGTAAGGGAACCGTCATCATCGATGCCGGGGCCAATGTCGACTGTAAGCCGCGCCATCTCGTTCAGTTTGGTCTTATGGGTTCCATCTATGCAGAGCGGGTTCTGGGGATTCCCGCGCCCCGCGTGGGGGTGTTAAGCAACGGAGAGGAGGAGGGGAAAGGCAATGATCTAACACGGGCTGCAAGCGAACAGCTTGCGTCCACCCCCTTGAACTTCATTGGCTACGTGGAAGGAAGAGATATCTTCAGCGACAGAGTCGATGTGGTGGTCTCCGATGGCTTTACAGGCAATGTCGCGCTAAAAACTATGGAAGGGGTTGCCAGCTTTTTTGTCAGGGTGCTGCAAGAAACCTTCCAGCAGAACACTCTGACGCGTCTGGGATATCTGCTAAGCCGAAAGTCCCTCCAGCAGGCCTATGCCCGCCTGGACCATACGGAGTATGGAGGGGCACCTTTGCTGGGTTTGGCCGGGTTAGCCATTATTGCCCATGGAGGATCCGGCCCAAAGGCGATTAAGAACGCCATCCGAGTGGCAAAAGAGGCGGTTTCCCAAGACATCAACAAACACATCACGGAGGTGCTGGGGGGGTTAAGTGGAAAGTGGAACGAGGAGAACAGCAAGTTTCCTCGTAAGATCTGGCAGCGGATCAAATCGAAGATCGAAACCTTCAGCGAGAAACCAACGCCCGAGCGGAAAGGGACAGGGAACATAGGTGGCGGAAAGGGCTGAGTCCCGTACCGAACACTGTGCAGAGCCGTCCTATCTCATGGCGCAAGTTCTGGGCAGGGTCGTGAAGGACGAGACTAAGGTCGCCTTTGTTTTTCCTGGCCAGGGTTCCCAGTATGTGGGTATGGGGAAGGCTCTTTGCGAGGAGTTTGGTGCGGCCAGGCAGGTCTTTCTGGAAGCTGAAGAGGTTTTGGGATTGCCCTTAAGGCGTCTCTGCTTCTCCGGTCCTGAGGCAGAACTGAAACTCACGGAGTATACGCAACCTGCCATCCTTACGGTCTCAATTGCTGCCCTGCGCGTACTGGAATCGGAGAGTTCTCTCAAGCCCCTTTGTGTTGCCGGTCACAGTCTTGGGGAGTATAGCGCTTTGGTCAGCGTTGACGCACTTGCATTCCGAGACGGTGTCAGGATAGTACGAGAGCGGGGAAAGCTGATGCAGGAGGCTGTTCTGCCAGGAGAGGGTCTGATGGCGGTAGTCCTGGGATTGAGCGCGGAAGACGTTGGACAGGTTTGTGGGGAGGCGAGTCAGGGGGAGGTGGTGGCTCCGGCAAACTTCAACGGCGGGGGGCAGATCGTGATCGCCGGGGCCCGGCCAGCGGTGCTTCGGGCAATGGCTATTGCCCGGGAGCGCGGAGCGAAGAGAGTTCTGGAGTTGGCTGTCAGCGCTCCGTTCCACTGCCCTTTGATGCGCCCCGCATCTGAGGGTCTGAGGCGGGTATTGGCTGATGTTTCCATTAAAACCTTTTCCATCGGGGTGATTACCAATGTCGAGGCTACCGTCAACCTGGACGCGAGCAGAGTTAAACCCTTGCTGGTGGAACAAGCTGTCCGTCCCGTGCGGTGGGAGGAGTCGGTGCGGCAGTTGGAGAAATTGGGTTGCCGGCGTGTTTTGGAGATCGGGCCGGGAAAGGTGCTGGGCGGCCTGATCAGAAGGATCAGTCGCGCATTACAGGTGGAAAACTTCGAGGTACCCGAAGATCTCAAGAAGATCCTAACGGATTGAGCCGCGTTGGAGCTCAAAGGTCAGATTGCGCTGGTTACCGGTGGAAGCCGGGGGATAGGGAGGGCTGTGGTCCTGGCCCTGGGTCGCTTGGGGGCTGAGGTGATGATTAACTACCGGGAGAATCAGGTTGCCGCCGAGCAGACGCTCCGCCAGCTTCTGGCACAAGGAGGCGGTGGTAGTCTTTACCCCTTTGACGTGGCCCAGGAGGCTCAGGTAGAAGAGGCGGTCAAAAAAATCGTTGACCGGCATAAAAAAATTGATATTCTAGTCAACAACGCCGGGGTGACCGCCGATAATCTCTTGGTTCGGCTTAAGCCCGAAGATTGGGATCGAGTCATCGGAGTCAATCTCAAGGGGACCGTTCACTGCACGAAATCCGTTTGTCGGGGGATGATCCGGGAGCGATACGGTCGAATCATCAATTTGACGTCAGTGGTGGGGCAGGTAGGGAATGTGGGGCAATCCGCTTATGCCGCCTCAAAGGCGGGCATTATCGGTTTCACGAAGGCCATGGCACGGGAACTGGCCTCGCGCGGGATCACGGTGAATGCGGTAGCCCCGGGGTTCGTTGACACGGAAATGACGGCTAGACTACCCTCCAAAGCTCAGGAGGAGTTCCTCCGTTCCATACCTCTGGGTCGTTTCGGGACGTGCGAGGATGTAGCAGAAGTAATCTGTTTTCTCGCGGGTCCGGGAGCCGGTTACATTACAGGACAGGTGGTCAATGTGAATGGCGGGCTCTATATGTGAGGAAAAAGTTAACCAGGAGGTGAAGACGATGGCATCATCTGTAGAGGCCAGGGTGAAAGAGATTGTTTGTGAGCAGTTAGGCGTCAGCGAGGATGAAGTGACTCCCGAGGCCTCATTCATAGAGGATCTGGGGGCTGACTCGTTGGATATCGTCGAGTTGGTGATGGCCTTAGAGGAAGAGTATGAGATGGAGATCTCCGACGAGGATGCGGAGAAGATCAAGACGGTTCAGGACGTCATTAACTACATCGATAGCCACAGGTAAGTTCTTCGGAGTCGGACGGGGGACCCAGAGGTAGGTGCCTAACGACCATTTGGCGGAGCCGGAGCGGTACTTGCCGATCCAGCCGGAGGTCAGATCGCAGGGGTAAGAGTGGCAGACCGAGCCATGCTCCTGCGATTTTCTTTATGAGGACGCTATTATGATAGCCATCGGGAGTGACCACGGGGGAGTGGAGCTGAAGGATTTCCTGGTGCAGATCCTTCGTTCTAAGAGAATGGAGGTAGAAGATTTGGGCACCAATGGAAGGGAGTCTGTAGACTATCCAGATTTTGGTCGGATGGTAGCGCTTAAGGTCTCGAAAGGGGAGGCTGAGCGAGGCATCCTCATATGTACCAACGGGATTGGCATGTCCATATTGGCTAACAAATTCCCGGGTGTCCGGGCTGCCCTGGTCCATGATCTTAAAGGTGCCCAGATGAGTCGGGAGCACAACAATTCCAACATTCTAGTTTTGGGCGGCGGGATAACTGAAAAGTCTCTGGCCGAACAGATTCTGGAGATCTGGCTTCAGACCCCGTTTGCGGGTGGTCGACATCAACGCCGCTTAGATAAGATTGCTCAAGTGGAGCGAGAGCTCGGCACTCGCATCAAAAGCATCAAAAAGGGTAGACCTAGAGGGTGAAAAAGGCCCGGCAGCCCTCAGTCTCTGATTTCCAGACTTAAATCTGCACAGGAGGAGATGATCGAGATATGTCTTTTTTGAAGCAGACAGACCCGGATGTCTTTGCTGCTATCCAGAAGGAGACTGAGAGGCTTGCGGACAATCTGGAGCTGATCGCGTCGGAGAATGTGGTGAGCGAGGCCGTGTTGGAAGCCCAGGGCTCCGTGATGACCAATAAATATGCCGAAGGATACCCTGGGCGGAGATACTATGGAGGCTGTGAATTCGTCGATGTTGTGGAGACACTGGCGATCTCCCGGGCCAAGCAGCTATTTGGTGCTGATCATGCGAACGTTCAGCCGCATTCTGGAACCCAGGCCAACATGGCTGTCTACTTTTCAGTGATGAACCCTCGGGATTGTTATCTAGGGATGAATCTGGCCCACGGTGGACATCTGTCGATGGGGAGCCCGGTGAACTTTTCCGGTATGCTTTACCGTGTGGTTCCGTATGGGGTGGCGCGGGAGACCGAGACCATCGATTATAATGCTCTGGCCGAGCTTGCGCGGCAACATCGACCTCGACTGATCATAGCAGGCGCGAGCGCCTACCCCAGGATCATCGACTTCAAGAAGTTTCGGGAGATTGCCGATGAGGTAGGCGCGTATCTTATGGTCGACATGGCCCATATCGCAGGTCTGGTTGCCGCGGGGCTCCATCCCAGCCCGGTTCCCTACGCGGATTTCGTCACCACGACCACCCATAAAACCCTGAGAGGTCCTCGGGGAGGAATGATCCTGTGCCGCGCGCAGCATGCCAAGACCATTGATGGCAAGGTCTTTCCGGGGCTGCAGGGAGGCCCGCTTATGCATGTGATCGCGGCCAAGGCAGTGGCCCTGAAGGAGGCCTCGACGCCTGAGTTCAAGCTCTACCAAGAGCAGATTGTCAAGAACACTAGGGCCCTGGCCAATGCATTGATGGATAAAGGGTTTCGGCTCGTCTCAGGGGGCACCGACAATCATCTCATGTTGGTGGACCTGCGCCAGTCGGAGTTGACCGGGAAAGTAGCCCAGGAGACTCTGGATAGGGCCTGTATCACGGTGAATAAGAATACCGTCCCCTTCGAGACCCGCTCGCCCTTTGTAACGAGCGGTATCCGCATCGGCACCCCAGCGGTTACCACGCGCGGGATGAAGGAAAAAGAGATGGCTGCCATAGCTGAGTTCATCTCGCATGCTTTGAATCATGTCGGAAATGAAAGCGTCCTTAGGTCCGTTGCCGATAATGTGCGGGAACTCTGCAGAAAGTTTCCAGTTTATTCTCACCGCCTGCGTCCTGTCGGCGATTAGAGTTCAAGCCGTTCAAGCTGTTCGAGCCGTTTAAAACGTTTTGAACGATTTGAACTTTTTGAACTGCGGAGTTGGGAGATGACGGGGGTCAAAGGATGAAGTGTCCCTTCTGCCACGAAACCGAGAATCGAGTAATCGACTCCCGCCTAAGCAAAGACGGCAATATGGTGCGGCGCCGGCGCGAGTGTCTCAAATGTACACGTCGCTTTACCACTTATGAACGAGTTGAGGAAACGATGCCCCTGGTGGTGAAAAAGGACGGTCGGCGCGAGAATTATGATCGGATCAAGATCGTTAATGGCCTCAAGCGCGCCTGTGAAAAACGGCCGGTAAGCATCAATACCATCGAGGCGATCGCGGACCGTATCGAGCGGGGCCTTCAGGAAAGGGGAGACAAAGAAATCGCTAGTTCCGTTATCGGCGAAGCTGCTATGCGCGAGCTTCACGATATCGATCAGGTGGCCTATGTCCGTTTTGCCTCGGTCTATCGCTCCTTTAAGGATATCAACGAGTTCATGGTGGAGTTGGAGGAGCTGCTGAAGGAGCGCAAGGGCGCGCCCAGGCAGGGTGGACAGAGACAGAAAAAAAGGCCATGAGAATCGCTTGTCCTGATGGGGGATGATCCCCGACCCGCTAGTCGATCAACTCGGTGCAAGTCCTCTATCGGCGGGAAAGATACCATTGATAAGCGTCTATGGTTCAACTGGATCCGGCGGGTCGGGGTGACCTCGACAGAAGATATATGCGCTTGGCAGTGCGCCTGGCGCTCAAGGGCGCGGGCAGGACGAGTCCGAACCCGCTGGTGGGGGCAGTCCTGGTGCGGAGCGGGAGGATCGTCGCCACAGGTTACCACCAACGCGCCGGGGAAGATCATGCGGAGATCGTTGCCCTAAAGCGAGCTGGAGACAGGGCGCGAGGGGCGACCTTGTATCTCAGCTTGGAGCCCTGTAGCCATCAGGGCAGGACCCCGCCGTGCACTCTCTCCTTGATCCAGTCCGGGGTAAGAAGGGTGGTGGTTGGGATGCTGGACCCCAATCCCCTGGTGTCGGGGAGGGGGATCCGCCGGATGAGACGGGCTGGAATTGAGGTCCACGCCGGACTTCTAGGAGCGGAGTGCCGGAGACTCAACGAAGCCTTTACAAAATATATTACCCGCCATATCCCTTTTGTCATCCTCAAACTCGCCGCATCGCTGGATGGAAAAACTGCCACCGCGACGGGTGATTCACGGTGGATCACCGAGACCGCCTCTCGGAGCTATGTCCATCAGATACGGAATCAGGTCGACGCCGTCCTCGTAGGGATAGAGACGGTGATTACCGATAATCCCAGGCTCACTTGCCGGTTGCCCGGCGGGAGGGACCCTTGGAGGATCGTTCTGGACAGCCGTCTCCGCATACCCCTCTCGGCCCGTCTTTTGCACGAGCGCAATCCCCAGAAAACCATTGTCATTACAGGTCCCCGTGCGCCGGTTAAGAGGATAGAAGCCATCCGAAGCTGTGGGGCGCAGGTCTGGAGCTTTCCGCTCCAGGCGGGCAGGATATCTTTCGCCTCTGTTTTGAGTAGATTAGGCAAAATGGGACTGACCAGTGTTATGATTGAAGGGGGGGCAACCACTGCGAGCCTAGCCTTGAGAGAGGGAATCGTCGACAAGGTTGTTATCTTTTACGCCCCTAAGATTATCGGTGGAGACGGAAGAGCTATGATCGAGACCCTGGGCATCAGGAAGGTGAGCCGCTCCAGGAGAATCAAAGATATGGAGGTTAAGAGGTTGGGAAAAGATTTTCTCGTGTCGGGGTATCTGTAAAGCAGTTGAAAGACACTGTCTGTGGCCTGCCTGGAATACCTTTCAGGTCCGATGCAATACAGGCGTCTTACGCTCGCCAAATCGGTGAGAGTAGCTTTAAGGTACGCCTGTGCTTCCTCGTCCGGTGCATCGGTCCTTCAAGATACCCCAGGCAGGCGCTTATGATAAGCGTTTGACTTAGACTTCTTTAACGATCCGGGACACCGTTCAGAACATTTATATGTTTACAGGTCTCATTGAGGATGTGGGTAGGGTTTATCGCTGGCAGAGGCGCCGGGGATCGGGTGTCTTGACTTTAGATACCAATCTTCCGTTGAGAGAGATGGGCATCGGTTCCAGCATTGCAGTGAACGGCGCCTGTTTGACTGTGGTTGCGAAGGCCAGCGGGCGTTTTGTTGTGGAAGTCTCTCCTGAAACTCTGGCACGAACCACTTTGCGCCACATTCGGGCGGGAGACCTCATCAACCTGGAGCGGCCCCTTCGATTGAAGGACCGTCTTGGAGGGCATTTAGTCACCGGACACGTGGATGGGGTCGGAGTCATCGAGGAGATTAAAAAAAGGGGGGAATTCACTTTCTTCTCATTTAACGTGCCTTCATCTCTTGCTCGGCTGCTCGTACCGAAGGGTTCTGTGGCGGTGGATGGCATCAGTTTAACCGTGAACGAGTGCGACGAACAGCGCTTCGCCGCTGCGATTATTCCTTTTACTTTGAAACACACTAATTTGCGTGGGCGTAGGGTTGGTGATAAAGTTAATGTCGAAACCGACATTCTCGGTAAATATGTTCAGCGGCTTCTAGGAGGCAGGCGGTTGGAGACAGACACTATCTCGGATGATTTTTGATAAAACATAGTCCTAAAAAGCTCATCTCAAGGCATGCCGATTTCCCCCATCGAAGAGGTACTGGAACAAATTCGCGAAGGTAGGACGGTAATCCTCGCTGACGACGAGGGGCCCGACAGCGGGGGCTTCTTCTGCGCCGCTGCCGAGACGATAACCCCGGAGGCCATCAACTTCATGCTCCTTTTCGGAAGGGGTCTTGTCTGTTTGACCTTAACCGAGGAGCGGATGAAGCAGTTAGGGATTCCTTTGATGGTGGAAGTAAGTAGCTCTGCGGTAGGTCAACCCTTTGGGGCCTCAATATCTGCCCGCACTGAGGCGGGATCAGGGGCCTCAGCGATGGGTCGGGCGCGAACCATAAGGACTGCGGTTGCCAAGGAGACGAAGCGCGGCGATCTCGTGGTACCAGGCTCGGTCTTCCCAGTCCAGGCGCGCACCGGTGGGGTCTTGGTCCGCTCCGGTCAGGTTGAGGCGTCCGTGGATTTGGCGCGTCTTGCCGGGCTTGAGCCCGCCGGAGTTATATGTGAGATCCTGCAAAGCGACGGTTCGTTGGCTCTTATCCCTTACATCGAAGAGCTTGCGCTGAAGCACAGTGTCAAGATCGCCTCCATCGCTGATCTTATCGCCTTCCGTTTGCGCAGTGAGTGCTTGGTCACGCGCGTAGCAGAAGCGGTTTTTCCGACTATCCATGGCGGGACCTACAAGGCCATTGTCTATCACAACAGCATGGACTCCCACGAGCATATGGCCCTGGTGAAGAATGAAGTTAAAGGAGACGAGAGCGTCCTGGTCCGGATGCACTCCGAGTGCCTGACAGGCGATGTTTTCGGCTCAGAGCGTTGTGACTGCGGGGAACAGATTCGTCAATCTCTAAGGATGATCGACGAGGAGGGGAGGGGGGTTCTTGTCTATATGCACCAGGAGGGAAGAGGCATCGGACTCACCAACAAGATTAAGGCGTATGCGCTTCAGGACCAAGGGATGGATACGGTCGAGGCTAACCTAGAGTTGGGTTTTAAAGAAGACCTCAGAGATTACGGGATAGGCGCCCAAATATTGCGCGATTTGGGAGTTCAAAAATTGCGTTTGCTGACCAATAACCCACGCAAGATCGTCGGCTTACAGGGGTACGGCCTGGCCGTAGTCGAACGGATTCCCTTGGAGACACCACCGCATGATTCCAACATCGACTATCTTCGCACCAAGCAGGAGAAGCTCGGGCATCTCTTTTCCAAGCTGGAGGCCAAACCGGAGAAGAGCTAGCCTCAAGGGCTCAATGCAAAGTGCAAAATTGATGAAAAAACAAGCCGGTATTTTTTTCTTTTACATTTTGCATTTTTCATTTTACAAGGCGCCGTAGGCGATAGACGATGGTTAACGTGATCGAAGGCAAACTGGACGCGCGTGGAATGAAGTTCGGTGTCATTGTGAGCCGTTTCAACAACTCCGTTACAGAGAGGCTGCTAGAAGGAGCGATCGATGCCTTGAAGAGTTACGGGGGAGAAGAGAAGGATATTGATGTCGTGAGGGTGCCGGGCTCTTTTGAGATCCCGCTGTTGGCACATAAGCTGGCTTCCAGCGGCAAGTACGATGCTTTGGTGTGTATCGGAGCCGTGATTCGAGGCGACACTCCTCATTTCGAATATATCGCCGAGGAGGTTACTCGGGGCATTGGCAGTGCCATATTGGAGCACCGGGTTCCTATTTCCTTCGGGGTTCTTACCACGAACAACGTGGAGCAGGCCTTAGAGCGGGCCGGTACAAAGACGGCAAATAAGGGGTATGAGGCGGCCCTCACGGCCATTGAGATGGCTAGTCTAAACCGGGAAATCCGTCAGAAGGCGGAGGGCGAGAGGCGGTAGGCAACAGGGCCGGAAGAAAACTCACGCCTCAAGCCTCGTGCCTCTTGCTATTTTTCATGGGAATTAGGCGAAAAGGGAGGGAGCTAGCCCTACAGGCCCTTTATCAGATGGAGCTGACCGGGGACGACTCCCCGGCTGCCCTGGAGTTTTTTTTGACTCATTTCGAGGGGAGCCCTAGGGCGCGGGATTTTGCCCGGCGCTTAGTCTTAGGAGTGGTAAGTCACAGGCAGGAGATCGACCGGCTTATCGAGCAGTCGGCAGACCATTGGAGGCTTACGCGGATGGCCAAGGTGGATCTTACGGTCCTGCGCATGGCCACTTACGAGCTGCTCTTTTGCCCCGACATCCCGATGAACGTTAGCATAGATGAGGCCATTGAGATCGGCAAGCGTTACGGCTCAGGGGATTCCGCTACCTTTATTAATGGGGTCCTAGACCACGTGGCAGTCGTAAGTGGCGTGAAATAGCCCCCGCCTGGTGGAGCGATGGAGGAGAAGTACCGCCCCAAAGAGATAGAACGTAAGTGGCAGAGGATCTGGGAGGAGAAAAAGAGCTTCCGGGTCACGGAGGATTCGTCCCTGCCGAAGTACTATCTCCTGGAAATGTTTCCCTATCCCTCGGGGCGCATCCACATGGGACACGTGCGCAACTATTCCATCGGCGACGTGGTCGCGCGCTACAAAAAAATGAGGGGCTTTAATGTGCTCCATCCGATGGGATGGGACGCCTTCGGCCTGCCGGCGGAGAACGCCGCCATCGAAAGAGGAGTTCACCCTCGTACTTGGACCGACGAAAACATCGCCTACATGCGCAGCCAGCTAAAGCGCATGGGTCTCTCCTATGACTGGGAGCGCGAGGTGGCGACCTGTGACCCGGAATATTATCGATGGAATCAGTGGATCTTTCTCAAGCTGTACGAGCGCGGGCTAGCCTACAAAAAGAGCTCTTCGGTGAACTGGTGCCCCTCCTGTGAGACGGTCCTGGCCAACGAGCAGGTGATCGACGGGGTTTGCTGGCGATGCGAGACGCCGGTGACACAAAGAGAGCTGGAGCAATGGTTTTTCCGTATCACGGCCTACGCGGATGAGTTGCTTCAAGATCTAGATAGCCTCGGAGGGTGGCCCGAGAAGGTCCTCATCATGCAGCGCAACTGGATCGGCCGGAGCGAGGGCGTAGAGTTCGATCTCCCGGTGCTGGGCCGGGACGATCTTGAGGTCCGCGTCTTCACGACACGCCCCGACACTGTCTTCGGCATGACCTACGCCGTGCTTGCGCCCGAGCACCCGCTGGTCGACCGGCTGGTGACCGGGTCTGGCGAGCGGGCGGAAGTAGAGCGCTTCCGTGCCGAGGCGCTCAAGCAGTCCGAGCAAGAACGCATGGCCGAGGACCGCCCCAAGCGCGGGCTGCGGCTCTCGGCGTGCGTGGTCAACCCCTTCAACGGGGCGGAGATTCCGCTGTTCATCGCCGATTACGTCCTTATGACCTACGGTACCGGCGCCATCATGGCCGTGCCCGGGGAGGACCAGCGAGACTGGGACTTCGCAAAGGCCCACGGCCTCGACATCGTCGAGACCGTCAGGCGGCCGCCTGGCTGGACCGGCGAGGCGTACACCGGCGACGGCATCAAGATCAACTCCGGTTTCCTCGATGGTCTGACGGTGGACCAGGCCAAGCGGCGGGCCATCGACTGGCTGGTCGAGCGCGGTCTCGGAGAGGCGAAGGTCAACTATCGGCTGTGCGACTGGGGCATCAGCCGGCAGCGCTACTGGGGGGCTCCCATCCCGATCATCTACTGTGACGGCTGCGGGACCGTCCCGGTACCTGAGGATCAGCTTCCGGTCGAGCTTCCTCAAGACGTGCCCTTCACGGGAAAAGGGGGCTCGCCGTTGCTGGAGAACAAAAAGTTCTTGTTCGCGAGATGTCCAAAATGCGGCGAGGCGGGTCACCGGGATACCGACACTATGGACACCTTCGTGGACTCCTCGTGGTATTTCCTTCGTTACCTTTCGCCCAAATTTGACTCGGCTCCGTTCGACTCCAAGAAGGCGGGCTACTGGATGCCCGTGGACCAGTACATCGGCGGAGTCGAGCATGCGGTGATGCACCTCCTCTATGCCCGCTTTTTCACAAAGGTCCTGCGGGATCTAGGACTTACAAAAGTTGACGAGCCTTTCACGAACCTTTTAACCCAGGGGATGGTCTGTAAGGAGACCTACCGGTGCGAAGAGCACGATTGGCTGCTTCCAGAGGACCTGGTTGGGTCCGAAAGGGAGGGCTGGCGCTGCGCGCGTTGCGATAGGCTGCCGGAGATAGGCCGGGTTGAAAAGATGTCCAAGTCCAAGAAAAATATTGTGGACCCGGAGCAGCTCATCGCCAGGTATGGCGCGGATACCGCGCGCCTTTTTACGCTCTTTGCCGCCCCTCCGGAGAAGGACCTTGAATGGAGTGATCAGGGCGTCGAGGGGGCCTACCGGTTTCTTACCCGTCTTTGGCGTTTTGTTTTCCAACATAGGGAAGCTTTGCTGGCCGTGACGTCGGATTTGAACCAGAGGGAGCTTCCGCCGGACTTGAGAGAGCTGCGCCGGCTGATCCACCGGACGATCAAAAGAGTCACCGATGATATCGAGGGCAGGTTCCACTTCAACACGGCTATCGCTGCGGTGATGGAACTGCTTAACGCGCTGAGCCTTGAGGCCAGGGATGGATCGGCAACGAGGGGAGGAACGCCTCTCATCAAGGCAGGATTGGAAACCATGGTCATTCTCCTCTGTCCTTTCGTGCCGCACGTCGCCAGCGAGCTATGGCAAAGCTTAGGTCAGGAAAAGAGTTTGGAGGAGGTGCGGTGGCCCCTGTACGACCAGGAGGCGTTGGAGGAGGAGCAGTTGTTGATCGTCATCCAGGTGGACGGGAGGTTGCGGGGTAGGATTACGGTACCGGCAGACGCGAGCACGGAATTTATTGAAGCAGAGGCCTTGGCCGACCCCAAGGTACAAGGCTTCCTTCAAGGTAAGCAAATCCAACGGGTGATCCAGGTTCCGCGCCGGCTGGTGAATATTGTGTTAGAAGGATAAGGGGATGAAGGCCGAAGGCGGAAGGCGAAAGGAGAATGGGAAGAGGTGACAATCAGAATCCAGAACCCAGAACCCCAAATCCAAAATCGAAAATCTAAAATCCAAAATTGGGCAGTCGCGGTTTTTCTTTTTTGGGGGGTTGGTTGTGGTTATCAGTTTTCGGGCAAGGGAGAGGGGTTCCCCAAAGACATCCGAACCGTCTTTGTGGAGCCCTTTGTCAATCGAACCCGGGATATAGCGATCGAAAGAGACATTGCCTCGGCCCTTAGAAGCGAGTTTCACCGCCAGGGGCATCTCCGTGTTGTCGACCAGGTCGACCAGGCGGACGCTATAGTGACCGGGGTAGTCCGCTCCTTCGATAGCCGCGTGGTGGCGGTAAATCGCGAGGATGAGGTGCTCCAGTTTGAGATGGCGCTAGTGGTGGATATGAGTCTTAGGCGGCGCTCTCCGGATGAGGTCCTGTGGCGCACTCAAGGGACGAGGATTACAGAGCTGTACAGCGGATCCAGAGGGGCTGTAGTCACCACCTCATCTCATTTTAAGTCAGGGACCTTGAATCCGGGAGATGTGCGTCCCTTTACCGATATCCAGCTCACGGAAACCCTAAGCCGAGAGGCTAAAGAGCGGTTGGTGGGAAGGTTGGCTCACGAAATGCATCAGCGGCTTATAGAGATGTTCTAAGAAGCGACGAGGACTGAGTACTGCGCACTGAGTGAAAACCTTACTTGGACTCAGTCCTCAGGACTCATCGCTCAGCACCGACCGTTATGGCGCAGCGGCCACAACGTGGGCCGAGCGTGCCAGGCGAGATAACCAGCGTGAAGCGGTATTGGGCTTAATGACTCCCTTGCTGACAGCCTTCCCAAGAGCCTTGCTGACCTCTCTCAACTGAACGGAAGCACTGTCGCGATCTTGAGCCGCGATCGCCCGTCTCGCGCTCTTGATCAGGGTCCTTATCTTGGATTTGATTTCCTGATTTCTCGCCCGTCTCTTTAAGCTCTGGCGGTGCCTTTTAATTACCGATGGATGAACAGCCAAGAAACACCTCTATAGTTGGTTTGTTTCTGTTTATCATTTGCCCATTAGGGAGTCAACGCGATGGATGAGGTTGGGAGGATCACAAGGGCGGTAGGTGTGGTCAGTTTTTTTACCCTTCTCAGCCGGGTTATGGGGCTATTGCGCGATATCGTGATCGGTTACCTGTTCGGGGCCCGTGGGGCGGCTGACGCTTTTTTCGTCGCCTTTCGCATTCCCAACCTGTTGCGCCGCTTGACGGCCGAGGGCGCACTCACAGCGGGTTTTATCCCGGTTTTCACGGATTATTTAACCAATCGGGGTAAGCAGGAGGCCGTAGGGATTGCTCGGATCATCTTTACCTTTGCTGCGCTCTTTTTGGGACTCCTGACGCTTTTTGGGATACTCTTCGCCGTCCCTCTGACCCGACTCTTCGCCCCTGGCTTTTTGGCTGATGAGGCAAAGTTTACTCTGACGGTTTTCCTGACGCGCCTAATGTTTCCCTACATCTTTTTTGTAAGCCT
>Ga0209399_10001104_pt1 | contig 14374 bp, 17 predicted proteins | sample OV2TP3_FD_184130 | JGI IMG/M metagenome (GOLD analysis project Ga0209399, IMG submission 184130) | Hot spring microbial communities from Beatty, Nevada to study Microbial Dark Matter (Phase II) - OV2 TP3 (SPAdes) (version 3) | ecosystem: Environmental > Aquatic > Thermal springs > Hot (42-90C) ... | reverse complement strand
CACAGTAAACTCATCAAGGTCATTCGTCAAAAAATTAAAGGCTTTTTACCTGTCCACTTTTAATTCGTAAACTGTCTACTTTTAAAAAGTTCCTAACAGTTTTGGGGGCCAGAAATTTTTTAGAGTTTTAACTTATTGATAATAAAAGAATTATATTTAAGCAAACAAAAAATCAATTATTTGTAAAGATTCCTGCGGGGGGAGGTGGGATAGGTATAATCTCTTGATAGACATCAAATGAATCTTCCCCTTCCAGATGCATAAAATGGCCGGCCCCTTTGATGATCTTGACTTCGCAATCTGGGATTTGGGAAGCAAGAAAATGGACATCGTCTAAATCGATAATAGTATCCTTTTCGCCGTGAATCAGAATCGTTTTGGCCTTGATATTAGAAAGATTAATAAGGTTCCCGATTCTTTGGGTCGACATCACATAGGAACCCTGCTCATAAAATGCCTGTAACTGATCTTCTTTCATGGTATGGAATTGATTGATAATTTTCTTCTTAATCTTTTCCGGAAGCTCTTGGCCGAAACTCTCTATTAAGACATCCGCCATTTTCTGTCTATCATTCGGATTTGTCGCACAGCCCTTCTTAATGGTTTCCATCATCTTCTCATTGGCCTTCGTGCCCATGCCCGCTAAACACAATTTCTTTAAGGCATCTTGATACCGTGCGGCAAAGGCAACCGCCACAATCCCGCCCCAAGAGGCCCCAATGATCGTTGCCTCATTATTGGTGCCCGTGGCTTTTATGACTTCATTTAATATGTCAACTTGTTCATCTAAAGAAACAAACATAGGATCAGAGAGAATCTTTCCCTTGCCTTGACCAGGAAAGTCAAAAAGCGCCACGCGATAGTACGGGGCGTAGCGAAAAACAAAATCCGACCACATGGCCATAGACTGCTGCACACCGTTAAGGCAGAGGATATGCGGTCCACCGCTTTCGTAAATCCGGTAAGGGACAACAAACCTTCCTGTTTCTATTATTCCTTTTATAGTGGTATAAGCTGGACGCATGCAGGAGAGCCTCGCGACTGTTTACTTGGTCTCTATTCTACTCCAAATGAAAATCCCCTGCAAATTATTTCATCAAGAACAAGAATAATGTAACAAAATCAAAATTAGAAGAAGATTAAAATAAAATTAAAAAAGAGGATAGTTCACATGCGAACTATCCTCTTTTAGGTACACAGATGAGGCATAACGTTATTTCCTCCCTTTTTAGAACCGTCGACGACCCACGTTTCGATTTGCCTCATTTTGCCGGCCGGTTTTTAACACACGGACATACGCGTTGATGACCTGCTTAATTTCACTGCGCTGGGCACCAAGCTCTTTGGCTGATGCGATAAGTTCCGCGCAGTCTTCATATCGCTCGGCCTCAAGGGCCTCTTTTAAATACAGCAAGGCCGTTGTCTTGAGCGTATCATCCGCAGGTTCTTTGTTGTGAATAACCGTGTTGTTGTGCATGGTGTTCACCTCCTTTCAATGAGCCCCATCCGCCACAAAATTTGGCGGATGCTGGGCGAATTGACCCCTGCTGTTTCGTTTTGCTTTCGCAAAAGCGAAACAAAACGACAGTGGTTAATTCCTGCTCATAATTTACGTCGTTATCACTTCCGTAAATCATACAGTCATTAATAAAAAACCCCGCTTCTTCATTCGCAAGAAGCGGGGTTTCTAAACTCCAAACTCTATTTTTTAATCAGTTATTTAACGAATCAGAAACACACCTCCTCCTGCCTGCTTTCTGCATGTGGCAAAAAGCATAATACCTACCTCAGCGGTAGGCAGGCAAGGTACCCAGTGTTTTCTATTCGTTGATTGATTCATAGGAGTAAAAATATAACACAATTTAATTACGGTGTCAAACAGATTAATATTTGAGTATCAAATGTGTTTCACAAGGTTAGTAGGATGTAGCAGGGAATTTACAAACGATAAACTTTACCGCCAGCCGCCGCGGTGTTCTCGGCCCCGGCTGCTGCCATGCGGCCTTCGACCGCCGCCGAATCCGCCTCGGCCACCACCACCGTGGGACTCGCGTGGGCGTGCTTCGTTGATTGTCACGGCGCGTCCTTGGATGTCTTTAATGCCGTTCATCGCCGCCTCGGCTTCTGATTTCACCGGCATTTCCACAAAGCCAAAGCCCCTGGACTCACCGCTGAACTTATCCCTAATAACCGCGGCAGATGTTACCTGGCCAAAAGCCCCAAAAGCCTGTAATAGATCATCCTGCGTTACTTCTTTTGCTAAACCACCGATGTAAAGATTCATCTTTCCCTCCTGATGGATTTTAAAAAAATTAAGCCCTGTCCGCCTTAGGCGGACAGGGCTTTTTTTCTTACAATTTTACAACGTTTTGGGCTTGTTCTCCCTTAGGGCCGGTGGTGATTTCAAACTCAACCGCCTGACCTTCAGTTAAGGATTTGTAGCCTTCGCCTTGAATAGCGCTATGGTGTACAAACACATCCTTGCCTGACTCAGGAGTAATAAAGCCGTAACCTTTTTGGTCACTGAACCATTTTACTGTTCCTTTTGCCATTACTCACTACCTCCTTTTCAGCAACATTTAGTAAATAATGGCAAATCCGATTCCTGCTATTAAGAGGCTTTCAGACGACTTGATTGTCCCACAACAACTCCGACAACTTTGTCCAGAAACAAAAACCGTAAGGCGACTTGATCCTCCACCTCACGGTCTTCAGATTCTTGTCCTTTATTTACTGCGCCTCAATTATGGACTAAAATTTGTGGATTGTCAAATGAATTTTTGGAATCGGCAGAACTAAAAGACTTCGACAGACCAACAAAAAGAGGGACGGTCACTTATGACCATCCCTCAATCTGTTATATTGGTTGCCCCGCATTCTCTCGAGTATTACAGTGGAATGCGGGACCTCGCTGGAATGGCTGTCTTTCGACAGCAACATTATGGTTGCGGGGAGGGGATTTGAACCCCTGACCTTCAGGTTATGAGGCGCCCCGACGCTGTTGCTGATGTTTGCTGATTTTTGATAACTGTTAGGGGTGTTATGGCTTGCGTGATTTGCGACTTGCTGGTGTTTGTGCCTATTTGCCACTGGTTCGGGCTATTTTGTTAGCACAGTGTTAGCACGGAGATGATTTCTTGGATTGTCGAGATTTAAGAAACCGCTCAGTTTTTTCCAGCTTCCTTTTCAACCTGTCCTTACCGGCTCCTCTTGGGGAACGCTTAATGGCTTTGGCAAGGTCCCGAACATACCTCTGCAAATAACCTGGCCAGACTAATCCTATCTCCAAACTTTCAAGAGCCTCTTTCTTGGACACAAGCCGACCATTCGAATCCCACGCTTTAGTCTGGTAGTAACAGAAAACACATACGCCGTTTGTCAACATACAATCATTCGATAAAAGCTCGAAACATTTTTTGCAATATCCCATAAATTAGCCTTCTTCAAAAGCGCTCATTACTTTATATCGATAATCGATTGAATTTTCGGTGATCCGTACTCTGCTCCCCCTGTGATCACCTTGAGATTGGGAAGGATTTGACATTCTCCTGAACTATGGCAGTGCCCGCAAAACACTGTCATTTCACAAGAAGGATGTTGCTCCATGAGATCCCTTAAAACATCACCAACCACTTTACATGAGAAAAATGGTTGCCAATCATCCTCCGATATTTTGCCTTGATGCCAGCAAGATTCTTTAAAGGGTGGAACATGGGTCAGCACTATGATGTACCGATGATTTTTTAACGCCTTTGGAAGGACTCTTGCAAAATGGTTAGCCGCATCGTCAGCCAACTTCTTCATGGTTTTGACGCGCTCCGTCTTATCTCTCGATTTCAATTCGTCAATGTAATAGAAGTCGTTTAGTTCCACCGTGCTTCCAAAATAATCTCCAAAACGACCATCGGCCCATGAATCGTGACCGACCAATGCTGTTTCTTGCGTTAAAGGGATAAATTCGGCTTTATTTAGCCAAATCAGATTCTCACAAATTTTTGTAAGATCAGAAACGGCTGACCAAACCTTCTTGAAAGACCCTGTATAAAAATCGTGATTCCCCAAGACGAAATAGAATGGTCGCTTCAATGTTGAATCGGCCAGCTTCAGATAATTGACAACAGTATTGGCCTCTCCGATATCACCTGACATAAAAAAGCAGTCCACCGGATCCTTCGATAACTTCCGAAAAAAGTCATCAACCTGATTAGGTTTCAAAAAATTAAGATGAATATCCGTTAACCAAGCGGCTTTCATTTTTAGTCCAATTACATTACACCCTTAACAAATGTAGGGTTAATTAATAAATCGAGGAAATCAAGGGATATCTTGGGCTTATTCGGGGAAGTTAAATGTTCGAACGTTTTGCCAGGAACAGGACAGACAATGGCTAAAGCAAAAATCTCGACGCAGACAGGCGATAAATATTTTTTCTATCCTGGCTGGCGATTCCTTCTTGATAACACACTTGAACAACCGGGATCCCACCTAGCGCTTGCGCGATAACTCCGTGATGGCTATCCACGGGCGCATCTGAATATTTGACTTCTATCATAAGCCAGGGTTCGCGCTCTTTTAAGATAAGAAAATCGGTTTCGCGTTTATTTTTATCACGGATATAACTTAGCATAAATTCCGTCCCGGTTAAATCCTGCCACGCTGAAAGCCGCGTATAAAGTTGTGTTGCCACAAAATTCTCAAATCGGTTATACGGGTCTTTGACGCCCGTCCAATCGTAAAGATACCATTTGGCGGCTTTTAAAATTGCCCTTTTAATATTATGGCTGTAGGGAATGACCTTAAAAGTCAGATAAAAATCCTCCAGCCGCTTAAGGTAATTCTTAATGGTTACAGGGTTACTCTCAAGATGCTGGGCAACGGAGTTTTCCGAAATGGGGTTTCCCACCAACTCAGGTAATAGCCGGTACAAATCATGAAGTTTTTCTCTGTCTACAATATTGGTTAAAAGTCCGATGTCTTCCGTAATGACCCGATCCAAATACTCCCGAGACCATTTTTTATGAAACGCCCCGCTGTGCGCCACAAAGGGTTCCGGAAAACCGCTATATTCCAGAAGATCACTTAACGCAGACTGAGCTTTTCTTTGTTTATTCATCCGCTCAAGAATAAAATCCGAAGCGTTCTGACATTCACCAGGGTCAATTGTCACAGGCCCCACGACCTCTTTGAGCATCAACGGGAAAAGATGAAAAGTAAAATACCGGCCAGATAAACTATCCCCTGCTTTCTTTAAAACATTTAATTTCGTTGAACCGGTAACGATAAATTGGTAGTGCTCTTGGGTTTCATCAAAAATCCCTTTTAGAATATTCTTCCATCCCTTAATCTTGTGGATCTCATCAAAACAAACCCATGATTTTTTGCCCTTCTTCGGAGGAACATCCTGAGTAAAAAATAATTCCTGGGATTTATACCGTTCACGGACGGAACGCGAATCCCATAAATAATAAAGATTTTGCGTCCCCTCTTTTTGCAGTTTGATCTTAGCCAGGGTCGTTTTGCCAGACTGGCGCGGACCGGCAATAAATCTCATCTGCCGCCCCCAAGACGAATTAAATGCAATGTGCTCTAGCGTTCTTTCTAACATAATGACTATTTTAAATAACCATTTAAAAAAGTCAACACTATTTTAAGAATACCTTTAAAAAAGTCTTTCCTCAGATTTAGGTATCGACCGAAAACTACGCACTTTTTGCGGATATTAGGCCCCTTATTCTCCGCATGTTCATCCTGGCCATCTCGGCCTTAGCCATATCTTTAGACGTGGGCTCTTCCATCGATGATTTCAATTTCTCAACCAATACTCCGCCCTCAGAATCACGAGCGATAACCCGATAATCTTTTAAATCCGATTTAGAAGCCTCCCCATATTCTCTAGCCTGATCTTCCGTCTCGGTTAACCATGCCAAATTTTCAGATTTTATCTCTGTCAAATCAATACCGGGTTCAGGCACAACATCTTTATTGCCTAATTCCTCTTGCTCATATTTCAAGACATCTTCAGCGGTTAGACCTTTGAGCATTGCACTTTCTGGACCGCCACGGAATAATTGTTTTAGCTTGAATACTTTCTGGAGCATAAGCAAAAGAGGCTTGTAATAAAAACTTTTTGTTATAAAATGCTCATGGCAAAACCAACTTCTTCTTAAATTGCTCAATGGGAACTCCATAATCATTCCGGCCTTCGCCGATGGCACTCCGTAGCGAACGATTAAGGTCACGATTGGCTTCGATCAATTCTCTGTCCTCAAAATATTGATGCCTGTATACGGTATGCTCATACTCAAAAAGCATCTGGTTCATTGAACCCAACACACTTCGGCTGCAGGCCTTCGCGATGGTTATCGTATCAACCTGTTTCATAACCTTCTGAATCTCTCCGGCTGAAAACTCCTCATAAAAGAGCGCCTTCGAGAGCTCCTTACGGAACAGCTCCGGTAAATTCTGAATATCCTTGCAGGTCACTCCCACGACCACAAAAGAAAACAACGTCCCGGCATTGGCAAACAACAAACATTTACGGCGATTGAGACGAAATAAATTCACATACCATTCATCCATACTCGAAACATTTCCCGGAACCTCCGCAAGCGCCGGTTTCTTTCTGCTGAATTCTTTTAGAACTTTGCTTGTGAGGCGAAGAATTAGCATACGGCTTTCTATGACTTTTCCCAATCCGCCCGAACAAAGTCCAGCAACGCCGAATAATCATGGCTGTCCGCTTGTCTTAGGGCTTTGAGATATAAATCTCTTACCTTGTCCTCGACATCAATGTTACTAATATTCCAACTAAAAGGTTTTTGTTTCAAAACCTCTTTTATCAATATGTCTGTCATCAGACGGCCGTGACGGCCATTGCCATTGGCGAACAAATGAATCCATACCAGCCTATGATGGAATCGCACAGCGATCTCGTCTTCGGAATATGTTTTGTGCTCGATCCAGTAGCGGACATCCTGCAATAAAGTATGTACCTGCGTAGAAATCTGCGGCCAATCAACACCGATATTTTTGCCGGACTTTCGAAATGTGCCCGCCCACTTCCACACTTTGCCGAACATTTTTTGATGCAGCGTCTTAACAAATTTCTCGGTCAAGATATCGCCTTTACGGCGGCGTCCTAACCATTGCAGGGCTTCATTGATATTATCCTGCTCAAAACGGTTCAGTTCTTCACGGGTTGTGATGTGGCCGAGCTTTAAACCTTCCATTTCATTCGGGTCAAGCGGTGTCGCCCCAGATGGATATTCGAAATTATTCATCCCAAAAATCCTTCGGACTATCGATTAATATTTTTTCGATCATATCATCCAGAGCCTTTTTTTTGTCTTCATCAGAGAGGGCCTGTTTTTCCAAGCGCATCGTATTATCCAGCGTTTCAAGCCGTTTTAAAGCGATGCGCTTGGCTTGATCTCTGACCATCGCCTCAAATGTCTCCTCAGGCACAAACCCATAAACGAATTTCATGTTAAGGCCATTGGCAATTTTTTGCAAGGACGATAATTTGAGCTCACCCGTTTTCTCCGCGTTTTCCAAACGGGAAATGCGTGACTGGTCAATGCCCACTTTTTTGCCCAGCTGCGAAGCAGACAAGCCCAATGCCTCACGGATGGTTTTGATCCATCCCTGTTGCGGCATGGCCAAACCGGCAAAGTTTCTAAAGACTTCCATTTTTTTATCCAACTGCTCACGAATCACTTTTTTGTCCCAGTAGGTCATTGGATCCCCTTTATTAAGTATGCCATTTATAGCATAATTAAATCATTTATATATGCTTAATATAGCATAAATTTACTAATTGTCAATGCTATTTATAGCATAAATTTTCTACTGAGAAACCACCAAAACCGCTTCTTCAACAACGCCCTCTTTACCACCTCCCGAAAGCCGCTGCCCGCCAATCCTCTCATACAAACGATCAACCGCGCGCTTTTTGTAGTTGGGCGAGAGATGCGTATAGCGCAGGGTCATTTCGAGCGTGCTATGGCCCAACAAATCACGAACGGTATTCAAATCAACACCACTCATCACCAATTGCGAGGCAAACGTATGGCGAAGGTCATGGAAGCGGAAGCTCTTGATCCCGGACTTTTTCAAGGCCGTTGTAAACGACCGCTTAACATCCAGCAGCATGGTCCCTTGCCGGTTGGTGAACACATACGGGCTCTCAGGATTTTTTCGAACCGACAAAAGCGCGTCCTTGACCGCGTTATTCATCGGGATATGCCGGACTTTATTATTTTTGGTCTTTAAAAGCTGGATCGTTTCGCGCCGAAAATCAACATCCTGCCATTTTAAAGAAAGCAATTCGCCTTTGCGCATGCCCGTGTTGAGCGCCACAATCACAATCGGCTTCAAATGCCCGCCGCAATGCTCAACCAGAATAGGAATTTCTTCCTTTTCCAAATAGCGCAGCCGTTTGTTCTCGGACTTTAAAAAGCTCACCTTAGAAACCGGATTGACCGCGTCAAAACAGCCCCAATCCATCGCCTTGTTAAACATTGTCTTCAAACACGCCAAATCTTTGTTGACGGTATCGGGCTTCACTTCTTTTAACCGCTCAATTTTAAATTTCTCAATCAAAAACGGCGTAATCTCATACAAAAATTTCTCATTAAACATCCGGCCCAAGCGCTGAATATTGACCAGCGATTTCCTATGCCATCCGGCTGAACAGTTTACCTTCAGATGCCGTTCGATAAACTCCTGACTCAGCTCGCGAAAACGGATCTTCTTTTCCCTTTTGATATCCAGAAATTTATTTTCTACAATCTCCAATTCCCGTTTCTTTAAAACATTTTCGGCAACCACCTTATTAAAGCCAATTTTTTCCCGGATGCGGCGGTTGCCATGATAATATTCGATGTAATAAACAGCGTTATCTTCATTGAGCTTGATGGTTGATTGACAGTGCTTGCACTCCGTGCTCTTTTCGTTTTTTCTGTATTCAAAATCTTTCCTGCAGCGCGGACAATAAATTCTTCTATAGAGACCCATAATTCCACCTCCGTTTTTCTGAATTTTATCTTATCGCACTACCGGCGTCAACGATCTCAAACGCGGCCACACTGTTTTCTTTGATCCATTGTTCAATAACGCTTAAATCAAATCGCAGTAAATGACCGATCTTCGTATAGGGAATCCGCTTCTGCCAGACCCAGGGATAAATCGTATTCTTACTCACCTGCAAATACTCTGACAGTTCATTAATTCCAATCAGACGCTTACGACGAAACGAACCATAAACCTTTTGTGAAAATACCATTGATCATCTTTCCGGAGGAATCTCTGGGGGAATTCTGAGGGAATAACTTTAACCATTAAAAGTATATAATCCAGAAACCCTCTTTGTCAATGGTTTCTCGTCGGAAAGTTTCACAAATATCAAAAAATAACAACCTATACCAAAATATACCAAAAATATTTTTTTCTCTCCCGATGAATGCGGGGGTTAGCCAAGACCACTGTCCCGCTTTCAACCTATGGTTGAGGGAGAGTGGTCTTGGCTAATCCGCCACGTTTCATGGGCGGAACCGCATGCAAGAGAGAGGGATAGAATTCTCAAAAATTACAAATGAATTACAAAACTGTAATGGATCTGTAATGAAAATATAATTTGTTCCAAAGCGCTCATATTGACCCTAATGGACAAATTTGGAGTTTAAATGAACCTCCCCGCCCTTACAGGCGGGGTATCTTACCATTCAAACTGCGTTAGACCGCGTGCTATCACACCTTCTAATTACTTCTAAATTCTTCATACCTGGCTTCAAGACGTTTTGGGTCTGGGTATAGACTTCTTGACTTGGGTAGAATTATTTGAATTTGGTGCAATCCTTGTAATCCATGTCGCAATACCGGACCGTCCACCTCCTCCAGCACTTCTTTACTTATTTCAATCACATAATCCGGACGAATACCTAATATATTGCTATCAAATGCGGCGTGATGGAGCTTGCAAAGGGAAATACCATTATTAATAATCGGCTCGCCATCGAGTTCTAAATCGGGTACAATGTGGGCCGCATCTAATAATTCCAGATGTCGAAGTCGACAACAAGCACATTGTTCCTGATAAGCCTGCAAAACCCGCTCCCGGAAACCTCTTTGGTGTAAACGAACACGAACCCCAGCCGTGACATAACGCCTTCTCCCATCATCCGGCTCGCCAATCTCATGTGGCACTTCCTTAAGCTGACTTTTGTCATCCGCCATGACTTTGAAGGTCAATTCTCCAGGATGATCAGCAACAATAAAAACCGGAAAAACTGCCAGATATCGCCCCGGCCGCATACCAATAAAATAAATCAACGGAATTTGTCGTTTCATAGCTTCTCTCAAACCTACATTGTCACGATGGCTCGGATCAGTTCCACGGTATTTATAGAGCCAATTTCCTTCCTTATCCGGAATATCACTATATGGGCCATTCGGCACAGTCGTTATTGATAAAGGAAATTCGAGAAGGCGAGGCTTAAAAATTCCCTGCGGTCCGAGAAGCGGGATACGTTCCCTTTCAAACTGAAATCCTTTGGCCAGCAATTCACGGGGCAACACATCTCCATGAATATTAATTTGATTTGAAAGCCAATCAAAGGCAACTAAGCGAATTTGTTCTTGCAAAATTTACCTTTCATGCTGTCTTCAACAGTAGACTCAGTGAATGAACTAAAATTTTAAATCTCCAAATTTACAACATTGCTATTCTCATAGACGCTGCATATTTCTTAGTCTAAAGGTTTTTCATTCCCTTTAAATAAAACCGTATGTAAAATTTTTAGCGACCTAGCAAAATACATAACACCGTAATTAAAAAATAAAATTGTTGAACAAATAAGAGCATAAAACATGACCTTACTAAAAATATTGCTTTTTTCATCAATCTTAAGCTGCAATAAATAATATTTCATTAAAATAGCCACAAGAAAAAGAATTGTGGCATGAAAGAATCGCTCACCCGCAAAATAAAATATTGATTTTTTGTCATTATCTTGTGTTGCTGAACACGCCCTAAAACTCAAGCCCGAAAGAGTAGCCGTCAAACCAATCGCGCCAAATAATATTTTGTATTGTTCCTCAGAATAAGGCTCAAAAATTATTTTAAAAGCATAAGTTATCCCTAAAAATAAAATCAATGAAAATGGGCTGTCAATCAAAAGAGCTTCGACAATAAGCTTAATTTTTTGTTTGGCTGATTTTAAAAAATTTAAAAAACACATAGTTTCAACTCTTTATCCTTATTTCTCCCGCATTAGCTTCGGCAAAAGTGTGTCGCGGATTATTAAATTTTATCTAAAACCTGTACAAACTCCGCCACAACTTTCAGTTCACCATCCTGGCTTTCATTTAGAACAATTTTGTCAAAAGCACTATTTAACGGCTCAAGAACGATTTCTTCGTGTTTCCATTGCCCATCCGGTTCAAATGCCTTACGGCTGGAATAACGCTTGATTGTATAACGACCAGTATCAGGATCCGCGTCCTGCCGCAATTCAACCAAAACGATTTTCCCGTTGCGCGACCCAACAACATTACCTTGAAAAATACAATAGGAACCGTCTTTGATCTTTGGCTCCATGGAAGCCCCCACCGCTTTAATAATAAACATGTTACGATTTGGTTTCATTTTCAGTCGAACTTTCATCCAACTCAAAGGCGAAACTTCTTGCCCCTCTCCGAAACGGCCACATGCGGCGGCCAAAGAATATACCGGCAAGTATTCCTTAAACTGCAAGGATTCCTCCACATGGCTTACGACTTTGATTTGACTGTCCAATTGTCTAGCCACCTCCGAGAACATAAGCGGTTCATCCAGTGACATTCCTTCGATTCTCGATTTGAAAAACCGCTCTGTATCTTTATTTAAAAAATGGACATAACAGCCTTTCATCCCTCGTGTCAAAAGAACACGATACGTATTTTTGATCAGATCAACAAATTGATCTTTACTACGCTTCACGACTTCGTCTGCGGAGTTTTCCTTATTTCCTATCCACTTTTGAGAATCAAAATCATAAACCAAATCTTCACCAAAAATGACACCGACATAATCAAATTCAAAGCCCTGTGCCGTGTAAACGCAACCTACCTGATTAATCCCTGCTGGATCATAGGCCCACAAAGAAGCTTTTGGAATTCCGGGCGCAAGTCGACTGGCATCGGGCTTGGCATCCCATGGTCTCTTGTAGTTTCCAATAACAACATCATCGATCAATGTTCCATCCGGCTTGGGATCGGACCATTTCCAGCAAAATCCTGCGGTCACCCTTCCGGTATGACCTTCGTTGACTTTATTTCTTATTGCGGCTTCCAACATTTCAGGGGAAGAAAGGATTTTAAAATCAAATTCCTCATGCAGATCCCAAATAACATTCGCCGTCTTTTTTATGTCTAAGGTGTTATTAATCCAGTTCACAAATGCTTCAGAGCCGTTACATCGAAATTGTGCATCTAATTCATATTCAATCACGTTCCCGCCCTTTTTGAGAACTTGGCTCTTGATGTACTCTGTTGAACCAATCTCATTGGGCCGTACAACTTGATTATCATCAATAAAGAAAACTGAAACTTTCGAGGCATTGATAATTTCTTCAATTTGACTTAAAGATGATCTTTGCTCTCTCCTTGTGAATCTGCTGTTGCTCGTAGTGCGAATTCGATGAGCTTCATCAGCAATCAAAACGTCTATCGCATCGTTTTCGGCAGTCATATAACTATTAAAATACTTAAACTGCGCCGACCCTCTTGTGCCAATAATTTTCCTGAGAGTTTCCGTAAAGGCTTTGGAACCGGTAGCATAATGAGCGTTATAACCATTTAATAATAAATCGGCCATCAAGTTAATAGCGATTACCGACTTACCAGTACCGGGACCTCCTTTTATAATAATGGAAGTCTTTTTCTTGTCGTGAAAACCTTTCCGGGCAAATGCCAAAACCGCATCATAAACAATGAGTTGTTCGTCGAGTAAAATGTATTCTTTTTTATTTTTGATGAGATTCCCAACATGGTCCATCAACTTTTTACATGGACGATATTTGCTTTTTTCAACTCTGTTTAAAACATCAATGCCTTGACCTTTAATCAATTTAGTTTTTAAGAATGTTAGCATTCTATCTACATCATCTGCGGTAAATAAAGGAAACCGTTCAAGGCTAGTAGCAAATTTGTCCCCAAAAATAACATCGTTGGGGTCAAAAGAATAATTATGCAGGTAAGTACACGCATTCAAATTTACAGGATTAGGATCGTCATAAAATGCGGTATGCGTATCCTGTAAATACAATTTATATTGACCTACCTGAACTGACGGGTGTAAAACGTCCCGCTTTCTTCCACCGACCCATGTCATGACTTCATTATCCCCTTCAGAAGTCTCACATTTATCCCACTGTTTTAATTCAACAATTACGGCATTATCTTTACGGTCTTGATCCTGACCACAAATCATGCAATCAAGCCGTCGTGAAGTCACTGGGAGCTGATATTCTAATATTACTCCATGATCCAAAAATTCGGCATGTTGAAAAACCTGAGAAATGGAGCGGAGGGAATTTCTCCATGAGTTGATTTCTCCGGGAGAGGGATAAAAGCGATAATAAACAAAGAAGGCTTGCTTCAATTTTTCTGCGATTTGATTCTGGACAGTATCTTCAATAAATTGTTTCGATGTACCTGCGTATAATCTCATAACTGATTGTACTTTGTATGTTTCCCTTTGGCCTTTTCCACAGGATATTTCACGGCATTCTTTTTAAGTTTGGCCTCAATTGCTAATGGCAAATCTATTCTTAAATTATCAGCGAGTTCAAATAGGTACATAGCCACATCAGCTAATTCTTCCGAAATTTCATTTTTACAAGCTTTGCCATGTTCATCAACTTCATTGGGTGACTTCCATTGGAAATGCTCTAAAACCTCGGCGGCTTCCAACATCAGTGATAAGGCCATATCTTTATGGTTGTGGAATTGCTTCCAATCTCGCTCATCTCGAAATTTTTTGATTTTTTCTGTAATTAATCTTATCTCTCCCATTGCTTTCTCCTGGTAAAATTCCTTAATAGTCTAGATTATTCCCTATTGTATCGCACAGAAGAAAATTTGAAAGCAATTTCTTCCGTGGCGGTACCGTGGCGGTAAAGCACGGAAAAAGGCATAAAATCGCACAAAATCCCATAAATCCAGAAAAACGAAAACCCCTTGTAAGTACTTGACTTACAAGGGGTTATTTGGTTGCGGGGGTTGGATTTGAACCAACGACCTTCAGGTTATGAGCCTGACGAGCTTCCTGGCTGCTCCACCCCGCGATATATACATCAGGGATTAGGGTGATAGGGTTTAGGGTATAGAAGACTCT
>Ga0209399_10001102_pt1 | contig 14380 bp, 9 predicted proteins | sample OV2TP3_FD_184130 | JGI IMG/M metagenome (GOLD analysis project Ga0209399, IMG submission 184130) | Hot spring microbial communities from Beatty, Nevada to study Microbial Dark Matter (Phase II) - OV2 TP3 (SPAdes) (version 3) | ecosystem: Environmental > Aquatic > Thermal springs > Hot (42-90C) ... | reverse complement strand
AACGCCGCCGTCATCTACCGGGAAGTGAAAAAGATCACTCCGGAGGTGAAGGCGGTCCATGTGACGCCGGGGGGGACTTTCCGCCATCACGTGGTGGTCTCCATCAAGAAGAGGCGGGAGGCGGAGGCGCGCAATGTGATCCTGGCTCTGCTCTCCCTGGGGATCGGATTAAAGCAGGTCACAGTGGTCGATGACGACATCGATGTGGAAGATCCAGTCGAGGTCGAGTGGGCCCTGAGCACGCGCATGCAGCCGGATAGGGATATCATCGTCGTTCCTCGCATCTCCTGTTCCACTCTTGATCCCTCTGCCCCCGCGCCGAGGACGACCGCAGGCTGGGGGATCGACGCCACGATGCCTGTTAATGATCGTGCGCGATTTGAGAAGGTGCTGGTTCCTGGCGTGGACAAAATTAAGTACTTGTAATGGAATTTCGTTTAACGTCGCCACCCGCTGTCCGAGCCCGCGCAATGGGTGAGTGCTTACTGCCACCGGTGGTGATCGGATGCGCGGGCTCTTCGACCCGGCGGCGACGTTCACTGCGAGGCCGAGGTGGCAGGGAAGAGGCAAGTGAGGGCGAAGCTGATCGCCGATGGCTGGCAGCTTAAAATTATGATGAGAGATTTCGAGTACCTCGAGCCGAAGAGCGTTGCTGAGGCTTGCGATTTGCTGAAGCGCTACGCTGGCGAGGCTCGACCCTACGCGGGCGGGGCTTATCTTAGCATCGTTATGAAACAGGGGCTCCTTCAGCCCAAGGCCCTCGTCAATCTTAAGAAGATCGACGAGCTTAAAGGAATTCGTGTTGGTCCCAACGAAGGTCTGGTCATCGGCGCTCTCACCACGCACCGCGAGATCGAGACCTCGAAGCTCGTCAAAGAGAAATTTCCCGTGCTCTCGGAAGCGGAAAGGGAAGTTGCCAACATCCGCGTGCGCAATGTGGGAACAGTCGGTGGAAATCTTGCTTCGGGGGAGCCGCTCACCGATCTTTCGCAGGTTTTTATAGCTCTAGGCGCCCGGGTTCGAATTTCAGGCTCAGCGGGAGAGCGTATCATCCCCCTAGAGGAGCTTTTCGTTGACTACTACCAGACGAGCCTGGCCGATGATGAGATCTTGACCCACGTCATGATTCCGCCGCTTCCGAGCCACTCGGGGATCGAATACATCCGCTTCTCCAGCAGCTCTGTGGTCGATAAGCCCTGTGTTGGAGTCTCGGTTTTCGTCGCTCTGGAGGCGCAAAGGAAAGCCTGTCAGACCGTGCGGATCGTGCTCGGATGCGTGGGTCCCACCCCTGCGCGGGCCAGGAAGGCGGAGCAGATCCTCGAGGGCAAGCCGCTGGGCTCGGACCTGGTGGAACAGGCGGCCATCTCAGCGGCTGAGGAGTGCAGTCCCTTAAGCGACCTGCGCGGCTCGGAAAAGTACAAGAGAGCCGTGGTTCGCGCCCTGGTGCGGCGGGCCGCCCCTCGGGCCTACGAGCGCGCTTTAAGGGGTTAGCGAGACCGTTCTCGTTATTATCAAGGAGGGGAAGAACTATGCCCAAAGACCTAAGGACCTACCTCGAACAGTTGAGGCAATCCCGTCCCAACCACATTAAAGTGGTGGATCAAGAGGTGGAGCGCAAATGGGAGATAACCGCCCTCATAGAAAGGTTACGAAAAGACTCGAGATATCCCGAGTTCCCGGCTGTTCTATTCACCAACGTGAAGGGTTGCAAATTTCCCGTACTCATCAATCTCTGCGGGAGCTACGAAAGGTTAGCGCTGGCCATCGATGCGACCGTCAAAACGATGGTGCCTGAGTATGCGAAGCGGGAGGCCAACGCTACTCCTCCGGTGGAGGTTGACCGGCGCGCCGCTCCGGTTAAGGAGGTCATCTGGAAAGGTGATCAAATCGATCTCAGCAAGCTTCCAACGGTCTGGCACAACGAACTCGATTCAGGTTACTACGTAGATGCCGGAGTCGCTTTCCTGAGAGATCCGGACACCGGCAAGGTCAATGCCGGCATTTACCGCCACGAGGTTCAAAACGACAGAGAGTTAGGGTTCATGAGCAACCCGGCGCACCATGCGAGCTACGTCCTGAGGCGGATGCGTGATTTGGGTAAACCGATGGAGGTGGCCATCGCCATCGGCCACCACCCCAGCTTTCTCATGGGCGCCGTTTCCCAGTTGGCTGGCATTGGCGGCGAATTGGAGGCGTCTGGCGGTCTGCTGGGCGAGCCCTTAGAAGTGGTTCACGCCGAGACGGTGGACCTCATGGTACCGGCCCGAGCGGAGATCGTTATCGAAGGCGTGATTGACACGGACCCAAAAGCCATGCGGCAAGAGGGGCCTTTTGGCGAATACCCGGGATATTACACTGGGATCGGACCCATGCCCTACCTGAAAATCTCTGCCATTACCATGCGGAAGAGCCCAATTTACCAAACAGTCTTCAACGCCCATATTGAACATACCTGCCTCGGCGCGCTACCACGCATGGGCAGTCTGTACCGCCGAGTGCGGGAGGCAGTGCCGTCCGTGACAATGGTCAACTTGCCGGTCTCCGGGATGGGTCGCGGCCATGCCTATATCTCGCTCAAAAAGGCGCGCGATGGCGAGCCCAAACAGGTTGCCTTTGCCGCCTTTACGGTAGACCCTCTGATCAAGCATGTGTTTGTCGTGGACGATGATGTCGATGTCTTTGACGAGGTGAGCGTCCTTTGGTGCATGTGCACGCGTTTCCAGGCTGATCGAGATTTGGCGATCATTCCTTATGCCCTGGGGAGTCACCTGAGTCCAAACGCTTACGACATAGACCGAAACGAACACGTGGAGGATCGACACAGGAAAGGAATGGAGACAAAAATGATATTGGACCTCACCAAACCCGCTCCTCCAACTCCTTTTCCGCCCCGCTGTGGGGTTCCGGAGGAGGTGGTTCAGCGTGTGAATCTCGAGGCTCTGCGGGATTACCAAGGTTTGGACAGAGTGTTGAGGGATATTAGCTAGTCAGGAGTTTAATGAAAAAGCAGATTCACATCTCCGTCAACGGAGTCGAAAGGAGTCTGGCGGTCGAGCCTCGCATGACCCTTCTGGAGGTGGTGCGGGAAGAGCTCGGTTTGACCGGGGCCAAGCTCGGCTGCGACATTCAGGTGTGCGGGGCATGTACCCTCCTGCTGGATGGAAAGCCAGTGAGTGCCTGTTCCGTTCTCGCCCTGGATGCCGATGGCCGCGAGGTGCTGACCATCGAAGGGTTGAGCCAGGAGGGAAAGCTCCATCCTCTGCAGGAGGCATTCATGGAGTTCGGGGCTCTGCAGTGCGGCTACTGTACCGCCGGCTTTATCCTCACGGCTAAGGCTCTGCTCGACGAAAATCCCCGCCCGACCGAGGACGAGATAAGGGGCTATCTGGCGGGAAACTTCTGCCGCTGCGGCTGCTATCAGGAGATCATGCAGGCGATTAAGAACGTGGCAGGAAGTTGATTAAAAAAACTCGGCGCTCTTGGCGTCTTGGCGCTTCGTGCTCTTCGTGGTGAGAACCCCCATTTAATCTCCCCCTTGCCAAGGGGGAGATACAGAGGGGGTGACGAAGGACACGAAGGTCTCGAAGGAAGAGAACACATCTCGCGCAGACGCGCAAAGAACGCGAAGAAGAATGCAGGAAAATTCTATGGAACTAGCGGATATCGGAAAATCAGTTCGCCGTTTGGATTACGAGGCGAAGGTTACGGGAAGGGCGAGCTACTTGGCCGATCTGAAGCTCCCCGGGATGTGCTACGGCAAGATCCTGAGGAGCCCGGTCCCTCACGCGCGGATCAAGCGGATCGATGTCTCGAAGGCGCTGAAAGTTCCAGGGGTCGTGGCCGTTCTCACGCGTGATGACATTCTCAAGGACGAGGGCATTGACCCTTACTACGGGCCGGTCTTCAAGGATCAGACCATCGTTGCCGTCGAAAAAGTGCGTCACGTCGGCGACCCGGTGGCGGCGGTAGCGGCATTGACCGTCGATGCGGCAGAAGAAGCGCTGAAGCTGATCGAAGTCGATTACGAAGAGCTGCCGGCGGTGCTCAATGTTCAGGACGCGGTCAAACAGAACCCCACTCTAGTGCACGACGCGGTGCGAATACCGGAATCCGGCTTTGCTGATCTTGCGGAGCTTAAGCCAGTTGACGGCACCAATATCTGCACGCATTTCAGACTCAACCGCGGCGATATCGACAAAGGATTCGCCGAGGCAGACCAAATTTTCGAAGACACTTTCACGCTGCCGGCGACGCAGCATAGCTTTCTGGAAACTCACGCCTGCATCGCTTCCGTCGATCCGGGCGGAAGGATCACAGTCTGGGCGACGACGCAGAATCCGTTCGTCGTGCGCACGCAGCTCGCAAACATTTTCAAGGTCCCGGTCTCGAAAGTGCGCGTGGTCGTGCCGTATCTCGGCGGCGGATACGGGGGCAAGGTCTATCCGAAAGTCGAGCCGATCACCGTGGCATTGGCGCAGAAGGCCGGACGGCCGGTGCGAGTGGTGCTGTCGCGCGAAGAAGTTTTTTACACGATTACCAAACATGCCGCTACCATCCGCATGAAGACCGGCGTGAAAAAAGATGGCACGCTGTTGGCGCGCGAGTGCGAGATCCACCTTGACACCGGCGCCTACGCGGAGATCGGGCCGCGGGTGGCGAAAAAATCCGGCTATACCGCCGCCGGTCCGTATAAGATCGCCAATCTAAAAATCGATTCTTACTCCGTTTACACCAACAAGCCGCCGGCGGGAGCGTTCCGCGGCTTCGGCGTGTCGCAATCGGCGTGGGCCGTCGAGTCGCAGATGGACATCATCGCCGCGGCGCTGAAGATGGACCCGCTCGAGCTGCGCAAGAAGAACGGTTACGAGGAAGGCGATAGGTTCGTCACTGAAGAGACGCTGCGCGCGGTCGGGCTCAAGGAATGCTTGGACGGAGTCGCGAAGTCGATCGGGTGGGAAGACAAGAGGTTGAAGGGTTCAAGGGTTCAAGGTTCAATGGGTGATACCATTCGACGCGGTAAGGGTTTGGCTTGCATGATCAAGGCGACGATCACGCCGTCGATCTCCTGCGCCGTGGTGAAGCTCAATGAGGACGCGAGCCTATCCATATATGCCGGTACGGTGGAGATGGGGCAGGGCTCGGAGACGGTATTGGCTCAAATCGCCGGCAAGGAGCTCGGCATTCCGCTCGAGACAATTCAAGTTCTGGGAGTCGACACCGACGTTGTCCCGTATGATCTCACCACTTCGTCGAGCCGCTCGACATTCCACATGGGCAAAGCGGTGCAACTCGCGGCGCAGGACATCATGCGCCAGCTCAAACAGATCGTCGTCAAAGAGTACAGCGTGCCCGAAGACAAAGTCACTTTCGCCGACGGTAAGATTCGTCTACCTGAAGCGCAGCTCGATTACGCTGAGGTGATGTTCAAGCGCTTCGGCATGCAGGGAGGCACGCTGGTCGGCGACGGGCAGGTCAAGACTTCGGTGAAAAACGAATTCGGCGAAAAAAGCACGTCCGCCTTTTGGTTTCTCGCCGCGGGCGCCGCTGAGGTGGAAGTCGATACCGAAACGGGGAAAATCAAGCTGCTCAAGTATGCGAGCGCCGTCGACGTTGGTAAGGCGCTGAATCCTCTCGGCTGCCGCCAGCAGCTCGCCGGCGCGGCGATCACGGGCATCGGCCAGGCGCTGTTTGAAGAGATCGCTTACGACAACGGCCAGCCGATCAACCCCAACCTCGTCGATTACGTTCTGCCATCGCTCGGCGACATGCCGCCGGTGATCGATCCGATCTGCGTCGAAGTGCCGGATAGAAACGGCCCGTTCGGCGCCAAGGGCATCGGCGAAAGCGCGCTGATCCCGGTCGCGCCGGCCATTGCCAACGCCGTCTTTGACGCCGTGGGAGTCCGCATCAAGGATCTTCCCATTAAGGCGGAGAAGATCTTCCTCGCTTTGGAAGCGTCTAAGCCGGCAGGCAGTAAGCAGTGAGGAGTGGCGGAGAAGGGAGGGAGTCGAACCCTCCGGGGACCTTACGACCCCCAGACTGGTTTTGAAGACCAGCAGCGCCACCGGGCACTTTCCTTCTCCTCGCCCATGATTTCAATAAATTAGACCGTCTGGGCGTTTTCGGCAAGTGGGGGATGTTGTGAAAATTGTTGCGACTTTTTTCCGTATCCAGAGCCTCAACTGCCTTCTTCAAATGATCCGGGGCGAGATGAGCATAGCGCAGTGTCATGTTAACGGTCTTGTGTCCCATGAGCGCTTGAATCGTCCTTAGATCGACCCGTGCCATGACCAATCTGGATGCAAAGATGTGGCGCAGGTCGTGAAAATTAAAGTTCTCAATACCAGCTCGCCGAACCGCGTCGTTAAAGACAGCAGTCACAAGCTTATAGGCTTCTCCGTGGCTGTTCAAGAAACCCTAATCCGTGGTAGGGCTGGACATCTACCCCCAACTGGAGTAATGAGGCTTTTAAATTAGCTGGCTGTAGGAGGGGTCAAAAGTGATCTCTCTTCCTGGAGGGTCCCTATCCAAGCCGGACTCAGCCACTGAATAGCCCGGACTCGTTTTCAGTCTTAGCAATGCCGGCGTGGTTCCAGAAAGGTAAGGCCATGACCGCTCGGCGTATATTTTGGGTTAGCTTCCTCGTCGTTTTGGCCCTGTGGCTAATGCGGGGTGAGGCTTCGGCGACCTCCTTCCAAGTCGTTCAGGACCGCTCCTACCGGCTCGGGTTCTTCCTCGTCGTAGACGCCCTCGTGGAGAACGTATCCCCTCGCTGGGTGGAGTGGGCGGAAGTCTCTTTAGAATTCTACGACTTCTTCGACAAGCTGGTGAGCGTGGAGCACACCGCCGTGCGGCCGTACTCCCTCGGACCTGGCCAGAAGGGAACGGTGCGGGTGGTCACTCCCTTCAATGAGGCAGTTCGCAAAATCCATTATCGGTTCACGTGGCAACAGGACAGGGAGCAGTTCCAGAACGTTGTCCAACGCCCGATCCGGACGGAGTGATGCCACACATTGAACAGGCTCAAAATCAGGCTCCACAGAGATTGCACAATCTCCCAAGAGGGCGCCAAGGGCGGCCCCCCCCTGTCCCTGACGGTTTATCAGAGAACGCTTATACTGAGGATGCTGTCTCTTTCTCAGTTTTTTTCAGAGATATCCTGAGACACAGGCTTTTCATAAGGTATCGTGACGGCGAAGGTCGAGCCCTTGCCAAGCTCACTTTCCACCCCAACATGTCCACCTAGAAGCTCAGTGAGCTGCTTTACAATATAAAGCCCTAGACCTACACCACCATAAGATCTGGTCTCAGAGCTATCCACCTGATGAAACTTCTCAAAGATGACGGAGAGCGACTCCTTGGGAATTCCTATCGCTGTGTCCGTAACCTTAAACTCTACGGAGTTGGCCTGAGGAAGATATTGCGCTGATAGAGTTACGTTACCCCTTTCGGTAAATTTGATAGCGTTGTCGATCAGATTTTTAAGGATGTGCTTGAGCTTCTCACTGTCAGTGATCACAGGTGGAAGCTCAGAGGGATAGTCCCAGTTGAGGGTAAGTTCTTTATCCAAAGGGGCATCGTAGTCCGACCTCAGATTGTTGAGGAAATCCGTCAGCATCACCGGATAACGGTCTACTATGATGGCCCGAGCCTCAAGCTGGGTGGCATACAAGATGCTGTTGATCGTGGTTAATTGATCATTGGCTTGCTTGAGAACTTTCCCCAGGCCTTCCTCCTGCTCTGGGTTGATCTCCCCAAACATCCCATCCTTGATCATCCCCGCATAACCGATGACCACGTTAAGCGGCGTCCTAAGCTCGTGCGACATGACACTTAGAAATTCACTCTTCACCTTGTTAGATTTCTCCAGCTCCACTGCCTGTTTCTTGGTCTCCTCATAGAGCTGGGAATTCTGGATAGCTATGGCCGCCTGGCCCGCAATGGTGCTCAGAAACTCGACCTCTTCATGGGTAAACCGATGCTCCTCCTTCCTGTAAATCGAAAGGACTCCGAGGAGTTCCCTCTTAGCCATCAGGGGTAATCCCAAATAGGAGACCAAGTTGTAGCGGCGGAAAAACTCGCGGTCGCGCACGCGGGGGTCTGTATAGATATTCTCAGCCACTAAAGGGATCCTAGTTTCGGCCACCACGTTGGTGAGGCCCCGACCAGACTTCCATTCGGGTTGCTTCCATACCGCCTCATTAAGATTGAGACAGCTTATAGGCTCTAATTCTCCCGTATCTCTGTTCCTTAACCTGACTGTAGTGGAAACAGGGTAGGGGAGAAGCGAGTCAATTTTTCCCAGCAGCACGTCCAAGACAGTGCGGAGATCCAAAGTCGAGGTGATGGCCAAGTCAATTTCGTGCAAGGCTTTGACACGCTCCAGATCGTGCCAAATTGGCTCTTCGGTCTGCTTGCTTTCGGTGATTTCACGTTCCAGGTCCCTGTAAGACTCCTGAAGATGCTCAGCCATAGGGTTAAAGGAAGGTGCCAGGACTGCCTGCTCATCCCGGCTCTCGGCTGTCACCCGAATCACTGGATCCCCAGCCGCCGGCTCGGAAAATCGCAGTAACGGACCAGTCCAGGTGCGGGCTAGTCCCCACCCGAAGAGTACGGCTGCGGCCGTACAGCCCAAGGCCATCCAGAGGAGCCATCGACCGAGACGGTTCGCCGCCGCATAGACAACCCAAATCGGCTTTGTCGCCACGACGCCCCAGCCCAACCGAGGGATGAGGACATAGGCACCCAACAAGCTCTCGCCTCGGTCAGGCTCACGGAATTCCATCGTTCCCGACTTTCCGGCCATCACCGCCTGGACGATTGGCCGGGCCTTCATGTCCTCCGGCAGGCCGGCCCTTGCCCCTCCTGAGTGGGCAATCAGGAGCCCTTCGCCGTCCACTACGTACACCACGCTCCGGTCTTCCCGTCCAATCATAGAGATGAGCTGGCTTATTCTTCCAAGCGACAGTGCCCCAACTAAGACCCCTTTGATGTTGTCGCCATCTAGCACTGGGACAGAGATTGAAACCACAGACCGCCGGTCAGCCTTGGACACATGGACTCCTGAGATGTGCAAGCGACCTGTCCTCATCGCCTCGCGGAAGAAATCCCAGAAGGAGAAATCTTCGCCGACGGCCTCTGCATGCGGGACCCTTGCCCTGATAATCCCTTGGGGATCCCGCACGAAAACAGAGTCAAACTGAGTGAAGTTGCGCAGAAAGTCTTCCAAGAGCTTCGAGGCCTCAGGCCAATTTTCGCGGCGGACCTCCTGGCCCAACTTCGACTGCCCCGGCGCTTCGCGCATGATGTTAGCCGCATCGGCTATGTATTGCTCCACAGCCCTGGCAGCCAGGGTCGCAGTGGTCAGGTTGGCAGACAGGGCCTGTTCCCGAAGGCTCCTCCGGCTCACTGTGAATGCCAGGAGACTCACGCTCCCGACGGAGACGGTTACCAGAAGGGCAATTCCCAGGGAAAGCTTCGTAGCCAAGCTCATGGACTTCTATACCCTCTTCTACAACTCAATCTAGCCTTTTACCTCTGGGACGGTCAGCCTCAAATGTTGGAAGTCAGATTCTCCTTATGCTCAACCGGCATTCTCTTCTGCCTAATCATTCTACGAAGGGTTCGCTGAGAAACTCGAAGAATCCGTGCCGGCTCCCCGAGGGTTGGGAAGCTAAGCTCCCTACGGCTGCTGCTCATAAATTCCTAGCTTTGACTGCATCGGCAAGGACTATGCCAAAAACCCTCTAGAACAGTAACTTATAGTGTTTAATGAATTTTTCTTCAGGGACAGCGTTCTGGTTTGCCTTTGCGGGCACTATAGTTTGTCAAGGGTGGACAAAGATGGACATCATTAGCGTAAATGAGCGCCACTCAGAAATCGTAATGGTCTCATAACCGGTTGATTTCCTTAAGTTTTTATAATGGCACGATTTTAGCTGAATACCTTAGCGCATTACTTCACGGCTCCTTATTAGTATGAGGAAGGATGGTCATCCCTTGGCAAGATGAAAGAGGAGGCTGCAACTATGCAAAAGAAAAGGCTTGTAGTGACTATGGCCCTCGTCCCAGGGCTAAGCCTGGCCCTGGCAATACAGCAGGGGTGGGCACAGCAGAGCCCACCCACGATTACCCCTGGCGGTACCAGGCCAGCCACTCCGGCTGACCCAGGAGCACCTGGAGGGGGGGCGACCCCGGCTCAACCTGCGATCCCTGGGAAGTTCCGGGAAGCGGACATCACGCCGGAAAATGTAGCGAAGGATCCTAAATTTGGTGAATGGGTGGCCAGGCATCCGCGGCTCGAGGAGTTTCTAAAGAACCACCCGGGCTTGGCCGAGCGACTGGCCAAGCATCCCCGGGCAGCAGAATTTTTGGCAAGGCATCCCCGACTCGCGGAATTCCTGAGGGAGCATCCAGGGCTTGCCCACTGGCTCGTCAACCATCCGCGGGCAGCAGAATTTTTGGCGAAGCACCCGCGCCTGGCGGAGTTCTTGAAGAACCATCCGGGCTTGGCCGAGCGACTGGCCGGGCATCCCCGGGCAGCCCACTTCCTCCTGAACCATCCCGATGCCGCCCGCTTCCTCGCCGAGCACCCCAAGGCTCGGGAGCGGGCCCAGGAGGTGGCGAGGGACCGGAAAGAGATCCGGGAAGACAAGCGGGAGATCCGGGAGGACCGGCGCGAGCTCAAAGAGGACCGCGGAGAGCTTCGGGAAGATAGGCGGGAACTCCGCGAGGACATCCGGGAAGGGGCATCGCGCGGTGAGATCAAGCAGGACCTTCGAGAGATCCACAGAGACCGTGAGGAGATCCGTGACGACCGGCGGGAGCTGGCGAAAGACCGGAGGGAGCTTCACCGGGATCGACAAGAATTCCGGCGGGACCACCCCGGGAGAGAGGGAGGTCCTGGGCCTCGGCCTGGCCATCGCGCAGGCGGAGGTGGCCATAGGAGATAATAGGCTTGGGTGCAGTTAAAGAGGAGAGCTATTGCTGATGAGCTACTACCGAATCTTGGGGCTAGATAAAGAGCCATTCTCGACCAGCCCGGATCCTGCCTTCTTTTATGAGTCCGCATCCCATAAGGCAGCCCTTTGCCGGTTGCAGATCGCCATTAAGCTGAAACGCGGGCTGAGTCTCATCTTAGGGGACGTCGGGATAGGCAAGACGACGCTGAGCCGAAGGCTCTTCCAGCTCCTGAAGAGAGAGGAGAAGGTCTGCTCTCATATGATCCTCAATCCCATCTATGAAACGGAATCCCAATTCCTAACCGCACTCCTGAAACTTTTCAATATTGCCCCCCGACCTGGTCCACTCCCGGTCGTAGAATCCCTGGAGATCATAGAACGGTATCTCTTTGAGAAAGGGGTCGAAGAAGATCAGACGGTCGTCTTATTGATTGACGAAGCCCAGCGGTTGAGCCCCTCCTCGTTGGAGCTGTTGCGGGCCCTGCTCAACTACGAAACCAATGAGTATAAGCTCTTGCAGCTCATCCTCATGGGGCAGATGGAGCTGCTGCCTCGGGTAAGAGGAATGAAAAACTTCTGGGATCGCATCAGCCTCAGGTATGTGATCAATCCTCTCGATGAAGCGGATACACAGGCGATGATTGCCTTTCGTCTCCGGCAGGCTGGTAATGGCTCGTGCAAAAATCTCTTCACCATGGAGGCCATCCAGGGGATTTACCATCACGCCCAAGGCTACCCTCGGCGGATTACGACTCTCTGTCATGATGCCTTGGAGCAGTTGGTGATATTGGGCAAGGGGTATGTCGATGAGGCAATCATCCACAGGCTGATCAAACAGGAGAGTCAATTGATGGGCCAGCATGAGCAGGTGATAGAGCTTGTAGAGCCGAACGAGGTTGTCTGATCAAACAGGAGAATCGGCATGGCTTGGACTAGAATGCAAGCCCAATACTTCACTCCAGAGGAGCGACTCCTTAGGCTCATCGAAGCCGGAGAAAAGGGTCCGAGGAGGTTCGTGTTCTGGGACGTGAGAACATGGGCAGCGCCTTTCTTTCCTTACAAAGAGGAGTCCCAGCGGTTGGTCTGGGTCCGATTCGCCAGAGGGTTGGTACCCAGAGAGCTTAACCTCAAGCTGATTAATCTGGGCCTTGTCATCCTGCTTGTTTTCTTGGTGGCTGGGATCGCTTTGAGCGTGAACAGAGTCCAACCCAATCTGAAGGGCCTCTTTAGTCAGGAAGCCCCATCAAGGCCTCTGGCTGGGGAGGAGCAGGCGTTAACTTCTCTTAGGCCCCTGACAGACTATCTAAGAGAGGTCGAAAACAGGGACCTCTTTAATCCCGTGCTTGCACCGAAGCCCGAAAAGGCAGCAGCAAAGGCGGAGCCGGTGAAGCCCCAGCAGGCGGTGAAACCACCGGAGCCAACTGCTTTGGAAATCTTACAGGAGAGGGCGAAGCCGCTCAAGCTAGTGGGGATAGCGTGGGGCAAGAGCCCTGTCGCCATGATCGAAGACACAAACAAGCGCGAGACCTCCTTTCTCAAAGCGGGGCAGTCCATTAATGGAATTAAAGTCAAAGCCATCTTAAAGGATAGAGCCATCTTGAGCTATGGAAACGCAGAATATGAGCTCTCCTAAGAAGCTCGGTCGTCTTCCCGCGGGTCGTGGAGGGGTGATGATTAGAGTGTGCGAGAACTTGGTAGACTTTGGAATGGCAGGGCTGATGACAGGCCTGCTCCTGCTTAGCTCCTGTGCCATTGGGGGAGCTCCTCCTCTGCCCAAGGTCCCACCGAATGGTCAGAAGATGCCCAAGGCGGAGGAGGTGGCGACTCCAAGGTTACCCGCCGGGCCTGAAGTCGCCCCGCCAGAGGAGGCTCCCATCCCAGCCGTCAAGACAGTGCCAGTCCTGAAGGGGCCTGGGGCTGAGGCAAAGCCGACCGAAGGAGCACCCCTCTCCCAGGAAGCGCGGGCATCAGAGGTGGCTGGGGGGCTCATTCGGGTGATCGATGTGGGGCTACAGGATGTGGGGCCAACTTTTGCCACGGTGCTGATTAAATCGGATAAGCCTATCCTGAACTATGAGTCCTTTACCCTTCCCGATCCCCCCCGGTTAATCATTAACATCGAGGAGGCCATTCACGCCGTGCCCAAGCGGGTGGAGGCGTTAGCCGGAGGCCCCATCCAGAAGATCCGATCCTCGCAGTATCGGAGAGAAAAGGTGCAGATTGTCCGACTCGTCCTGGAGTTAGCCTCGAATCTGCCTTACTTGCCTCATCTGCCCTACCGGATTAAGGCAGCCCCCGGTCCTTTGCAGATCGTTATTGGCGAGGCGGTGACCAAAGCGGCCGCCAACTCTGTGGTCAACGCCGAGGGCCGAAACGCTCGTGTTCTGGAGAAGCCAGTGTCTCTTCCAGGTCTTTCCAAAAGGACTACTCTCGACCTCAAGCAGATGGACATCTTGGCGGTGCTTAAGTTTGTCGCAGAGCAGAGCGATCTCAATATCGTTCCGGGTAAAAATGTGGGGGGACGGGTCACACTTTCCTTGAAGGCTGTCACCATACAGGATGCCCTTGACATCATCGCGTTAAACCATGAACTGGCCTATGTCGTGCAAAACGGTGTCATCCACGTGATGACAGAGGCGGACTACCAACGTCTCTTTGGCTCCTCGTTTGCAGATCAGCGTCAGGTCAAGACGCTCTACCTTCAGTATGCCGATGTGACCAATGTGGCGACCGTTCTGGGCAGCATAAAGTCTGCTGTCGGACGGGTAGTTGCCGATGGCCAGACACGCACGGTGGTCCTGATCGATGTGCCGGAGAAGCTTCAGCAGATGGTCGCGGCGGTCGAGAGTATGGATCGGGCCACCCAGCTCGAGACCCAGATCTTTGAGTTGAAGTATGGGAAGGCGGTGGACATCAAGGCCGAGGTGGAAAAGGCGCTCACCCCAAAGCTCGGGGCTGTCCGCGTGGATAAGCGGACGAACACTCTGGCCGTGACCGACCTGCTTCCCCATCTGCAGGAGATCCGGCGCATCATTAACGCATTTGACCGCAAGACCCGGGAGGTCATCATCGAGGCCAAGATCATCGAGGTGCGCCTGGCGGATCGATTCCAGATGGGAGTCGATTGGGAGGTTCTCCTCAAAAATGCAAAGGACCTGGACTTGAAGCATACCTTCCCCATTACACCGCCCCTTTCCTCCTTTGGCAAGATTACTGTTGGCACCCTTGATAAAGACAAGTTCAAAGTTGTCCTAGAATTCCTCCAGACCGTGGGAAAAACGAACATCCTTTCCACACCGCAGATCGCCGTAGTGGAAAACGAGGAAGCCAAGATCCTTGTGGGGACGCGCGAGGCCTTCGTCACCTCCGCGGTTACACAGACCGCGCAGGCCGCCACCACCGCAGAGCAGATAACCTTC
>Ga0209399_10001098_pt1 | contig 14429 bp, 15 predicted proteins | sample OV2TP3_FD_184130 | JGI IMG/M metagenome (GOLD analysis project Ga0209399, IMG submission 184130) | Hot spring microbial communities from Beatty, Nevada to study Microbial Dark Matter (Phase II) - OV2 TP3 (SPAdes) (version 3) | ecosystem: Environmental > Aquatic > Thermal springs > Hot (42-90C) ... | reverse complement strand
TTGCCGTGAACACCCTGGGAACATGCAAGCATGTCGAGTCAGTCTTGCAACGGCTCCAGAGGAAACCGGGGGCCAAGGAGGCCCTGCGCGCCGGCTGGCGGTCTGCTCATTCCTCGGTGACGCTGCGGTACGGGCTCCAGCGGCGGGCCGCGTTGTCGCTTGGGAGCAACGCGAGTCCCGCCTTGCGGCAGCTCGCGGCGGAGTTTTTCGACGCCGACGGCGTCTTGACCCCACGGGGGTTCCAGCAATTTGACGAATTCATCAAACGCGCGAAGCGGTTGCCGGATGACGTGCAGTATCATCCGGACGCCATGGCCTTCATCGCGAACGTCCGGGATGCCGAGGCGCGCAAAGCACGGATCGCGCGGATGTTTCCTCAAGGAACCCGTGATGCCCGATGGAACTCGCTGCTGCGCGCAGAGCTGTATCCGTATCAAAAGGATGGGGCGTTGTTTGCGGCCTCAGCCGGGCGCTGCCTCATCGCCGATGACATGGGATTGGGCAAAACCATCCAGGCGATCGCGGCCAGTGAGATCTTGGCACAGGGCCTCGGCGTGGAGAAGGTGCTGATCCTCTGTCCCGCCAGCCTGAAACACCAATGGCAGCAGGAGATTGAACGGTTCACCACGCGCCAGGCCCAGGTGATCCAAGGCTCCTGGCCCCAGCGTCAGCGCCACTACCAGGACGCGACGTTCTTTACGATCGTCAATTACGACCTCCTCCACAGCGACCTGGCGGCGATCACCGCCTGGGCCCCGGATCTCATCATTCTGGATGAAGCCCAGCGCATCAAGAATTGGCGCACACGGCTGGCCCGCGCCGTCAAGCAACTGCCATCGCCCTATGCCATCGTGCTGACGGGCACCCCGTTGGAAAACCGGCTGGAGGAACTCCATTCGATCGTCGAGTTCATCGACCGGCATCATCTGGGGCCGCTCTTCCGCCTGCTGGATCGCCATCAAGTCGTCGATGAGGGCGGCAAGGTCGTAGGCTACAAGAACCTCCAGACGTTGGGCGAGTCGCTGCAGACGATCATGATCCGTCGCAAGCGCGACGAGGTCTTGCCGCAGTTGCCGGCGCGCGTCGAGAAGCACTGCTTTGTGCCGCTGACCGAGGCCCAACGAGCGATCCATGCGGAGTATCAGGAAACCGTGGCCCGCCTGGTGCACAAATGGCGCCGGCATCATTTCCTCACCGAGGAGGACAAGCAGCGGTTGATGCGGGCCCTCCAAGCCATGCGGATGGTGTGCGACAGCACGTATTTGCTCGATCCGCAGACCCAGCACGGCAGGAAGGTCGAGGAGATCGAGGTACAGCTGCGCGACGTCCTTGAAGAACCTGAGGTGAAGGTCGTGATCTTTTCCCAGTGGCTGCGGATGATGGACCTCATCATCGCGCGGCTGAAGGCCAACGACTGGAAGCACGCGTTCCTCCATGGCGGACTCCCCTCGGGTCGGCGCGGCGCGTGCCTGCAGACCTTTCGGGACGACCCGGCCTGCCGCGTGCTGCTCTGCACCGAAGTGGGCGGGGTGGGGCTCAATCTGCAGCAGGCGGCGGTGGTCCTCAACGTGGACCTGCCGTGGAATCCGGCCGTCCTGGAGCAGCGCATCAGCCGCGTGCACCGGATGGGACAACCGCGGGCGGTCCGGGTGATCCATTTCATCGCGGAAGGCGGGATTGAGCAGGGCATCCTCGATCTCCTGAAGTTCAAACGGTCGATGTTCTCCGGCGTGCTGGATCGGGGGGACGATGAGGTGTATCTGGGCACCACGCGATTCAATCAGTTCATGCAGACCGTGGAGCGCGCCTCAGCGGTTGTGGAGCAGAGCGGCAGAGAGGGGCGCCCGCTCCCTGCAGGGATGGCAGGTGAACGGAAGATTCCAGAAGGAACGGCGACAGCACCACCCGTTGACCGCACGGCTCAAGCCGCCCCGTCGTTACAGTCCATCCTCCGACTGGGAGCGTCCTTCTTGGAACAGCTCAGCCGATCGCTTGAGCAGCCAACAGAAGGAGGTGGCACGTCACAGGAGCCATCGTCTGGACGTATCGCGGTTCGCACGGACCCCCAGACGGGTCGGCGCACACTACAGATTCCGCTGCCCGATGAGGACACGCTCCATCGCTTGATGACGGCGGTGGGCCAGCTGCTCAGTCGGGTGAAGTGACGCTTCAGGATTTCCGTGGCAGCTGACCCTATGACGACGTGCCGTGGTTTCAAGATGCCCGCCGTTCTGAGATTCATAGGGTTCGGTTCCTCGACGTTGATCTGACTCTTGATTCCTTGCAGCACACAGAACGCTATCCCCTCAAGTACAAGTCAGAGTGTGTCCGATGTGCCAACTGGATGCACTGGCTGAGGCTGGCAGTGCGACCGCATTTGGTATGGGACCGAGCGCGTGCATGAGTCGCTGGGCTATCAGACGCCGCACCAAGCCCCGGCGGAGGGATTGCAGACGGCGCTGGCAGAGAGATAGGAGGTGTGCGGTGCAAGGAGACCCGTACAAGTTGTCGCCGTCGTTCTGGAAGTTCCTGGGCGTCATCCGCATCGCAGATGGGAGATGGCCGGTGAGGTTTCCCTTATCCCAGGCCGGAGAATGTCCAGGTTGATGGGGTGTACTGCGGTCTCGTTGACGCCAGAGAAGCTGCAGGGTATAGTTTGAGGTCACTGGAGGGTCGGATGAAGCACCCTGTGAAAGCCGATATTTACTTCGATGGGAGATACTGGTGCGCCAGGTGCCTGGACATTGATGTGTTTACTCAAGGCAAGAGCCTCGATGCGCTCGTCGACAATCTCAGGGAAGCCGTGAGCCTCCACCTCGGACGCCACCCCCGCGATTATCAGCCCACCATCATCAGTCTCATGGAGGTTGCCGTGACGTGACGAGCGGTGGTCTACCGGTTGTTTCCGGTCGACAGCTCATTCGCTGGCTTGAATCGCATGGTTACACCGTTGTCCGGCAGCGAGGCAGTCACGTTCGGCTGGAACGATTCTCACCTACAGGAACGCACGCGATTACAGCGAAACGCTCAGATCCTGCTAAGAAGAGAGGCCGAAATGATAGAGGCACAATGCGGAACGTCCATTCAAGACGAAGCAACCCACACAGTTCCAAGCGAATCCGAACGAGTGAGGCTGCGGGTTCTGGCGTCGGAGGGGGAATTCTTGTACAATGACGCCGTGGTGTCGCGGAGATCTGATCGAGTGGAGCAAAGGAGTCTGGCCATGTCGAGATGGGGTGGTGGTCTGCTCGCAGCGCTGCTGGTGACGCAAGGCTGTGCCGTGCATTTTGCCAAACGATCCCCGTGGGACATTCAGCAACTCGCCGAACTGAGCGATCAGCTTGAGCAGTTTAAGACCCTGGCCCAACTGAAGGCGGAGGAAGTTGAGCAGCTGCGTCGCGCCAAAGCGGCCTTGGATGAGAACCTCAACGCGTCTGAAGCCAGCATCGGGTATGACGAGCGAGGGCTGGTGACGCGGATGCTCGATCAGGTGCTCTTCGATTCCGGCAAAGCGGAGTTGCGCGCGGGGGCCCCGCGCGTCCTGGATAAAGTCGCCCAAGCCTTGGTGCAGACGCCGAATCAGCCCATCAGCGTCGAAGGGCACACCGATGACCGCCCCATCAAATACTCCGGCTGGGCGGATAACAGAGCACTCTCCGTCGCGCGCGCGAACGCCGTCGTGGACTACCTCGTCGCCACCCATGGCATTGATCGCCGTCGCCTCACCGCGCAGGGATATGGAGAGGGCCACCCCATCGCCTCCAATGACACGGCGGCCGGCCGGCAGAAAAATCGTCGGGTGGAAATCGTCATCTTGCCGCAATCCGCTGAGCGGTCGTTCAAGACCCACGTCGGCCGCAGCCAGCGCAGCAGTGGATACATCAAGTAGTCGCACGGAAAGGAGGGCGCAATGCGTCGCGGCATGATCTTGGCGTTCATCGGCCTGGGAATTATCGTGGTCGTCCTTGCCATTGCCCTGGCGTCGGTGGGGACGGAGTTGGATCAGGCGCGGATGCGGCGCGAGGACCTGCAACTGGAAGTGGACGATCTTCAAGACGAGTTGACGGGACTCTCCAGCGAGCGACAACAGCTCCAGCGGCAGGCGGAAGATCACTTGAAGCAGATCAATCAGTTAACCACCGAACTTGAACGGCTCCGCAGCGAAGCGCAGCGTCAGGAGCAACCCTCCGCGGCCGGCGCGGCCACTCCTCCTCCCACGACCACGACACCCTCGCGTCCTTAACGTCAGCCACCCACGCGATGGATCCCCTGAGCCGAGTCCCGAAGCACGTGGCCATCATCATGGATGGCAATGGCCGCTGGGCCACGGCCCAAGGGCTGCCGCGCATCCTCGGCCATCGAGCCGGCGCCATCGCGGTTCGCCGCATCGTGGAGGCGGCCTGTGAGCTCGGGGTGAAGGTGCTGACCCTCTACGCCTTCTCGTGGGAGAACTGGGATCGCCCTTCCGAGGAAATCCATGAGTTGATGGGACTGCTCGATGAGTTCCTGGATCGCGAGCTATCAACGCTGATCGCGAATGACATCCGCCTGCGGGCCATCGGCCGGCTCGAGGAATTGCCGCCAGGCGCGCTGGCCCATGTGCGCCGCATCATGGCGCAGACCGAGCCGGGGGAGCGCATGACGCTGACCTTGGCCCTGAGCTATGGGGGGCGCCAGGAAATCGTCGATGCGGCGCGCCGCTTGGCTGAGGCGGCGCGTCGAGGCGCGATCCTGCCGGAGCACATCACGGAGGCGATGTTTGCGCAATCGCTGTATGCCCCGGATCTGCCCGATCCGGATCTGCTCATCCGGACCTCGGGCGAGCAACGCCTCTCGAACTTCCTGTTGTGGCAAGCCTCCTATACCGAGTTGTACGTCACGCCCAAACTGTGGCCCGATTTCTGCAAAGAGGATTTGTTGGAGGCGATGATGGAGTACGAGCGCCGCGAGCGGCGGTTTGGGCGCGTGGCCGCGCCGACCGGGTCCACCTCCTCGCTGGTACCCGGGCCGCAATAAACATGGCGCGCGGCGGCAGCGCGACGGGATGACATGGCAGCGCTTGAGACGATGGTGACCGTCCAAGACGGGGCGCTTCAGGCCTCTGCGGCGACGTCCAAAATGCGCAACCTGATCAATCGCCTCCTCAGCTCCTCGCTGCTGATCGGGCTGACGTTGGGGACGCTGTTCTGGTTTCCCTTGTGGGCGTATGCCGTGGTGGTCTGCGGATTCGTCGGCGTCGCCCTGTACGAGTTCTTTACGATGGTGCGCCACCGCGGCATTTTGGTGCACCGGCCGCTGAGCATCGGGTTGGGCCTCGTCTTCACGGGGCTCGTGGCATGGCGGTCGCTGGTGGAGCCGGGACTCGTGGCGACCCCCGTGCTGGGTCCGGGGGCCACGGCGATCAGTTGGATGTGGGACATCTTCTGGCCGGCGACCATCGTGATCATTTTTATCCGGCAATTTACGCGCGAAAATACCTTTGAAGCCCTCGGCGGATTAGCGACGACCCTCTTCGGGCTCGCCTACATCGCCGCCCTCTTCAGCTATTTCTTTTATATCCGCACGACGTTTCCCGCGCAGGGGCAGTGGCTCGTCCTGTTTCTGATCCTCGTCACCAAACTGGGCGATGTGGGGGCGTATGCGATTGGAAATTTGATGGGCCGGCACACGCTCATCGCCCGGATCAGTCCGCGCAAAACGATCGAGGGGTTCATCGGCGCCGTCATCGTCAGCGGGATCAGCGCGGTGATGTGCCGCTCGCTGCTCGGGCGGGACATTGGGCCGGTGGCGGCGTTGGGCATGGGTCTCTTCCTGGGCGTGTGCGGACAGCTCGGAGATCTGGCGGAGTCGCTGCTCAAGCGCGACTGCCAAGTCAAGGATACGGGGAGTCTGGTCCCGGGCCTGGGCGGCATCCTGGATGTCATCGACAGCCTGCTCTTCACCGCGCCGTTGTTCTACGGCATCCTCATTTATGGTTGACGTTATTCGATTCTTGGGACGTGGGGCGTGTGGCGTGGGACATGGCCCCTGGCCCATGTCCCAGGACTCCACATGAAGCGTATCGCAGTCCTTGGCTCAACAGGCTCCATCGGTGCAAGCACCCTCAGCGTCATTGCCAGCCATCCCGACAAGTTCCGTGTGGTGGGGATCGCGGCGCGCTCGCGAGTGCACCTGCTGGCGGAGCAATTTCAGGCGTTCCATCCGGCGCGCGTGGCCGTCTGGGAAGAGGAGGGCGCGTGCGCCTTCACGCGCCTGACGGGCCACCGCGAAGTGCTCGTGGGAGCCGCGGGCCTGACCGAGCTGGCGACGCATCCGGACGTCGATCTCGTGGTGGTCGCGACGTCGGGCCATGACGCGCTGCGAGCCGTCGTCGCGGCGATTCAAGCGGGCAAGCGCATCGCCTTGGCTTCCAAGGAACTGCTGGTGATGGCGGGCAGTCTGCTCATGCGCTTGGTGAAAGCGCACGGCACGAGCCTCGTGCCGATTGACAGCGAGCACGCCGCCCTGTTTCAATGCTTGCAAGGCGTTCCCAGGGCGCACGTCCGTCGCGTGGTCATCACCGGAAGCGGAGGCCCGTTATGGGGCATGGCGCCGGCGCAGATGCGCGCGGTGACCCGCGAGCAGGTGCTGGCACACCCCAAGTGGCGCATGGGGCCGAAGATCACGGTCGACTCGGCGACGCTGATGAACAAGGGATTGGAAGTCATCGAGGCGCAACATCTGTTTGAGATGCCGCTGTCGCGCATCGACGTCGTGATCCATCCCGAAGCCGTGGTGCATGCCCTCATCGAGTTGGTCGACGGCACGTGGATGGCCCAGATGAGCCCGTGCGATATGCGCCTGCCGATTCAGTTCGCCCTCAGCTTCCCGGAGCGCTGGGAGACGGCGGTGCCGCGCCTGGACCTCACGCAACTCTCGGCCTTGCGATTCATCGCCCCCGACCCGGAACACTTTCCGTGCTTGCGGCTGGCGCTTGAGGCGGCGTCCCGCAACGGCAGCTCCTGCATTGTCCTCAACGGCGCGAATGAGACCGTGGTCCACGCCTATCTGCGCGAGCAGGCTTCCTTCGCCGATATCCCTCGGGTGATCGCCGAGGTGTTGGCGCAGCATGCGCCCGTGGCCGAGCTCGACCTCGAAGCGATCCTCGCGCTGGATGCCTGGTCGCGCCGCGCCGCGTCCGAGGCGTTGCAGGCCTGCGCGGTCGTGCCGATGACCACATGATGAGGCGCCCATGATGTCTGCCGCGATCGCGTTGCTGGTCCTCGGAGGGTTGGTCATCGTGCATGAGGTCGGCCACTTCCTCGTGGCGCGATGGGCGGGCGTGCGCATCCTGAGATTCTCCGTCGGATTCGGCCCTCGATTATTCTCCTGGACCAGAGGGCAGACGGAATACGCCGTCAGCGCGATCCCGCTCGGCGGCTATGTCAAGATGGCCGGAGAGCAGTACGCGCAGCCCGCCGCGGAGGATCGTCCCACGGGCGAGCCCTGGGAATATCTCTCGAAGCCGATCGGCGTGCGCGCGGCGATTGTCTTCGCCGGGCCGTTCGTGAACTATCTCGTCGCGTTGCTCAGCCTGTGGACGGTCTTTATGGTCGGCTATCCGGAGTTGTTGCCGGTCGTGGGCAAAGTGGAGCCCAACACGCCGGCTCAAGCCGCCGGCCTGCAGACCGGGGATCGCATCGTCTCGATCAACGGCCGGCCCGTGCCCACGTGGGAAATCATGGCGAAGACGATTCATGTCTCTCCGGGTCGTCCGTTGACGTTCCAAGTCATGCGCGCGGAGATGGTCGATACCGTGACGATCGTGCCGACCCCCACGCAGATTCCGGATCCGTTCCATCGCACGAAAACCGTCGGGCGCATCGGGGCGTGGTCCAGCGGCCAAGCGCGGCTGCGGCGCGTCGGCCCGATCACCGCGATCGGCGAAGCGTTTCGGCGGCAGAACGAGTTCGTCGTCCAGACGATCGCGGGCCTGTTGCTCGTCATCACGGGCCGAGTCTCCATGCGCGACAGCATGACCGGCCCGATCGGCATCGTCTACATGACCTCGGAGGCGATGCGCTCGGGGCTGCCCGCGCTGCTCTCCACCATCAGCCTGCTGAGTTTGAGCTTGGCCATCTTCAACGTGTTTCCGATTCCGATTCTCGACGGGGGGCATTTGCTCTTCCTCGCGCTGGAGAAGCTGCGAGGCCGGCCGGTGAGCCTGCAGATCCAAGAGCGCTCGGCGCAGGTGAGTTTTCTCTTGCTGGTGACGCTCGTCCTGGTGATTTGCATCAACGATGTCAACCGCTTCGGCTTGGTCGAAAAACTATTCGGCTGGGTTCGGTGACATGGGCGCGCGGCGCGCGGCGCGGCCGGTGAAGGTCCGGCAGGTGACGATCGGCGGGGAGGCCCCGGTGTCCATCCAGTCGATGACGAAGACGCAGACGTCCGACATCGACGCGACGGTTCGGCAGATCCGGGCGCTGGCCACCGCCGGATGCGAGATCGTGCGCGTGGCGGTGCCGACCCCTGAGGCCGCGAAGGCGCTGCCCGACATCCGGCGCGAGGCGAATCAGGTGCCGCTCGTCGCGGACATTCACTTTCATCCGCAATTCGCCGTGGCGGCGATTGAGGCCGGGTTCGATAAGATCCGCTGGAATCCCGGCAATATCCGCAACCCGCAGCGCGTGCGCGACGTCGTGGACCGGGCGAAGGAGCGGGGGATTCCGATCCGCGTCGGCGTCAACGTGGGCTCGCTCGATCCCGAGTGCGAGCGCGCGCATGCCGATGATCTCGTCGAAGCGATGGTGGAGAGCGCGCTCACATCGGTGCGGCTGCTCGAAGGCTTCGGATTTGACAACATCGTCCTTTCCCTGAAATCCTCCGATGTCCTGCAGATGCTGGCGGCGTATCGCCGCATGGCGCAACGGTGCGAGTATCCCTTGCATCTGGGGGTGACGGAAGCCGGGTTGCCGGAGGCGGCGACGGTGAAATCCTCCATCGGCATTGGCGCGCTCTTGGCGGAAGGCATCGGGGATACGATCCGCGTCTCCATCACGGGCGATCCGATTGAAGAAGTGAGCGTCGGCCGGCGCATCCTCTCATCGCTGGGCTTGCGCCGGTTTGAGACGAATGTGATCGCGTGCCCTTCCTGCGGCCGCTGCCAGATCGACGTGGTCGGCATCGCCGAGCAGGTCAAAGCGCGGCTCAACGACCTTGCGCAGACCGCGCCGCGCGTCGCCGGCCTGACGGTGGCGGTCATGGGCTGCGTCGTCAACGGCCCTGGGGAATCCGCCCATGCGGATGTGGGGGTCGCGGGCGGCGGCGGGGTCGGCATCATTTACCGCAAAGGCGAAGTCATCCGCCGCGTCACCGAAGCCGCCATGGTCGACACCCTCCTCGAGGAAGTCCAATCGCTCCTTTGAAACGAGCTTCCGCGTGCCGGCCGTAGGCCGTCAGTGGGCCGCCATCAGCAACACCATCATCCGTCGTTCACGAATGGATCCTCTGGGTGGCTTGACGCTATCGACGTAATTACATTATCATTCCATGGGAGGTGAACAATAATGCGCGCCCATGTGGTTCCGATTGGAAATTCCAAAGGGATTCGTATTCCTCGCGCGGTCTTAGATCTGTGCCACATCCGCCACGCAGTCAATTTGGAAGTCCAAGGCCAGACGATCATCCTTCGCCCCGTCACACGACGTCCGCGGGCCGGATGGGAGACGGCATTGAAGAAGATGCACGCGGAAGGCCACGATCGATTGCTCATCAACGATCGAATCGATCTCGATCTCGGCTCGTGGGAATGGTAGTCGGCCAGTACGACGTCTTCCTCGTCTTCATCGAGCGCCTTTGGCGCAGCGTCAAATACGAGGAAGTCTACCTGCACGACTACGCGACGGTACCGATGGCGGTCCAGGGGCTTGGAAATTACTTCGGGTTCTATAACACCGAGCGTCCGCATCAGTCGATGGAGAACCGGACGCCACAGGAAGTCTATGAGGCCGCGTAAATGATTCCGATGATTCTGAATATCTTTACCTGGTTCAGGCTCAAAAGACTGGCATCTCGACGGAGCAAAAAAGAGGCGTTGGATTCCTTCGTCCAGCGACTGGCGGCATTCGATAGAAAAAGGGTCGAATCCGTCTACAGCGATATGCAAAAGGAGCTGATCCTGGTGGGCCACTTTCCGATCCTTCCCGAGGACCGCCTCTTTGAAGACCTGGAGGTGGACCAAGGGAATCTCGAAGTTTTTTTTGAAGAGCGCGTTCCACGGCAACATCTGGGAACGCAGTCGTCCGTACGCACCTGCGCGGATTTGGCGGACTATGTTCTGAGCAGATCCAATCCCAAGACGTAAATGTCAGCGGGCGACGGGAACGAGAAACGGAATACAAAAATGCGGGACCGAACGTCAACGGCAAGGGAAACTCTATCTTAAACTGCCCTGATTAATGTCTTGACAACGGGGTACACCTCGCCTTAGACCCGAGCATCGGTCACGAAATCCGCAAGGCCCGTCCGTGCGTGGTCATTGCACCGAATGAAATGCATGATTCCCTTGGAACCATCATGGTAGCCTCCATGACCACCAAATCTCATGCGTCCCCCACGCGAGTGCCGGTCGTCTTTACGCGGACGTCCGGATGGATGATCCTCGATCAGATCCGAACGGTCGACAAGCGGCGATCGATTCGAAAGCTCGGGCGCATCGAGTCGAAAGCCATTGCCTCGATCAAGTCGGTCATTCAGGAAATGTTGGTCGACTAAGACATGGCGGGGGGACTGATGTTCATGCGCTGGTCCCAGTATTTCCTGCCGACGCTTCGCGAAGATCCCAAGGATGCCGAGTCGGTCAGCCATAAGCTGATGCTGCGCGCCGGGCTGATCCGGCGCCTCGGCGCGGGCGCCTACACGTATTTGCCCTTCGGGTTGCGCGCGCTGCACAAGGCCGCGGCGATCGTCCGCGAGGAGATGAACCGCGCGGGAGCGCAAGAGCTGTTGATGCCCGCGCTGCAGCCGACGGATCTGTGGAAGGCGACGGGCCGCTACGGGGTGCTGGGCGACGTGCTGATCACGTTCAAGGATCGCACCGGGCGCGAGATGGCGCTGGGCCCGACCCACGAAGAGGTGGTGACGGATCTGCTCAAGGAGCTGCGCTCGCACAAGCAGCTGCCCGTGATCGTCTATCAAATCCAAACGAAGTTCCGCGATGAGCCGCGGCCCCGCTTCGGCGTCATCCGCTCGAAAGAATTTCTCATGAAGGACGCCTACAGTTTCGATGTGGATGCGGAGGGGCTCCATCGCAGCTATCAGGCCATGTATCACGCCTATGTGCGCATCTTCCAGCGCTGCGGGCTGACGGTGTTGCCGTGCGAGGCGGATCCCGGCATGATGGGCGGCGACATCTCCCATGAGTTCATGGCGCCATCGCCGTTTGGGGAAGACCGCGTGGCCCGGTGCCCGAGGTGCGGCTACGCGGCGAATCTGGAGGCGGCAACGTGCCGGCCCGCAGTCCACAATCCGCAGTCCACAGACACTGTCAAACCGATGGAGGTCGTGAAGACGCCGGGCAAGCACACCGTGCAGGAGATCAGCCAATTCCTCAACGTGCCGGCGACGAAGCTGATTAAAACACTCCTCTACGACGCGGATCAAGGGCATGTCGCGGTCCTCCTGCGAGGCGATCATGAGGTCAACGAGGCGAAGCTCGCCCGCGTCGCCGGCTCGGCGTACGTCAAGCTCTCAACGGCCGCGGCGATTGAGCGGCTCAGCGGCGCGCCCATGGGATTTACCGGCCCGGTCAATCTGCCCGGGGTTCGGTTGCTCGTGGATCATGCAGTGATGTCGATCGTCAACGCCGTCACGGGAGCCAATCAAGCGGAGGCGCATCTCATCAACGTCAATCCCGGCCGGAACTTCCAACCCAGCCTGGTGGCGGATGTGCGCTTTGTCACCGAGGCAGATGCATGCCCCTCCTGCGGCGGGCCCTTGACTCTGCTCCAGGCGATCGAGGTGGGCCATGTCTTCAAATTGGGGACCAAGTACACGCAAGCCCTCGGGGCCGTCTTCCAGGATGCGGAAGGGACGCTCAAACCGATGATCATGGGCTGCTACGGCATCGGCATCAACCGCATCGTCGCCACCGCGATTGAGCAGCACCATGATGCCCACGGCATCGTGTGGAGCAGGGCGCTGGCGCCGTTCCAGGTGGTGGTAAGCGTCATGATGTCGGATCATCCCGAGCACGCGCGCGTGGGGCAAGAGACTGCGGATGCTCTGACCGCCGCCGGCTTTGACGTCTTGCTGGATGATCGGGACCAGTCGCCAGGCAGCAAGCTGAAGGACGCCGATTTGGCGGGGATGCCGATCCAGGTGGTCATCGGTAAGGTGTGGGACCAAAGCCGGCAACTGGAAATCAGCATGCGCGTCACCAAGGAAAAAGTCCAGGTCGCGACGGAGGACCTCGTGCCGACGATCCAGAAACTGCTTGACAACCTCTCATGACTTGAGTAGGCTACCAGGGAGCTTATACGACCGCAGAAAGTGGGCTTACCCCCACTTTTTTTATTCCCAGAATTCACATGGATCAGGGCAAGGCACTGGAAGCGAGTATCCGGACGCTCGTGGAACCGATTCTCGCGGAGCATCAACTGGAGTTGGTTGAGCTGGCCTGTCGTCCCCAGGGACGGCAGTGGCTCGTTCGTCTGTTGGTGGATCGCGTGGGTGGCGTTACGATTCAGCACTGCGCGCGCGTGAACCAGCTCATTGGCGACGCGCTGGAGCAGGCGAACCTCATCGAGGGCAGCTACGCCGTCGAAGTGTCGTCGCCCGGCCTGGATAGGCCGCTGGTCAAGCAGCGAGATTTCGAGCGGGCCCTCGGGGATCAGGTCCGGGTTGAGGTGACCGAAGAACCACCCGCCGCGAGCGCGCTGGAAGGGATGGTGCTGGCAGTGCAGCCCGAGGCGGTTGTGCTGAAGACCTCGTCGGGCAACGTCACCATTCCGTTTTCCACGATCCGCATGGCGAAAAAAGTCTTGCGTTGGTAAGGCGATGAACGGAGAACTGTTGTCGATTCTCGAAGCCATTGAGCGGGATAAAGGCGTCGACCGCGAGATCCTCATTCAAGCGGTCGAGGCCGCCGTCGCCACGGCCGCGAAAAAGAGCGAAGGGGTCAGCGAAGAAACCGAGGCGACGGCATCGTTTGATCGAAAGACGGGGCGGCTCGTCGTCACCGTCGGAGGCCGTGAGGTCGATTCGGCTCGATTGACGCGGATTGCCGCGCAGACCGCCAAGCAGGTCATCATCCAGAAAATCCGCGAGGCCGAGCGCGACGTCATCTTCACCGAGTTCCAGGGGCGGGTCGGGGACATCGTGACCGGCACCGTGCACCGGTTTGAGCGGGGCGACATCATCGTCGAGCTCGGGCGCGCCGAGGCCATCCTGCCCAAGACCGACCGCATCCCGCACGAGGAATACCACCAAGGCGAGCAGATCCAGGGCTACGTCGTCGAGGTCCGCAAGAGCGTGAAGGGTCCGGCGATCGTCCTCTCCCGCACGCATGAAGGGTTCATCCGCGGGCTCTTTGCCCTCGAGGTGCCTGAGATTGCCGAGGGGATTGTCGAGATCAAGGGGGTCGCGCGCGAAGCGGGGGACCGCACCAAAATCGCCGTTGCGTCCAAAGACGAGAAGATCGATTGCGTTGGGGCGTGCGTCGGGATGCGGGGCACCCGCGTCAAAAATATCGTGCGCGAGCTGCACGGGGAGAAGGTCGACATCATCCGCTGGCACGAGTCCATCAGTGAATTCATCGCCGCCGCGCTCTCGCCCGCCAAAATCGCCGACATTCGTCAGCACCGCGAGGAGAAACAGGCCCTGGTGATCGTCGAGGATGATCAGCTCTCCTTGGCGATCGGCAAAAAAGGCCAGAATGTCCGGCTCGCCTCTCGGCTGACGGGATGGCAATTGGAAATCAAGAGCGTCTCTCAGGCCTCGAGCGGGGAGGTTTCCTTGCGAGGGCTGCCCGGCGTGGGACCTTCCATGGAGGAGCGCCTGAAGGAAGCGGGGATCACCACCGTCCAGCAACTCGCCGCGATGACGTTGGAGCAATTGACCGCCGTCAAGGGCGTCGGCGAGAAGACGGCGCAGAAGTTGTTGGAATCCGCCGTCGAGGCGCTGGCTGCGCCCTCTCCGGCCTCGGGGACGCCGGCGGACTCAGCCGAGCCGCCGCAGACGGCATCGGGCGATGAATCGACGCCGAGCGAGCATGAGCCAACGCAACAGGATGAGCCGGCTTCGTAAGGAGCCTCGAAGGTAAGATGCGCGTGCATGAATTGGCCAAAGCGTTGAATTTGACCTCGAAGGAACTGCTCGTGAAGCTCAAAGGGCTGAAGATTCCGGCGAAAAGCCCGATGAGCACGTTGGATGCCGACGCGATCAATCGC
>Ga0209399_10001091_pt1 | contig 14482 bp, 13 predicted proteins | sample OV2TP3_FD_184130 | JGI IMG/M metagenome (GOLD analysis project Ga0209399, IMG submission 184130) | Hot spring microbial communities from Beatty, Nevada to study Microbial Dark Matter (Phase II) - OV2 TP3 (SPAdes) (version 3) | ecosystem: Environmental > Aquatic > Thermal springs > Hot (42-90C) ... | reverse complement strand
TTCGGCCAACACCGCCAGCGCGTCGGCCTTGGCGTCGAAAAAGTCGACCGGGCGCGACGGCGGCGTCCAGTTGCGTTCTCCGTAGGCGCCGGCGCGGATACCGCCGGCGGCGATCTTCTGCTCCTCTGGCTTGACCCCGAAGAACACCGGCCCGATCTCGAACAGTTGCACGTCGGCGAGGCCGCGGGCGGCGTTGCGCCCGGCGGCCTGGATCAGGTTCGGCAACAGGCTCCGCCGCATGACGCCGAGGTCGGCGCTGATCGGGTTGATCAGCCTCAGCGACTCCGGTACGCCGCCGAACAACCGCGCCGATTTGTCGTCCAAAAACGAATAGGTCACCGCCTCGACCAAGCCGCGGGTGGCGAGCAGCCGCCTGGCCGTCGCCCGGCGGCGTTGTTCCGGACCGAGCGCCGGGCGCGGCAGCGCCGCGCCGAGGCCGAGCGGCTGGGCAGGAATGTTCTCCAGGCCCTCGATGCGGACAACCTCCTCGACCAAGCAGGCCTCGCCAACGATGTCGCCGCGCCACGACGGCACGGCGACGCGAAGCGCCCCCTTGGATTCCATTGCCATAAAGCCGAGGGCGGAAAGGATGTTGACGATGCGCTTCTTGGGCACGTCGAGTCCGCCGTAGGTGCGTACCCTCTCCGGGCGCAACGTGACGTCGCGTCGCCAGTCGGGCTGGCGGCCTGCGATCACCAGGTCCGACGGTTTGCCGCCGCAGAGCTCCAATACCAAGCGCGTCGCGATCTCCATGCCGTCGACCAGGAACGCAGGATCGACGCCGCGCTCGAAGCGGTAGCGGGCGTCCGATGTGATGTCGAGCTTGCGTCCGGTCCTCGCCGTGCGCACCGGATCGAAATAGGCGGATTCCAGGAACACATCCGCGGTCTTCGCCGTGCAGCCTGAAGCCTCGCCGCCGATGACGCCGCCGAGTGCCTCGGCCGCGCGGGCGTCGGCAATCACCGTCATCCCGCCGTCGAGGACGTATTCCTTGCCGTTGAGTGCCTTCAGCCGTTCGCCCGGCCTCGACAACCGCACGACGATATCGCCCTCGATGGTCGCCGCGTCGAACACGTGCAACGGCCGCCCCAAATCCATGGTCATCCAGTTGGTGATGTCGACCAGGGCCGAGATCGGCCGGAGCCCGATGGCCACAAGCCTGTCCGTCAGCCATTTCGGGCTTACTCCATTTTTGACGCCCTTCATCAGGCGGCCGACGAAATAGGGGCACGCGCTCTCGGTGCCCTTCGCGAAATCAAGACGCACCTCGATCGGGCTCTTGAAGGCGCCCTTTACCGGCCTCGTAACAAGCGGCTTCAACTTGCCGACACCGGCCGCCGCCAGGTCGCGGGCGATGCCGCGCACACCAAGGCAATCGCCGCGATTCGGCGTCACTTCGATCTCGATCACCGGGTCGGCCAACCCCATCACCTCGACCGCCGGTGCGCCGAGCGGTGCATCTTCCGGCAGTTCGATGATGCCCTGGTGGTCGTCGCTGAGGTTAATCTCCTTCTCGGACAGCAACATGCCGTGCGACACGACGCCGCGAATCTTGGTCGGCTTCAGGGTGACGCCGGTGCCCGGGATGTAAGAGCCGGCGGCCGCGAACACGCCGACCAGCCCGGTACGCGCGTTGGGGGCGCCGCAGATTACCTCGACCACGCGCGAGCCGTCGTCGACCTTGCAGATGGAAAGCTTGTCGGCGTCCGGATGCCTCCTCGCCTCCACCACGCGGCCGACGACGAAGCCCTCCAATTCCTTTGCGCGATCATGGATGCCCGCGACTTCGAGGCCGATCATCGTCAGCCGCTCGACGACTTCCTTGACGGAGGCCTCGGTGTCGAGATGCTCTCTCAGCCAACCGAAGGTGAACTTCATCGCCTACAGCCCCCCGACCATGGTCGGCACCCGGAGCGCGCTGAACCCGTAGTGGCGAAGCCATCGCAAGTCCGACTCGAAGAACGTGCGCAAATCGGGGATGCCGTATTTCAGCATCGCCATCCGCTCGACTCCGAGGCCGAATGCGAAGCCCTGGTAGCGGACGGAATCGATGCCGCAGTTTTCCAGCACCTTCGGGTTGACCATGCCGCAACCGAGGATCTCCAGCCAGTCGTCTCCGTGGCCGATGCGGAACTCGCCGCTCTTGCGCGTGCAGCCGATGTCGACCTCCGCCGACGGCTCGGTGAACGGGAAGTAGCTCGGCCGGAAGCGCACCGGCAGGTCGTCCAAGTCGAAGAAGGCGCGGCAGAAATCGGTCAGGCAGCCCTTTAAGTGCCCCATGTGGATAGTCTCGTCGACCACCAAACCCTCCACCTGATGGAACATCGGCGAATGGGTGGCGTCGTAGTCGCAGCGATAGGTGCGACCCGGCACGATGATGCGGATTGGCGGCTTGGTCGCCATCATGGTTCGGATCTGCACCGGCGAAGTGTGAGTGCGCAGCACCAGGCGCTCGTCGCCGCCGGCACCCGGCAAATAGAATGTATCGTGTTCCTGGCGCGCCGGATGGTCGGGCGGGATGTTAAGGGCAGTGAAGTTGTGCCAGTCGTCCTCGATGTCCGGCCCCTCGGCGACGACGAGGCCCATCTCGCCCAGGATCGCCACGATCTCGTCCATGGTCTGGCTGATCGGGTGGATGCGGCCCTGCCGTTCCGGCCTGATGGGCAACGTCACGTCGACGCGCTCCCGCATCAGGCGGCGGTCGAGCTCGGCGTCGGCGAACGACCGCTTGCGCGTCTCTATGGCTTCGGAAACCTCGGTCTTGAGCGCGTTCAACGCCTGGCCGGCGGCACGGCGGGCGTCGGCGTCCATGGCGCCGAGGCCCTTCATCATCTCGGTGATGCGGCCCTTCTTGCCGAGCGCCGAAACGCGGATCTTCTCGAGCGCGTCCAGGTCCGCGGCGTTGCCAACCGCGGCCATCAGGTCCGAGCGAAGAGCATCCAGGTTCTTCATCCCCGTCATCCCCGACCTTCACGAACGCAAACGGGAGCCGACCGCTGTGGCTGGCTCCCGATTATATTCCCCCAAACCCGTTGTTATCGGTTCAAGCGTTCTTGGCAAGCGCAGCCTGAGCCTGTTCCACCAGCGCCTTGAAGGCACTCGGCTCCCGGACCGCGAGGTCCGAGAGGATCTTGCGGTCGATCTCTATGCCGGCCTTGCCGAGGCCGTTCATGAACTGGGAGTAGGTCATGCCGTGCTCGCGGACGCCGGCATTGATGCGCTGGATCCACAGGCTGCGGAAGGTGCGCTTGCGATTGCGGCGGTCGCGATAGGCGTAACGCAGCGCCTTCTCGACCTTTTCCAAGGCGACGCGGAACGAACTCTGGTTGCGGTCGCGATAGCCGCGGGCAAGGCGCCGGACCTTCTTGTGTCGAGCGTGGCCGGGCACGCCTCTCTTTACATGCGACATGGCTTAATCCCCTCAGCCGTAGGGCATGTGATTCTTGACGATCTTCGCGTCGGAGTCGCTGAGGATCATGGTGCCGCGGGCTTGCCGCTTCATCTTCTGCGGCCGCTTCGAGAGGCCGTGGCGCTTGTAGGCCACGTTGCCCCTGACCTTGCCCGAACCCGTCAGGCGGAAGCGTTTCTTGACGCTCGATTTGGTCTTCAGTTTGGGCATTTCATTCATCCTTTGTTGTCTGGAGGAACGTCAAAGCGGCTGGGCATGCCCTTGCCGGACCGCTCGCGCGCGCGGGTTATACCCTTAGGCCCCGCGGATTGCAAGGCGCTCGACGCTTCGGCCCCGGCCCCCGCAAAGGGACCAGGCGGATGCCGTGGACGGGGTGCGTGCTGCGACGACCGGTGGTTATTTTGGCGCCAGCACCATAGTCATCATGCGGCCTTCGGTGCGCGGAGTCTGCTCAACCTTTGCCTGCGCCTCGATGTCGGAGCGGATGCGGTCCAAGACCTTCATGCCAAGCTCCTGGTGGGCCATCTCGCGGCCGCGGAACCGGATGGTCATCTTGACCTTGTCGCCTTCGTCCAGGAATCGCCGGACGCTCCGCATCTTGACCTGGTAGTCGTGCTCGTCGATGCCGGGGCGCATCTTGATCTCCTTGACGTCGATGACTTTCTGCTTCTTCCGCGCCTCGTTGGCCTTCTTCTGGGTTTCGTACTTGTACTTGCCGTAATCCAGAACCTTGCAGACGGGCGGACTGGCATTCGGCGACACCTCGACGAGGTCGAGCCCCGCCTGGAAGGCGATTTCAAGGCCTTGTTTGAGGGGAATTACGCCGACCATTTCACCATCGGCGTTGACGACGCGGACGGGATCGGCGGCGATCTGTTGGTTGACGCGCGGCCCGTCGCGGGACGGCGTCTGGGTCATGGGTCGTCGGATTATCTACCCCTCTCCTTTTCCTCGTTTGCGAACGGCCGGTCGTTCCGCCGGTCTCGGTTGTTGTTTCAGTGTCCTGCCGGCGGGCCGGCGGCTTCGTCCGTTAGTCTAGCAACTGCCTCTTTTAGCGCAAGAATTTCTTGCGCCTTGCCGCCGAGGCGCCGCATGGCAACGGTGCCGTCGCCCGCCTCCTTGGCGCCCACGACCAGCATCACCGGCACCTTGGCGAGGCTGTGCTCGCGGACCTTGTAATTGATCTTCTCGTTGCGGACATCGAGCTCGGCCCTGAGTCCGGCGCCGCCGAGGGCAGCCAGAACCTTCTTTGCGTGATCGTCGGCGTCGCTGGTGATGGTCGCTACCACCACCTGCACCGGCGCCAGCCACAGCGGGAACTTGCCGGCGTAATGCTCGATGAGTATGCCGATGAAGCGCTCGAACGACCCCAGGATGGCGCGATGCAGCATCACCGGCCGGTGCTTCGCCCCGTCCTCGCCGATGTAGCTGGCGTCAAGCCTCTCCGGCAGCACGAAGTCCACCTGCAGTGTGCCGCACTGCCAGTCGCGGCCGATGGCGTCGCGCAGCACGAAGTCGAGCTTCGGCCCATAGAAGGCGCCGTCGCCGGGATTGAGCTGGGTTTCGAGACCCGTCGCCGTGGTGGCGTCCTTGAGGGCCCGTTCCGCCTTGTCCCAGGTGGCATTGCTGCCGGCGCGCACCGGCGGCCGGTCGGAGAATCTCACGGTTACGTCTTCGAAGCCCAGGTCCTTGTAGACGCTGCGCAAGAGCGCGCAGAACGCCTGGGTCTCGGAGGTGATCTGGTCCTCGGTGCAGAAGATATGGGCGTCGTCCTGGACGAAGGCGCGCACCCGCATCAGCCCGTGCAGCGCGCCCGACGGCTCGTTGCGATGGCAGGCGCCGAATTCGGCCATGCGGATCGGCAGGTCGCGATAGCTGGTGATGCCCTGTTTGAAGATCTGCACGTGGCAGGGACAATTCATCGGCTTCAGCGCCAGCACGCCGTCCTCGATCTCGGCGGTGAACATGTTCTGGCGGAATTTCTCCCAATGGCCGGAGGCTTCCCACAGGCTGCGATCGACCATTTGCGGCGTGTTGACTTCGACGTAGCCGTTGGCGGCAATGCGGCGGCGGACGTAATTGCGGAGCGTGCGATATAGGGTCCATCCTTTCGGGTGCCAGAACACCGCGCCCGCCGCCAGATCCTGCAGGTGGAACAGGTTCATCTCGCGCCCGAGCCGCCGATGGTCGCGCTTTTCCGCCTCCTCGAGCATGGTGAGATAGGCCTTGAGCTGTTTTTCGTCCGGCCAGCAGGTGCCGTAGATCCGCTGCAGCATCTCGTTCTTCGAGTCGCCGCGCCAATAGGCGCCGGCCAGCTTGGTCAGCTTGAAGGCGGTGCCGAGCTTGCCCGTCGATGGCAGGTGCGGTCCGCGGCAGAGATCGACGAAGTCGCCGTGGCGGTAGAGGGTGATCTCCTCATCTGCCGGCAGGTCGCGGATGATCTCGGCCTTGTAGTGCTCGCCCATGTCCTTGAAGAATTTTACCGCCTTGTCGCGGTTCCAGACCTCGCGGGAGATTTTCTCGTCGCGCTTGACGATCTCCTTCATGCGCGCCTCGATCTTCTCCAGGTCCTCTGGCACGAACGGCTTTTCGCGGGCGAAGTCGTAATAGAAACCGTTCTCGATCGCCGGGCCGATGGTCACCTGGGTTTCGGGGAACAGTTCCTTCACCGCCTCAGCCATGACGTGGGCACAGTCGTGGCGAAGGATCTCGAGAGCGTCCGGGTCTTTGGGGGTGACGATGGCGATCCTGGCGTCCTTGTCGATCGGCCGGCTGAGGTCGCGGAGTGCGCCATCGATACGGATGACAAGGGCGGCCTTGGCGAGACCCGGGCCAATCGCCGCCGCCACCTCGGCGCCGGTGACCGGCTTGGTGAACTTGCGGACACTGCCGTCGGGAAGGGTAAGTGCGACCATTGTCAACACGTGCTGGAATGCATCGGAAGCGGGCCCGAAAATGCCGGGGGAGCAGGTCGTCTGTCAAGGAAGCCCGGCCGGCTGGTTGCTACCCGCGTCACAGGCCGAGCGCCTCCAGAACCTCGGAAACCGCAAGCTCCGCCAGGGGCTCCCGGCGCAGGATGGTGACCGCCGGTCCGCGCTGGCCGCACAGCGCCGGGTCGGAATCGTCGGAATACAGCACCACCGCACGACAGCCGACGCCGGCGATCAAGTGCATCGGCCCGGTGTCGTTGCCGACCGCGGCGGCGGCATGGCGGCCGAGCGCCGCCAGGTCGAACAGGTTGGTCTGCCCGCTCAGGTCCAGGGCCTGCGGGAAGGCGGCCTGGACCGCCGCCATCACGTCCGCCTCCGCCCTGGCCCCGATCAGCGCCGTCGCGAGCCCGCGGTCGTTGAGCGCCCGGGTCAGCGCGCCATAGCTCTCGGCCGGCCAGCGCTTGCCCGAACGGTGGGCCGCACCGCCCGGGGCAAGCAGCACGAACCGGGTGGGCAGCTGGAAGTGCGCCAAGTCGGCGTCGGCCCACGACAGGTCGGCGGCCGGCACGGAGGAGATTCCGGCGATCGCCAGTTGATCGGCCTGACGTTCGACGGTGTGCATGCGGTCGCGCTCCGGGTTGGCGTGCGGATGCGAGCAGCCGTTGGCGATCCCCGACCATTCCGGATACGGCCCGGGCCAGAACAGCCGGTAATAGAAGCAGCTGCGGTCGGAGGTCTGCAGATCGTAGACGCGCCCGATGCCGGCGGCGCGTAACCGGCGACGGAGCTTGAGCCAACCTGTGAGGTCGGCTGCCGATGGTCGGCCGAAGTCCCAGACGTCGTCGAAATAGCCCGAGGCTTGTGCGAAGTCCCGGAACAGCGCCGTGGTCAACAGGGTGATCCGTGAAACCTTGTGGTGGCGGCGGATGGCGGCGAATGGTCCCAGCGCCTGGACGAAATCGCCGAGTGCCCCGAGCTTGATGACGAGGATGGGGATTGACGTCGCGCCGGCCATTTATCCGCCGGTCTTCAGTCGCAAGACTTCGTTGTAGACGTCGAGGGTCTTGGCGCACATGGATGTCAGTGAGAAATTTTCGCGCACGTTTTGGATCGCTTTCGCCGCCAACGCGGCGCGCGTCTCCTGGCTGAGCCTCAGCACCCTATCGAGCGCCCCCGTCAGCGCATCGACGTCCCCCGGCGGGTACAACCAGCCGGTCTCGCCCTCGATCACCGTTTCGCGGGCGCCGCCATGGTCGCTCGCCACCACCGGCCGACCGAGCGCCTGCGCCTCGACGACGACGCGGCCGAAGGCCTCGGGGTCGGTGGAGGCCGACACCACCACGTCGGTCAGCATGTAGGCTGCCGGCATGTCGTCGCAGTGATCGACGATGCGCACGATGTCGCCGAGGTCGCGTTCGTTGACCATGTTCTCCAGCTCCTGGCGGTACTGTGTGCGTCCCTGATCGCTGCCGACCAGCAGGCAACGGATGTCGCGGCGGCCCAATCGGCCGACCGCCTCGATGAACACGGTCTGACCCTTCCAGCGGGTCAGCCGCCCGGGCAGCATGATGACCGGAAGCCCGTCGCCGAGCCGCCACTGATTGGCGAGCATCGCCACTCGCTCGGCGGTTACCCGGGTCGGATCAAAGCGCTCCACGTTGACGCCGCGATGAATGACCCGAATCTTGCCGGGCGGCACGCCGTAGTTCTGATGTACATGGCCGCCGATGAAGCGCGAGATGGCAATCACCCGCTCGCCGGTGGTCATGATCGAATTGTAATTGCGCTTGAGCGCGTTGCTGGCGGTGTAGGTCCCGTGGAAGGTGGTCATGAACGGCACGTTCGCGCGCTTGGCCGCGTAATGGGCACTCCACGCCGGAGCCCGCGAGCGGGCGTGGACGACGTCGACATTATGCGACTGGATGACCTGGGCGAGGCGGCCGATGTTGGCGTATACGACCAAGGGATTCTTGGATTGCAGCGGCAGCGTGATGTGCTCGGCGCCGATGCGCTTCAGTTCATGCGCGCGGACGCCGCCGGACGACGCAACCAGCGCCCGGCCGCCGGCGGCGACGATCGCCTGGGCGATCTCGATGGTGCCGCGCTCGACGCCGCCGCCGGAGCCGAGGGCCGGCAGCACCTGCAGGATGGCGGCGGGCTTTCCCGCGCCCGCGGACGGCCTGTGCAGCCCCGGCAGGGTCGCCGGTTTCGGCCTAGCGGTCGCGATGTTATGGTTGGCCTCTTCGTTCATCACCCGAGACTATCATGAACACGCCACCACCGTCCGGATCGTCGAAGGAAGCCGATCCGAAGCCGCGGATACTAGCACGCGACGATGGCACCACCATCGCCTACCATCGGCTCACCGGCCGCGCGCCCGGCGTGGTGTTCCTGACCGGCTTCAAGTCCGATATGACCGGCGGCAAGGCGCTGGCGCTGGAAGCGTTCTGCCGCGCACGCGGCCAGGCATTCGTGCGATTCGACTATTTCGGCCACGGCGCGTCGTCGGGGGAGTTCGCGGATGGCACCATCGGCCGTTGGGCCGACGACGCGGTAGCGGTGCTCGACCACCTGACCGATGGCCCGCAAGTGCTGGTCGGCTCCAGCATGGGTGGCTGGATCATGCTGCTGGCGGCCCTGGCCAGGCCGAAACGGATCGCCGGGCTGGTCGGCACCGCGGCGGCGCCAGACTTCACCGAGGACCTGATCCTGAACACGCTGGCACCCGCGCAACGGGCCGAACTCACGCGACGCGGCTACATCGAAACCGACAATCCCTACGACGACAAACCATACCGCATCAGCAAGGCGTTGCTCGACGAGGGGCGAAGGCACCTGCTGCTCGCCGCTGAGATCCGCCTCGATTGCCCGGTGCGACTGATCCACGGCAAGGCGGATCAGGACGTGCCGTGGCGGACCTCGGAACGACTGGCCGACCGGCTGCGGTCGCAAGACGTCGAAACCTTGTTCGTCAAGAACGGCGATCACCGATTGTCCGAACCCAAAGACCTGGAGCGGCTTACCCACGTCGTCGGGCGCCTGCTGCACCAGCTTCAAGGATGACCTCGCCGCCCCTATCCGCCTTCCGCCAGCACGGCGCGCAAGCCTTCGCGGTAACTCGGATACTTCAGGACCACACCGAGCTCTTCCCTGATGCGCCGGTTAGAAACGCGGCGGTTGTCGCGCCAGAAGCTGAGCGCCATCGCCGACATCGTCACCCGCGCCTCCTCGAACGGCACCGCCGGCGGCGGCGCCACGCCGAGGAGCTCGCAGGCGAAGGCCGTGACGTCGGCCGGCGATGTCGGTTCGTCATCGCAAACATTGTAGACGGCGCCGGGATTCGGATTCGCCATCGACGCCCTGATCACGTTCGCAATGTCGTCGGCGTGGATGCGCGAGAACAGCTGCCCGGGCCTCTCGATGCGCCGCGCCGTTCCGCTGCGGACCTGGTCAAGGGCGCTGCGACCGGGTCCATAGATGCCGGCGAGCCGGAACACATGCACCGGCAGCTTGTGATCGCCGGCGACCTTGAGCCACGTGGCTTCCGCGGCAACGCGGTGGCGGCTGCGTTCCGACGTCGGATTGAGCGGCGACAATTCGTCGACCGTCGCGCCCAAGGTGTCGCCGTAGACGCCGGTGGTCGACAGATAGCCGATCCATTGGAGCGTCCTGACAGCCCGGACGTCTCCGAGGTGATGGATCAGCGCCGGGTCGCCAGCCGGCCCGGGCGGCACCGAACACAATATATGCGTGGCGCCGGCGAGCGCTGTCCGAGCGTCGACGAGCGGCGATTTGCCGTCGAACCGGTAGGCGTCGAGGCCCTCGGCGGCGAGCCGCGCCTGCCCCGCCGCAGTCTGGGTGGTGCCGGCGACCCGCCAGCCGTCGGCGATCAGCGCGTGCGCCAAGCGCCCGGCGCTGTAGCCAAGGCCGAAGCAGAACAGGCGCGACCGGTGGCCCGTGTCAGCCATCGGCCCGTCTCCGCGGCGGTGCCGTCACGCGGCCTCCATTTCGAAGCGAAGATGCGATATAGATGCCGGGCCGATGTCCGTCGTCTTGCCCCGGAGACCCTGACCCGTGAAGCCGAAGATCCTTCGCACCGACGCCGAGCTCTTCATCATCGAACAATACCTGGATGAATTGCGCGCCATCGCCGACGTGGCGACCACCGAGCGCACCGACGAGGACGGACTCGCCGCCGCCGTCCGCGACGCGACGCTGATCCTCACCTGCTACGCCGACATCACCGCCAAGGTTATTGAATCTGCCCGCCAATTGAAAGGCATCGTCAAGTACGGTGTGGGTACCGACGCGATCGACATCGCCGCCGCGACGCGCCGCGGCGTGATGGTCGCCAACTGCCCCGATTACGGATCCGAGACCGTCGCCGACCACGCGTTCGCACTGTTGATCGCCCTGGCGCGGAAAATTCCCGTTCTCGACCGAGCGATGCGGGAGAACGCCTGGGTGTGGCCCGCGCCGCAATACTTCGGCGTCGATCTCGCCGGCAAGACCGTCGGCCTCGTCGGCTTCGGGCGCATCGGCCGCGCGATGGCGCGCCGCGCCCAGGGCTTCGGCATGACGCGGCTGGTGTCGGACCCTTACGTCAGACCCGAGACCATGGCCGAGTTCGGGGTTCGCTTCGTCGCCCTGGATAGGCTGCTGACCGAGTCCGATTTCGTGTCCCTGCACTGCGTGCTGACGCCGGAGACGCGGGGGTTGATCGGCGAGGCGGCGCTCGCCAAGATGAAGCCGACCGCGTTCCTGATCGACGTGTCGCGCGGCGCCATCGTTGACGAACGCGCCCTGGTGCGGGCGCTGGACGCGGGCCACATCGCCGGCGCCGCGTTCGACGTATTCGCCCATGAGCCGCTCGATGCCGGCTATCCGCTGCGCGGGCGCGACAACGTCATCCTGACGCCGCACCTGGCATGGTACACGGAGGAAGCGTTCCAGCGCTGCGAGCGCGACACGCTTGCGGCGGTGCGCGACATCCTCGCCGGCAAGCGGCCGAGGAACCTGAAGAACGTGGACGTGGTTGCCTGACATGCGGTTACTCGTTTGCATCTCCACTATCGCGATCTCCGTCGCCGGGGTGGCCATCGCCGCGCCGGACGCCGACGGCCGCCTACAATACGACGCCTGCATGACGCTCGCCCGGGACAAGCCCGAGCAAGGCTTCGACCGGGCGATCGCTTGGCGCGGCCTCGGCGGCGGCGACGCCGCCGAGCACTGCGCCGCCACCGCTCTGATCGGCCTCGGCCAGTACGCCGACGCCGCCGCCCGGCTCGAGGCCCTCGCCGCCAGGAACAAGAAGGGCCCCCGGATCAAGGCCGGGCTGCTGGCCCACGCGGCGCGGGCGTGGCTGCTCGGCGGCAAGTCGCAGCGCGCCGAGGGGGTGCTGACGGCGGCCCTCAAGATGACCCCCGACGACGCGGCGCTGCTGGTCGACCGCGCCGAGGCGAAGGCCGGCCAAAAGAACTACCCGGGCGCCGTCGACGACCTGACGGAGGCGATCCGCCGCGACGACCGGCGCGCCGACGCCTATGTGTTCCGCGCCACCGCCTACCGGTTCCTCGACAATCTCGCGCTCGCCGAGGCCGACGCCGAGAAGGCGCTGGCCCTCGAGCCCGGCCACGTCGAGGGGCGGCTCGAGCGCGGCATCCTGAGGCGCCTCAAGGGCGACGATGCCGGCGCCCGCCAGGACTGGCTCGCGGTGCTGCGCCTGTCACCGAAGGCCCCGGCGGCCGACGCGGCGCGCGCCAATTTGGAGGCGATGGACGTCAGGACTCGGTGACGCCGCGCGTCGCCCCGCGAACAACATCCCTCGCCAAATCCGCCACCCTCAGAAATCCAGGTTTGCGTAGTGCTTCGGCGGCGGTGCGCCGGGGATGTGGTCCTGCAGCAGCGATCGGAAGCTCGGCCGCGACTTCACCCGCGCGTACCAGTCCTTGGCTTCCGGGTGCTCGCCCCACGGCACATCGCCGACGTAATCGACGGTCGAGAGATGCGCCGCGGCAGCGACGTCGGCGAGCGAGAAGTCGTCGCCGGCCAGCCAGGTGCGCCGCTCGGTCAGATAGCCGATGTAGTCCAGGTGATGGTGGATGTTTGCGTGGCCGGCGCGCACCGCTTTCGAATCCGGCGCCCCCAAACCCAGGAACCGCTTCATCATCTTCTGGCCGACTAGGTTCTCGGTCACCTCGCGGTCGAACTTCTTGTCGAACCAGTGGACCAGCCGGCGTACCTCCGCCCGGTGCAGGGCCTGGCGGCCGATCAGCCCCGGCTCCGGGTGGACCTCGTCGAGGAACTCGCAGATGGCGTCGCTGCCGGAGATGGCGGTGCCGTCGTTCTCGACCAGCACCGGCACGTCGCCCGCCGGATTGAGGGCCAGGAACTCCACCCGTCGCTCCCACACGTTCTCGGCCTTGAGCTCGAACTCGAGACGCTTTTCCATCAGCACGATCCGCACCTTGCGGCAGAACGGCGACAGCCAGAGGTGGTAGAGCACGCGCATCACCGGCACCCTAACGTGGAAGCCGCGGCGGTAAAATAGCGAAACCCCGCAATTCCCGGCAGCCCGGCGGCCGGCCGCCCGACAGACCGCTCGCGGCAAAGTGATCGGCGGCCGGGGTGACAAGCGCCTAGCCCACAGGCTATGTAATCAATACCTTGTGTTCGCCGCCCGTATTCCCACATCCTGGGTAGCCCGCGGTTGCTGTCCGGGCCCGCATGTCGGGCGCGATGGGACCGCCGGGTGAACGCGCCGCAACCCCGACCATGGGAAAGGCCGCCATGCTGATCAGGATCGCCAAGCCGTCGGACGTCAAACCGTCGGAGATCACGCCGAAGTCGCTTTATCTGGACCGCCGCCGGTTCCTGAAGACCGCCGCCGTCGCCGGCGCCACGGTCGTGTTCGGCTCGATCGCCGCGCCCGCGCCGGCCGCCGTACGCGGGCCGAAGCTCCCGGGCGTCGTCCCGAGCAAGTGGAGCGAGCAAAGCCTCGGCGAGAAGCTCACCGACTTCGACGCCATCACCAAGTACAACAACTTCTACGAATTCGGCACCGACAAGGACGACCCGTCGCGCAACGCCGGCGCCTTCAAGACGCGGCCGTGGAGCATCGCCGTCGAGGGCGCGGTCGAGAAGCCCGGCACCTACGACCTCGAGGACTTCATCAAGTCGCACACGCTGGAAGAGAGGGTCTATCGCCTGCGTTGCGTCGAGGCGTGGTCGATGGTGGTGCCGTGGGTCGGCATTCCGCTGGCGAGCGTCATCAAGCGCTTCGGCCCGACCGGCGACGCCAAGTACGTCGCCTTCGAGACGCTGCTCGACCCGAAGCAGATGCCAGGGCAGCGGCGGCCGGTGCTGAAATGGCCCTACAAGGAGGGCCTGCGCATCGACGAGGCTATGAACCCGCTGGCGATACTCGCGGTCGGGCTTTACGGCGAGGCGATGCCCAACCAGAACGGCGCGCCGATCCGCCTGGTGACGCCGTGGAAGTACGGCTTCAAGTCGATCAAGTCGATCGTCAGGATGCGTTTCCAGGCGGATGAGCCGCCGACGTCGTGGAACGTGGCGGCGCCGCGCGAGTACGGATTCTATTCCAACGTCAACCCGACGGTCGACCATCCGCGCTGGAGCCAGGCCAAGGAGCGTCGCATCGGCGAGTTCCTGAAGCGCCCGACCCTGATGTTCAACGGCTACGCCGACGAGGTCGCGCACCTCTACGCCGGCATGGACATGCGCAAGAACTACTAGGCGGGCCTCAACAGCCCCATGACTCGTGAAGCCGCCATCCGCTGGGTCGCCAAGCCCGTGGTATTCGTCGCGGCGCTGCTGCCGCTCGTCTGGCTGGCGTGGGTGGTGACGACAAGCGACCTCGGGCCGAAGGGCCCGCTCGGCGCCAACCCTATCGAGTACGTCAACCGGTTCCTCGGCGACTGGGCGATCCGGTTCCTGCTGATGGCGCTGGCGGTGACGCCGCTCCGCGGCCTTACCGGTTGGACGCAACTGACGCGGTTCCGCCGCATGCTCGGGCTGTTCGCGTTCTTCTACGTCTGCCTGCACATGTCGAGCTACGTCGGCTTCGATCAGTTCTTCGACTGGCGGGCGATCTGGAAGGACATCGTTAAGCGCAACTACATCA
>Ga0209399_10001090_pt1 | contig 14487 bp, 13 predicted proteins | sample OV2TP3_FD_184130 | JGI IMG/M metagenome (GOLD analysis project Ga0209399, IMG submission 184130) | Hot spring microbial communities from Beatty, Nevada to study Microbial Dark Matter (Phase II) - OV2 TP3 (SPAdes) (version 3) | ecosystem: Environmental > Aquatic > Thermal springs > Hot (42-90C) ... | reverse complement strand
TGATATATTGGGAGTATTGTGAGCGCGGTAATCGCAAGTATTGCTAGAAAGCGTAGTTTCCAAAACCAAATTTTTTTCAATACACAGGTCAGACCTGTGTAGATACACAGGTCTGACCTGTGTATTGCTATCCACAATACAGTAATCATAGGCAAAAAGCCGAGGAGTAAAACTGTCGAGAATTTTATAAGTTGCGCTATAGCAAAAACGATTCCCGCGATAATCAGATTTTTTCTTGTAGGATTTTTTAATAATTTTATAAAATAATAAATAGATATAAAAAATGCCGCCGCGGCCGGCACATCGGTAGTTACTAACCTTCCATGTGCGAGTATATTTGGCGAGAAAGCAAAAAGTGTAAGCGCGAAAAGCGCCCATTTCGCGTCATACAATTCTCGCGCCCATTTAAATACAAACCATCCAAAAAGCAATGTTATGAGGATGGGGGACATTCTCCCCCAGAAAATTATTTTATCCGGATCATTGCCCGATCTGTATAAAAATTGCGGGGCAAGATCCCACTGCGCGTTCACCATGCTTGTCCAGGCGGGATGATCCTTCGGGAAGTTTAAGTCCAAAAAAAGCAGGGGAATAGCCGCGAAATCTTTTATGAGCGGCGGGTGCTCGGGGTTGAGGCGCATATCGCGTAGTTTTAGATAGCTGTATCCTGAAGTAATATGCGGAGCTTCATCGGTAGTAATAGAATCTTCTCGAATAGACATCAGCATAACGAACGCCATGAACAAGAGAATTACTAAAGCTACGGCGGTTGAGTTTTTATAAAATTGCATACCTATATTGTAGCACAACGATGCGTTTTTTTTCGCATAAAGTGTTACGGGGTGTTACGGTGTTACGGGGTCAGACCCCGTAACACTTATTTTATCCGCCTTACGTATTCTCCGGTTTCTGTGTTTACTTCGAGCAAATCTCCGGTTTCAATAAAAAGAGGAGCGTTTATAACTCCGCCGGTTTCAAGGGTAACCGGCTTTGATCCTCCTTGCGCGGTATCGCCCTTTAAGTTTGGCGGCGCGTCGAGCACCTTGAGTTCAACTTTTATCGGCAGTGAAATGTTTATAACTTTCTCGTCGAAAATAAGCACTGTAACTTCTTGATTCGGTTTTAAAAATTTAGAAACTTCTTCCAACTGCTCCTTTGTGAAATCAAATCTGTTTGCGGGGTTTTTGAGTTCACAGAATACAAATTTGTTTCTGTGAGAATATATGAATTTAGCCGGCATTTTTTGGATTTCCGCTTCTTTGAAGGTGTCGCCCTGATGAAAGTTTTTGTGAAAAACTTTTTGGGTAATCAGGTTTTTTATTTTCGTTTTTGCCACAACAACATCCTGCGCCTTTCCCATCTGGCTGAATTCCAAAACTTCATACGGCTGGCCGTCTAAAACAAATTGAACGCCTTTTCTTAGATCAAAATATGAAAGCATAGTATTTATTTATAGCAGAAATGGAGTTAAGTCAATGTTGACTTTCGTTTCTGACGCGATTAAGATAATTACATGAGAATAACACTTTCAGTAATTAAGGCGGACGTGGGCAGCATCGGCGGTCACACAAGGCCGTCTTCTAAAATGATTGAAGTGGTGAAAGGCATGTTAAAGAAAGAGCTCGGGAAGCTGCTCATTGATTTTCGAGTTGACTTTACTGGTGATGATATCAAGCTCGTAATGAGCCATAAGCAAGGCGAGAGCGCGAAAAGAATCCATAAATTAGCGTGGGATGCTTTCAAAGCGGCAACGGCCGTGGCGCAAGAAGAGGGGTGTTATGGCGCCGGGCAAGACCTTCTTGTGGACGCGCCAAGCGGTAATTTGCGGGGCGCGGGCCCCGGAGTTGCCGAAATTGAATTTGATCTTAACCCGAGCGGCAATTACCGCCCGGCAGAGGCCTTTCTTATATTTGCCGCGGATAAATGCGGACCGGGAGCGTTTAACCTGCCCTTGTATCTTGCTTTTTGCGATGCAATGCACAACGGCGGACTTCTTTTGAATCCCAAAATGCGCGTGGGATTTACGTTTACTGTTATAGACATGGACCATACGGCAAAGAAATCCGATAGAATAATTAATTTTGACGTTCCCGAACACGTGTGGGAAGTAGCGGTGTTATTGCAAAATCCGGATAGATACGCGGTCGAGTCAATTCAATCGCGTTATAAGCCAAACGAGAAAGTTGCCGCGGTTTCGGCTACGCGTCTGCACAATATCGCCGGAAAATACACAGGCAAAGATGACCCGGTTGTTCTGGTGCGGACACAAGGAATATTTCCGGCTCCGGAGGAGTTGGTGGAGCCGTACTTGATAGCGCATTACGTAACTGGAGACGCGCGCGGCTCCCATGTTATGCCATTTTTCCCTACAAAAATTAATACGCCGGTAACAGGGCCGTACTGCCATCCGCTTGTGAGCTGTCTAGCATTTTCCATGAACGCGCGCGGCGAGTTTTCCCACGGCGCGGTAGATATGTTTGAGGGGCATGAATGGGATGAAGCGCGGCGCCGTTCTCAAGAAAAAGCCCTTGAAATGCGAAAGCAGGGTTTCTTCGGGGCCGCGATGGCATCCGAAGAAGAGATCGCGTATACCGGCATGGTTGAGGCGCGCGAAGCGCTGGATAAACGTTTCAAGATACGGAAAGAAAATAAGATGAATTAGAACATGAACCCACCCACGCAAGGTGGGTTACTTGTTTTTTAATACTATATATGCTAGTGTAGGGATATGAACAGCAAGCAGCAATTTTTATTGGATCATAATAAGTTGTCGCCTGCTAATCTCCAGGTTACGCAAGCAATGCTTTCGCGATTTCGAGTGGAGAAAGCAGGGCTGTTCAAAAACAGCGATTGGTCTACTGATAAATTGCGAAGACCTCTTATAATGTGGCTCACGTCTTTATCTATAAAAGAAAGGGAGGAACTCAACTAATTCAAATCAATAAAACGGTCCGATTGTGATCGGACCGTTTTTAAAATGGAGATGACCTCAAAACAAATGGAAAATCAAATACAACCTATTTCAGGATTTTCGGAACTGGGCGTGGCGCCTTCACTTGTTAAGGCGCTGGCGAGTGTTAATTGTCTAACTCCCACTCCGATTCAAAGACAGGCGATTCCCATAGCGCTGCAGGGCAAAGACGTTGTTGGTATTGCCCAGACAGGCACAGGGAAAACGTTTGCTTTTGGAATCCCGACGATTCAAAGGTTAGCGCAGATTAGAGGCCAAGGTCTTGTGATACTGCCTACGCGCGAGCTTGCTATTCAGGTTGATGAAGCATTAAAAAAAGTTACGAGGAGTATTAATTTAAGAACCGCGGTTATTATCGGCGGTGCTTCGTCGGGATCGCAGATAAAGGCAATTACGAAAAATCCGCATATAATTATAGCAACGCCCGGGAGGCTCATTGATCACATGAATCAGAGAGTATTGCGGCTCAACAATGTGCGCGTCGTGGTTCTAGACGAAGCGGATCGAATGCTTGATATGGGATTCGCGCCGCAAATCAATAAGATTTTGAGCGCTGTACCGAAAGATCGCCAGACAATGCTATTTTCCGCGACTATGCCTTCGGGAATTATGAAAATCGCGACAGAGTATATGAAAATTCCAATACGAGTGGAGGTGGCGCCTTCGGGAACCACGGTTGAACGCGTAACCCAGGAAGTTTTTGTAATTCATAAAGACAGTAAAAGCCGTCTTTTGGATAAACTCCTTGATCAGTATCAAGGTACGGCCTTAGTTTTTACAAGAACAAAACATGGCGCGAAGCGTCTTTCGAGCAGGGTTCGCGCGATGGGGCATACTACGGCAGAGATTCATTCAAATAGGTCACTTCCTCAGCGGCGAGACGCGCTTGAAGGATTTAAATCAGGAAAGTACAGGGTCTTGGTTGCTACCGACATTGCATCGCGAGGTATTGATGTAGCCGGGATCGCGCTGGTAGTGAACTACGATATGCCCAACGACCCCGAGGATTATGTGCATCGAATCGGGCGTACGGCCCGCGCCGGCGCGGGCGGGCGGGCGATATCTTTCGTTACTCCCGAGCAGAAAGGAGAAGTGCGCCGTATCGAGCGCTTGATAAGAAGAAGCCTTGTTATTTCTCCTATCCCAGAGCTTCCCCCGGAGCGACATCCGAGCATTTTTGTTAAGCCGAAATTTCACGGCAATACTAAATATCGGTACAAGCCTCGTTATGGACATAGATCCTGATATGTGTAAGATTAGGAGTATAAGAGACTGTCTAATTTTTTAGTACATTAAAAAAGGAGGAAAGGCAGTTATGGCAACTGTTAATGCTGAACAGATTAAGAAATTTTCAGAGTTTTTAAAACAATTACCCGATAGCGATCATGGGCTAAGTTTTACAGGCGACATGTATCCCAAACTCAATCATCAGGAAGCAATAAACTTTTTCTTTTTTGTATGCCTTCATCAATACGGTTTTTGGCATGGCAATGAATCGGGTTATGAAAAACCCCTAGTTGGCGTAATTGGCGGTAAAGAATCTAAGGGTTCGGAATTATTGTGGAAAGTAGCAATGAGGGCGTTCGACAAAAGCGGTTCAGCATTTACTCCTGATCGGCTGGCATATATAGATGCCGAGGAATTATTTCTGGACATTTTTGTTGACGACAATGGCCCTATATTATTTCCCGATCCTCAAGAAAGATTTAGAATTACAAAAAACTATGGACGCTGGTTTGTGGGCAAAGGAATCAGCCCATCCGATATTATGGGAGTCGCGAATGGTAGTAACGAGCCCCTTAAATATTTTCTTTGGCAAGTTCGCCAGATTGCGGGATACAACGAAGATCCGTTTGAAAAAAAGAATCTGCTCTTGGCAATGACTTTAGCAAATCGCCCCGAAAAATTTTTGCGCGTTAAAGATCCTCAAAATTGGTTGCCTATTATTGATTATCATTTAATGAGACTTTCGTTGCGTTTGGGCCTCGTGGATCTAGATCAAAGTGAGCAAGGATCAAATAAAGCCAGGGGTTGGGTAGATGGGGATTCCGAATACAATATCAGATCAGCCGTGTATAGTGCGGTTACTCAAGTTATAGCCGAATCGGGGCGATCGATGTCGTTCATAGACCAAAAGATGTGGATGGCTCGCAGGTACTGTCCGGAAATGACGAAACCTGATTGTCCGAAGTGCGTTTTTATGGATATATGCAAAAAGAGAACCGAATTGTTTCAGCCAATTTTTCGAACCACGGCTTACTAGGTTTATTCACCAGCTTTAAGTTGTAATCAACCCGCCTTTTTTGGAAGGCGGGTTTTAACTTTTTAAAAATATTCAAAATACTTATACTTACGTAACGTCCGATCGTACATTACGTAAGTATAAGGAATGGGGCAGATACTCATCTTCTTACAACTTCTCAGAACTCATCTTCTTAGAATTGTTACTTTATAGAGTAGAACTCTTCCGGATCGTACCAGCCGGCAAGTTCTTCTTGAGTTTTTACATAGCCGCGGATATCAAGCGCTTGTGGTGAGCCTGTCGAATCCACGTCTTTTTTTATTAAAGAAAAATGCAAGTGCTTGCGCGCTCCGTCGGTTTCTTCTGTGTATCCTTGACCAAGAATGCCGATGATTTGCCCCTGATTTACGTATTTTAAGTGGGGCTTGTCCCGCGAAGCTCCGACTACAGTCGGAGCGAAGTGGGGCTTGTCCCGCGAAGCTCCGACTACAGTCGGAGCGAAGTGGGGCTTGTCCCGCGAAGCTCCGACTACAGTCGGAGCGAAGTGGGGATCAAGATGTCCATAGAGCGCGAGAATATCCTGGCCATTAATATTATGGCGAATAACAACAACGCCGCCGTATCCCGTGGCGAATTTATTTAATACAATTTCTCCGTCAGCGATAGCTCTTACAGGGACGTCTCCGGGAATATCTTCGTACTCTATATCTACTCCAGTATGATAACCGGTCCAGCGATCCGGCTGAACCGGAGAGGTTTCTGGGGTAATGTATATGCCGAACGGCTTTTTAGTTATGCGGCTGAAAAATTCGGCAATAGGAGCTTCTATTACCTCACCCCCAACCCCTCTCCTTATAAAGGAGAGGGGAGCTATTGATGCAAGTCCGATGGAGGTTCCCCCCTCTCCCTTAATAAGCCTGTCCGCCAAAGCTTCGCTGGCGATGCGGGCGGGGAGAGGGGGGGCAGAGGGGTGAGGTAGCTGCACTTGCGCGACCTTATAATTACTTGATTCGAAATGACTGCTCTGGCGATTAACCAGAATAAATTCTATAATAATTAGTGTAATGAGTAAGAAAGCGTATTTCATAATAAAAATTTATATTATCATATTTTTACTTGCGCTGCCAAATGGCGCGATGATGGCCTTGCCCGAAGGGAGTCTGATTAGATCCATGAATGATTTTAAAGTATATTATATAGAGGAGGGCAAAAAGCGTTGGGTAGATTCTGCGGATACTTTTCGCATACACGGCTTTTCGTGGGATGAAGTCAATGTAATTAGCGCAAGTGACGCGTCTTTATATAAAGAAGGAGAAATACTGACGCCAGAAGTTAATATTATTCTTCCGGGAGAGATGGATGTTCTGCCCGATCTTGTGCCGTTTCCGGTAAACGACCTGCGCCTTACCGATAAAAACGGCCGCACTATACTGAAATTTAGTTCCACTATGTGGAACAAAGGCAAGGGGCCCATAGAGCTTATAGGCAATCCTGAAGATATTCATATTGCGGGAGACTTAAACAGAAATGTATATCAAAGAATTGTCCGCACCGATGGCTCCGAGCGCCATAAACTGGTAGGCGAGTTTCTCTGGCACTCGGTACCCGGGCATCTGCATTATCATTTTAAGAATTTCTCCGAATATATTTTTCAATCCGCTCAAGGCATTACAACTCCGGCAATCCAGGAAAAAGCAACACGATGTTTGTGGGATACCGTAGCTGTGGATTTGAGCATTGAGGGCGCTCCTCAAAATAAGGGTTACACTAGCTGCGACGACAAGAGACGCCAGGGAGTTTCCGCGGGATGGGGAGATGTATATAAATATACTTTGGCCGACCAGTATCTTGATGTTGAAGATCTGCCTCCCGGAATATACCGACTTGAATTTCATATAGACCCCCTTAATTTATTCGCCGAGAGAAGCCGAGATAACAATACTAGCGTTGCGATAGTGAAATTAGATGTAAGAAATGGTATTGTGGAGGCAATTGCCGCCGGAGGTCCTTTTTCTTTCTCGCCCAACTTTTTCCCAAATAAAATGCTTATTCAGGCAGAAGGCGATGACAAGATTTACGCGATTCATAATAATAAAAAGCGATTAGTGCAAAGCGGAAATGATGTTTATGTATTCCCAAAGAACGTTATAGATATAATCCCGTTTAATAATCTTATTAGAAAAGAAGGCACGCCTGAAGTATACGCGCTTAATGATAAGGGATACAAGCGCCATATTTTGAATATTGAAGTGTTTAATTCTTACGGGTTTAGTTGGGATGATATAGCCGAGGTGAGCGTGGAGGAGTTTGAACAGCATCCGACATCTCGATTGGTTAGGCTCGCAGGCGATATAAATTTATATGCCATTGATGGCAAAACGCGTCGACTCATTGATCCCGTTGAAACTGCCCTTGGTCCATACAGCTGGGACGAGTTTCACGTGATAAATGAAGTTGATTTTAAAAATTATGGATTATAAAAATATGGATAAAATAAGTTTGGTTAGAATTTTAATAATCGGCATTGCCGGCACGCTTGCATCAGCCGTAATTCTTGGTTATGAGTGGTGGACTACTAAAGAATATTTAAATGAACAAAATAGAGTTATAAATATTCTTTACGATCAATTTCAGGAAAAAAGAAATTCGACAAGCTCTTCGGCGCCGATAGTTTCTGACTTGCCGCCTGTTACGCCGGAACCAGTCGGCTCGTCGAATGGCGGGGCAGAACCAGTGGCTGAACCGGAACCAGAACCAGCGTTCCCCGTGGTTAACGAAACCGGTTTTCCCCTGACTATTCCGGATGGGTTTAAAATATCACTTTTCAATAATGAGAGCCTCGGGCCTATACGGTTTATGGCCTTTTCACCGGACGGGATTTTATTCGTGAGCATGCCAAGCCCGACCGGATTATATAGCGGCCTTAAATCGGGCGGCAAGATTTTTGCTCTGCCGGATAAAAATAAAGACGGCAAAGCCGACGAAGTAAAGACGGTTCTCTCCGGGCTCGACAATCTCCCGCACGGCATCGCGTTCTATAATAATTATTTATATATCGCCGAAGAAGATAAAATTGCCCGATACAAATATTTAAATAATAGCGAAGTTGGCGAAAGGGAAGTAATCGTAGACGATCTTGCTGATGCCGGAGATCATGTCTCTCGCACTATTGGATTTTCCGCATCTGGGAAAATGTATGTTTCGGTTGGCTCCTCCTGTAATGTATGTGAAGAAACTGATTCGCGACGCGCCGTAATTTCCGAATATAATCCCGATGGATCGGGATTTAGAATATTTGCCACGGGCCTTCGGAACGCGGTTGGCTTTGTGTTTCATCCGGTAACAGGGGAAATCTGGGCGACAGAGAATGGCCGCGATGAACTCGGGGATGATCTGCCGCCGGATGAAATTAATATTATCAGAGAAAATAATAACTATGGCTGGCCGTATTGCTACGGCAAAAAAATTCCTGACCCGGCGTATAATAATCCCGGGCGTTGTTCTGCAACTCAAGCGAGTACGTATGATATGCAGGCGCACTCTGCTTCGTTGGGTTTGAGATTCTGGAGGGGAGATCTGTTAGTCGCGTATCATGGTTCATGGAACAGAACCGAGCCAACAGGATATAAAGTAGTTCGCCTTGATGTCGAGGGAGATAAAATCATCGGCGAGCAGGATTTTGTTTCCGGCTGGCTTCGTCCGGATGGCTCAAAACTCGGCAGGCCGGTTGATGTAATAGTTGACGATAGCGGCGCCATATACGTATCGGATGATAAAACAGGGTTGATCTATAGAGTGTCAGAAATAAAATAGATGAATTTTGTAAAATACCCAGAGGACCTCGACACAATATATATGATAGATATATAATCAATATATATGGCGATTGTAAATTTTTCTATCCCAAAAAATCTAGAGAAGCGAGTAGAGGAAACAATACATCAGAAGGGCTTTGCGAGTAAGGCAGAGTTTTTTCGTTTCTCCGCTATTTATTTTATGGATATTCTTGGAAGACGAGCCGGGAGCGAAGAAGATCGGTTTAAGCATCTTACCAGTGTGTTGCAACAGGAGCTTCGAGAAAGATATCGCGGCAAGAGGATTCCTTCCGCAAGCGAACAATTGGCGGATGTATAACTTTGCCTATGTACCAGCCGATAATCCTTCCTCATTTCAAACGACAACTCAAGCGTTATACAAAGAAATACCGCCATCTCAAAGAGGCGGTTATTTCTATCTTCGAAAACCTTGATAAAAGGCGGCATATTCATATTGGCTCTAGCGTGTACAAGGTGCGACTTCATACAAAAGACATTTCCAGAGGGAAAAGCAAATCATTTCGTTTATTGGTATTTGTCATGGAAACAGAGATGTATCTTGTTCCTCTTTGCGTCTATTTCAAGGGCGATCAACAGGATATCACGAAGAAAGAAATCAACGATCACTTTGAAATGATTCTTTTTGAATTGCGGAGAGAAAACCTTGTACGCTAATTGCGATTTTTGCAGTACAATATGTTCATGTCTTTCTTCAAATATTTCAAACCCGAAATCAAAGTATGTAACAACGAACAGCGGCATTTATGATATAATAATTTATATGTTATTTATATGTCAGATGATAATCTAATTTTAATTATCGCGTTTAGCGCTGCGTTTCTTGGTGTGCTTTTTTTATTTTTTCTTTCAGTTTTTAAATTAAAAAAGGACTACAGGAAATTAGAAGAATTGCTTGAAGAAAGAACAAGAAAGCTGGATCAGGAAACCGATAAACTTCTTCATGTTACGCAGAATATGCCGGAAGGGGCAATCCTTTTGGACACATCCGGCAAGATAGTTTTTGCCAACAATGAATCCAGAAATATTTTGGGCGGGGAGCTGGGTAACATGATAGGATCGCTTGAGAAAAAATTTTCAAAATCAAAAGTTAAAGAGCACTTGGCAAAATGCACCCAGAATGAACCTTCTACTATAGCTGAAGCTGAGACCGATGGAGAAATTTATTCAATATCTTTTCAATGTTTGCAAATGTTAAAGGGATTATACTATGGCCATTTGATTTGGATGAGAAATATCACGGAGGAAAAACAGCTTGAACGTTCAAAGACGGAATTTGTCGCCATAGCTTCTCATCAGCTGCGCACTCCGGCCACTGTAATCAAAGGAAATATTGAGATCTTGCGCGATAAAACCTTTGGAATGGGGGAATTGAGCAAAGATCAGTCGGATATTTTAGATCAGATAGATTTAGCTAACGATAGAATGATCCGCTTGGTGAACGATATGCTGGATGTGTCTAAAATAGAAAGAGGCGAAATAGAATTTAAATCGGAAAGCGTAAATATGCAAGAGTTACTGGAATCGATTATGGAAGATCTCGCTGATTATTCTAAAAAGTATGGTGTCAAGATTAAATATTCAAAGTCCGCTGATGTGGTGCCAAGTATTGTAGCAGACGAAATGCGCGTACGCCAGGTATTTCAAAATCTTATAGACAACGCTATAAGATATAGCAGGCATCCCGGCGGTAAAGTAGAAGTATCTTTTAGTATCAAAGAAAGAACGCTCGAAACTAAAATTGAAGATAACGGCATCGGAATTCCAAACGGAGAGAAGGCAAAGATTTTTCAAAGGTTTTATCGCGCGTCAAACGCGGTTAAGTTTTCAAGCGGCGGTGGCACGGGCCTTGGTCTTTACATGGCAAAGGGAATTATCGAAAAATCCGGAGGCAAGATTTGGTTTGAATCGGAAGAAGGTAAGGGCACAATATTCTATTTCACTTTGCCTATTTAGAAACTTAAATCATGAAAACCATTCTACTCGTTGAAGATGACATCCTAGTAAGCCAGATGTACTCAAAGCGGCTTAAGAAAGAAGGCCTTAAAGTTGTTTTGGCTTCGGACGGTATAGAGGGTCTTGAGAAACTTAAATCAGAAAAAATAGATTTAGTTTTGCTTGATATTATGATGCCAAAGATGAACGGCCATGAAATGCTGAAAAGAATTAGAGAAGACCCGAGCATAAAAGATACGCGAGTTGTTGTTTTAACTAATCTCAATGACCGCCCCGAGGACATCAAAGAAATCAAAAAACTGGGCGTAGAAGAATATATTCTAAAATCAGATATAACACTAGCCGGACTCGCGGAAAGAGTCGTAAAATATTTAAAGTAAAAAAATGGACATTTAATTGTATACAAATAATTGTATACAAAACTAAGACGATCGTCTTAGTTTTGTATAGTTGATTTTTATTATAATTAATTAAAATTTATGGACACTTTGTTTTTATTAGGCAGGGTTATATTCGGCGGCTACTTTGTTATGATGGGCACGAATCACTTTATGAAGAATGCGATGCTGACGCAGTACACGGCATCAAAAGGCGTGCCATCGGCAAAAATGGCCGTTTATGTTACGGGCTTGCTGCTTATATTTGGAGGAGCCGGAATTTTGCTCGGCGCGTACACGCAACTGGCGGTTTTGTCGCTGGCGTTATTTCTTATTCCCGTATCTTTCAAGATGCATAATTTCTGGGCGGTAAAAGATCCTATGGCGAAAATGGGCGACATGGTCAACTTTATGAAAAATATGGCATTGCTTGGAGCGGCCCTCATGACTCTTGCAATCCCAAGCCCTTGGACTTACAGCGTATTTTAAAGATACAATGTTTATATGCTTGAAGTAAAAAAGTTAGGGCCAATACTTGAGCCCACAAACCTTGATTTTGAAAATCTTGCGGTATTAAATCCGGGAACATTTCAGGACGGTGAATTTGTGCATATGTTTTATAGGGCTATTGACGATAAATATCAGTCAAGTATTGGCTACGCGAAACTAAGGGGTCCCACAGAGATTGTGGAAAGATGGGAAAAACCAATATTATTTCGCGAGTATATCTATGAGAGCAAGGGGCTTGAGGATCCTCGGATTGTAAAAATAGGGGATATTTTTTACATGACTTATGTGGCGCACGACGGCAAAAATGCGATAACAGCGTACGCGACGAGTAGCGATCTTAAAACATTCAAAAAGAATGGCATGATAAGTCCCAACATGAAATACAGCGAAGTCGAAAGCATATTGGGAAAATCGGAATCGCGCTTGAAGGACACATACTTTTTATTTGCTGATTTTTATGAACAAAACGAAGGAAATGATGTCCTTTTATGGCATAAGGATGTAATTTTTTTCCCTCGAAAAATTAACGGAAAATTTGCAATGATGCACAGAGTTATACCAGACATTCAGATTGTTTTATTTGATAGTCTCGAGGATCTACAAAGCCGAGAGTTTTGGGAAAACTATCTTAAAAACTTAGCCAAGTATGTTGTCCTTGAAAACAAGCATTGGTTTGAGTCAAGAAATATAGGCGGGGGATGTGTTCCAATCGAAACGGATGCCGGCTGGATTTTAATCTTTCACGCGGTTGAAGAGACAAACAAAGGCCGGGTATATCACGCTTGCGCCGCGCTTCTCAATAAAGATAATCCTCTTAAAGTTATCGGACGTCTTCACGAGCCGCTTTTTTCTCCGACGGAAGAGTGGGAGAAATCGGGATTTGTATCAAATGTTGTTTTTCCTACTGGGAGCGCTATATTTGGCGATACATTATACATATATTATGGCGCCGCGGATAAAAGGATAGCCGTAGCTTCGGTAAGTATAAATGAATTAATTAAAGAAATGGTAGACGTGTCCAAGGGGCATAATCATGGCAAAGAAACAATCAGCTAATAAAATTCTCCATCTCTCCACGTTTCCTCCAAGGGAATGCGGTATTGCCACATTTACGCAGGATCTCATATTCGCGTTTGATAGAAAATTCAATCCAAAAATAAAATCGCAGGTCTTGGCGCTCAACGATCACTCAACTAGTATTTACAACTACGACAAAAAAGTTATGGACGAGATTCCATCCGCGGATCTTGAAAGTTACGTTTCTTTGGCAAAAAAACTGAATCGCATGGACGACGTAAAAATTATCAATATTCAGCACGAATTCGGGCTCTTTGGCGGGGATTGGGGGAATTATATTATTCCATTTCTTCAGGTGATAGAGAAGCCCGTTGTTGTAACATTACATTCAGTGCTTTCCATTAAAGACGGGCGCCTTGGGAAGAGAAATTCGTATCTTAAAAAAATCATAAATTCCATAGCCGAAAAATCCAGCGCCCTTGTTGTAATGAATAAATTTTCTCAAGAAATATTGGAAAGCGAGTACAACATACCCAGTTCAAAAATTTTTTTAATTCCTCACGGGATTCCCCAAACTCCGCTTGAGCCGAGTGAGAAATTCAAAGCGCTTTTTGGGCTTGAAGGAAAGATCATTCTTTCCACGTTTGGGCTTCTTAGTCCGAACAAAGGAGTGGAATACGCGATTCGCGCGCTGCCCAATGTTGTGAAAAAATATCCCAATGTTGTCTACATGGTGCTCGGAGTTACGCACCCGCAAATAAGGGCGTGGGATGGAGAAACATACAGAACATTCCTTATGCAGGAAACCGAAAAACTCGGTTTAAAAAATAACGTAAAATTTTACAACAAATATCTTACCCTCGAAGAAGTTGTAAATTATCTCAAGGCAACGGATGTCTACGTTTCTCCGAGTATTGATTCGGAGCAGTCCGTTAGCGGGACATTAGCATACGCGCTTGGCTGCGGAAGGCCGGTTGTCGCGACGGATTCAATGTACGCGAAGTATCTTGTCAACCAAAATAGCGGGGTTCTTGTAAGCCCTAAAAATCCGGCAGAGATTGAAAAAGCGATTTTAGGCATGCTTCAAAACCCCAAGCAATTAAAATCAATGAGCATTGGCGCGTACGAGTTGTCTCGTAAAATGATCTGGCCAAATGTAGCAGTAGAGTACTTTAAATTATATCAGAAATTTACCGATATTAGGGAAGAAGAAACAAAATTCCCCCCGATTAAAATGGATCACATTGTCCGCCTCACTGATAATTTTGGGATGCTTCAGTTCGCGAAGTATATCAAGCCCCAGCGAAGATATGGATATACTTTAGACGACAACGCCCGCGCTTTGATCGCGTGCGTTAAGTGCTATGAGAAATCTTTTGATCCGGAAATTCTGGATTTTGCAAAAAAATATATGAAAGCTATAAAGTTCATGCAAACGACAAGGGGAGAGTTTGTAAGCGCTGTTTCATATCAAAAAAAACGCGATTCAAACAAATACGAAGATGTGCAAGGTAGGGCAGTGTGGGCGTTGGGGTATGTTGCCTCTTGCGATTTTTTGCCCGAGGAGCTGGCTACTGAAGC
>Ga0209399_10001080_pt1 | contig 14579 bp, 13 predicted proteins | sample OV2TP3_FD_184130 | JGI IMG/M metagenome (GOLD analysis project Ga0209399, IMG submission 184130) | Hot spring microbial communities from Beatty, Nevada to study Microbial Dark Matter (Phase II) - OV2 TP3 (SPAdes) (version 3) | ecosystem: Environmental > Aquatic > Thermal springs > Hot (42-90C) ... | reverse complement strand
AGTGCTGAGTGCTGAGGAAATTCAAAAGCCTCTCAACTCAGGACTCAGGACTCAGGACTGTTTTTTGACTCAGGACTCGGAACTCAGGACTCAGGACTTGTCGAGGGTCTCCCGGACGAGAAAGACGAGGGTGAGGACGGCCAGGAGGCCGACGCCCGACATGGCGAACGCCGCCGTGCGCAGGCCGAGCAGGTCGGCCAGGCGGCCCACGGCGAGCGGGCCTCCGGCGCTGCCCGCGTCTCCGACGAGCCGCCAGAGCCCCAGGAACTCGCCCATGGACTCCTTCGGGGCCAGGTCCGCGCCCAGGGTCATCATGGTGCCGGAGCCGATGCCGTTGCCCAGGCCGAGGACGGTGGTGGCCAGGAGCAGGCCGGAGAAGGTGCTGGAGAGGGGGATGAGGGCCATGCCGAGGGCCTGGATCAAAAAGGAGGGGACGGAGGCGTACTTCCTGCCGAAGCGGTCCATGATCACCCCGGCGGGGTAGAACATGGACATGTCGATGGCCGAGGAGATGCTGAGGACCCAGCCCAGAGACCGGACGTCCAGGCCGACCACGTCGGCCCCGTAGACCGGGATGACGATGTGCCGGGAGGCCCGGATCATCTGGGCGAAGACCTGCGCGGAGCCGGCGGCGGCCAGCTCCCGATAGTGCCCCCTGAGGACGCGGAGGAGGTGGCCCGGCTCGCCTGCTCGACGGGCCGAGGGGGGGTCGGTCTCCCTGAGGAAGAGGGCGGCGACGAGGGTGGCCACGGCCGCCAGGGCGGCGAACAGGAGGAAGGGGGCCCGGAGGCCAAGGGATGCGCCGAGCGTCCCGCCGACGGCCGGGCCGATGAATGTGCCGAGCCTGCCGATGCCCCCGAAGATGGAGATGACCCGGCCCCGCTCGCGCACCAGGGTCACGTCGGCGATGTAGGCGTGGCGGGAGATGCCCCACAGGGCGTCGCCCACGCCGGCCAGGAGGCGGTAGGCGACCAGTTCCGGGAGGCTGCGCGCCCAGGTCATGGCCAGGGCAGACAGGGCCACGCAGCCCACGCCGAGGAGCATGGCCGGTTTTCTGCCGATCCGCCGGAGGAGGAGGCCGGCCGGGACGTCGCTGATCAGGGTGCCGAGGCCCTCGGCGGCCAGGACCAGGCCCACCAGGCTGTAGGAGACCCCGAAGGATTTGGCATAGAGGGGCAGGACGGGCAGGAGCAGGCCGTTGCAGAAGGAGACGATCAGGGTGGGGAGGTAGACGGACAGGAGCAGGGGGGAGAGCCGGCGCGCCAACGCATCACCTCCCGTCTCTCTGCCAGACCACGGCCTCTTCACCTTCTATGCTGAGTCGCGTCTTCAGGGGTCTGGACAACTCCTCGATGGTGCGGACCACACCCTGTCCCTCCGAGCCTTTCGGCGAGACGAGCTGAGGCCGGCCCTTTTCATCCCTCCAGACGGGGGCCAGGGAGACCTTCGTCAGACGCCTCTCCCGCACCGCGGCGTGGACGAGGAGCCCGTCCCGCCGTCCCCCCATCCGCTCCCACCCGAAGATGAAGTTCCCCAGGCTGTAGAAGATGGCCCGCCCGCTGTAGACCTCGACGCCCTGCGGCACGTGGGGGTGGTGGCCGATGACCAGGTCCGCGCCGGCGTCGATGGCCGCGTGACCGACGGCCACCTGATAGGCGGCCAGGTCCTGGTTGCCGGAGACGCCCCAGTGGCAGGAGACGGTCAGGATGTCCACGCGCCCCCGGAGGGCCTTAATGTCCTCCTGCATGGCCTTTAGCTCGGCCTCGTCAGGCCAGGAGAGGGTGATGGCGGGCGCTCCGGGCATCTCCGGGATGCGGGGATGGGGGCGGTAGGCCGTGTGTCCTTTGATCGTGGCCACGCCCGGCTGCCCCGGCCCGGCGACGTGGCCGATGGGCCAGAAGACAGAGGTGTAAGAGAGGAACCCGAAGCGGGTCCCCTTTCGCTCCAGGACCGCCGGACACCGGGCCGCCTCCCGGTCCGCCCCGGCCCCGGCGTGGAGGATGCCGAGCCGGTCCAGGTGGCCGAGGGACTCCAGGATGGCCTCCGCGCCGTAGTGGACGTTGTTCGCGCAGCCCACGGCGTCGAACCCCGCGACGGAGAGGGCCTGGACGGTCGAGCGATCCTGATGGAACCAGCCGGGCTTGTAGGGGATCTCCACGGCGGGGTCGCCGAAGCACCCCTCGCAGTTCCCGAACCGGAGGTCGGCCCCGTCGAAGGCCTCCTGCACGAGCGCAAACGGGGCGCGGGGGTCCTTCGCGTTTCTCAGATTGACGTCGCCGACCAGGATGACGGAGAGGGCGTCCCCCTCCAGGCCGAGCCAGCGTGGCATGGGGGCCTCCTACAGGGAGAGAATGGGGTTGGTGTGGTCCACGAGCCGCTCGTGGCGGTTGTCGATGATGTCGTGCGTGGGCATCAGGAGGCTCCGTGGGCTATCTCCGGCGGCAACTTGCTCAGGACGAACTCGCTGACGGACAAAGCTGATGAACGCGCCGCCTGTGCCACTTCCACGTTTGGCCAGAACTCCTCATCGTACCTCAGTTCGACAGCATAGGGCGTCAGGGGCGCAACCAGAGGGATCAGAGAGCGGAACGATGGGTCTGTAGCGGCGCAGAGTTCGACCAGCTTTGTCAGGTTGTGCGTAAAAGGGAACTTTACGTCAGCGTAGATCAGAAATGCTTTTAAATATTTCTCACCTGTTTGTTGGGCGTGGAAACAGGCGGCATCCAGAGCGCCAGCGTTCAGCGAAGCATCCATGGCCACGCTGTCGCTCCGTGCCTTTCGCAGCCAACCCCGTACCGAGTCAGTCTTTTCTTTCATAAAGTACCTGCCCCTCTCGCATTGCGGTGGTGACAAACGCTTGCGGAACGGCGCTCCATTCCCACACCTCTCGAGGGGTATAAACCAGCACGTCCACCTCTACCGGCAGATCCGCCAATGCTGGGTAGAGAGGGATTGAGCGCTGGTATCGGGGTTCGTCCGATTCCTTTATCACCAGCAGGTCAAAGTCACTATCCGGCCGTGCCTCACCCCGCGCCTGACTGCCGAATAGGATAATTTTTTGGGGATGGACCGTCTCCACAATCCGATGGACGATCGCCTCCATCAGTCCGGTATCGATTTGAACCATGATCAGTTCCTCGTCTATTTGGCAATTATCTCCACGATGATGTCGTGCGGGTGGTGTCCCTGTAACGGAGAAAGCGGCATAGTAAGCCCCGAAAAAGCCTATTTTTCAGGCGTTTTCAAGAGCCAAAATCTTGTTTTCCTCGATAGAGGGACACTACCCAACTCGGAGAGGATGTCGCGAATTTTAGAGTTCATGATTCGCCCTCCATTTCCACCGCTTCACTCCGCTTAACACTTTTCTCATGTTACGACAACTTGCAGCGCAAGTCAACGGAAAAGAGGGCGAAGGGTCGCAGGAACGCACGTCCTGATGGGGCGTGGCGGCCTGACGGGAGAGGGGCGGGCGCAAAGGCAAATTTCCGCTTGACAAATCCGGCAGGGGCGCTATCATGGGGCGAAAAAATCCGGGGACAATGTTCACCTCAGCAGGAGGGTTCCCATATGTCCGAACAGACCTTTCGCGTGGCGCCGCCGGGGTTCACGCCAGAGCAGTGGGAGACGTTCATGGAGGAGGGGTTCCTGGTCATCGAGGACGCGCTGTCTCAGGACGAGGTCGACTATTACCTGGAGGTCATCGACCGGTTCTGCGCCGCGGACCCGAAGTTCCGGCCCGACAAATTCTACGGCCCAGGCAACGTCGTGGAGCGGGACCCGGCCTTCGCGGCGCTGATCGACCACCCGAGGCACGTGGGGTACGCTTACGATATCTACGGTGAGCTGCTGAAGCTGCACATCTCGCAGTTCTTCGTCCGGCCGCGCGACAGCTCCCACAACGCCTGGCACCCGGACGGGGCGCGGGCCGTGCCCTACGGGGTCTTCTGCCCGGAGCTGCCGGTCCAGGTCAAGATCGGCTATTGGCTGACGGACCTGCCGCGCCCCCGGATGGGCAACTTCGTGTGCATGCCGGGGAGCCACCGGTCCCAGCACTTCGAGCGCTACGACACGCACGACAGCGTGCCGGGGGAGAGGGTCCTCTGCTGCCGCCGAGGGACGATGACGCTGATGCACTGCGGCACGTGGCACCGGGTGGAGCCCAACGAGAGCGACGTGGTGCGGAAGAACATCTTCCTGGCCTACTGCCCCTCCTGGGTCTGCGAGGCGGACCGGCACCGGTCCTCGCCGGAGTGGCTCCAGACGCTGAACCGGGAGCAGCGGATCATCATGCGGAGCTACGCCGGTGGCTACGACCGAACGAAGCCGCCTGCGGAGGACTTCCCGCTGTTCCTGGACCGCGAGACGGAGAGCGACTGCGACCCCGACGGGGACCCGCGCATTGCGATCCAGAGACGGAAGCGGCGGACGACGGTCGAGAAGCTCAGGCTGGCTGTGCACGCTTAAAGGGTTGAACAAGGAGGAAATCGTGTCTGAGAACGTGACCCATACGGCGGCGCTGGACGACTGCTTCCGGCTGATGCTAACGTCGGACGAGGTCTGCGAGGCCTTTAAGGAGGTGGGGCGGACGCAGAGGGCGTTCGCCCGGCTGGGGGGCGTGACGCGGTCGGGGGACCGGTTCACGGTGCAGTTGCTGACTGACTTCCGGGTGCGGTGGAAGGGGCGGAGGCCGGAGGACCGGCTGGAGCCGAAGCTGGGGTTCGTGCTGGGCTGGCTGTGCCACCGGGCCGCGGACCGGCAGATGAAGCCGGTGTTCCGGGAGGCGGAGCCGGGCCACTCCGAATCGCCGTCGGAGTGCAGCGTGTACCACGACGCCTTCCTGTTCCGGGAGGTCTACGCCGGGGGGAAGGAGGGGCCGTACCGGCCGGGGATGTTCGAGGAGGGGCCGGCGGGTGCGGAGGACCTCTTCAGGACGCTCTTGCAGCGGGCGCTGGTGGGGCTGCACACGTTCATCCCGGACCGGGAGGATGTGGAGGGGTGGCTGGGCCGGCTGTTCGCGCTCCAGCAGGGCTTTGAGGTGGACCTGAAACGCTACGCGGCAGCGATCTCCCGGCCCGACCCGGAGAAGGTGCGGCGGTTCATCACGGCGGTGAATTTCTACGACGCAGGGGAGCCGATCATCGCGGCGGCGCGGGGGATTCAGCGGGGCGAGCCGGTGACGGCGGGGCAGGTGCGGGAGGTCACGCGTATCGAGGCCCGGAGCCACTACGCGCAGGCGCTGAGGACAGGCTACGGCTACCTGCGCGCGGCCAGCGATTTCTTTGCAGGCGACATGTCGCCGGAGGCGCTGCGGGAGCGGCTGGATGTGGGGAGGCCGGGGCGGGATGGGAAGGGCGTGTAGGGAAATGAAAAATTAGGAGACGTACCATGAAAATCCTGCTGAACCTGGAGCTGGAGGACCGGCACGTGGCGCAGATCCGGGCGGTGTCGGACCGGGTGGAGGCGATCCGGGCCGGGTCGAAAGAGGAGGTCCTGAAGCTCATGCCGGAGGTGGAGGCGGTGTTCGGGGGGCTGAGCCGGGACATGTTCCGGCGGGCGGAGCGGCTGCGCTGGGTGCAGACGTGGGGGGCCGGGGTGGACGGGATGCTCACCCCGGAGTTCGTGGAGAGCGGGGTGATCCTGACGAGCGGCAAGGGGACGGTGGGGGTGCACCTGGCCGAGCACGCGATGGCGCTGCTGCTGGGGCTGACGCGGGGCATCGCGCACGCGGTGCGAAGGCCCGCCTGGGCGTCGCACCAGCCCATCCGGGACGCGGCGTGGGAGCTGATCGACCGGACGATGGGGATCGTGGGGCTGGGGGGCACGGGGCGGGACCTGGCGGTCCGGGCGCACGCCTTCGGGATGCGGGTCATCGCCGTGGACCCGGAGCCGGTGGAGAGGCCCGAATACGTGGAGGCGTGCTGGAGGATGGACCGGTTCCACGACCTGCTGGGCGAGTCGGACGTGGTGGCGGTCTGCGCGCCGCTGACGCCGGCCACGCAGGGGATGTTCAACCGGGAGGCGTTCCGGAGGATGCGCCGGCACGCGCTACTGATCAACGTGACGCGGGGGAAGATCGTGGACGAGGCCGCGCTGATGGAGGCCCTGGAGCAGGGGCTGATCGGCGGGGCCGGGCTGGACGTGCTGCCGCAGGAGCCGCTGCCGGAGGACCACCCGCTCTGGCGGATGGAGAACGCCCTGGTCACGCCGCACGTGGCCGGGGGGTCGCCGAACCGGCAGGACCGGATCGTGGGGCTGTTCTGCGAGAACCTGCGGAGGCTGCTGGCCGGGGAGCCGCTGCTGAGCGTGATTGATAAGCGGAAAGGATACTAAAGCTGAACGCTGAACGCTGAACGCTGAACGCTGAACGATGAACGATGAACGAAAAGCGGAGACAGGACGACATGGACATTGAGGCGCTGCGCGCGGGCATCCCGGCGCTGAGGGAGACGGTCTTTTTCAACACGGCGGGGGTCGCGCCGATGCCGTCGGTCGTGGCCGACGAGGTGGTGGGGCTGATCCGGTGGGAGGAGATGCAGGGGCGCTACCGCCCGGACGTGATGGAGGTGATGGGCGGGCGGTCGGAGGAGGCGCGCCGGACGGTCGCCCGGTTCTTCGGGGTGACGCCGGAGGAGGTCACGTTCACGCACAGCATCTCGGAGGGGCTGAACCTTATCTCGGAGGGGCTGGACTGGAGGGCCGGGGACGAGGTGATCATCACGGACCAGGAGCACACGTCGGGCTACATGCCCTGGGCCCTGCGGGCCGAGCAGCAGGGCGCGGTCGTGAAACGGCTGCGGCTGATGCCGGAGCCGGAGGGGGTCGTGGACCGGCTGCGGGGCCTGCTGACGGGCCGGACGCGCGTGGTGGCCCTGAGCCACGTGACGAGCAGCCTGGGCATCCGCCTTCCGGCGGCGGAGATTGCGCGGGTCGGGCGGGAGGCCGGGGCGCTGGTGGGGTTCGACGGGGCGCAGGCCGCAGGGCAGTTCCCGATCGACCTGCGGGAGATGGGGTGCGATTTCTACGCGGCGACCAGCTACAAGTGGTGCCTGGGACCTTATGGGGTGGGCGCGCTCTACGTGCGGCAGGGGGCCCTCCACCGGGTCGCGGTGCGAAGGTCGGGGTCCCACGCGCCGACGAAGGTGAATATGGAGGCGGGGACGTTCGCGTTCCCGGACGCGGCCCGGAAGTTCGAGTTCGGGGCGCGGAACCTGCCGTTGCGGATCGGCTACGGGAGGACGCTGCGGTATCTGGAGCAGATCGGGCTGAGGGAGGTCGAGGCGCGGGTCCAGGACACGGTGCGGTATTTCCGGGAGCGGGTCGCGGAGATACCGGGCGCTCGGGCCCAGACGCCGGAGGGGTTTGCAGCGGGGGCGCTGAACGTGGCGTTTGAGGGCGCGGACCCGAGGGCCTTGCAGAAGACGCTGTGGGAGCAACACAGGATCGTGGCGGTGAGTCCGGCAGGGGGGCTGCGGTTCTCGGTGGCGTTCTTCACGACGCGGGAGGAGGTGGACCGGGTCGTGGAAGCGCTCAAGCAGGCGATCCGGTAGTTCGCGGCGCGGGTTCATCCCGAAGGAGTTAACCATGTCCGAGAAGATCAGGATCACCCGCATCGAGACGGCATCGGTCTCGATCCCCTACAAGTTCCCCTGGCGGAACCGGCACACGGAGGAGCGGGGGTCCCCGATAACGCACTTAGAGACGACGGTGCTGAAGGTGCGCACGGACGCCGGGATCGTGGGGTTGGGGGAGGCGCGCGGGAAGGAGGCGCGCAAGGTGGTGGCCGAGCGGTTCGAGCCGTTCCTGAAGGGGAGGGACGCGCTCCAGATCGAGCGGGTGTTGACGGACCTGGAGGAGGCGTTCGGGCGGTCCGGCATCTTCGGGGGGATCGACTTCGCGCTGCACGACATCGCCGGAAAGGCATTGGGCGTGCCGGTCTACCAGCTCTTAGGGGGGAAGGTCCGGGACCGGGTTCCGCTGGTCTGGACGCTGTCCTACCGGTCCGCCGAGGAGCAGGTGGCGGAGACGCGACAGCGGGTGGCGGAGGGGTTCACGCACGCGGTCAAGATGAAGGTGGGGGTGAAGGGGGACCTGGAGCACGTGCTGGCCGTGGCCGAGGCGGCCGGGGGGGTTCCGCTGCGGCCGGACGACAACCAGGGGCACGACCGGGAGACGGCGCTGCGGCAGTTCCGGGTCCTGAAGGAGAAGGGGGTCCCACTGGAGCTGCTGGAGGACCCCTCGCCGTCGAACTGGGACGACTATCAGATGCTGGCGGAGGCCTTAGACGTGGGGATCTCGGTGCACGCGGGGTGGTCGTCCTTAAAGGACATCGGGGGCCTGATTCGGGCGAACAGGCCGGGCATCCGGTGCGTGAACGTGACCTTCGCGCAGTGGGGCATCCGGCGCACGGCGCAGATCGCGGGGGCGCTGGAGTGCGCGGGGATCGGCTGGACGATGGGGACGAGCCACGAGTCGGGGATCAAGACGGCGGCGGCGCTGCACGCGGGCGTGGCGGTGCGAAACCGGCTCTACCCGGCGGATGTGCTGGGGCCGATGCTGTTCGTGGACGACGTGCTGGCGAGGCCGCTGGACATGGGCGGGGGCTACGGGACGCCGCCGGACGGGCCGGGGCTGGGGATCGAACTGAATGAAGACGTGCTGAAGAAGTACGCGGTTCAGGAGTGAGGTGAAGGGATCGGAGGCGTTTGTCCGATGAAGATCACAGACGTGAAGGTGACGCTGGTCAGGCGGATCATCCTGGTTCGGGTGTACACAGATGAGGGGATCGTGGGGATCGGGGAGTGCAGCGGCATGAACGGGCCGGTGGTCCGGTCGGTGGTGGAGGAGTCCCTCAGGCCGTTGCTGATCGGGGAGAATCCGCTGGAGATCGAGCGGCTCTGGGAGAAGATGTACGTGTCGACCTACAAGATCCGGGGGCAGTCGCAGTCGATCGGGATCAGCGGGGTGGACATCGCGCTGTGGGACATCCTGGGGAAGGCGCTGAATGCGCCGGTCTACCAGCTTTTAGGGGGATGCTACCGGGAGAAGATTCGGATGTACGCCAGCTCCGTGCCGAGGGAGCTGAAGGACGCCGGAAAGTCTGCGGAGATGGCCGCCCGATGCGTGGAGGCGGGGTTCTCGGCGCTGAAGGTGAAGGTGGGGACACGCTGGGGGTTCGACGACCTGCCCGACCTGGCCGCGCAGTCGGTGCGGGCGATCCGGGAGGCGATCGGGCCGGGGGTGGAGCTGATGGTGGACGCCAACAGCGCGTACACGGCGCACACGGCCATCCGGATGGGGAGGAGGTTTGAGGAGTACGACATTTTTCACTTTGAGGAGCCGGTGCCGTTCCACGACCTGGGGGCGATGGCGCAGGTGGCGGCGGCCTTAGATGTGCCGGTGGCGGGCGGGGAGCAGGACCACACCCGCTACCGCTTCCGGGAGATCCTGATGATGGATGCGGCGGATATCCTTCAGTGCGACGTGATCAAGGCGGGGGGGCTGTCGGAGTGCAAGAAGATCGCGGCGATGGCGGACGCGTTCGGGAGGCCGGTGACGCCTCACAACACGAACCAGACGGTGGGGATGGCGGCCACGCTGCACTTTCTGGCCTCCACGCCGAACTGCCGGTATTCGCAGGAGTGCACGATCCTGCCAGGGCAGAGGCACGACCCGGCGCGGGACGAGCTGCTGACGGAGCCGTTCCGTGCCGTGAACGGGTATCTGGAGGTCCCGAAGGGGCCGGGGCTGGGGGTGACGCTGAACGAGGAGGTCCTGAAGCGGTACGGGACGTGAGAAAGGGAGACGATTATGAAAATCACCGACGTCAGGGTGTTGCACGTCGACCGGTACCTGTTCGTGCAGGTGCACACGGACGGGGGGATCGTGGGGTTGGGGGAGTCGGGCACGTGGGGGTATCTGGAGGCGTCCGGGCAGGTGGTGGAGACGTTCAAGAAGTATCTCATCGGGCAGGACCCCCTGCGGATCGAGCACCACTGGCAGTACATGTATCGGTGCACGCACTTCCGGGGGGCGGCGATCATGGGGGCGCTGAGTGCCATCGACATCGCGCTGTGGGACATCGCGGGGAAGCACTTCGGCGTGCCGGTCTATCAACTGCTGGGGGGGAAGTGCCGGGAGAAGGCGCGGGTCTACGGCCACGTGTACGGGAGGACGAAGGAGGAGCTGGTCCGGGGGTGTGTGAATGCGAAGGCGGAGGGCTACACGGCAGTGGGGCATCTGACGCCGTTCCTGGACGAGCCGCGCGGGGTGCCGTACTACAAGACGCACTCCGACAAGATTCACGACGCAGTCGAGACCGTGCGGGCTTACCGCGAGGCCGTGGGCGACGGCGTGGACCTCTGCATCGAGATCCACCGGCGGATGGACCCGGCGGAGGCGATTGTCCTGGCGCGCGGCATCGAGCCTTTCCGGCCCTACTTCCTGGAGGACCCGATCCGGCCGGACAACTTCGACGCGATGGCGGAGGTCGCGCAGAAGATCCACATCCCGATCGCGACGGGGGAGCGCATCCACACCATTTACGAGTTCGAGATGCTGCTGGCGCGGAACGCGGTCCAGTACGTGCGACCGGACGTCTGCATGGTGGGCGGCATCTCCCACGCCAAGAAGATCGCGGCGCTGGCCGAGGCTCATCACGTGGGGGTGGTGCCGCACAACCCGCTCAGCCCGGTGAGCACGGCGGCGTGCGTGCAGCTCGCGGCGTGCATCCCCAACTTCGCGCTCCAGGAGTACCCGAGCGGAGAGCACGAGCCGCCCAAGAGCGAGATGGTGAAGGGCGCGCTGAAGTTAGAGAACGGGTTCCTGATCATCCCGGACGCGCCGGGGATCGGCGTGGAGCTGGCCGAGGGCGCGCAGGAGAAGTTCCCGCCCAGGCCGAGGTCGCTCACGACAAGGCTGCACGCGGATGGATCGGTGGTGGACCAATGAAAATTACCAGTTTTGACCTGGACGCGGTGCACGTGAACCACCGGGGGGACTGGGTCTTCGTCCACGTGAACACGGACGAGGGGGTCCGGGGGATCGGAGAGTTGCTGGCGGGGAGGAACTACGGGGGGCGCGTCGCGGCCCTGCGGGAGCTGGAGGGGAGGCTGAAGGGGCGGGACCCGAGGCGGATCGCGCAGATCGTTCACGAGTTCTCGCAGGAAAGGCCGGGGTGGGACCGGGTCTGCGCCCTGAGCGCTGCCGAGCAGGCGCTCTGGGACATCCTGGGGAAGTCGCTGGGCGCGCCGGCGCACGCGCTGCTGGGGGGGGCGTGCCGGGAGGAGGTCCGGCTCTACGCGAACATCAACCGGGCGACGGTGGACCGGACGCCGGAGGGGTTCGCCCGGAGTGCGGCGGCGGCCGTGGCCGAGGGGTTCGACGCGGTCAAGCTGGCGCCGTTCGACGGGATGCCGATGGGGATGGACAGCGCGAGGGAGGCGGAGGCGGGCATCGCGTGCATGCGGGCCGTGCGGGAGGCGATCGGGCCGGGGGTGGACCTGATGATCGACTGCCACAGCCATCTGACGGTCAAAGGGGCGCTGGAGGTGGCGGACGCGCTGCGGGGGCTGGACCTGTTCTGGTTCGAGCAGCCGACGCCGGAGTCGGACGTGGGGGCGTGCCTGGAGGTGAAGCGGCGGTGCGGCCTCCGGGTCGCCGGGGGGGAGCAGCGGATGCTCCGGCAGGGGTTCCGGGAGGCCCTGGAGCGGGGGATGATGGATGTGATCATGCCGGACGTGACGGTGGTGGGGGGCATCGGGGAGCTGAAGCGGGTCGCGGACATGGCCGGGGCGTACGGGATTCCCACGTCGCCTCACGGGCCGTTCGGGCCGGTGATGATCGCGGCGGGGGTCCAGGCGATGGCGGCGCATCCCGATTTTTTGATCCTGGAGTTCGGGTGGGGGGAGGTCCCCTGGCGGAGCGATCTGATCGCGCCCTCGGAGCGGATCGAGAAGGGGCGAATGGCCGCAGGAGACGCGCCGGGGCTGGGTGTGGAACTGAACATGGAGGTGGTGGAGGCGCACCGGGTGAAGGTGTGAGGCATGAGGCGGAAGGCAACAGGCAACAGGCCCTCACCCACCCCCACCCCCCTCCCTCTCCCGTACGTACGGGAGAGGGAGGGGGCGCTAAGGGCCTTATCCACAGGTTTGGGGGAGGGTGAGGGCCTGACACCATTTATTTTTCATCAAGGGGGATTGACATGGACATGCTCCTGCGCCACGTGACGATGACCGAGCTGGCCGATCAGTTCGCGCGCCATCAGGACCGCTCCCCGGCCCCGTACCTGACCGATCCGGAGGCCGTGGGCCGGGCCAGGCGGCTGGCGAGGGCCAACGGCGTCTGGGAGGATCTGAGCGAGCATCTGGACCCGGGCCGGGACATCCCGGTGATCAAGCGGTCCGCGTTCCGCAACTACCGGCGCGTCGGGGACCGGACGCTGCCGCAGTCCAAATCGGGGCATCGCCGGCGGGAGTTAGAGCGCGCGGCCACGGCGCTCTATCTGGGGCACCCGAAGGCGGATGTCGATTACTTGCAGGACCTGCTCTGGGCCTACTGCGACGACCATACGTGGGTGATGGCCGCGCACGAGGGGCGGGCCATCGACCTGGGGTCGGCGGCGCTGGGGGCGACGTTCGCGGAGATTTTGCACGTGCTGGGGGGCCGGCTGGAGGAGGAGGTGAAGGCGCGGGTCTCGGCGGAGATCGACCGGCGCATCTTCCAGAATTTCTGGAACTACAGGCACATGGACGAGTGGAAGACGAGGCGCATGAACTGGAACCACGTGTGCAACGGGGAGGTCATCCGGGCTGCGCTCTACCAGATCGAGGACCCGAGGATCCTGGCGCACGTGACGCACGCGGCCATCCAGAACCTGACGTATGCCCTGGACGGGTTCACGGAGGACGGGGGGTGCGAGGAGGGGCCGGGCTACTGGTCCTACGGGTTCGGGCACTACCTCTACGCGGCGCACGCGCTCTCCCTGAAGACGGGGGGTGAGTTGAACATCATGACCGGCGACAAGATCGAGCGGATCTGCCGCTACCCCCTGGCCGCGCAGATCGCCGGGCCGCTGCGGTCCACGTTCGCGGATTCGCACCACGGCTACATCTCCGCCCGCATCGCGATGATCATCAACGCGTTCTACAAGATGCCGGAGCTCTACGAGCTGTGCGAGCCGCGCCCGAACCGGACGCTGAGGCTGTCCGGGATGCACGAGCTGGCGCTCTACCGGGGGCAGAGGGCGAGGGGCGCGCCGGACCACCGGGACTATCTGATGCCGGACCTGGGGCAGGTGAAGCTGCGGGGGAGGCCGGGGAGTCGGCAGATGACGCTGATGGCCTTAGCCGGGCACAACGGGGTGCCGCACAACCACAACGACATCGGGAGCTTTATCGTGCACCGGGGCGACCGGCTCCTGCTGGTGGACCCCGGCGCGCCGCTCTACACGCGGAAGACGTTCTCGCCCCGGCGCTACGAGATCGTGTTCTGCAACTCCCTGGGGCACTCCGTGCCGGTGATCGGCGGCAAGCAGCAGCAGGCCGGGTCCCGGTACTACGGGACGCTGGAGGTGGAGAACCTGAACGGCGAGAGGAGGAAGCGCGCGATGATCGACATGACGCGCGCGTACCCGAGGGGCACGGTGAAGCGGCTGACCCGGACGTTCACGCTGAACGCCCGCGCGAACCGGCTGACGCTGGAGGACGCCTACACGTTCAGCCGCGCGCCCCGGTCTCTGGAGGAGGCGTTCATCACGTTCGAGCAGGTGGAGGTGGCCCGAAACGGGCGGTCCGTGAGGATCGGGCCGAGTGGGAGCCGGGTCCGGCTGTCGTGCGTGGAGACGCCGGGGCGGTTCCGGTTCAGGCGGCTCGTGGAGGAGTCGAAGGAGGGGAGGGCGGACGAGGTGATCACGAGGATCACCTTTGCGCCCCGGAAGCTGCAAAAGGAGATGCGCCTGCGGTTCGAGATCGCGTGATCTCAATCGCTGCGCGATAAACGGAGCGGCTTCTTCAGAAAGGCCCTTGCAAGGCCCGGCGGGGGCGCGGGGGCTATTCCGCCGGGCCTTTTTTTTCTTGTTGACAAACGCGTCCAATTTTTTTACATTTCAATCACTTGTATAATTATATCATTAAGGTGAGAACGGATTGTAAGATGTTCACGATATTCCTCCTAACCGCCTCTCTCCAAGAGAATTAGGAGGAAATCATATATTCAAGAGGGCCACTGCCAAGATGTGAGTATCATTTACAGCCTGGATAGCCCGGAATCTGCAGGTTATGTAAGGGAAAGCTTCCAGGTGAGGGGGGATGTCTGCCAGATAGCGTTCAATGGATGATCTGTCCACACGAATGTCTGTCTGGCTTTTTTATTTGAGGCGATGCAGGCCGGAAGGGGGTGAAGCGTTCAGGTCTGCCTGCCTCAGAGCGGCGGTTGACAGGTCACGTTCAGTAAGTTCCATTTGGCCGTCTATGGCCCAAAATCTGTCGGTTTGCCCCCTAGTGTCTCTTGACAATTTACTTTAGGAATTGGTCAAACCTGTCGATACCTCCCTTGATGGCACTTCACATCTAAGGAGGATCGTC
>Ga0209399_10001078_pt1 | contig 14603 bp, 11 predicted proteins | sample OV2TP3_FD_184130 | JGI IMG/M metagenome (GOLD analysis project Ga0209399, IMG submission 184130) | Hot spring microbial communities from Beatty, Nevada to study Microbial Dark Matter (Phase II) - OV2 TP3 (SPAdes) (version 3) | ecosystem: Environmental > Aquatic > Thermal springs > Hot (42-90C) ... | reverse complement strand
TGCGGACGACGGTCGCCATCCTCGGCCGCATCCTGGCCCATCCGGACTTCCGCGCGGGGAACCTCTCCACGGCGTTCCTGGAGCGCGTCATGCCCGAGCTCGCGTCCCCGGCGGACCGGCTCGCCTCGATCGCGACGATCGCGGCGGTGCTGGCCGAGTACGAGCGGCTCGCGCGCGCCCCGCTCCCCACCCCCTCCGAGGGGGGCCCGAGCGCATGGCGTCTGGGCGCTCGGCCGGGCTGGAGAGGTCCCATCCGATGAAGTTCGTGGTGACGGCGGCAGGGACGAGCGAGACCGTCGAGGTGAGCGGCACGGACGGGCGGTATCGTCTGACGATCGGCGGCCAGCTCTGGGAGGTGGACGCGCGCCGTACAGGGGGGGGCGCCTACTCGCTCCTGGTCGATGGTCTCTCGTACGTCGCCGACGTCGCCGAGCAGGCCGGCGCGCGAGTCGTCGAGGTGGGCGGCGAGCGCCACGTGATCCAGGTGGAGGAGGACATCCGTTACCGGATCCGCGCGCGGGGGGTTGCCACGCCCGCCGCGAGCGGACAGACGCTGTCGGCTCCGCTGCCGGGAAAGGTGACGCACGTCGCGGTGCGGGCGGGCGACCGGGTGACGCCAGGCGACACCCTCCTCGTGATCGAGGCGATGAAGATGGAGAACGAGTTCAAGGCCGCGGCGCCCGGCACGGTCGTCGAGGTCCGCGTGGCCCCCGGGCAGGCCGTGAACGCGGGCGACGTGCTCGTCGTCATCGCGTGACCGGCCCGCGGCCCCGATGACCCCGGACGCCCCCGCGATCGAGTTCAACGCGGTCAACAAATGGTTCGGTAAGCTCCACGTGCTCCGCGACGTCACGCTGACCGTCGCCGCGGGGGAGGTGGTCGTCGTCTGCGGCCCGTCGGGCTCCGGGAAGAGCACGCTCATCCGCTGCGTGAACGGGCTCGAGCGCATCCAGCGGGGCGAGCTCGTCGTCCTGGGCCAATCGATCGCCCGGCCGACGGTCGATCTGCCGACGCTCCGGAGCCAGGTCGGGATGGTCTTCCAGTCGTTCAATCTCTTTCCCCACATGACGGTCCTCGACAACATCACTCTCGCCCCGGTGAAGGTGAAGGGGTGGAGCCGCGGCCAGGCCGAGGGGACGGCCCGCCAGCTGCTCGAACGCGTCGGCATCCCCGACAAGGCGGCGAGCTATCCCGCCAACCTCTCGGGTGGCCAGCAGCAGCGGGTCGCCATCGCCCGGGCGCTGGCGATGCAGCCCCGGATCATGCTCTTCGACGAGCCGACTTCGGCGCTCGATCCCGAGATGATCAACGAGGTGCTGGAGGTCATGACCGATCTCGCCAAGGACGGCATGACGATGATGGTGGTGACCCACGAGATGGGCTTCGCGCGCCGCGTGGCGCACCGGGTCGTCTTCATGGACGAAGGGCAGGTCATCGAGGAGAACGATCCCGAGCGGTTCTTCGCCGCCCCGACATCTGAGCGCTCGCGCCAGTTCCTGTCCAAGATCCTCTCCCACTGACGACTCCGATGAGCCTTCCCGCCGCCGCACCGTTCGGGTAGGATGGCGGCGGTCCCCGTGACCGACACCCTCAGGCGCCGATGGAGGACCCGATGACACGTGTGCTGTCCATCCTGCTCGCCCTGGTCGTGACCGTCTCGACGGCGGCGCCGGCGCTCGCCGAGACGACCCTCGAGAAGATCAATCGCACCGGCGTCCTGACGATCGGCACCCGCACGGGCTCGCCGCCGTTCGCGTTCGTCAACAGGCAGAACCAGTGGGTCGGTTTCTCCATCGACCTGGTGGAGCAGGCCATCGTGCCCGCCATCGGAAAGAAGCTCGGCAAGCCGGTCAGGGTGGAGAAGAAGGAGTCGACGCCGCCGACCCGGATCCCGCTCCTCTCCTCGAACGCGGTCGATCTGATCGCGGGCACGATGACCGACACGCGCACACGCAGGGAGTCCGTCGACTTCAGCCTGACGTTCTTCGTGACGGGCGCCCAATTTCTGGTGAAGAAGGGGAGCCCCATCAAGGGGATCGAGTCCATCGCCGGCCGGCGCATCGCGGCACAGCAGGGCTCGACGAACGCCAGGATCATCCGCGAGCGCGTCCCGACGGCGCAGTTGCGCGAGTTCCCCGACCAGCCCGGCGCGTTCCAGGCGCTCACCCAGGGGCAGGTCGACGCCTACACGAACGACGGGATCCAGCTCGCCGGCCTCCTCGCGAAGGCGCCGAGCCCCGGCGACTGGCAGATCGTCGGCGACTTCTATTCTTATGAGCCGTACGGGATGGCGATGCGGAAGAACGAGTCGGACTTCCGCCACCTCGTGAACGTCGGGCTCATGGAGGCGATCGAGTCGGGCAAGTACTTCGAGCTCTACGAGAAGTGGTTCGGGCCTAAGGGCGAGGTGCCGTACCCGCTGACGGCCGAGAACAAGCGCTTCCTGATTTTGCAGGTCGCGCCGAAGTAACCGGCCCGCGTGCGATACGAGTTCAACTGGAGCGTCCTCTGGAGCGGCCAGTCGGGCGGCTGGTTGCTCCAGGGGCTCCTCACCACGCTCGAGATCTCGACCCTCGCCTGGGTGCTCGCCGTCGCCCTGGGGATCCTCTCGGGCGCCCTCCGGACCGTCCCCTGGCGTTCGCTCCGTGCGGCGGCGACGTGTTACGTCGAGTTCTTCCGCAACGTGCCGCTCCTGGTCTGGATGTTCTTCTGGTACTTCGGCGTGCCGCCGCTCTTGCCGCGGGCCGTCCAGGACTGGCTCTTCAACCACGGCGCCGAGTTCTGGGCGGGCATGTTCGCGCTCGGCGTCTACCATGGCGCGCGCCTCTCCGAGGTCATCCGCTCGGGGATTCAGTCGATCCCGCGCACCCAGTTCGAGGCCGCCATGGCGATGGGGCTGACGGTCGGCCAGGCGTACCGGCTGGTGATCCTGCCGATCGCCCTCCGCCTCATCGTGCCCCCGGCCACCAACGAGTCGCTCAACCTCCTGAAGAACTCCTCGGTCGCGCTCACCATCAGCGTCGCCGAGCTCACGTTCCAGACGCGCCAGATCGAGACCTACACGGCGCGGGCGATCGAGGCCCTCAGCGCGGGAACGCTGATCTACCTGGCTCTCTGCCTCTCGATCGCGACGGGCATGGCGCGCCTGGAGCGCCGTTTCGCGATCCCCGGCCTCATCGTGCGGGTCGGCGCGGGCTGAGTCGTGCTCGACTTCTCTGTCGTCGTCGGCAACTTCCGCTTCCTGATCGTCCAGGGGTTCTTCGGCCTGGGCTCCTTCGCCGGCGGGACGCTGCGTCTCGCGATCCCGGCGATCGTGCTGGGCTTCTTCGCGGGGATCTTCATCGGGCTCGCCCGGCTCGCGCGCCCCGCGTGGATCCGCGTGCCGGCGACCGTCTACGTCGAGTTCTTCCGCGGCGTGCCGCTCGTCATGGTGATCTTCTGGATGTGGTTCATCATTCCTCAGATCCTGCGCCTCCCGATCCCGGAGTACGGCGTGGCGCTGACGGCCTTCGTCATCTTCGAGGCCGCCTACTTCGGCGAGATCGTCCGGGCGGGCGTCCAGTCGGTGCCCCGCGGCCAGGTGGAGGCCGCCACCGCCGTCGGGCTCACGGGCGCCCAGGCGATGCGCTACGTCGTCCTGCCGCAGGCCCTCCGCAACATGGTCCCCTCCCTCGTCACCCAGATGATCGTGCTCTTCAAAGACACGTCGCTCGCTTCGATCATCGGCTACGTCGACCTGACCAAGGCCGCCCAGATCGTGAACAACCGTGAGATCCGTCCCTTCGAGCTCTATCTCTTCATCGCGGTCGTCTACTGGGTCTGCACCTACTCGATGTCGCGCATGGCCCGACGTCTCGAGCACCGGCTCACGGCCGCATGACCGACGGGGCGCCGGATCGCGCGGAGCTCGTGGAGCCCCTCGCCCGGCTGACGGCGGCGAGCGAGCGGCTGCTCAGCGGCGCGCAGGCAGGCGCCCCGGAGCTCGCCCTCGACGCGCAGCGGATCCACGAGGCCGCGCTCCGGCTCCGGGCGCTGATCGCCGCGGGCGAGCAGGACCGGCACGAGCTGCACACGCCGTTGAACCACATCCTCGGCTACAGCGACCTGCTCCTCGAGGCGGCCCCAGAGCCGCCCGCCGCCCTCGTGACCGAGCTGGAGCACGTCCGCGCGGCCGCCCTGGAGTCGCTCGCCCTGATCCGCTCGGGGGCGACGCCCGCCACCGGGGAGGGCGGGGGCCCGCTGCCGCGACCGGCCGCGGCCGGCGACGGCGGCTGCTTCCTGGTCGTCGACGACGATCCACTCAATCGCGATGTCCTCGAGCGCCACCTCCGCCGCCGCGGCCACCAGGTCGTCACGGCCGAGCACGGCCGGCACGCGCTCGAGCTCCTGGCCGCCGCGCGGGTGGACGTGATCCTCCTCGACCTCCGGATGCCTGAGATGGACGGCCTCGAGACCCTCAAGCGGCTGAAGGCCGACCCCGCGCTCGGGACCATCCCGGTCCTCGTCATGTCGGCGCTCGACGAGCTCGACACCGCGGCGCGGTGCATCGAAGCGGGGGCGGAGGACTACGTGCACAAGCCGTTCAACCCCGTGCTCCTGGACGCGCGGCTCTCCGCCTACCTCGGCCGCAAGCGCTTCCGCGACCGCGAGGTGCTCGCCCTGCAGAACCGCGTGTTCCAGCGCGTGCGGGCGCTCCAGGAGCAGAACGCCGCGCTCGAGCGGGCGCTGGCCGCGATCGAGCAGGTCCTCGGCGAGCTCCGGCGGTCCGGCGAGGCCGCCCGGTAGGCCTTCGCCACGACCAGCGCCCCTCACCGGGCCGGTTGCGCCGCCGCCTCCCGTTGGTGCCGCGCGTAGTATTCCCATGCGATGAGCAGGAGGGCGAGTCCCGCGCCGGCGACGCTGGTCCAGTATCCCGCCGGGGCGATCTTGTAGGGGACGAGGAGCAGCACGCCCGCGACGAAGATCGACCCCCGCAGGGGCAGGGCGAGCGGTTGCAGCATGTAGCCGACCATGGAGATGGACAGGAGCCACACACCTCCGACGGCCGTCGCGACGTCGACGACCACGCGCAGCACGTTGCGGTCCTCCAGGAGCAGGGTCGGGGAGAACACGAACAGGAACGGGACGACATAGGCGGTCCAGCCGAAGCGCACCGAGGTCCAGCCGGTCGCCATTGGCGGCGCCCCCGCCATCGAGGCGGCGAAGTAGGCGGCGATGGCGACGGGCGGCGTGAGGAAGGACATCATGCCGAGATACATGACGAACATGTGCGCGGCGAGCGGGGTGATACCGAGCTCCACCAGCGACGGGGCGATCAGCGCCGCCAGGATGATGTAGACGGCCAGCGTCGGCATGCCCATGCCGAGGATGATGCAGAGGGCCGCCGCGACGAGCAGCAGCACGAACAGGCTCCCGCCGCCGACCTTCAAGAGGACGAGGGTGAAGGCGAAGCTGAGCCCGGTGACCATCAGGATGCCGATGATGAACGAGGCCCCGGCGGCGATCATCAGGAGGTCGAGGATCCCTGTTCCCGTGTCGTGGAGCGCCCGGTAGACGTCGCGCGGTGTCAGGCGCTTGCCCTGGTACCCGAGGACGGACCCGAGGACCAGGACGGTCAGCGATGCGGCGATGGCGGAGGCCTCGACGAGCCAGTTGAGCCAGAACATCGTGTAGACGAGGACCGCGAACGGGGCGAGGAAGATCCAGCCGCTCCGGAGCACCGGCCAGGGGCGTGGGATCAGGCTCTCCTCGATGCGGGTGATGCCGCGCCTCGCGGCTTCGAGATCCGCCTGGATGAACAGGGCGACGTAGTAGAGGACCGACGGCACCAGCGCGGCGACGACGATGTCCCGGTAGGGCCGGGAGAGGAAATCCGCCATCACGAACGCCGTCGCCCCCATGACGGGGGGCATGAGCTGGCCGCCGGTCGAGGCGCACGCCTCCACGGCGGCGGCGAGGCGCGGCGGGAAGCCCTGTCGCTTCATCAGCGGGATCGTCACGACGCCGGTCGCGACGATGTTGGACACGACGATGCCCGAGATCGTGCCGAACATGCTCGACGCGACCACCGAGATCTTGGCCGAGCCGCCGCGGAAGCGGCCCATCAGCACGAGCGCGAGGTCGTTGAAGAACTGGGCGCCCCCCGAGCGCAGCAGGAGCTGGCCGAAGAAGATGAAGGTGACGACGATCGACGCCGCCACCTTGAGGACGAAGCCGAAGAGCGCGTTGGTGTCGAGCGAGACGTAGATGAGCAGGCGGGACAGGTCGATCCGTCGCGTCTGGAGATCCCCCGGGACCAGGTGCCCGACCAGCGAGTAGACGGAGAAGAGCAGGACGATGACGAACAGTGCGTACCCGGTCGTGCGGCGCAGGCCTTCCATGCACAGGAGGTACAGGATCGTGCCGACGATCAGCGCGTCGGGCGGCGATTCGATCATGCGCTCGACCAGGGTGGGGAAGGTGAACCCGACGTACCACGCGGCGGCGAACCCGGCGATCGCCGCCAGCCAGTCGTACCAGGGCACGCGCGTGCGCGGGGCGCCGCGCCGTGCCGGGAAGACGATGTAGACGAGCGCGAGGCCGCAGGCGAGCATCCCCGCCATGATCTGCTCGTCGAGGACCGCGAGCCCGAGCGTGCGGAAGAGATCGGCCGACCAGGCGAGCGAGCCGCACGTCAGCGCGACGGCGAGCGTCGCGCGCAGGGCCCGGAGGGCGGGGGAGGCCGGCGAGTCGTCCGCCACTTACTTGCCCGGCCAGATCCCCTTTTCCTTGAAATACTTGATGGCGCCCGGATGGTACTGCACCGACTTGAACTGCGGCGAGATGCGCTGGTCGGTGTGGAAGCCGTTGAAGATGGGGTGACCAGCCACCAGCTCCGCTCGGTGCTCGACCATCGCCTTGGCGAACTTGTAGACCGTGTCCTCGCCCACGTGCGTGCCGGCGATGATGAGGTTGTGGATGCGCAGGAAGTTGGTGGGGCCGGTGACGCCGACCGCCGCCGGTGACGGATTGACGGTCATGATGCCGTAATCGGGCTTGATCTTCTCCACGCGGGCCAGCGCCGCGCCGTCGTTGGGCAGGGACAACCAGCGAATGCCGCCGATCGCGGCGTCGACCTCCCTGACCTTGGGCGCCGGCAGCGCGATCAGGGTCGCGTCCAGCTTGCCGGCCTTGAAGTCGTCGGCTGCGGGAATCAGGCCGGACACGTTCACCCCCACGATGTCCTTGAAGTCCATCCCGGCGGAGGCCAGCACACCGAGGCCCAGCGGGATCCCGTTCGGGAAGGCCTGCCAGCCGATCGGGTACCGCTTGCCCTTCAAGTCTTGCAGCGTCTTGATGGTGGAATCCTTGCGGACCATGATGCCGATCGGGAAGTCGGTCAGCTTGACCACCACGCGCAGACTCGGCATAGGCTTGAGGCTGCTGAACATGCCTTCGCCCCGAACGGCGTCGGCCATGTTGTTGACGTCGCCGATGGTGAACTCGGCCTCGCGGTTCTGGACCGCCGCCTGGGTCGCCGTCGTGCCCGCGACCGGGATCACCCGTACTTGGAGATCGGTGTGGGTCTGAACGACCTTGCCGATGATCTGGGCCTGAAGGTGGTTGATCGCGCCGACGGGCAGGGTCGTGAACCCGACCGTCTCGGCGGCCGCGGTCCCTGCCGCGAGCGAGACCGCCGCGAACGACAGGACCAGATTCCTGAATGCCTTCCCCATATGGCCCCCTTCTTCCGCGAGTCGGGCGTGGTGCGGTGAGCCGTCAGCGCCAGGGCTCAGCCGGTCCGCTTCGCCCGGTGCGCGGCGTAGAGCGCGTTCTCCGCCTGGGTCATCAGCTCGTCGAGCGTGACGGCGGTGCTCCCATCGAACGCGGCGATGCCGACGCTCAGCGCGAGGCCCCAGGCGTGCTCCTTCCGGGCGTTGTCCTCGGCGAGGTTCTGCGCGAGGCGGGTCTTGATGATCGTGCCGCTGTCCTCGGAGGCGTGGAGGGCGAGCACGCTGAACTCGTCCCCACCGACGCGGGCGACGACGTCGGAATCGCGGAAGGTCGTGCGGAGGATCCCGGCGGCCTTGCGGAGCGCCTGATCCCCTTCGCTCCGGCCGAATGTGGCGTTGATCTGCTTGAGGTCATCCACCGCCGCGAGCACGAGCCAGAGCCCGCGCGCCGTGCGGCGGGCGAGCTTCAGGTGCTGGTCGGCGAAGGCGAGGAACCCCCGGCGATTGTAGAGCCCGGTCAGCTCGTCGATCAGGGCGAGACCCTGGAGCGTCGCCTGCATGCGGTGACGCTCGATCGCGTAGCGCACCGCGCGAGCGATCAGGTGCCGGTCGATCTGGGTTTTCACGAGATAGTCCTGCGCGCCGAGCTGCAGCGACATGAGCGCGAGCCCTTCGTCGTCGACTCCGGTCAGGACGACCAGCGCGACGTGTGGCGCCTTGGCCCGGAGCTGCTCGATCGTGTTGAGCCCTCGCCCGTCGGGAAGGGAGAGGTCGAACAGGATGACGTCGAAGGCTTCCCCGGCGACGGCCGCGAGCGCGTCGGCGAGGCGACGGACGTGGGTGACCTGGCCAGGCTTGACGATCGCTTCGTCGAGGGCCTCCCGGATCAGCCGCGCGTCGGCCTCGTTGTCCTCGACCAGGAGGAGCCGGTACCCCGGGGCGGTCATGCCGCCGTAGAGTTCCACACTCCGGGGAGGCTTCGCAAGCCTTCCGCGCCGGTGCGCCGCGCGGGCCCGAAATTTGACCTGTTACGCCGCGACAGTGTAGGCTCCGCCCCCGATGGCGGACGCTCCCAAGCCGTCCCAGCCCGCCGGGCCGCCGGCTCCGCCCAAGCGCATCCCCGTCACCGACCTCGTCGAGAGCGTCATCCAGCAGGCGGTGGCGCGCCGGGCGAGCGACATCCACCTGGAGCCCGACGAGAAGGGGATGACGGTCCGGTTCCGCGTCGACGGCCTCCTCCAGTACGCGCCGCCGATCTCGGCCGAGGATCGCGCGGCCGTCGTGTCGCGGGTCAAGATCATGGCGAACCTCGACATCGCCGAGCACCGGTTGCCGCAGGACGGCCGGATCAAGCTCCAGCAGAACCAGCGGATGATCGACATCCGCGTCTCCACGATCCCCTCGCTCCACGGCGAGAAGGTCGTGCTCCGCCTCCTCGACCTCGAGGGCGTCACGATCCCGCTCTCCGGGATCGGGCTCGACTCGGCGAACCTCGGCGAGCTGCGCCACCTCACCCGGCGGCCCCAGGGAACGGTCCTCATGACGGGGCCGACGGGCAGCGGCAAGACCTCGACGATCTATGCCTGCCTCAACGACATCAAGTCCGAGACGACCAACATCGTCACGATCGAGGACCCCATCGAGTACGAGATGGGAGGCATCACACAGATCGCCGTGCACGAGAAGATCGGCCTGACCTTCGCCACGTGCCTGCGCTCGGTCCTTCGCCAGGACCCGGACGTGATCCTGGTCGGCGAGATCCGGGATCTCGAAACCGCGCGCATCGCGATGCAGGCCTCCCTCACCGGACACCTCGTGTTCTCCACGCTGCACACCAACGACGCGGTGGGCGCGATCACCCGGCTCCTCGACATGGACATCCCCCCCTATCTGATCGCCGCCTCGCTCAGCGTGGTCCTGGCCCAGCGTCTGGTCCGCCGGCTGTGCCCCGCGTGCAAGTACCCGACGGAGCTTCCAGATCGCGCGATGCGCGATGCCTTGTGGGAGCCGCCCGACCCCGCCGCGGAGGGCGCCGCGAGCCTCGATCGGACGTTCTACCGCGCCCCGGGCTGCGAGCGGTGCTACGGCACCGGCGCGGTCGGGCGGACGGGGATCTTCGAGCTCCTGCCGATCACGACCGAGCTCAAGCGGCTGATCGGCGCGCGGGCGCCCGAGAGCGAGCTCCGGCGCGCGGCCCGGCGCGCCGGCGTCCGGTCGATGTTCCGGGACGGGCTCCGCCGGGTCTGGGCGGGCGAGGTCGCGTACGAGGAGCTGCTCCGGGTGGCCGAGCCCGAGCGACCGACGGGCACCAAGCTCGAGCTCGAGCCCCCCTCGGATCCCCCGGCGTAAGGCCGTCGTGCCGGGGCGACGCTCGGCCGTGAACCAAGGAGGGCCGATGAGAACGCTGGCGCTTCGGGCGTACAAGGCCGTGCCCGGGAAGTACTACGGGACGCCGAAGGAGGTTTGGGGGTTCCGCGTGCCCGGCGTCGATGGAGCCCCGGTGCCCGTCGCCCGAAAGTTCCTGAGAGCCAACCAGTCGCTTCTCGGAATCGCGGGGATCGAGCTGAGCAAGCCGCGAGTCATCGAAAGCCTGGGCGCTCACCACGTGATCTTCCAGCAACGTTATCGCCGGCACCGAGTGCACCGAGCCTACGTCACCGTCCACCTCGGCCGAACCGGTCGGGTCTACCTGGTGAAGAACCGTGTCGTCCCGGCGGATCGGCTCCCACCGACTCCCAGGACCCCCATCACCAGGGACCGGGCCCGGAATCGGGCTCTTCGGAGCGTGTCGGGGTCGCGACGGGAGGTGAAGGTTCTCGGGATCGAGGCGATATGGTTCCCGGTCAAGGGCCGGATCCGCCCCGCGTTTCGGGTCCGCGTTCACCGGAAGACGAAGCGGACCCGAGGCGAGTGGATCATCTACGTCGATCGCGCGACGGGAGCGATCTTGAGCAAGTACGACAACCTCGCCCAGGCCCGCGGGTGGGCGCGCGTGTTCGACCCGAACCCGGTGATCGCGCTGGGCGCCGACCATCGGTTCGTGAGAAATGGCCGCCCGATCCGCCCCCTCCCGCGCGAGGCATACACCACGGTCCGTCTCGCTGACTTGAAGGGAAACGGCCACCTGGATGGCCGGCGCGTGTCGACACGACCGACGCGTCCCCGCGTACGGCGGGCCGATCACCGCTTCGTCTACGAGAGCACCGAGGCCGGCTTCGACGAGGCCATGGCCTACTTTCACCTCGATCGGGCGATGCGGTACCTCGAGTCCCTGGGCTACCGAGGCCGCCGCGCGATCTTCCGCGACCCCGTCGAGGTCGACGCGAACGGCACGACCGAAGACAATTCCTGGTACAGCCCCGGGTTCAAACGCCTGACGTTCGGGACCGGCGGCGTGGACGACGCCGAGGACGGCGAGATCATCCTCCACGAGTTCGGCCACGCGCTCCAGGACGCCATCTGTCCGGATTTCGGGCAGTCGGCGGAGGCGGCGGCCATGGGCGAAGGCTTTGGGGATTACTTTGCCGCCAGCTTCTTCGCCGAGAAAAAGCCGGTCCGGTTCAGGACCTCGGTTGCGACGTGGGATGGGATCGACAACGACGAATTCGATCCGCCGTGCCTCCGGAGAGTGGATGAACCGCTCACCTACGAGAGCTTCGATCACTCCAGGAACGCCGACGAGCACGAGAACGGAAAGATCTGGTCGGCGACGCTCTGGGACATTCGGCGGGTCGTCGGCCGGACGACCGCGGATCGGATCATCATCGAGAGCCACTTCCAGCTCGACGGCTTCACGACTTTCGCGAGGGGCGCGCGAGCCGTCCTCGACGCCGCTCGGAACCTCTACGGCGGGCGGAGGGTTCCGCCGATCCGACAGGTCTTCCGCGATCGCGGGATCGGTCCCGTGGAATAGGCCCGGGGCGGGACGACCGCGCTGCGACACGCCGCGGACTACGGCGATCGCTCCTCCGCGTCGAATCGTCGGGGGAAGCGCTCCTCGAGCACCACGTAGAGCGTCGGGATCAGGACCAGCGTGAAGAAGGTGGAGACGAGGAGCCCGCCGATCACCGCGATGGCGAGCGGCTGGTTCGCCTCGGTCCCCACCCCGAAGGCGAGCGCCATCGGCAGGAGCCCGACGGCGGTGGTGAGCGTGGTCATGAGAATGGGGCGGAGCCGGATGCGTCCCGCCCGCGGCACCGCCACCTCCATCGACTCGCCGTGGCGCCGCCGCTCGTTGATGTACTCGACGAGGAGGACGCCGTTCGAGACGACGATGCCGACCATCATGATGATGCCCATGAAGGAGGTCGTCGAGAGCGTCGTGTGGGTGAGGTAGAGCGCCCAGAGCACGCCGATGAGCCCCATGGGGACCGAGAACATGATGGTGAACGGATCCTTGAGCGACCTGAACTGGGACGCCAGCACCATGTAGACGAGGATCAGCGCGAGGAAGGAGGTGAAGTAGAGGCTCGAGAAGGCCTCGCGCTGCTGCTCGGTCTGGCCCCCGAGCCGCACCGCGAAGCCCGCCGGCATCGGCATCTGCTTCAGATTCGCCTCGATCTCCTCGGAGATCGAGCCCAGGTCCCGCCCGACCGCGTTCGCGGCCACCCGCACGATCCGCTGCTGGTACTTCCGCTCGATGTCCACCGGGCCCGTCGATTGCACGATATCGGCGACCGTCGAGAGGAGCACGGGGCGGTCCTTCGCGGTGACGAAGATACGCCCGAGGTCCTGGGGCGTCTGGCGATACGGCTCGTCGAGCTGCACCACCACGTTGTACTGGTTGCCCGTGCGCGGGTCGGTGAAGACCGAGGGGTTCACGGTCGCGTTGGAGTTCAGCGAGAAGAGCGCGGCTTGGGCGATGTCGCGTTGGGAGAGTCCCGCCGCCGCGGCCTTCTGCCGGTCGACCCGCACTTCGAACTGCGGGTAGTTGGGGTCGCGGCTCACGTTGACGTCGGCGAGGCCCTGAATCGACCGCATCACGCGCGCGACCTCCTTGGAGAGCGCGTCGGCGGCGGGCAGATCGTAGCCGAGCACCTCCGCCTCGATCGCCGTCTCGGAGCCGAAGTTGATGACGCGCGACACGATGCCGCCCGGGATGAAGCGGTAGGTCGTGCCAGGGAACTGACCGGCGAACTTCGGGCGCAGCGCGTTGACGATCGCGCGGTCGCTCCGCTTCCGCTTGTCGGCGGGGGTCAGGTAGACCTGGATGGTCGCGGCGTGGGGGCCCGTGTTGGTCGTGAAGACCGCCGAGCGGCCCTGCGGGATTCCCACGTTGGCGACGACCGCCTGGGCCTCGTCGGGCCGGACGTTCGCCTTGATGATCGACTCCATGCCGCGAACGATCCGCTCGGTCTCCTCGACGCGGGTCCCGACGGGGGCCTTGAGGGCGACCCGGAACTGGGCCTCGTCCGAAGCGGGGAAGAACTCCGTGCCGATGAGCGGCTTGAGCCCGAAGCTCGGCGCGGTGACGAGGCCGAGGCTCAGAACGAAGGCGACGGCGGTTCCGCCGATGACGACGCCGCGGTGGCCGAGCGCCCACCGGAGGATCCGCTCGTAGAGGCTCTCCATCCCGTCGAAGAACCGCTGGGACCACCGGAAGACGCGGTCGCGGAACGCTCGAGCGTCCGGTCCGATGGGCCGCTCGGGCCGGAGGACCTTGAGGGCGAGGAGCGGCGTCACCGTCCGCGAGATCAGGAACGAGGCGAACAGCGAGACGGAGATCGTGAAGGTCAGCGGGATGAACAGGAGCTTGGTCTGGCCCTCCAGGAAGATCGTCGGCACGAACACGACGATCGTCGTGACGGTCGCGACGAAGATCGGCATCGCCACCTCCCGGGCGGCGTCGAGGACCGCCTTCCGACGCGGCACGCCGGGGAGGTTCAGGTGGCGGTTGATGTTCTCGAGCTCCACGATCGAATCGTCGACGAGCCGGCCGACCGCCAGCGCGAGGCCGCCCAGGGTGAACACGTTGAGCGACTGGTTGAAGAAGTACATGCAGATGAAGGTCAACAAGATCGAGAGCGGGATCGCGATCGAGATGATCAGCGTCGAGGTCAGCGAACGCAGGAAGATCAGGATCACCAGGAACGCGAGGACGGAGCCGATCGCCGCCTCGTGCCAGAGCGCCTGGATGGCCTGACGGATGTAGAGCGACTGGTCGAACGTGATGTTGAGCCGGACGCCGGGCGGCACGCCGAGGATCTTCCGCATCAGCTCCCGGACGGAATCCACGACGGCGACAGTGTTGGCGCCGGGCTGCTTGTTCACGCGCAGGAAGACGGCGCGCTCGCCGTTGACCCTGACGATGGCCGTCTGTTTCTCGTTCGAGTCGACGACGGTGCCGACGTCCTTCACGTGGACGGGGACGTCGCCCGGGCCGGATTTCCGGACGACGATGTCCTCCATCGGCGCCACGATCTTGAACTGGTTGTTCGTGTAGATGTTGTAGTCGAGGCGCCCGATCTTCATGTCGCCGGCGGGCAGGAGGAAGTTCGAGTCGTTGACCGCCCGCACGACGTCGAGCACCGAGAGCCCCTTGGCGTAGAGCATGTCCCGGTTCAGGTTGACGGTGATCTGCCGCACCTTCCCGCCGTCGACCGAGGCGGAGGCGACGCCGCCGAGTCGCTCGAGCTGGGGCTCGATCGTGTTGTAGGCGAGGTCATAGAGCTGCTTCTCGTCGAGCCCGCCGCCTGAGACGGTCACCAGGCACACGGGGATGTTGGAGAGATCGAAGCGCAGCACGAACGGCTGCTTGATGCCGGAGGGCAGCGTGTTGAGGATCTGCTGGATCCGCTGGATGACCTCACTCTGACCGTTGTTGACGTCGGCGCCCCAGTTCATCCACACGCGCACCGTGGAGAGGCCCTGGCGAGATTTCGACTCGACGAA
>Ga0209399_10001077_pt1 | contig 14605 bp, 12 predicted proteins | sample OV2TP3_FD_184130 | JGI IMG/M metagenome (GOLD analysis project Ga0209399, IMG submission 184130) | Hot spring microbial communities from Beatty, Nevada to study Microbial Dark Matter (Phase II) - OV2 TP3 (SPAdes) (version 3) | ecosystem: Environmental > Aquatic > Thermal springs > Hot (42-90C) ... | reverse complement strand
GGTCGGTGGTCGTCGCCTTGACGCTGACGCGATCTCCGGCGAGTCCGAGGATGGCGGCGATGCGCGCCGTCATGGCCGGCCGGTGCGGGCCGATGCGCGGCCGTTCGCAGATCAGAGTCACGTCGAGATGGACGACGCGGCCGCCCCGCGCGGCGACCAACTCGCCAGCGCGCCGCAGGAACACCTCGGACGCGGCGCCTTTCCATTGCGGGTCCGAGGGCGGGAAATGGCCGCCAATGTCGCCGGCGCCGATGGCGCCGAGCAGCGCGTCGGTGGCGGCATGCAGCCCGACGTCGGCGTCGGAATGACCGACCAGGCCGCGCTCGAACGGCACCGCGACGCCGCACAGCATGACGTGATCGCCGGGCCCGAACTGGTGGGCGTCGATGCCGATGCCGGTGCGGCTTTCGCCGTATCCGAGCAGGCGAGCGGCGCGCGTCAGGTCGTCCTCGGTGGTGATCTTGATGTTGTCGTCGGCGCCTTCGACGATGGCGACGGCGAGACCGGCGTGTTCGGCCACCGCCGCGTCGTCGGTCAGGCCGGACGCCGGCGCCTGGCGGTGGGCGGCGAGAATGGCGCCGAACCGGAAGCCTTGCGGTGTCTGCGCCCGCCACAGACCCTGTCGCTCGACGGTGGTTTTGACGAAGCCGTCGGCGCCACGCTTCAGCGTGTCGGCAATCGGCAGCGCCGGCACCGCGCCGGGCGAGGCATCGAGAGCCGCCAGCACCCGCGAAATCACCGCCGCAGAAACCAGTGGCCGGGCGGCGTCGTGAATCAGCACCCTGTCGGGGGCGAGGGCGGCGACGCTCTCGAGGCCGCGGGCCACGGATTGCTGGCGCACCGCGCCGCCCACCACCGGTTCCGGTAGGTCGAGCCCGACGGTCGCGGCGTCGTAGTGGGCGCGATGGCTGGGATCGATCACCGCCTGCACCGACGTCACCCCGGGATGCGCCATGAAGGCACGCAGCGCGCGACGCATCACCGGCTCGCCGGCCAGCGTGCGGTATTGTTTCGGCACCACGCCGCCGAAGCGCCGTCCTTCGCCGGCGCCGACCACCAATGCCACGGTTCCGCTCATGGGTGCCTTTCCCGCGCCGCGGCCGACCGTCGTCGCTCCAGGGTCGCTGCGCGGCGCCGAACTTAGTGCGCCCCTACCGCGTTGCCAAGGGACTTGCCAATCGCAGGCGACGGCGCGATTGTGCCGGTCCGCCGGCCCGCCGCCGGTCACGACTTCGGCGGCAAACCTTGAGCAAGCAAGGACGACTCCGCCCATGCCCGAGAATGCGCTTCTCAGTCTGTCGGCAATCGTAACCCTGGTGCCGGCAGCGATATTGCCGTTGCGCCGCGATCACGGCCGCGACTTCACGTTCTGGGCGTTGCTGGCGGTGGCGGTGGCGGGACCGCTGTCGTCGGTGCTGTCGTCGCTTGGCGGCGTTTGGCGCACCGACCTGTCGATGACGTTGTGGGTGACCGTCGCCGCCTCAATGGCGTTGTTTGCCGCCACTGCCGCGGTCAGTCGCGAGGCATGGCGGCTGACGCCGCTGGTGTGCGGCTACATGGCATGCCTTGCGGTGCTGGCGACGATTTGGGGCGGCGCCCCAGTGAAGCCGCTCGGCGACGCCGCCGGTGGGTGGGTCGTGGTGCACATCGTGGTGGCAGTCGCCACTTACGCGTTGGTCACCATCGCCGCCGTCGCGGCGCTGGCGGCGTTCCTGCAGGAGCGGGCATTGAAACAGAAGCAGCCGACGACGCTGACCCGCTTGCTGCCGTCGGTCGCCGACTGCGAGGACCTGCTGGTCAGGCTGTTGGTGCTGGGCGAGATCGTGCTCGCCGTCGGGCTGGCCACCGGCATGGCGCTGCAGTGGAAGGAAACCGGGTCAATACTGAAATTCGACCACAAGACCGTGCTCACCGTCGCCGCCTTCGTGGTCATCGGCGGCCTGCTGGCGGCGCATTTCAAAAGCGGCCTGCGCGGGCGAAAGGCGGCGCGCATCGTGCTGCTCGCCTATCTGTTGCTAACCCTCGGATATCCCGGCGTAAAATTTGTTACCGACGTGCTATTGGCATAATCCCGGGCAAATCGCCCGGCGGTTGCCTTGGAAATCGGCAAACCGCAGTGCCAAAAGCGTTGTATTTATCAGGATTTTGCCTAATAAATGGGCACCCCACAGACAATCTACCCTTGGAATTTCCGTGATGCCGACCAACCCGCCGTTAGCCATTGGCCCGATCTCGCTCGCGAGCCCGGTGATCCTGGCGCCGATGTCGGGAGTCACCGACATGCCGTTCCGCCGCCTGGTCAAGCGTTGCGGGGTCGGCCTGGTGGTCTCCGAGATGATCGCCTCGAAGGCGATGATCCACGCCGCCCGCAAGACGCTGCGGATGGCCAGCCACGCCGCCGACGAGCAGCCGATGGCGGTGCAACTTGCCGGCTGCGAGCCCGAGGTGGTGGCGGAAGCGGCGAAGCTGAACCAGGACCGCGGCGCCGCGCTGATCGATCTCAACATGGGCTGCCCGGTGAAGAAGGTGACCAACGGCGACGCCGGCTCGGCGCTGATGCGCGACGAGTCGCTCGCCGCCCGCATCCTCGCCGCCGCCGTCAAGGCGGTCGACATCCCGGTGACGCTGAAGATGCGCACCGGCTGGGACGACGCCAGCCGTAACGCGCCGAAGCTGGCGCGCATCGCCGAGGATTGCGGCATCAAGGCGATTTCGGTGCACGGCCGCACCCGCTGCCAGTTCTACAAGGGCCGCGCCGATTGGAAATTCATTCGCCAGATCAAGGAGGCGGTACGGGTCCCGGTGTTTGCCAACGGTGACATCGTCAGCCTCGACGACGCCGGCCAGGCGCTCGCCGAGTCCGGTGCCGACGGCATCCTGATCGGACGCGGTAGTTATGGCCGGCCCTGGTTCCCGTCGCAGGTGCGACATTTCCTGGCGACCGGCGAACGGCGCCCCGACCCCGACCTCGCCGACCAGCTCGCCCTGGTGCTCGAACACTACGAATCCATGCTCGCCCATTATGGCGTCCGTCACGGCGTCCGCGTGGCGCGCAAGCACCTCGGCTGGTATTCCCGCGGCCTACCGAAATCGGCGGAGTTCCGCGCCCAGATCATGCGCGCCGAGGACCCCGAAACGGCGAAGGCGATGCTCGGTCGGTTCTACCAGCCGATCATCGAGAGGCGGGCGGCGTGATGGTCGAACCGGTGGTCGCGATCCGTCCGAAAGCCGGCGCCGCGGCGGTCGATGCCGACAGCGTGCTGAACGCGCTCGGCACCGCCGTGGTGGTCGTCGACAACGCCAACGCGATTCTCCACGTCAACAGCGCCGGCGAGCAGTTCCTCCAGGGCAGCGCCCAGCACCTCAAAGGGCGGCCGCTTGCCGATCTGCTGCCGATCGACAATCCGCTGTTCTCTTTGATTGCCCAAGTGCGCGACGTGGGCAATGCGGTGTCCGAATACGGCGTTACGCTGGAATCGCCGCGCATCGGCCGCCATTTCGTCAATCTGCAGGCGACGCTGCTCGCCGAAGGCCGGGACATGGTGGTGTTGACGCTGCAGCAGCGCTCGATCGCCGACAAGATCGACCGCCAGCTCACCCATCGCGGCGCCGCCCGCTCGGTGACGGCGATGGCGTCGATGCTCGCCCACGAGGTCAAGAATCCGCTCTCCGGCATCCGTGGCGCCGCGCAGTTGTTGGAGCAGAACGCCTCGACCGCCGACCGCCGCCTCACCGAGTTGATTCGCGACGAGGCCGACCGCATCTGCGAGCTGGTCGACCGCATGGACGCATTCTCCGACTCCGGACCGCTGAAGCGCGGCGCCGTAAACATCCACAAGGTGCTCGACCGGGTGATGCAGTTGGCGAAGAACGGCTTCGGCCGGCAACTGCGCTACATCGCCGAGTTCGACCCGTCGCTACCGCCGGTCTTCGGCAATCGCGACCAGCTGCTGCAGGTGTTCCTGAATCTGGTCAAGAATGCCGCCGAGGCAGCGCCCGCCAAGGGCGGCGAGATCACCCTCGAGACCGCTTACCAGCAGGGGGTGCGGTTCGCCGTCTCCGGCACCAATTCGCGAATGCACCTGCCGCTGCGCGTCAGCATCACGGACAACGGCCCCGGCATTCCCGACGACATCAAGGGCTACCTGTTCGACCCATTCGTAACCTCGAAACCGAACGGCAGCGGCCTCGGCCTGGCACTGGTGGCTAAGATCATCGGCGACCACGGCGGCGTCATCGAATGCGACAGCCAGCCTAAGCGAACCGAGTTCCGCGTCATGCTGCCGATGGCCGACCCGGCGATGGCCGGCGGCGACGGGGAGGATTCCTAAAATGGCTGCGCCGACGATCCTGGTCGCCGACGACGACGGCGCCGTTCGCACGGTAGTCAGCCAGGCGTTGGGGCGCGCTGGTTACGAGGTGCGCGCCACCGGCAATGCGGCAACGCTGTGGCGGTGGATCAGCGACGGCGACGGCGACCTGGTGATCACCGACGTGGTGATGCCGGACGAGAACGGCCTCGACCTGATCCCGCGCATCCGCGGCGTCCGCCCGGAGCTCCGCATCGTCGTCATGAGCGCCCACAACACCCTGCTGACCGCGGTCAAGGCGACCGAGCGGGGCGCCTTCGAATACCTGCCAAAGCCGTTCGATATCAACGAGTTGGTCAACGTGGTGCGGCGCGGCCTCGAAAGCCCGCGCGCGGCGAGCGGCGCCGAAGACGGCGGCGAGGCGGAGGAGACGCTGCCGCTGATCGGCCGCTCGCCCGTGATGCAGGAGATTTACCGCACCCTGGCGCGGCTGATGGGCACCGACCTGACGGTGATGATCAACGGCGAGTCCGGCACCGGCAAGGAGCTGGTGGCGCGCGCGCTGCACGATTACGGGAAGCGCAAGAACGGGCCGTTCGTCGCCATCAACATGGCGGCGATTCCGAAGGAGCTGATCGAAAGCGAGCTGTTCGGCCACGAGAAGGGAGCGTTCACCGGCGCCGCCGCCCGCACCCCCGGGCGCTTCGAGCAGGCGGAAGGCGGCACGCTGTTCCTCGACGAGATCGGCGACATGCCGCCTGACGCCCAGACGCGGCTCCTCCGGGTACTGCAGGACGGCCAGTACACCACCGTCGGCGGCCGCACGCCGATCAAGGCCGATGTGCGCATCATCGCCGCTACCCACCACGATTTGAAGCAGCTGATCCGCCACGGACTGTTCCGCGAGGATCTTTATTTCCGGCTCAACGTGGTGCCGATCAGGCTGCCGCCGTTGCGCGAGCGCACCGAGGACATCCCCGAGCTGGTGCGCTGCTTCCTGGCCCGGGCGGCGGACCAGGGACTGCCCTGGAAGATCATCGACAACGCGGCGATGGAATGCCTCAAGAGCTATTCTTGGCCCGGCAACGTCCGCGAGCTCGAGAACCTGGTACGGCGACTGGCGGCGCTCTATTCCCAGGAGGTGATTGCGCTCGAGGACGTGCAGGCCGAGCTCTCCGATGCGGCGCCGGCCACCATCGAGTCGGAAGGCAAGGGGCTGTCGCAGTCAGTGGAGCGCCGGCTTGCCGCCATCTTCTCCGCCCGCGGCGACTCGCTGCCGCTGGCCGGGCTCTATCAGCGGGTGCTGAAGGAGGTTGAGCGTCCGCTGATCACCATGACTTTGCAGGCGACGCGCGGAAATCAGATCAAGGCGGCAGAAGTCCTGGGGCTTAACCGCAACACGCTCCGCAAGAAAATCCGCGAGCTTAACATACCGGTGATCCGGGGCAGCAAATGAATGCCACCGCCACCCGTGCTGGACGGTTCCGCGACTGGCTGAAGGACGCCAGCATCCACCGCAAGTTGGCCTATGCCTTGGCGGCGGCGGCGGTGATCTCGGGCGTCGCCACGTTCGCCACCATGACCGGCCGCGCGGCCACCGACGTCAGGACCGTGCTGAACCTGATTTACGTCGACGGCATCCTGCTGCTGCTGCTGGCCCTGGTGGTGGCGCGACGGCTAGTCGCCGTATGGCAGCAACGGCGGCGCGGCCAGGCCGGCGCCGGGCTGCACGTTCGCCTGGCGATGCTGTTCAGCCTGGTGGCGGTGACGCCGGCGATCCTGGTCGCCGTGTTTTCCGCGTTGTTCATCAATTACGGCCTGCAGGTATGGTTCAGCGACCGCATCAGCACCGCGATCAACCAGTCGCTGACCGTTTCCCACGCCTATCTCGACGAGCATCGTAAGAACATCATCGCCGACGCGTTCGTTATCGCCAACGACATCAATTTCAACGCATCGCTAATCAGCGATCCCCGGCAGATCGGGCAAATCCTCTCCCATCATGCGGCGCTACGGGCGCTGTCCGAAGCCCTGGTGATCGATGGCAGCGGCCGGGTGGTGGCGCGCTCGGAATTCAGTTTCTCGATGCGGGTCGACGGAATCGCGGCTGCCGACTTTGAGCGGGTCCACCGCGGCGATATTGCCATTCTCGGCAGCAGGACCGACGAGCGCATCCGGGCACTGACCAAGCTCGCCAACATCGTCGATGCCTACCTGGTGATCGAACGATTCGTCGACCCGCAGGTGATCGCCCACATCAAACGTATCGAGGACGCGGTCGGCCGCTACCAGACGATGGAGCAGCAGCGAAGCGGAATCCAGATTACCTTCGTGATGATCTTCATCGTCGTCGCCCTGCTGTTGTTGATGGCGGCAATTTGGATCGGGCTGACGGTATCGACCCAGCTGGCGACCCCCATCAGCTCGCTGATCTCCGCCGCCGAGCGGGTCAGCCAGGGCGACTTGAGCGTGCGCGTCGATACCACCGACAGCGTCGACGAGATCGGCGCGCTCAGCCGCGCCTTCAACACCATGACCGGCGAGCTGAAGAGCTCCCAGGAGGGTTTGATCGACGCCAACCGCCAACTCGACGAACGGCGGCGGTTCACGGAAACCGTGCTCGCCGGCGTGTCGGCCGGGGTGATCGGTCTCGACAAGGACAGCCGCGTGCACCTTTCTAACCGTTCCGCGTCAGAACTGCTGGCGACGAACCTGGAAAACCAATGCGGTAAGGCGCTGGCCGACGTGGTGCCCGAGATGGCGGACCTGCTGGCGCAGACGATCAACCGTCCAGACCGCCAGCAGCACGCGGAACTCAAGGTCGCCCGCGACGGCCGGTTCCGCACCCTCAATGTCAGCATCGCCGCCGAGCGGCTGAGTGGCGACGTGTTCGGCTACGTGGTCACCTTCGACGACGTGTCCGAGCTGCTGTCGGCGCAGAGGAAGGCGGCGTGGGCAGACGTCGCCCGCCGCATCGCTCACGAGATCAAGAATCCGCTGACGCCGATCCAGCTGTCGGCGGAACGGCTGAGGCGCAAGTACCTGAAGGAGATCAAGTCCGACCCCGAGACCTTCGCCAACTGCACCGAGACCATCGTCCGCCAGGTCGAGGACCTGCACCGCATGGTCGACGAATTCTCGTCGTTCGCGCGTATGCCGCAAATGGTGCCGAAGGACGAGAACCTGTCGGAAATCTGCCGCGGCACGGTGACGCTGGAAACCAACCGACATCCGGAAATCACCTACGACCTGATCATGCCGGAGGACGACGTGCGGCTCTATTGCGATCACCGCCAGGTGTCGCGGGCGCTGACGAACCTGCTCAAGAACGCTACGGAATCGATTGTCGCCCGGCAGGCGGAGGAGGGGGGCAAGGCCCGCGGCGGGGCCGTCCGCGTCATCGTCGATGTCACCCGGGACGGCGCCGTCGGCGAGGAGGACCGCGTCGTGCGCGTCGCTGTCGAGGATAATGGCCGCGGCCTGCCGGCGCAGAACCGCGAGCAGTTGACCGAGCCCTACGTGACCACGCGCACGAAGGGCACCGGGCTCGGCCTCGCCATCGTCAAGAAGATCATGGAGGACCACAACGGCCACCTGCTACTCGAGGACCGCGACGGCGGCGGCGCCACGGTGACGCTGGTGTTCCGTCCGCTCGAGCGGACCCGGGAGGCGGATGAGGCGGCGGATCCGGAGGCGGCCGCAATGAAGGTCGCCGCCGGTGTCCTGGCGCACGAGCCGTAGAGGGCATCCGTAGCATGGCGCACGACATTCTGATCGTCGACGACGAGAGGGACATCCGGGTGCTAACGGCCGGGATTCTCCAGGACGAGGGCTTCCAAACCCGCGAAGCCGCGACCAGCGCCCAGGCGCTGGCCGCCGTCGAGGGTCGGCGGCCGAGTTTGGTGCTGCTCGACATCTGGCTGCAAGGCAGCGACCTCGACGGTCTCGGCATCCTCAAGGCGCTGCGGCGGGAACACCCGACGATCCCGGTGCTGATGATGAGCGGCCACGGCACCGTCGAGACCGCCGTCGCCGCCATCAAGGACGGCGCCTACGACTTCATCGAGAAGCCGTTCAAGGCCGACCGTCTGCTCCGGCTGGTGGAGCGCGCCATCGAAACCGACCGGCTGCGCCGCGAGAACGCCGAGCTCAGGATGCGCGCCGGGACCGTCAGCGAGTTGATCGGCGATTCGTCGGCGATCCGCGAGGTCAAACGCGCCATCATGCGGGTGGCGCCGACCAACAGCCGGGTGCTGATCACCGGTCCGGCCGGCTCGGGCAAGGAGGTGGCGGCGCGCATGCTGCACTCCCAGTCGCGCCGCGCGCCGGGATCGTTCGTGGTCGTCAATTGCGCCACCATGCTGCCCGAACGGATGGAGATCGAGCTATTCGGGGCGGAAACCGCCGGCGACGGCGAGGACGCGCCGATGAAGGTCGGCACCTTCGAGGCCGCCCACAACGGCACGCTGTTCCTGGACGGGGTCGGCGACATGCCGCTCGAAACCCAGGGCAAGATCGTGCGCGTGCTGCAGGAGCAGATTTTCAAGCGCGTCGGCGGCTCGGTGCCGGTCGAGGTCGACGTGCGGGTGATCGCCGCCTCGACCGCCGATCTGGCGGCCGAGATCGCCAGCGGGCGCTTCCGCCAGGACCTGTTTTACCGCCTCAACGTGGTGCCGATCGTGATGCCGCCCCTGTCCGCCAGGCCCGAGGATATCCCGCTGCTGGCGCGTCACTTCATGGAGCGCACCGCCGCCGTGTCGGGGCAACCGCAGCGGCAGATCAATGCCGACGCGCTGGTGCTGCTGCAGTCCTACGGGTGGCCCGGCAACGTCCGCGAACTGCGCAACACCATCGAGCGGCTGCTGATCATGGCGCCCGACGATGCCGACCAGCCGATCGGGCCCGGCATGCTGCCGCCGGAAATCCAGGGCAACGCGCCACCAGTGCGCGACTTGGACCACAACGTCGAGATCATGGGCTTGCCGCTGCGCGAAGCCCGCGAGGTGTTCGAGCGCGAATACCTGTTGGCGCAGGTCACCCGCTTCGGCGGCAACATCTCGCGCACCGCCGAGTTCATCGGCATGGAGCGCTCGGCACTGCACCGCAAGCTGAAGTCGCTCGGCGTGCGCGGCGACGATCGCCCGCAGCAGGCCGGGCGCGGGTAAACGCCAACAGCAAGGGCTCGAAGGCCATGAAAGTCATCGTTTGCGGCGCCGGCCAGGTCGGCTTCAACATCGCCCGTCATCTTGCGATGGAAAACAACGACGTCACGGTGATCGACCAGGAGCCGGAACTGATCCGCCGGATCAGCGACACCCTCGACGCCCAGGGGATCGTCGGCCACGCCTCCAACCCGGACGTGCTCGAGCAGGCCGGCATCGCCGATGCAGACATCATCATCGCCGTCACCTATGCCGATGAGGTCAACATGGTGGCCTGCCAGGTCGCGCATTCGCTGTTCGACGTGCCGACAAAGATCGCCCGCATCCGGCAGCAGAGCTACCTGCAGCCCATCTACGCCAATCTGTTTACCCGCGATCACATGCCGATCGACGTCATCATCTCGCCCGAGATCGAGGTCGCCCGCGCCGTAACCCGGCGGCTCGAGGTGCCGGGCGCCTTCGAGATGATCCCGCTCGTCGACGGCCGGGTGAAGCTGATCGGCGTCAAATGCGCGGACTCGTGTCCGCTGATCAACACGCCGCTCAGGCAGCTGACGCAGCTGTTCCCCGATCTCAACATCGTCATCGTCGGCATCATGCGCGACGCCAAGCCGATGGTACCGACCGCCGAAGACTCCATGGCGCCCGGCGACGAGGTGTATTTCGTCGTCGACAGCGAGCAGGTGCGCCGGGCGATGTCGGCGTTCGGCCACGAGGAGCCGGAGGCGCGACGGCTGCTGATCTTCGGGGGCGGCAACATCGGCCTGTTCCTGGCCCAGGAAGTCGAGCGCGAGCACACCTGGGTGAAGACCAAGATCATCGAAGGCCGCAAGGAGCGCGCCGACAAGATCTCCGGCTTGCTCGAGAACACCATGGTCATCTGCGGCGACGTGCTGGATTCCGAGATTTTGGCCGAGGCCAACGTCGCCAACACCGAGACCGTGGTCGCCGTCACCAACGACGACGAAACCAACATTCTCGCCTCCCTGCTGGCGAAGCGGTACGGCTGCCAGCGCGCCATCACCCTGATCAACAAGGGTACTTACGAGCCGCTGATCGGCTCGCTTGGCATCGACGTCGTCGTCAGCCCGCGCAACATCACGGTGTCGAGCATCCTTCAGCACGTCCGCCGTGGCCGCATTCACTCGGTACACACGCTACGCGAGGGCTTCGGCGAACTGATCGAGGCGGAGGCGCTGCAGACTTCCGAGCTGGTCGGCAAGCCCCTGAAGGAGGTCGAGCTGCCGCAAGGCGTGCTGCTTGGCGCCATCGTCCGCGACGGCAAGATGATCTGCCCGCGCGGCACCACGGTGGTGCAGGCCAAGGACCGCGTGGTGCTGTTCGCCGCCGAGGAGGTGATCCGCGAGGTCGAGAAGATGTTCGCGGTCCAGCTCGAGTACTTCTAGAGCCCGCCGGGAGGATCCAAGCCGATGTCGAGGATTGCCTACGTCAACGGCCGCTACGTGCCGCACGCCCGGGCGCGGGTCCACATCGAGGATCGCGGCTACCAGTTCGCCGACGGCGTCTACGAGGTGTTCGCCGTGCATCGCGGCCGGCTGATCGGCGAGAAGGGCCACATGGCGCGGCTCGACCACTCGCTCGGCGCGCTCAAGATCGCCTGGCCGATGTCGCCACGCGCCCTGGCGGTAGTGGTGCGCGAGGCGGCCCGTCGCAACCGGGTCGAGAACGGCCTGGTGTACCTGCAGATCACCCGTGGCGTCGCCCGCCGCGACCATGCGTTCCCCAAGAACGTCTCGAGCTCGCTGGTGGTGACGGCGCGTTCGTCGCCGCCGCTCGACAAGCAGGCGCTGCGCCAGGGCGTCGGTGTCATTACCATTCCCGACATCCGCTGGAAGCGCCGCGACGTCAAGTCGACGTCGCTGCTGCCCAACGTGCTCGGCAAGCAACAGGCGCGCGAGGCCGGCGCCTACGAGGCGTGGATGGTGGATGACGACGGGATGGTCACCGAAGGCACATCGTCGAACGCCTGGATCGTCACCAAGAAGGGCGAGCTGGTGACCCGCAACGCCGGCTATTCGATCCTCAACGGCATCACCCGACTGGCGGTGCTGGAGGCTGCCGCCGAGGCGGGCGTCGGTTTCAGGGAGCGGCCGTTCTCCGTCGCCGAAGGCAAACTGGCAAAAGAGGCCTTCGTCACCAGCTCGACCTCGCACGTCAAGGCGGTGACCAACATCGACGGGCGGCCGGTCGGCAACGGCCGCGTCGGCGAGCTGACCAGCCGCATCCTGGACCTCTACGTCGACTTCATCGAAGGGCCGGGCGGTCCTCGCAACCCGGGCCCATGGAATTGACGCGGCACCGCGGAGTGTCCGCCGGGCGACCCGCGATTAAGCCCGCCGCCATCCTGTTCGATTGGGACAACACGCTGGTCGACAGCTGGCCGGTGATCCACGACGCCCTCAACGTCACCTTGGCGGCGTTCGGCCACCCGCTGTGGACCATGGAGGAGACCCGGAAACGCGTCCGCAAGTCGATGCGCGACAGCTTTCCGGCGCTGTTCGGCGACGCCTGGCAGGCGGCCGGCGAGGTGTTCTACCGCCGTTACGCCGAGATTCACGCCAGCCGCCTGACGCCGGCGGCTGGCGCCGCCGCCATGCTGGAAGTGATCGCCGCGGCCGGGGTCTACCTCGGCGTCGTCAGCAACAAGAAGGGCGAGTACTTGCGCATCGAGGCCCGGCATCTCGGCTGGGACCGACTTTTCGGGGCAATGGTCGGCGCCTTCGACGCCGAGCGCGACAAGCCGGCGCCGGCGCCGGTGCGGCTGGCACTGCAAGGCAGCGGCGTTGTGCCGGGACCAAAGGTGTGGATCGCCGGCGACGCCGACATCGACCTCGAATGCGCCCATAACGCCGGCTGCACGCCGATCCTGATCCGCGCCACGGCACCCGGACCGGGAGAATTCGACGCGCACCCGCCGGCCGGGCATTTTGCCGACTGCGATGCGCTTTCCAAGTATGTCCAGAACCTGTAAGCTGTTTTTCGCGTCAATCGGGCCTTCCCGGAGGGTGCCAAACTAAGGGGATGGGGGAGGCCGCATAACATTCGAAAACAGGGAGAAACCCGCGGTCATTCCCCTGATCCGGCGGGTTCAAGAAAAAACGGGGGGTGGCATCTATGTCGTCCGAAAAATCGCAAAACGTGCAGGACGTTTTTCTGAACCATATCCGGAAGCAGAAGACGCCGGTGACCATTTTCCTGGTCAACGGCGTGAAGCTTCAAGGAATCGTCACTTGGTTCGACAACTTCTCCGTGTTGCTGCGCCGTGACGGCCACACGCAACTGGTCTACAAGCACGCCATATCGACGGTGATGCCGTCGGTGCCGATCCAGTTGTTCGATCCGGAGAAGGAGGCGGACGCTGCCCAGCCAGCGTAACCGCCCGCCCGATTGACGGAAAATCGGGAATCCGGCCAGGGACTTGCCGCAATCGACGGGACGAGGACCGCTTGCCTGGTCGTCCACCCGCGCCTGAAGTCTGACTCGCTCGGCTCGCGGGAAGACCTGTTGCTGGCCGAGGCAGTCGGATTGGCGCACGCCATCGACCTCGACATCGTCCATACCGAGATGGTGGCGTTGCAGCGTCGCCGGCCTTCGACCCTGCTCGGCTCCGGCGTCGTCGAGCGCCTGGGGCGGGTGGTCGCCGGCGACGGCAACGGCGGGCGTAAAGTCGCGGTCGCCGTGATCGACGCCGCGCTGACGCCGGTACAGCAGCGGAATCTTGAAAAAGCCTGGAAGTGCAAGGTGATCGACCGCACCGGCCTGATCCTCGAGATTTTCGCCGCCCGCGCCCGCACGCGGGAAGGCCGGTTGCAGGTCGAGCTGGCGGCGTTGACGTACCAAAAGAGCCGCCTGGTCCGTACCTGGACCCACCTGGAGCGGCAGCGCGGCGGCACCCGGGCGCTCGGCGGTCCCGGTGAGACCCAGATCGAATCCGACCGCCGCCAGATCGGAGAGCGCATCACTCGCGTCAAGCGCGAGCTCGGCAACGTCAAACGCACCCGCCAGCTCCACCGCCGGGCGCGTCGGCGTGTTCCGTATCCGGTGGTGGCCCTGGTTGGCTACACCAACACCGGCAAGTCGACGCTGTTCAACCGGCTGACGCGCGCTCGCGTCCGTGCCGTCGACCAGCTGTTCGCGACGCTAGATCCGACCATGCGGGCGTTGGACCTGCCGTCCGGGCGGACCGCCATCCTGTCGGACACGGTCGGGTTCATATCCCGGCTGCCGCACGAGCTGGTCAACGCCTTCCACGCCACCCTCGAGGAGGTGATGGAGGCCGACCTGATCGTGCACGTCCGCGACGCCGCCCATCCGGACCAAGCGGCGCAGAAGACCGATGTCCTGGCAGTGCTACGCGAGATCGGCCTCGGCGGTGCGATCGAGGAATCGCTGATCGAGGTCTTGAACAAGATCGACCTTCTGCCGGCCGCCGAGAAGCAGGTCGTGGTCAACCGAGCGGCGCGCAGCAACGCGCCGGTGGTGCCGCTGTCGGCGGTGACCGGCGAGGGCTGCGGCCGCCTGATCGAGGTTATCGACGAGCGGATCACTCGCGGCGATCGGCTGATCGAGGTGTCGCTGAAGCACTCCGACGGCGCCGCGGTGGCGTGGCTCTACGACCACGGCGAGGTGGTCGAGCGCGAGGACGCCGCCGACGCCATCCACTTGAAGGTGCGGCTCGATCCGACCCATTGGGAGCGCTTCCGCCAGCGCTTGCAATAGGCCGGCCATCGGGCAACCAAAGGCCGCCATTGACCCTGGGCTTTTCTACTAGTAGAACATTCCATCCGTGGATCGAACTCGAGCGCGAGGGGGTTTCCGATGGCCAGCAACGCCGCCCAGAAGAAATGGCGCAGTAAGCACCGCTACGTAAAGACGCAACTCAATGTCATGGCGCGCAAGCAGATCCACGACGAGCTCGATGACTTCGCCAGGTCGTTCCGGTTGCGCGGCAAGGGCGAGGCGGTGACGTTCGCCGCCTTCGTCACCCGGGCGCTGGCGCAGCGCGCCGACTTCGACGGCAAGGCGGCGCGCATGCTCGACGACTTCGCCGCCGCCTACCACCGCGACCGCGACATGTACGCAAGCTGAGGACGCTCAGCCGTCGAAGCCGAT
>Ga0209399_10001076_pt1 | contig 14605 bp, 12 predicted proteins | sample OV2TP3_FD_184130 | JGI IMG/M metagenome (GOLD analysis project Ga0209399, IMG submission 184130) | Hot spring microbial communities from Beatty, Nevada to study Microbial Dark Matter (Phase II) - OV2 TP3 (SPAdes) (version 3) | ecosystem: Environmental > Aquatic > Thermal springs > Hot (42-90C) ... | reverse complement strand
GTGCTCTCGCCCCAGCCCTTGTGACAGCACTCCAGCGCCTGGCGCATCACACGCACATTGCCGATGCACTCGAACGAATGGTCGGCGCCGCCCTTGGTGAGCTCTACGATGTGGCCGACCAGGTCGCCCTTGACGTCCTTCGGGTTGACGAAGTGGGTCATGCCGAACTTGTGGGCCAGCGCCTCCTTCTTCGGATTGACGTCGACGCCGACGATCATGTCGGCGCCGACCAGCCGCGCGCCTTGGATGACGTTGAGGCCGATGCCGCCGAGCCCGAACACGACCACGTTTTCGCCGGGCTTGACCTTGGCGGTGTTGATCACCGCGCCGATGCCGGTGGTGACGCCGCAGCCGATGTAGCAGACCTTGTCGAACGGCGCGTCCTTGCGAATCCTGGCGAGCGCGATCTCCGGCACCACCGTATAGTTGGCGAACGTCGACGTGCCCATGTAGTGGTGGATCGTCCGCTTGCCGATGGAGAACCTAGACGTGCCGTCGGGCATCACGCCCTTGCCTTGGGTGGGGCGGATCGCCTGGCAGAGATTCGTCTTGCCCGAGAGACAATACTCGCACTGCCGGCATTCCGGCATGTAGAGCGGGATCACGTGATCGCCCTTCTTGAGCGATTCCACGTCCTTGCCGACCTCGACCACGACGCCGGCGCCCTCGTGACCGAGGATGGCCGGGAACAGGCCCTCCGGGTCGTCGCCGGAGCGGGTAAACTCGTCGGTATGACAGACTCCGGTAGCCTTGATCTCGACCAGGCACTCGCCGGCCTTGGGGCCGTCGAGCCGCACGGTCTCGATCGCGAGCGGCTTGTCCGCCTCGAACGCGACGGCCGCGCGGATGTCCATGCTGGCCTCCCCGGTCGTTGGCCCGTTTGCCGGTATTTTCACCACTATGCCCGATTCCGGGCCGGGAATCTTGGGGATTTTGCGCGTCGCCTCGAGCGGGTTCTGGTCACGCTAGCTTTCCTATTCCCTCTCCGCCCCCCGTTGGCCATTGGGGGGCGGAGAGGGTCAAGGTCATTGAATCGAGCGGACCGGATTTCGGTGCTAACGCGCCAGCGCTTCCACCTCGGCGAGCAGGTCGGCCGGCACCGCGACGCCTCCCGTCAGCGCCGCCCGCCGGCGCTCCTGCTCGCGCTGGCCGGGCAGCAGCACCGGCGACGCCGGGTCGGCGGGGCGGGTCGAACGGACGCTGTCGCGGAACCGCGCCATCGACCCGGCGAAGGCGCCGGCGCCGACCAGGCGCTCGGGGTCGATCAGCAGGAAAAAGTGTCCGGCCCGCTGCGGCTCCTTCGGCTGCTCGGTCCACGACGCGATGCCGGTGAGGAACCCGGCGCCGGCGATGACGCCGGCCAGGATGTCGACCGCCATCGACAGGCCCGAGCCCTTGTGGCCGCCGAACGGCACCAGGAAGCCGCGCATCGCCTCCGCCGCGTCGGTGGTCGGGCGGCCGTGCTTGTCGACCGCCCAGCCCTCGGGGATCGGCGTCTTGTTGCGCTCGGCGATGCGGATCTTGCCGCGGGCGGCGACGCTCATCGCCATGTCGAGGATGAAGTGCGGGCCGTCCGGCATCGGCGCCGCCACGCACAGCGGATTGTTGCCGATTTTGGCCTCGGCACCGCCCCACGGCGGCATGGTCGGGCCGGCGTTGGTGGCGGCGATCATCACGTAGCCGGCGTCGCAGGCGATGCGCGCATACGGCATCATGGCGCCGAAGTGGTTGGAGTTGCGGCAGCCGACGTAGGCGATGCCGGTCGCCGCCGCCATCTCCATCGCCCCCGCCAGCGCGCGGGTGCCGATCACCGGCCCGAGCCCGTTGTCGCCGTCGACCATGGCGAGCGACGGCGCGCGCGTCTCCACGGCGACGCGCGGCCTCGCCTTGACGCCGCCGAGGCGGACGCGGGTGGTGTAGGGGGTGAGACGGATGACGCCGTGGGTGGCGATCCCCATCATGTCGGCCTCGACCAGCACGCGGGTGACGGCGAGGGCGTCGTCCGGCGGCACGCCGACGGCGGCAAGCGCCGCGTTCGACAACGCCATCAAGCGGTCTACGGATACGGTGACGGGTTCGGCCATGGGCGGTCCTCGGGCGCGGTTTCGGGGGAATGCATTGGCTCGGCGCGGCCGGCGCTACTGCGGCCGTTCGCCGATGACGGTGGTGCGTTCCATGTAGCGCGGCGCGTCGCCGTAGTCGGCGACCGCGTAGTGCATCAGCGAGCGGTTGTCCCAGATCGTCACGTCGCCCCGCTGCCAGCGGTGGCGGTAGACGAACTCGGGGCGGGTGGCGTGGGCGTAGAGGTAATCCAGGATCGCCCGGCTCTCGTCGGCGGCGAATCCTTCCAAGTGCGAGGTGAAGCCGGGATTGACGTAAAGGCTCTTGCGCCCGGTTTCGGCGTGGGTGCGGACCACCGGATGGACGCTGCGGTTGGCGCCCTCGAGGTCTTTCTCGACGACGATCGGCCTGGCGTACTGGGTGGCGGCGGCGACCGCGAAGTCGTGGACGGCGCGGAGCGGCGCCAGCATCCGCTTCATGGTGTCCGACAGCGCCGTGTAAGCCTGCGCCAGGTCGGCGAACAGCGTGTCGCCGCCGACCGCCGGGATCTCGACGGCGTGCAAAATCGACGCGGCGGCCGGCCGGTCGCGGAACGACACGTCGGAGTGCCAATAGGTGCCGGCGCGCGCCCGGCCCATCGGCACGCCGCCCTCGAGCTTGTTGGAGACGCGGTAGATTTCCGGATGGTCTGGGTGCAGGTAGCGGCCGACGGTGTCCTGCAGCGGCGGTTGGCCCGGCTCGCCGAACAGCGGCCCGAAGCAGCGGCTGAACGCGATGTGCTGCCCGGTGGTCAGCGTCTGGCCGCGGATCACCAGCAATCCGCCGGCGTCGAGCCAAGCCTGGCGGACGGCGCCGAAGACGTCGTCGCCGAGCGGCCGCGCCAGGTCGAGGCCGGTAATCTCGGCGGCCAGCGACGGCGATAGGGGCTTGACCGCGAACTCCATGCGACTTCTTCTACACCATCGGCCGGGAGGCAAAAAGCGCCCCCGCCGCGTGCAACCGTCGAGGGGCGGCGGCCCGATGTTCGAGTTCAGCGAAACCCAGAAGCAGTTGCGGGAAACGGCGCGCCGGCTGGCCGAGAGGACGATCCGGCCGCGCGCCGCCGAGGTCGACCGCAGCGAGCAATATCCGTGGGACAACGTCCAGGCGCTGACCAAGGCCGGCTTCATGGGCATGACCATCCCCGCGGCCTACGGCGGGCCGGGGCTCGGGTATTTGGATGCCTGCCTGGTGATCGAGGAGATGGCGAAGGTGTGCGGGGTGACGGGGCGCATCGTCGTCGAGGGCAACATGGGCGCCATCGGCGCCATCATGAAGTACGGCTCCGACGCCCAGAAGAAATTGGCGGCAAAGCTGGTGCTGGCCGGCGACAAGCCGGCCATCTGCATCACCGAGCCGGGCGCCGGCAGCGCCGCCTCCGAGATGACCACCCGCGCCGACAAAAAGGGCGACCGCTACGTGCTCAACGGCGCCAAGCACTGGATCACCGGCGGCGGCGTCTCCAAGCTGCACCTGATCTTCGCCCGCGTGTTCGACGGCAACAAGGCGCAGGGCATCGCCGGCTTCGTCTGCGTCCGCGACCCGGACAAGGGCGTCGAACCGAAGGGCCTGACCATCGGCCGCCGCGAGCCGGCGATGGGGCTTCGCGGCATCCCGGAGACCGAGATCGTGTTCGAGGACCTGGAGATACCCGCCGCCATGGCGGTGATCCCGGCCACCGGGCTGAAGCGCGGCTTCGCCGGGCTGATGAACGCCTACAACGCGCAACGCGTCGGCGCGGCGACGGTCGCGTTGGGCATCGCCCAGGGCGCCTACGAGCTGGCGCTGGACTATTCGCGGACCCGCCGGCAGTTCGGGCGGCCGATCTGCGAGTTCCAGGGCCTGCAGTGGATGCTGGTCGACATGTCGACCGCCATCGAGGCGTCGCGGCTGCTGATCCACAAGGCCGCCGCCGGCGCGGAAGCCAACGGCGGCTTTCCCGACGTCACCGAGGCGGCGCGCGCCAAGATCATGGCCTCGGAGACCGCGATCCGCGTCACCAACGACGCCCTGCAGGTGTTCGGCGCCGCCGGCTATTCGCGCAACATGCCGCTGGAGCGCATGGTGCGCGATGCCCGCATGTTCACCATCGGCGGCGGCACGGCGCAGATCCTGCGCACCGTCGTCGCGTCGCGGATATTGGGGCGCAAATTGCCGCAGACCCGCGACGGCTACGTGAAGCCCGATAACACCGATGGGGGCGCCGGCAGCGGCAAGCGCAAGAAAAAGTGATCGGCCAGGACCCATCGCGACCCCTGGCGCGGCTTTGGCGCCGACGCCATGTAGGGGGTGAACCAACGGGAGATTCTGACCATGGACAAGATCAAGAAGAGCGAAGCCGAATGGAAGGCGCAACTGACGCCACAGCAGTACGACGTCACCCGCCGCAAGGGCACCGAGCGGCCGTTCACCGGCGAATACCACGACGAGAAGGCCGCCGGCACCTACGTCTGCGTGTGCTGCGGCCAGCCGCTGTTCTCGTCCAGGACCAAGTTCGATTCCGGCACCGGCTGGCCCAGCTACTGGAAGCCGATCGACGAGACATCGGTCGAGGAAAAGGGCGATGTCAGCCTGTTCATGCGCCGCACCGAGGTGCTGTGCGCGCGCTGCGACGCCCATCTCGGCCACGTGTTCGACGACGGCCCGCCGCCGACCGGCCACCGCTACTGCATCAACTCGGCGTCGCTGAAGCTGATGCCGGAGGGCGACGCGGGCGGGAAGAAGAAGTAGCCGCGAGGCCGGCGCCTCAAGATTGACAGTCACGCCCCGCCTTCGCGCGGGGCGTCCAGTCATCAAAGACTCTGGATGCCCCGGACGGAGCCTGTCCTTGGGCCGCGCTTCGCGCGGACCCGAGGGCCGGGGCATGACGCCTCCGAATGAATGTTTCCGGTCGTCAGCCCTTGGTGATCGGGATGTGGCTAGGTTGCGACTTGACGCGCTTCAGCCAGGCGTTGACCGCCGTGAACGGTTTCAGATCGAAGCCGCCCTCATGGGCGACGTGGGTGTAGGCGTAGAGCGCCACGTCGGCGATCGAGTAGGCCCCGCCGACGAAGAAGGGGTTAGTCTTGAGGTGCCCCTCCATCACCTTCAGCGCCGCGTACCCGAGCTGGCGCTTGATCGGCGTCATCACCCGCCGGTCGTCGCCGTCCTTGGGGTGCAGGACCCACGAGCGGACGGTGGCGATGTTGGGCTCGTGGCTGTACTGCTCGAAGCTCATCCATTGCAGCACCCGCGCCCGGTCGAGGGGCTTCGCCGGCAGCAGCGGCGTGCCGTCGGCGAGATACCAGATGATGGCGTTCGACTCCCAGAGATAGGTGCCGTCGTCGAGCTCGAGCGCCGGAATGCGGCCGTTGGGGTTCCTGTTCAGGAACTCCGGCGTGCGGCTGGCGCCCTTGTAGATGTCGAGCTCGACGCGCTCGAACGGCCGCCCGAGCTGGGTCAGCACCAAGCGAACCTTGTAGCCGTTTCCGGATTCCAGATAGTCGTAAAGCCGGAGCATCGCCGCCTCGCAACCCTGCCGATGAAGCCAGCGGTGGTAGCACCGCCGGGAAGAGTCGGCAAGACGGCCTCAGCGCCTGGGCGGGCGGGTCGGCATCAGCGGCGCCGGCCGCGGCTGCCACGCCATGCCGGCGGGCGTCGTGACGGGTATGGGTGCGGGCATCGGCGACGGAACCGGTTCCGGCTGGGCGGGCGGTGGCAGCGGCCGGGCCGGCGTGACGGTCGACGCCGTAGCCGAAGCGGTGCGCCGCCGTCGCGGCCGCCGCTGCACCTTGGCCGGGTCGCGCAGGTCGGCGATCCGCCGCGGCCGCCCGTCGGGCCCGCGGAACAGCCAGAACAGCCAGGCGTTCTCGTTGCCGTCGATGACCGCCTGGCTCAACTGGTTGAGGCTGTCGTAAGCGCGGCCGTCGGCGTCGAGGCGCCAGCGGCCGTGGTCGACCCGGGCGCGATAGGGCCGGGCCTTGTAGGTGCGGAAGATCTCGAAGCCGTCGGCGAAGCGGATCCCGTAGGTGGTGTCGACGAAGCCGCGCTCATCCTCGGGCGTGGCGGCGGAGGCACCTGTTTTCGCTGCCGGCTCCGGCAGGCCGAGCAGCAGGCCCAGCACTTGGTCGGCCGACCTCTCGCCGTCGCCGGCGAGGGCGCGCAAGCGGGCCAACACTTCCGGCGAAACGTCGATGGAGGGCGGCATGGCGGGTCCCTCGGAAAGCAGTGAAAAGCGCGCGGTTATAAGGGTTTTAATAAGATAGATAAATAGATAGATAATTGAAACGCGGCAATAAATCAAGTCCTGTTTGCAACCGCCTCGGCAACGGCAAACGGGTTGGCAGCGAGCGTGGTGTGGCCATCGCAGATCCGTTGCGCCGGCCACAAAGACTCAGGTTTTGGCGTCCTCGTCGAACAGTTCTCGAAGATACCGCTCGGGATTACCGAGGAACGCGCGGGTCACCTTATAATGTTCGGTGTTCTCATAGTCGATGGGCGCAATGCCGTCGCCGTCGAAGCAAAGATTCATCGCGCCAGGGTAACTCATAATAATGGGCGAATGAGTCGCGATGATGACTTGGACATTACCAGACCGATCCCAATCGCGGAGCAGGCGGAGAAAGGACAGCTGCCGCGTTGGCGACAACGCATTCTCAGGCTCATCCAGAAGGTACAGGCGACGTTCATTGGTCCCGAAACGGTTTACGAACAATGACAACATCGATTCGCCATGGCTCTGCTCGTGCAAACGCCGGCCATCGATCTCCCGCGAAATGCCAACGTCGTCAAGATAGCGGGCAACCTCGGCGAACGTGTCCGAGCGAAAGAAGAATCCTTTTGAAACCTTCGGCAGCCAGGAGGGCCGCAACGCTTCAGCGAGAAGCGAATGAGATCGTTCTGCTGTTGTGTGGAGTTGGTGATCCGAGCCACCACCACCAATATGGAATCCACACAACGCGGAAATGGCTTCGAGAATTGTGGATTTTCCCGTTCCATTCTCGCCGGTGAAGAATGTGATGGATGCCGAGAACTCCAAGCTAAAATCATTGCGCAGCAGGCCCGGAAAGCGGGTGAAGGGAAACTGCTCGCGGTCCGCTTTGTCGGGAAGCAGCGTCACGCGTTTCAAAAATGGCGGCACAAATCTGATGTTGCTCATTGCGAATTTCGTTTGACGCCGATTTCGCCCGGTATACCGGCAGCGCGATTTATTGGCAGGACAATGGGCCTATCGCGAGCATCAACCAAAATACATTGACGATGCGAAAGTTGATCTTCGACTAACCATAAAGCCAAAGCCATTGCCTGATCAGAAGTCGCTCCACGAATTTCCGTCTGACGGAACTTCAGGAATGGGCAATCGACACGGCATACATATTCACCAGTCTCTGCTTGTTCGGGCTGCGAAACGGTAAGTTCAAAAGGGCTCGAAAAGCTACTTGCTTCCTTTACCGTGGCTTCAAGACTATACGGTTTCACCTATCAATCCGTCCCTTCATCTAGATCGGGCACCGGTCTTCCGGCTAGGCAATTGCCGTAGCGCAAATTGGCAGATGCCCAACACCTTTGCGCAGCCTGGGGACCGTGTTTAGCGCGCACCTGCCGGCATATCTTCGAATCTTGCTCAAGTTGTTCTCGGCATCGGCGCTCACGTTCGTTTTCCTCTGGTGTATCTCGTCCCAAAGGAAGGGTGAGCCCTAGCATACCAGCAATCGACCCAAGGATACCTGGCAATTGCCCCGCGATTGTTGGAATTGCGGCGCCGGCAGCTGCCATCCGTATTCCCTCGTTTGGCTTTCGGGGGGCAGGTGACGTTTCAGGCGCTGGGGATTCGACGACGCCCAATGGAGTCGGTTTCGCCTGCCGAGCCGCAAGCATTTCATTCAATCTACTCAGAGTCGGCCCATCGGGATTCATCACGCCGTCGACGCTGAGCCCGTTGCGGCGCTGGAAGTTCTCGATGGCGCCGATCATCGGCGCGTCGGGATAAGCGGTGAGGCCGTAGTCGGGGGCGTCGAGGAAGCCGAGCGCGTTGAGCGCCCGCTTGGTGGCCAGCACGTCGTCCCGGTCCATCACCGAATCCGGGCCGATCGGCCGTTTGAGGCGAAAAGGCGTGAGCATGACAACATCTCCTTCGGCGCGCGCCGGCGAGTCCGAAGCGCGCGCTCGGCTGGGCGCGGGCCGGGCAAGCGCCGGGCCGCGCGCGGTTGCTGACGTCGGGTTTTGAGGAGTGTTGTCCGCCTCGGTTATCCCCGTCCGCATCTCCGCAAGGACGAGGGCCTAACGGGCACTCAACGATGAAAATATAGCAAACTATTCATAATTTCCCAAGATAATAATGACCGTCGTCATATATACGGTTGAAATTCGTAATATTTCGGGCATTTGCGACCGTCCGCGGATTGGCTGGGGCGCCAGGATTCGAACCTGGGGTGACGGGACCAAAGCCCGTTGCCTTACCACTTGGCTACGCCCCAAACGCTGCGCGGCAAACGCGGAATCGGCGGCACCATAGGCGCTAACCGGTTTTCCGGCAAGCCGGCCCCGCCGTGGTGGCGGCGGCTACGGCGTTAACGCGCCGGCGTCGGCGATCAGCGGCGTCGCCCGCACCCACCAGCCGGGACGGTCGCGGCCGATCAACGCCGCCGCGCCGGCCGCCTGGCCGGCCTCGGCGAACAGGCCGAAGCAGGTGGCCCCCGACCCCGACATCCTGGCCAGCAGCACGCCGTCCGCCGCCGCGATCGCCGCCAGCGCCTCGCCGATCTCGGGCAGAAGCCCGACCGCCGCCTGGGTGAGCTGGTTGTCGCGCGTCCTCAGCAGTTCCGCCAGCACCCGGGCGGTGGCTGGCGATTCGTCGAAGCGCGCCGGCCGACCGAATTCGCCGCCCCGCGCCTCGAACACCGCCGCCGTCTTGAGCGCCGTGCCGGGATTGACCAGCACCAGCCACGCCGCCGGCAGCGCCGGGGCGCGCGCGATCTGCTCGCCGATGCCGCCGACGAACGCGGCGTAGCCCTTCGCGCACGCCGGCACGTCGGCGCCGAGCGACAACGCAACGGCGCCGAGGTCGACCGCCCTGGTGTCGACGCCCCACAGCCTGACCAGCGCGCCCAATGTCGCCGCCGCGTCGGCGGAGCCGCCGCCGATGCCCGCGGCGACCGGCAGCCGCTTGTCTAGCCGGATGCGGGCGCCGGCCTCGACGCCGGCCGCCTGCTTGAGCGCCCGCGCCGCCTTCAGCGCCAGGTTTTCGTCGGCCGCCGGCAGCGCCGCTGCGAACGGGCCTACGACGGCGAGGCTCAAATCGTCGGCCGGCGCCGCCTCGACCACGTCGCAGACGCCGGCGAAGGCGATCAGCGAATCGAGCAGGTGATAGCCGTCCGGGCGGCGGCCGGTGACGTGCAGGTAGAGATTGAGCTTGGCCGGCGCCGGCTGGGCGATGGCGTCCCGGCCCGGCCGCGCCTCGGGAGCCGCCGGCGCAGCCATTGCCGTCAGCCGCTGTTCGGCTTCTTGACCGCCGCCGTCTCCTCGATCAGGCCGTCCTTGAGCTTCTTCTGCAGCTTGGCGAGCAGCTCGGCGTCGGGCTTCAGCGACAGCGAGCGGGTCCACTGGAAGCGCGCCTCGCGCTGCCGGCCGACCTGCCAATAGGCGTCGCCCAGGTGGTCGTTGATGAGGGCGTCGTGGGGCCTGAGCTCGACCGCGCGCTCCAGCTCGACCACCGCCTTCTGGAAGCTGCCGACCTTGTAGTAGCCCCAGCCGAGACTGTCGACGATGTAGCCGTCGTTGGGCCTGAGCTTCACCGCCTGGCGGATCATCTCCTGCGCCGCCTCCAGGTTCTTGCCGCGCTCGATCCAGCTGTAGCCCAGGTAATTGAGCACGTACGGCTGATCGGGCTTGAACTCGAGCGCCTTCTGGAAGTCGGCCTCGGCGCGCGGCCACTGCTCCGAGCGCTCGAGGGCGATGCCGCGCGCGTAAAACAGCGTCCAATGGCGGGACTCGACGGCGGCGACGCGCAGCATCGCCTCGTCGTAGGCCTCGACCGCCTCCTTGAAGCGCTCGTGGCCGCGCAGGATGTCGCCGAGGTTGATCAGCGGGCCTTCCTCGTCGGGGATCTCCTTGGCCATGGCGCGCAGCACCTTCACCGCCTCGTCGACGCGGCCGAGCTTGTCGAGGACGGCGGCGGCGCGCAGCCGCGCCGACCACGAGAACGTCGACTTCGCATCGATCGCCCTGTAGACGGCGAGCGCCGGCTCGAGCCGGTTGTCGGCCTCCAGGATGTCGCCGAGCAGGATCTGCATCACCGGGAACTTCGGCTTCAGATGCAACGCCAGTCGGCCGAGCACCATCGCCGTCTCGCGGGCGTTCTGCTGCGACAGGGAACTGGCGACGTCGAACAGCGCTTCGGCGGCGCCGTCGGCGGCGGTGGTCACCAGCGGCACCGGCTTGGCGCCGCTCTTGATGCGCTGCATCGCCATGTCGAGCAGCGTGGTGCCCGGCTGCTCCTTCAGGTAGCGCTCGTAGAGCGCGCGGGCCGCCTCCTTCTTGCCCTGCCGTTCGAGCATCCCGCCGTGGAGCTGGACCGCCCGGAACGACAGGCCGGTCTTGTTGTCGGTGACCGACTTGTAAAGCCCTTCCGCCTCGTCGAGGCGGCCCGCCGATTCCTGGATCAGCGCCGCGTGCAGGGCGCGCAGGTGCGCCGTCGCTTTTTCGCCGCCGCCGGGCGCCAGCAGCGTCAGCGCCTCGTCGTGCTTCTTCTCGCCGGCCAGGATCCAGGCCCGGAGCACCGGCGTCATCAGGCTGGAGAGGCCGTCCTTCGGCAGCTTGCCGAGGTGCTGGTCGGCGGCGGCGAACCGGCCGCGCTTGATGTCGGCGACCGCCAGCGTCAGCACCGCCACCGGCTCGTCGGGCTCGGCGACGAGCAGGCGCTTGGCGAGCTCCTGGGCGTCGCGCATGCGTCCCTCGGCGGTCATCAGCACGAAGGTGCGGCGCAACAGGTCGGGCGCGTCGGGCGCCTGCTTCAGCGCCGCGCCGAGAAAATCCGCCGCCGCGCCGAGGTCGCGCTGGGCCTGGGCGTGGCGCCCGGCGAGGTAGTTGCCGGTCATCGACTTGCCGGGGACGGTGTCGGGCTTGTCGGCGGCGGACGCGCCGGCGACGACCAGCGCCACGGCAGCGCACGCCATCCCGGCGGCGATGCGCCGGGCGCGTGCCCTTGCGCGGTTGCGGATTTCCATGCTGTTCACGGTCCTCAGGGTCCGGCGGCCGATTCGCCCGCCAGTCTAGCCGACGCCGCGGGCGCCGCCCATGACATATTGGGCCCCGTCACATATTGGGGTAGTTCGGCCCGCCGCCGCCTTCCGGCACCACCCAGCGGATGTTCTGGGTCGGGTCCTTGATGTCGCAGGTCTTGCAGTGGACGCAGTTCTGGGCGTTGATCCTGAGGCGCCTTTGGCCGCCTTCGTCGACGAACTCGTAGACGCCGGCGGGGCAGAACCGCGCCTCCGGCCCGTCGTAGAGGGCGAGGTTGACCGCCACCGGGGCGTCCGCGTCCTTCAGCGTCAGGTGGCAGGGCTGGTTCTCCTCGTGGTTGGTGTTGGAGACGAACACCGACGACATCTTGTCGAAGCTGACCGTGCCGTCGGGCTTCGGGTAGTCGATCTTGCGGCAGTCCGCCGCCCGCTTCAGCGACTCGTGGTCCTTGTGGTGATGGAGCGTCCACGGCGCGCGGCCGCGCAAGATATAAGTGTCGATGGCCGAATAGGCCAGCGCCGGCCACATCCCCCAGCGGAACGCCGGCCGCACGTTGCGCGCCCGGTAGAGCTCGTCCCACACCCACGACGCCTTCACCGAGTGCGTGTAGGCGGGAAGCCCTTGTGCCGGCGCGGCGCCCTTGACGAGCGCGTCCGCCGCCGCCTCCGCCGCCAGCATGCCGGTCTTCATCGCCGTGTGGGTGCCCTTGATCTTCGGCACGTTGAGGAAGCCGGCGGCGCAGCCGATCAGCGCCCCGCCCGCGAACGTCAACGCCGGCACCGACTGCCAGCCGCCTTCGTTCAGCGCCCGGGCGCCATAGGCGACGCGGCGGCCGCCCTCGAAAATGGAACGGATCGCCGGATGGGTCTTGAAGCGCTGCATCTCGTCGAACGGGCTCAGGTAGGGATTGCGGTAGTCGAGGCCGATCACGAACCCGACCGCCACCTGGTTGTCCTCCAGGTGATAGATGAACGAGCCGCCGTAGGTGGCCCGGTCCATCGGCCAGCCGATGGTGTGGACGACCAGACCGGGGCGGTGCTTGGAAGGCTCCACCTCCCACAGCTCCTTGATGCCGATGCCGTAGGTCTGCGGATCGGCGGCGCCGCCCGCCGGCGAAGTCTGATCGAGGCCGAACCGCTCCATCACGGTGCGCGTCAGCGAGCCGCGGCAGCCTTCGGCGAACAGGGTGTAGCGGGCGCTGAGCTCGATGCCGCGCTGGTGGTTGGGGCCGGGCTTGCCGTCCTTGCCGACGCCTAGGTCGCCGGTGGCGACTCCGGCGACCGTGCCGGCGGAATCGTACAGGACCTCGGCGGCGGCGAAGCCGGGATAGATCTCGGCGCCGAGCGCTTCGGCCTCCTTGGCCAGCCAGCGGCAGACGTTGCCGAGCGACACGATGTAGTTGCCGTGGTTGTCCATTTGCGGCGGCGTCGGCAGGCGGACCGCCGAGCGTTCGGTCAAAAACAGGAATCGGTCGTCCGTGGCCGGCGTCTTCAGCGGCGCGCCCTTCCCCTTCCAATCGGGGATCAGCTCGTCCAGGGACCGCGTCTCGATCACCGCGCCCGACAGAATATGGGCGCCGATCTCGGAGCCCTTCTCGACCACGCACACCTTGATGTCGCGGCCGGTCGTCCCGGCCAGTTGCCGGAGCCGGATCGCCGCCGCCAGCCCCGCCGGGCCGCCGCCGACGATGACCACGTCGCAGTCCATCGACTCGCGCGGCGGCAACGCTTGTGTATTTTGGCCGTCGGTCATTTCCGCTCCCGGATTGGCGGCGTTATAGCACGCGGAGGCCGGCGGCGGCACCCGATAGTCGACGCAGTGCCGCCGTGGTAGGATCGGCCATGGCGCAACCGCTCGGCCCCCGCGAACTCCTCAAGTGGTACGTCGAGGCCGGCGTCGACGAGACCATCTCCGAGACGCCGGTCAACCGGCTGAAGGGCGATGGAGCTGCCGCCGCCGCTCCCGACCCGCCGCCCGCCCCCGCTGCCGTTGCCGCGCGCGACGGCCTCGCCGACGCCGGGCAGGCGCCGTCACCGGCGCCGGAGATCGTCGGGCCGCGCCCGCGGGCGTCGCCGCCGGCGCAGCCGGTGCTGTTCGCCGACACCGCGACAACGCCGCGCACCGCCGACGGCGACGTGTCGGCGGCGGTGCACCAGGCGCAGGCGGCGACCAGCGTCGACGAACTGCGCCGGGCGCTCGCCGCCTTCGACGGCTGCGCGCTGAAGCGGACGGCGACCAATCTGGTGTTCACCGACGGCAACCCCGAGGCGCCGCTGCTGCTGATCGGCGAGGCGCCGGGCGCCGAAGAGGACCGCCAGGGCCTGCCGTTCGTCGGCCCGTCGGGAAAGCTGCTCGACAGGATGCTCGAATCGATCGGCCTCGACCGCCGCCAGGTGCTGATCTCCAACACCGTGTTCTGGCGGCCGCCCGGCAACCGAACGCCTACCTCGCAGGAGACGGCGGTGTGCCTGCCGTTCCTGGAACGGCTGATCGAGCTGGTCGATCCGAAAATCCTGGTGGCGCTCGGCGGCCCGGCGGCGAAGGCGGTGCTGGCGCAAACCGCCGGCGTCGGCCGCCTGCGCGGCAAGTGGTTCAGCTACGCGACGCCCAGGCTGGTGCGTCCGATCGCCGCGACGGCGATGTTCCATCCGGCGTATCTGCTGCGCTCGCCCAGCCAGAAGCGCGACACCTGGCGGGATCTGCTGGAGATCAAGCGGCGGCTGGCGGAGACGACGGCGGCCGGCTGAACGGCGGGACAGCGCCGGGCGATGACGGCCCGTCTTCGTCATGCCCCGGCGTAAGTCCGGGGCATCCAGCCTCGCGGTTCCTGGATTGCCCGGGCAAAGCCGGGCAATGACGAGTGGACTTGAACCGTGACCCTCGCCGCCTTTTCGTCCGTCATGCCCCGGCGTCAGTCCGGGGCATCCAGCCTCGCGGGCCCTGGATCGCCCGGGCGGAGCCGGGCGATGACGAGCGGATAAGGGAAGCCGGGGATTCCCAACCTCTTCCCGGTTGCCCGCGCGAGCGGGATGTTTTATACACGTCGCACGCTCTCGTCAGGGATCGGGGGCCGGGCTCTTGAGGGGAAATCCGTCATCACAACGATGATGTCCGGGAGGTCTTCCGTTGCGATTCGGGCGCTGCTGGCGGTCGTCGTGGCGATCGGCGTCGCGCCCGTTGCCGTTGCCGACGACGCGGCGCCGGCCAAGGTCACCGCGTCGCTGACCCCGGGCGCCGGCGCCGAACTGGCGCTGCCGGCGGTGCTCGGCCCGGCCGACGTCGGGCT
>Ga0209399_10001075_pt1 | contig 14614 bp, 15 predicted proteins | sample OV2TP3_FD_184130 | JGI IMG/M metagenome (GOLD analysis project Ga0209399, IMG submission 184130) | Hot spring microbial communities from Beatty, Nevada to study Microbial Dark Matter (Phase II) - OV2 TP3 (SPAdes) (version 3) | ecosystem: Environmental > Aquatic > Thermal springs > Hot (42-90C) ... | reverse complement strand
TCCGGTCGTCTTGAAGATCGTCCTGGACACCAACACCTTGGTCTCTGCTATAGGGTGGGAGGGGCCTCCGGCGCGTATCTTACAGGCCTGTCGGACCGGGCAGTTTAGTCTCATTGCCAGCCCACAACTTCTCGAAGAGCTAACCAGGGTTCTTACTTATCCGAAGCTCCGGATTGTCGCCCAGCACCCGGACCTCCCCGAAGTCCTCAAGTGGCTCCATGCGCCGGAGCAGGTGGTAATTCCAAGAGGGGCTGTTCATATCATTACCGTGGATCCGCCGGATAACCGCGCGCTGGAGGCAGCGGTAGAGGGAAAGGCAGATGTCATTATTTCAGGAGACGAACACCTTCTTAGCTTGAAGATCTTTGAAGGAATCCCGATCTTGAACGCTGCCACGTTCTGCCGGAAGTGGGGTGTTTAACTCGTTGTCGATCCAGACAGAGCGTTGTGGAGAATTGCAGTTTCATACCAGGATGGGCACTACATCTTGAGTTACGGCATTGCGATCACAAGCACGCCCGGTTCTCGCTTGGATGAGATTCATGAGTCTCGATGGCTAAGCCCAAAAAGCATTTAGATTGCAGCTTGTGATTCGTGAGGGCCGAAAACCAAAAATAGCAAGAAGGCAACCCTGACCCTCACGCTCTGAGCAGATTCCTACCCTATTCTTTTGCCCTCTACTTTGCCAGAAAGGGCAAATGTCAAAAACTCAAGCCAGGCACCTAAACCAAGGCTATCTTATAGCCCAATGCCAAGATGGCCTTCAAGGTCTCCATGGCCGCATTGCGGTCGTACTCTTTCTCAGATTCAGGCAGCTCCTCATATGACACCAGACAGGGATGCTCCTTCTTGGCATCATCCCGCCGCGCTCCATACTTCCAGCCCTCGGCCAGCCTCTGCTTCGCCCATATATCGTGTGCATTCTTGGCCAACAGCTCAGTGAGTTTGCGAATCTCTTCGGTAAGCGTCACTCGCAAGGTATCGATTGGCTGAGGTTTGTAATACATGAAATAGTTCTCCACCTACATTACCGCCTTCGCGAAGCCGCGTAGCGTATCCTCTCGCTCCTCGCCTTTAGCACCGTAGGGAATGATAGCGATTTGCTGGATGCCGCTCTTTTTAAGGCGCTTCACCTTGGCGCGGCACTCTGAGACAGTGCCTGCGATGGCGAATTTATCCACCAGCCAATCGGGAATGACTTGGGCGTGGTTCGCCTCCTGCTCCATATGGTGGTAGTAATTGTAGGTTCTGCGGATATCTTCCAAAACTTTCTGCTCCTTCTCATCCAAAACATAAGGCTGCGGATGGGCCACAACCCGCGCCACGTGCGCCTTCACCGCGTCTTTGGCAGGATGCCGGTCCGAAACCGCGCACGGGACCCAAAGGACAAGGTCGATATTCTTGAGGCTCCGGCCTGCGGCCCGCGCGCCCCCTTCGATTCTATCCTTGGCTTGACCCAGATAGGCGGGATCGATGCCCACAAGGATGATGACGCCGTCGGCTATTTTCCCAGCCAGCTCCAGCATCTTGGGTCCGCTGGCCGCGACGTAGAAGGGGACTTTCTTCTTCGTGGGGTGCTTCAGATGAATCCTTCCGGTCTCGAGCTCCACCTCCTCTCCGGCAAGGAGAGCGCGCATCTCGCTGATCGTCTTCTCAAAATAGGCCAATCGCGCCGGCTTCATCCCCATGGTCTCAACCGAGCTGTCTCCCAGACCGATGCCAATGATGAAGCGGCGCGGGGCAAGCTCCTCAAGCGTGGCATAAGCGCTGGCAACGACGGAGGGATGGCGTGTCAGAGGATTGGTAACGCCGGTGCCGAGCTTCACCTTGGAGGTGCTTAAGGCTATGGCGGCCATGTTGACGTAGGCCTCGCGCCAGATGAGGTGCGAGTCGCCGATCCAGATGTGGCTAAACCCCAGCCTCTCGGAGAGCTTGGCAAGGTGGATCATCTTAGGGAGCGGTTCTGTGGGAAAAAGCCCGACGCCGTATTTCATCGCGCTCACTCCAAAATCCGAGGATAGAGAATCGAGGATTGAGGATGGCAGCTATTTTCTATCCTCGATCTTCTATCTTCCATCCTCACTCTTTGGTCTCGATCACCGCCGTCCGCTCCGGCGGCGGGGTCTGCTGGCTTCTGCCACCAACTCGAATCTCCCCATCAATCATGACCACGGAGATGCCGGGAAGATCTCCTTTGGAAAATGAATCCAGCGTATCTCCGGCGACGGAGCCTTGAATCCTGTCTACAAGGACAATATCTGCTGCCCTTCCTTCTTCCAATGTGCCAATAGGGAGACCGTGGGCGCGACCGACATTGCCCGTAGCCATGCAGATGGCTATCTCCGGCGGCAGCTCGGCGACGGAGGACAAAAAACAGATCTCGCGCAGCATCCCGCGTGGAATCACCCCTGTCCCTCCGGGCGTGTCGGTACCGACGAGAACTCTATGCAGTGCACCCTTCGCCTTGACCGCGCGCATGAGACTAAGCCCCATGCGGAGGTTCCCTGAGCTACAGATCTCGACATAATAATCTGTCTCCGCCACGATCCGCGCCACATCATCCTCCGGCATCGGAATGGGACCGCCGGTGATGTGGCCGACGACATCAGGCTTAATCTTCTTCACGATCTCGAACCCTGCCACCTGGCTCACCCCTGAGCGCGACACGCCGCCGGAGTGGATCTTCACCTTGATTCCCCGTTCCCTGGCCCACTGCACATAGCGCTCCGCTTCGCCGTTGGGAAGAAGGCTGTAGTCATAGAAGATAAATTTCACCAAACGAATCCCCGCGGCGGCGATCTCGTCAAAATCCTTCTCTGTAAGCCCCGGCACGAGAAGCAGCGTGCCCGCAAACACCTTAATGCCCGAAGGACGGAGATTGTCGTAGCACCGCTTGGTGACAAGGGCGAGCGAGAGCGCCGTGCGCGGGTCCGGCGGCAAAGGCAGGCCGGGCAGGTGCAGCTCCCCGGCGGAGATCAGCGCCGTCACGCCGCCATGCATGTAATTGGTGATCCAGGAGAGCGAGTTTTGCGCCGGCGTATATTCGCCGATGGAAGGATGCGAATGAGAATCGACGAGTCCGGGGATGGCGGTGATGCCGCGCGCATCAATCACAATCTCCGCTCGCTGGCTGAGCCCATTGCCGATGGCCCTGACGATGCCGTCTTCGATATAGATAGAGTCGGCCTTCCGCAGCGGGTTTTTCAAATCTCCAGTGACCAGGGCGCCGATGTTCTTGATGAGCACCGAAGGCATGGGGGGACTATACCAAAGCCTCCGCACGAGGAAAAGTGAAAGGGCCGGAAGGAGACTAACGGAACGAAAGTGATCAACGACCTGCTCGAACCGCAGCGACCCCCAAGAGCTTCTCGCGTATGCGCGGCAGGGCCTGCTCGGCAGCCTGAATGCCAAGAGTCAGGAGCTCTTTTTTCCTGCTAAAGTCGATGGCGCCGATATGGGAAACCGCGGGCTGAATGACCACATCGGCCTCTCTCAGCCTCGCCTCTGTGCTCTCTATAGCCATCAGCTGGAGGCTCTGGACGATGGCATCAAAGACATTGTTGACCTGAGCCGCCTTTCTTCCCGCCCCCAGATTCACCGCGATCACCACCTCGGCCCCCATCTTGCGCGCCACATCCACGGGCACGTTGTTGAGCACGCCGCCATCCACCAAGAGCCTTCCCTGGTGGCGTACCGGGATGAAGATCCCCGGAATGGAGCTGGAGGCGCGTATGGCCCGGGCCAGCGAGCCGTTTTGAAGAACCACCATCTCGCCGTTCTGGATATCGGTCGCCACCGCGGCCAGGGGGACCTTCAGCTGCTGAAAGTCGCGGGCGGAGAGCTTTTTCAAGACGAACTCCTCCAAGCGCTCGCCGCGCACAAAGCCTTGGGTGGGACTGATGAAGGTGTAGTCGAAGAGGTCCTTCTCTTCCAAGGAAAAGGCGGTCCACTCGAGCTCAAAGCTGTTTTTCTTATCCGCGTAAATGGCTCCGACTAAACTCCCCACGCTCGTGCCCACAATCAGATCGATCGGGATCTTTTCCCGCTCCAGGACCCGGATCACGCCGACATGGGCAAATCCACGCGCCGCCCCTCCGCCCAAGACCAATCCAACTCTGGGCAGTTTCCCCGATGGAACAACCCGTTGCTCCTCAGGGACAGGGATACTCGGGGGCATTGGGCCACAGGCGGAAAGGAAAAGTAGAAAGGTGAGAAAAGCACAAGTGCTAGCTTTCATCAGGAGCTCCCCTACTCCCACTTCCTACACCAACTTCCTCATAGCGGCAATTAGGAGAAGGGTGATCCCCAAAGCACAGATGATTGTCGCACCGGTGGGGAGGTCCCAAACGTAGGAGAGAAAGATCCCCGCAAGGTTGATTCCGACCCCCAGCAGCCAACCGATTAAGAGAGTCATCTTAAAGCTGGTTGATAAAAGGAGCCCACATACAGCCGGAACAATGAGAAGGGAAAAGATGAGCAGCACCCCAGCCACCTGCACGGAGGAGGTCACAACCCAGGCGAGAGAAAGATAGAAAAAGAGGTCCCACAGGGCGACGGAAATGCCTTTGCCGCGCGCGAGTGCCGGATCCACGGTGACCAGCGATAATCGGTCGCGGAAAAAGTAATGGCAAACGGCCACAACCAGGACCACGGCGAGGAGCTGCCCGATCGTCTTCCAGCTTACCCAAAGGATGTTGCCCACCAGGAGATATTTGATGTGCTCCGCTCCATGCGGCGCCTTGTCCACAAGCAGCACCGTGGCCGCGGCGGCAAAGGCGTAGACCACGCCGATAATCGCTTCTTGGGGTACGGTCTCCTCCCTGGGCCGCGCTAGAGTAAAGACGACCGACCCCAAGAAGGCGAAGGCAAGGGAAAAGAAGTAGGCCTCCCTTCCCTCCAGAGGATAACCCACCAGAAAAGCGAAGGTGCTTCCTAGAGCGGCTACCTGAGCGAGCGCCAGATCGACAAAAATCACGCCCCGCCGAACAATGTGAACCCCGAAATAAACGTAGATCGCGGTAAGGAGAAGGGAGGCCACCAGAGCTGGCCCCATGACGGATAAGAATTCGCTCATAAAATCCTACCCTATTGAAAAGCTCCGGCCACCTTTGGGATGAGCGCGTCAAAAAGATCCCCATAGCTCTCAATCCCTTTTTCTCCTCCGACCGACGCCGGGAGAATAACCATTTTTGCTCCCGTCTTTTCGGCCACTGACTGAGGAATGTTGGGATTGGTGAAGTTGGCGACCCAAAGGGCTTTGACCTTTCGCTGCTGCATGGTGCGTACGAGGTTCGCCAGATGCTGCGGGCCCGGAGGAATCCCGGGTTTGTCCTCAACGTAACCGATGATGGGAAGTCCCAACCAATTTGCGAGATACTCCCATTGTTTATGGTAAGCTACGACTTCAACTCCCCTAAAGAACGCCATCCGCTCCTCCCACTTCTGCCGCCGACGGAGGAGGTCCGCTTCAAATTGCTTCAGGTTTTGCTCAAAGGCAGCTCCGTCTGAGGGGGCAAGCGCTCTGAGTTCCTGGGCGATCCTGCGCGCCATAATCGAGCCGTTCCTTGGGTCTAACCAGTAGTGGGGGTTGCCCTCCGGGTGGATGTCTCCCTGGGCCCTGCTGACGGGTCCCGTGACACGTTCCAGAACAGCAATCGCTTGAGAAAGATCGACCTGCACAAGCGCTGGATTACGCGATCCCTGAACCAGCAGCGGGAGCCAGCCGATTTCGAGCTGCAGACCAACATGGAAGAGCAGCCGCGCTTGGTTTACCAGGCGCATATAACTCGGCTTCGCTTCCACATAGTGTGGATCTTGAAACCCTTTCGCTATGCTTTCTACCCTCACCCGTTCTCCCCCCACTGCTTTGGTGATAGCCGCTAGGTCGGAGGTAGTGGTCACGACAAAGATAGGCTCCGTTGCTCCCCTGGCGATGGAGGACAGAGATAGGAATGCAAAGAGAAATAACCATCTTTTCATATCCCCTCCTAATACTGGTGGGCTGGGTGGGAGCCGATGGTAAAGTTGAGCTGGAGTAAGAGCTGGTTGACCGGGCTCCCTCTCTCCTGGGTTGTGTAGCTGTGTTGTAATCTGATTGCTGAGAACTCACTCGGCACAAAGGCTAGGAGGGTACTCCAGCGATGCTTTCTTCCGTCATCAAACTTGGGAACACCGAGTAAGTCGTATCTCCCCTGAATCCACCAACGCCGGGCAAACTGATACTGAAGGGAAGAGTACATCCCTCCTCCTCTGGTGAACGGCTCCCGACCACGGTCGCGAGTGAAGTACATGTACTCGGACTGCCAGATAAGCGCCCTCTCCGTAGCCATCTGCAAGGGACGCCACTTCAAGGTGACATCTAACCCCACTGCCTGAGAGAGACGATGGCGGGAATCGGAGTTACGCCCGGCGAGATAGGAATTCCCCACCTCGAGGGTCGTCGAATCGCTCAGATCAAAAAAATTCTTCCAATGCCCCAAGTAGGCGCCGCGACGCTTGGCATCTTCGCTGAAGCGGAACAGGCTCTCATTTTCGCCCGCCACGCCTTGAAAGGTAAGCTCCGAGAACCAGGAAGAGGGAAGGAGATACGCCAGGCTGACGCCCGGTTCCTTAAGCCCCTCAGAGCCAAAAGCCGACTGGCTGACTAGCGGCTGGTCAATGAATGGAAACTGGTGCGCGTGGAGGAGATTGTGTTTGCCGAAGCCAGCAAAAAATTTGCCCAATTTCAAACTGGTATTGCGTGGAAGCAGATCATAGGGAAGCTGTTCCGATGTGACATAGCCCTCCTCCAACTCTGTTTCCCCGCCCCGATCAATCGCCAGGATAAAATTTGCCTTCCAATAAGGGTCGACATCGGCGGTAAACTGAAACTCTGCCTCCTGAAAGTTAAACCCGTTATGAAAGTCCAGGCCTGTCAAGCGGTTCGTTGTCCTCGGACTCGACGAAAAGCCGCCCAAAAAAAGTCCGTTGACGCTGATCGCAGGGTTAAAGGCGGAGGAGACGCCTGCGACTGTGCCTGGCTTCGGGGTACCCCCAGGAGCACTCTGAACCTGGGGCGGAGGTTCGGAAGTTTTATCCGCTGCCTTCTCGCGTTCAAGCTGTTCGATTCGCTCGACCATCTTTTGCATCTGCTTCTGCATCTCTCCGAGCTGTCTCTTCAAAAATTCGATTTCCGACTGTTGAGGCAACGCAGTCCCGTGAAAGAGAGCAGCGGAAAATACCGCTGACAAAACCAATATCGTCCGTGATTTCTTCTTGAACGAACTCATAGAGACACCTCCCTGGAAATAAGGATGTTCCCCTCCCACCCGGTCGGGAGGGAAAAACGTTCATTGAAACGAAAGAGAAAGAGTTAAAGGGATTCGGGAGGCGCGCGAATGGCGTAAGAATGAATACAAAGGCGACTTAGAACCTGCGGTTCATAAGCCTCGAGAAGCAAGGATGGAAAGGCAGGAGTCCAATCTGCGGAAGCTAGTGTAAAACCGATCTGGGTTCGATTCCCGTGGACACAACTACACTCCTTGCTGAGCTGGGAACTCGAAACGACAAAATGGACATGGAGGGGCAGGAAGAAAACAAACAAAACAACTGCGGCCCCGATGAGGCGACGGGCCCAACTTCCCTTCATTAAGGAGGAGCCAAACACGGTGCACCTATTATCTACAGGCCCCCTTTCTTGTCAAGAAGGCTCCGGAGGTCTCGCAGAATCATCTTCTGGTCCGGGGAGACACCGTAGTAAGCGAAGCGCATGACTCCCTTTTGATCCACCACGACGGTCAGCGTCGTGTGGCTCACCAGGCCGCGAGCCTTGCGCTGAACCTTGACCCCGAATGCCTTCCAGACTCCAGAAAGCGACGGTAAATCTCCGGTCAGAAAAGACCAGTTGGAAAAATCGGCCTTATAGCGCTGCGCGTAGGATTTTAGGACTTCGGGCGTGTCGACTTCGGGGTCTGTGGTAACGGATAGAAGATGAACAAGCTTCCGCTCGTCGGGCCTGAGGCCTTCTTGCACCAGACGCATGCTCGCCGTAATGAGAGGGCAAACATCGGGGCAGGTGGTATAAATGAAGCCAACCAAAACCACCTTCTCCCTGAGAGTGCGGAAGCTAAAGGCGTTACCCGAGTGGTCCTTAAGAGAAAAATCATCGATCCGAAGATACGTCTGTCGGCGCGGGGAGCCCTTTTCGATCAAGGAACCCTGATCGTGGCTTAACGCTGGCCGCTGGCAGACAATCACAATAGCAACCAGGGCGCCCACGAAGGGTCTTGTGAGTTCTCGCCCTATCACGGCTTTTCTCGGTTTGGAGGCTGGTCGTAGCCAAGGACAAACTCCCAGGGCACACTGCAGTGAGCCCAGACCAGGGGTTCGAATTTCTCCCACCACTCTAGGGAACGTCCCTTCTGGCTCAAGACGCGGACCATCCGGACCATGTCCTGGATCTCTGGGCTTCCCAATGCAGGCTCAAAGGCGGGCATCACCCCTTTTCCTTGTTCGATCGCGTTTCGAATCTCGACCACGCTTTTGTCTTTGACCGTATCGCGGAAGTCCGGGACGCCAACGGGCAGAGAAGCTGCTAAGGGACCGTCTCCCCTTCCCCAAACGCCGTGGCATCCCAGGCAGCGCTGGGCGTAAATTCTCTCCATCCGCTCGCTGGAGGCGCAGCCCGCGACAAGAAAAAAGAGAATCAAGATTAATAGCTGAGTCGCCATGTAAAGATCACCCAAGCTGCGATTGATCTCTGCTCATAACACGGCTCACCGCCTCTTCCAAGGGACGCCGTCAGCATCCACTGAGATAAAGAACCAAATTTTTTTCTCTCGATGCTACCGACAAGATTCATTTTGTGGTTAAGTAACGATTCCTATTTCACCTTTCTGACAAAAACAAACGGAGGTTCGAGACAGTGAAAAAATTGCGATTTTCTTCGATGCTTACTTTGAGCGTGCTGCTGGCGCAAGCGGTTTATCTCGCGGCGGGCGCACTGGCCCAAGATGGAGGATTGGAGTCCAAGAAGATAGTCCCCTTCGTGCCCACACCCCAGGAGGTCGTGGAAGCGATGCTGGAGCTGGGCCAGGTAAAAAAGGGCGACGTGGTCTATGATCTTGGCTCCGGCGAAGGGAGGATCGTGATAACCGCTGCAAAGAAATATGCGGCTAGGGCTGTAGGGTTTGAGATCGACCCGGACCTTATCGGGCAGTCCAGGGAGGCCATCCGTAAGGAAGGTCTCGAGCACCTGGCCGAGATCCGCGAGCAGGATATTCTGACGGTGGACGTTTCGCCGCCCACAGTTGTGACGCTGTATCTCCTCCCCGACGTAAATCTCCAAATAAGACCGAACCTCTTAAACCAGCTAAAACCGGGCTCTCGCGTGGTCTCTCACGCCTTCTCCATGGGGGATTGGAAACCGGAGAAAGTCATAAAGGTGAACGGGCGCACAGTCTATCTTTGGATCATTCCCGAAAGGGTGGCGCCAAAAAAATAGATAGCGTCCGAGGTAAGGCAAATAGCCGTCACCTAGGAGTTCAAAACGGTTGACCCCTGAGCCTGAAAACAAAAGGGGCCCCAGCCAACAGAGATTGGCATTTTGAGTCTATTGCGCTATGTTGGTTGCATCGAAGGGGTAACACTATGAGACGACTTTGGCTCATTGCAGGACTCTTGGCAATGCTGATTTGGTGCGGAAAGGCAGTGGCAGATCCCGCCAAATACCCGCAGTACGCCCAACAAACCCTTCCCAAGGATGTGGTGCCAGAATTCATTTACTTGGACTCGCTTGCAGACGAGATCACTAACGGGAAAAGGCCGTTCATTGTGGATGTGCGCAGCCACGAGGAATATGAACAGTCTCACATCAAGGGGTCGATCTCTATCCCCCTAGGTGAGATCCCTCTCCATTTAGCCGAGATCCCAAAAGACACACTCGTGGTGCTCTATTGAGCTTGCCCTCATCACCTGGCCAGTCTGGCCTATGGTTTGCTCCATCAGAAGGGATACCGCAACATGAGAGTTCTCTATGAAGGCTTTCCCGGATGGATTCAGCGCCGCTACCCCGTAGAGGGAAGTCGAGCAAAATAAGCGGATATCCAACCTCCCAAAGGGCCCAAGATTGCTGTCCTGAAAAACCACCCTAGTACGGGGCCACTACAAAAATTTGTCACATGAAATCCCAGACCTAGGTCAGCCTCATCCCCTCTTGTAGCAATCCCCCCCTAGACCGGGCCTCATTTCCACTGGCGAAGCTAGCCCAAAAATGTACAAGATTTCCTCTTTTTTACCTATTTTTCTGCCCACATAACACATCAAACAATCACGTAACATACTGTTTTTCTGTCTGAATGCCGGATGGGTCTTTATGGCACGCAACTTGCTGTCACTTTCTTTACGCTGTTTGACATCTTTGGGCAAACTTTAGCAAGAGATTCAATCTCTGCGCGAAACCGGGTCTGGAGCAAGAGAGGTGAGATGATAGAGCTGGTCGATGAGTTGAAAGGAGAGCGTAATCCCCCGCTGCAGAGGGGCGCAGCCGAGGAAGCAGCGCAACCTCCGGCAGACTCCGTAGAAGCGGTCAGCCCTATTGAGAAGCTGCTCGCCCCAGAAGCGCGCCGTGTCTTCTCCGGAATCTACGGCCATTTTCTGGCCTCGGCTGGATCGTCCTCCAAAGCAGTGCTTGTGTGCAGCGCTAGTAGCGAGGAGGGGGCGACAACTGTGGCGGCTGGGCTGGCCATTGCGGCCGCGGAAAAGCGGGCGAACCAAGTCTTGCTGATTGATGGGAACTGCCATAGTCCAAAGGCCTCAGAGGTGTTTGGGCTCACAGACAGAAAAGGACTGAGTGACCTCCTTGGCGGGAACATAGAGGCAAGTCTCAGCGTCAGCAAAACCAACATACCAAACCTCTCGTTGATCGGCGCGGGAATAACACCGGGCAATCACATCCAAGCCCTCGAGCCGCCGAAATTTCGCGTCCTGTTAGACAAGCTAGCTGGCATCTTTCAATTCATCCTGGTGGATGGGCCGCCCATCAACGCCTACCCTGAGTCCCTGATGTATGCCTCTCAAGTTGATCGGGTTCTGTTGGTTATTCACGCCGGCGTGAGTCGCGGCCCGGTGGTGGCCAAGGCTCTGTCAACCTTGTCCGCTGCGGGATGCGACAGAGTCGAGGTAGTGCTCAACCGCAGGACCTTCGCCATTCCACAAAAACTTTATAAGAAACTCTGACGTCAATGTCCCGCACTGCAATCGTGTTGGCCGGCGGCACGGCTCCTTCTGACGGACTCCTGGCGAGGATCCGCTCCAAACTCCTCCTTCCGATCGCGAACCGACCGCTAATAGACTATTTGGCCTCTGTTCTCGGGGCCGCCGGGGTCAATCGTCTGATCATCTCTTTGGATCTCGGCTCAGCTGAGGTCACCGGGCGTCTTGCGGAGATCTTTGCCGGATCTCCCTTAAGTGTCAAGTGTGTCTTTCAAGAAACTCTCCGGGGGACAGGTGGTTCTCTGAAAGAGGCAGGAAGCTGGCTTCGGGAAGACTCTTTTTGGGTAGTAAGCGGCGACTTGTTCCTAAAAACAGACCTCCGCCAAATGTTGAGCTTCCATCGGCAGCAGGGTGCGTTTGCGACCGTGGCAGCGTTTCGTGTTCAAGAGACTCCCTGGGAGATGGAACGGATCGAGATCGATTCTCGCCGCCGTGTCAAGGCAATCCACAGGATGCACCCGGCGCAGAGCAGGCGAAGTCCCTTGAGGCCCGCCGGGCTATATCTGCTCGAGCCAGCTGTACTGGATCTGATCCCAAATACCGGCTACTTCGATCTAAAGGAACAGGTCCTCCCCCGCCTCACCGAGCTAGGCAGGCTCGCAGAAGTATGGGAGGTCCCGGGATACTGCCGAACGATCTTCAGCGTCGGCGACTACTTTGCAGCGAACCGCGACGTCCTGCTCGGGCAGGTCCAGTTTTCAGATATGCACCTGCGGCCTGCGCCGGTTGCTTCGGCGTCGGACCACCAAGTTTCTCCTACTGCGACCCTGCTGGCGCCAGTGGTGGTCGGCTCGGGATCCCGCATTGGTGCCGGAGCCTGGATCATAGGACCCACGGCCATCGGCGACAATTGTGAAGTCGAGCCCAACGCCATCCTCGACCAATGCGTGGTGCTAGCAGGCTCCAAGGTGGGCCGGGGTGCCCACCTTCACGACTGTATCGTTAGCGAAAGGTCTAGGGTTGAAGACAATGCGATCATGCGCGGAATGGTTGTAAGTGATAAGCCGAAAGAGGCCGTTGAGATGGCGATCTCTCCCGAGAAGTACATGCCCCTTGCCGCGAGCGGTCTTATGAGGCCGCTGGCATGGCCGACAAGGGCGCGGCGGTACTACCTTTTAGCCAAGCGGGCCCTCGATATCGCCTTCGCCACAGCTGGCCTGATAGCGCTAGCCCCCTTGATGGCCCTCATAGCGCTTGCGATCAAAATCGACTCTCCCGGCGGGATCATCTTCCGCCAGCGCCGCTGCGGCCGATTCGGGCGCGAGTTCACCATGTACAAGTTCCGCTCGATGGTCGCCGAGGCAGAGGAGCTGAAACGGGTGCTCGTCAATGAGGTGGACGGGCCAATGTTCAAGATAACCGCCGACCCCAGGATAACGCGGGTGGGAAGCTTTCTCCGAGCCACCAATTGGGATGAGCTTCCCCAGCTCTGGAATGTCTTGCGCGGAGATATGAGCCTGGTCGGGCCGCGCCCGCTCTCGATGGATGAGATGCGCTACAACCCCCACTGGCGGGATATCCGCCTGTCGGTCCGGCCTGGGCTTACCGGGCTTTGGCAAGTGGAGGCACATTCAAAAGTTTCCTTCGCGGACTGGATCAGGTGCGATCTCTACTACGTACCGAACCTATCCCCCTGGCTTGATCTAAAGATTCTGCTCAAGACCGGCCTTATGATCTTTCCGCTGTGGAGGAAGTAAAGGAGGACGGCAGACGATGCAACGCAAGACGGCGCTTGTTACGCTATTGCTCGCCCAATTGGTGACGGCCTGTGCGGGAAGGATGGCCGCACCGGAAGTCCGGCGGGTGACGTTTTCCGAAATCAATCCCGCGCCTGCAGGGTCCCTGGAAACCAAACCCTACCGCATACGAAACGGCGATGTTGTCTCCATCAGGTTTATCCACAACCCGGAGTTGACCGAGACTGTGCCCGTCCGCTCCGACGGCAGGATTTCCCTCGCCATGATAGGGGAGATGACGGCCGCAGGGCTGGAGCTCGCCGAACTCCGTACTGCAATCAGCCGGAAATACAAAGACCTCATTACCACCACCGGATATGGGGAGGTGTTAAAGGAAGGCGATAATCTCGAAATCCGCCTAGTCTATAACCCCGAGTATAACCAGTCAGTCATCATCCGCTCCGATGGCAGAGTATCTCTTCCCGTCGTGGGTGAGGTCCAGGCTGCTGGTCTACGGCCGACAGACCTCGAGAGGCGGCTGGTCAAAGAATACGCAAGGCATCTCAAGAAGCCGAGTGTGGCCGTGCTGGTGGGGCCCAATACCGCCAAGAAGATCTATGCCGACGAGATCTTCATCTCGGTCACGCTTTCAAAGCCTGCCGATCAGGAGGTTTTCGTTGGGGGCGAGGTCCTAACCCCGAGGGCGGTCAGGTTCGATGGGCAGATCACAACGCTGCAGGCCATTATGCAGGCTGGAGGGGTCAAAGAAACAGGGGACCTCTCCCGGGTCGTCGTCCTCAGAAGGGGACAATACGAGCAGGCTGAGTGGATACAAACGAACCTCTCCAACCCGCTCTCGGGCAGGGGCATACAAAACGACATCGCTCTCAGGAGCGGGGACGTAGTGGTCGTGCCGATGACGGGCATTGCGAAGGTCGATCTATTTGTAAAGCAGTACATCCGGGACGTGCTCCCGCTGCAGAGCGGCTTCAGCGTCTCCATTGTTCCCGTGGATGCGGCCCAGAAACCTTAGGACTGATGCTGTTCCAAAGGCTTATCATTGGACTTCTTATGACCTCAATGCTGCTCGCCTCTAGGGTCGCAAAAGGAGATCTGCCAGCCGGGGTTGTCAACGTCGTCCTCCCAGAGTTCGGCAATCGCATTTCAGGAGGAGACTATGGGCTGGCGAACGCCCAGCGCGTAGAGGTCAGCCGAGACCCGGGCCAGCCCCAGGAGATTCGCATCGTCCGTGCTCTAAAGGAGCTGCGCCTTTCAAGAAGGGGTGAGGCGCGATTTCAGGTTTTGGTGGGTGAAGTGGGCGCCATCTATACTTGGGTCGAGTCGCCTCCTGTACAAGGGGCATGGCAGTTGGATCTTTCCGTGGTGCATCCGGACGGCTACCGACAACCGATTCTGAGTGAAGAATGGCTGCGCGAAGGGCAGTATGTTCCCGGTGTACCGCCCAATGCCGTGCTGGAATTCCGGGTAACCTCCAAGGAGCGGAACCTTAAACTCAGCAAGCGGTTTATCTTTACGGTAAGCCCTGTGAGCCTTTCGCTCTGGAGCGATTTCCGCCCAGTCCCTTTTACTTACGAACGGGGCATCATCAGTCCATAAGAGGGAAGTCATCGTAGAGGAGTAGAAAAATGAAGGTGCAGACAACCGGCCGGCTTTTGCTCCACAGCCTG
>Ga0209399_10001067_pt1 | contig 14663 bp, 16 predicted proteins | sample OV2TP3_FD_184130 | JGI IMG/M metagenome (GOLD analysis project Ga0209399, IMG submission 184130) | Hot spring microbial communities from Beatty, Nevada to study Microbial Dark Matter (Phase II) - OV2 TP3 (SPAdes) (version 3) | ecosystem: Environmental > Aquatic > Thermal springs > Hot (42-90C) ... | reverse complement strand
TCCACTCCAATGTGGATCATGCCGTGCCTCCTTCAAGGGTCTGTGCTTCGAGCACGATCGTACCCTTCGGAGGCACGCTCTCTTTCATAGCATCTGAGGCCATTCACTCAAACGCCACTTCGGAGCTGCCAACCAGGCGGGAGTGTTTTCCGGCCAGGTCGTCGCGCTTCATGGGGAAGTCGCTGCGGTAGTGGGCGCCGCGGCTCTCTTCGCGCGCCAGCGCACAGCGCACAATCACTTCCGCCACCGCCCGCAGGTTCTGCTCTTCGTGCTCGCCGCGCCCGGCGTCCTCAGGAAGGGGAGTGGCGTGCGCGGAGAACCACCCCAGCGCCTGTTTCAGCGGCTCGGCGCGCCGCAGGATGCCGGCGCGCTGCCACATCATGGCGCGGAGCTCGTCCATGCGCCGCTTCACCTCTGCCGGCGGCGGGTCGGACGCCACCGAGCCCGCGGCCTCCGCGCGGGGCGTCCGTTTCCGGGCGCGCTTGCCGGCGGGGCAGTCCTTGACCATCGCCTGCCCGGCGCGGGCGCCGAAGACCAGGCCGTCGAGCAGCGAGTTGCTGGCCAGGCGGTTGGCGCCGTGGACGCCGTTGCAGGCGCACTCGCCGGCGGCGTAGAGCCCCTTCAGCGTGGTGCGGCCATCGAGATCAATCGCCACCCCGCCCATCGAGTAGTGCGCCGCCGGCCGCACCGGAATGAGGTCGGTCGTAATGTCAATGTTGTACTGCAGGCAGGTCTCGTGAATGCGAGGAAAGCGCGCGCGCACGCGCTCGGGGTCGAGCTGGGTCATGTCGAGGTAGACGAACTCGCTGCCGGTCAGCTCCAGTTCCTTGACGATGGCGCGGGAGACGATGTCGCGCGGGGCCAGGTCGCCGGCCTCGTGGTGGGTCGGCATGAAACGCTCCAGCTCGATGGTCAGCAGTTGCCCGCCCTCGCCCCGCAGCGCTTCGGAGAGCAGGAAGCGCGGCGCCCCAGGGACGTAAAGCGCCGTGGGGTGGAACTGGATGAACTCCATGTCGCGCAGCGCCGCGCCCGCGCGCCAGGCCACCGCCACGCCGTCGCCGGTGGCCACCGCCGGGTTGGTGGTTTCGGAATAGACCTGGCCGAGGCCGCCGGTGGCCAGCAGCACGGCGCCGGTGCGGATGGTCCCGGCGCGGGCGTGCCGCTCGTCGAAGATACGCACCCCGGCCACCCGTCCCTTCTCGACGATGAGGTCGGTGGTGAAGACGAAGGGGAGGAGCTCGATTGCCGGCATCGCCTGGGCGCGGGCGGACAGCACGCGGACAATCTCGCGCCCGGTGGAGTCGCCGTGGGCGTGCAGCACGCGCGAGCGGCTGTGCGCGCCCTCGCGGGTGAACGCCAGCCGGGTGCCCTCGCGGTCGAAGGCGGTGCCCCAGTCGATGAGCTCCTGGATGTAGCGCGGGCCTTCCTCGACCATCACCTTGACCGCCGCTTCGTTGCACAGGCCGTCGCCGGCTTTGAGCGTGTCCTGGTGGTGCAGGCCGACCTCGTCCTCGTCGCTGAGCGCGGCGGCGATGCCGCCCTGCGCGTACTGGGTGGCCGACTCGGTCAGCGCCGCTTTGCTCAGCGCCAGCACGCGCCCGGCGGCGGCCAGCTCGATGGCGGCGCGCAGGCCGGCGATGCCGCAGCCGACCACCACGTAGTCGGTCTGAAGCGCCTTGGCGGCCTGCGATGCCATCAGGGAGTCCCGGAAGGATGATAGCGTGAAGTTGGTGCGCCAGGCAAAAAAGCGGCAAGGCAGGAAGTCGAGGTACTCCCTTTGCGCGTGGTATAACTAGTCGCCATGGCGAAAGGCTCCGCCACTCGCGCGACCACGCTCTGGGTGCGCACCCCGAGCGCCCGCTATCCGGTCTGGGTGGGCGCCGGCCTGCTGGCCCAAATCGGACGGCGGCTGAAGACTCTCCGGCCGGGCTGCCGCGCGGTCTTTGTCATCAGCTCGCCGAGAATTTGGGCGCGCTGGGGTGCGAAGCTGGTTGCTGGGCTGGGCGCAGCGGGAATCCGTGCCGATGCTCTCTTGATGAACGACCGCGAAGAGGCCAAGGGGTTGGAGATGGTGGAGCGGCTGGCGGAGAAGCTGCTTGCGCTCGGCGCCGACCGAGGGGCGCTGCTGGTGGCGCTCGGTGGCGGTGTGGTGGGCGACGTAACAGGATTCCTCGCCGCCAGCTATATGCGCGGCGTAGATTACCTTCAGGTTCCCACCACACTGGTGGCGCAGGTGGACAGCGCCATCGGCGGCAAGACGGGCGTCAACCTGCGCGGTGGCAAGAACCTGCTGGGCGCTTTGCACCATCCGCTCGCGGTGCTGGCCGATGCGCGCACGCTCGACACCCTTCCCGAGCCCGAGTATCGCGCCGGACTCTATGAAGTCGTGAAGTGCGCCGTGCTCGGCGATGCGGTCCTGTTCCGCCTGCTGGAGCGAGAAATGCCCGCGGTGCTCCGCCGCGGGCCGGGAATGCTGCGCGCGGTGATGGCCCGGACGGTTCGCGTCAAGGCGCGCATTGTAGGCCGCGACGAGCGCGAGCGCGGCGAGCGGCGCCTGCTCAACCTCGGGCACACCTTCGCTCACGCCTTCGAGACGCTGGGCGGATACCGCGGCCTGCGTCACGGCGAGGCCGTCGGCTGGGGCATGATTGCCGCGGCTTGGCTCTCGCAGCGCCTCGGCCTGCTGTCCCAGCGCGACGCTCAGCGCATCCTGCGTGTGGTGGCGTCGGTTGGACGGCTGCCGGCGCTGCCGCGGGCGCAGCCGGAGCGCATCTACGCGCAGCTCTTCGCCGACAAGAAGAAGCGGGGCCGGGAGCTGCGCTTCGTGCTCCCGCGCCGCATTGGACGCGCGGAAGTCATCGAGGGGGTTCCGCGCAGCGATGTCCTAGCCACGCTGCGCGATCTGTCTTGAGCGGACGACTTCAGGGGCTGAAGCCCCTGTTCACTTGTGCAAGGTAAATGTCGCGGCGGAAGCCGCGACCCCACACAAGGCGTGAAATGAACTCACAGGGTGTTCCGTCGGGGACGCGGCCGGAGGGCGCCCGCGACGAAGCCGAGGCGGCGCGGGCGGTGCAGGGGCTGTTTGCCAGCATCGCGCCGCGGTACGACTTCCTCAACCACCTGCTGTCGCTCAACCGCGACCGCGTCTGGCGGCGGCGCACGGCTCGGGCGCTGGCGCCGCGTTTGGCCCGCGCCGGCTCGCGCGCACTCGACCTCTGCTGCGGCACCGCCGACCTGGCGCTCGAGCTGGCGCGCGTGAGCCGGGGGCAAGTCGTGGGGAGCGATTTCGTCCACGGCATGCTCGTGCTCGCGCAGGGGAAAATCCCCCGGGCGGACGCCGGCCTGGTTCTGGTGGAAGCCGACGCGCTTAGCCTGCCTTTCGCCGACGAGTCGTTCGAGGTGGTGACCGCGGCCTTCGGCTTCCGCAACCTGGCCAACTACCAGCGCGGGCTGGAGGAAATCCGGCGCGTGCTCAAGCGGGGCGGGGAAGTCGGCATCCTGGAGTTTGCGCTGCCGCAGCGAGGGCTATTTGCGCGCTTCTATCGATTCTACTTCCACCGCGTGCTGCCGTGGCTCGGCGGAATGATTTCAGGGTCGCGCGCAGCGTATAGCTACTTACCGGCTTCGGTGGAGAAGTTCCCGGACTGCGACGGCTTTGCGCGGTGGATGGAGGGCGCTGGCTTGAGGAACGTGCGCTACCAGTCGTGGACCGGCGGGACTGTGGCGTTGTACCTGGGCGAGAAGAGTTAGGGCCGCGCCCAGCCAGGCTGGCCGCCGCTCTTGCGCAGGTCGTCTTCGAGACCGCTGAGCTCCTGCTTCAGCTTGTCGACCTGGGCCTTCTTCTCATTGATGCGGTTCATCAGGTCCTGGAGCTCGCGTCCGCCGGCGGTGTTGTTCGAATACTGTTCGCGCATCGCCGTGTTGGGGTCCTGAGAAAACTGGATACGGGCCAGGTTGTACTCGCGCTGGAGCACATCGAGCTCCATCTCGGCGTCCTTGATCTTGGTGCGCTGTTCGGCGAACTTGCCCTTCCAGCACTGCTCGTCGCAGTCCTTGGCCGCGCCTTCGGCCGCCGGGGCTTCGCCTTCGGCGGCGGCTCCCTCAGCGGCGGCCTCGGCCTCGGGCGGCGCGAACACCGTCCCCACGGTGGAAATTGTGGAAGCCCCGGGAATGTTGTCGTTGGTGTATACCTTGACCTTCGCGCCTTCCTTCTTCGCCCGCTCGGCGCGGATTCTGCGCGCGTACTCGGCGAGCGATTCCTGGGACTGCGCCCAGGCCGTGCCTGCCGCCAGCAGGGCGACTACAAGGGCTAGAATGAAACCAGTTTTTCTCATGGCCGTCACCTCGACACCGTAGTGGTCTGGCGCCACTGCAGCCAGTGTACTCCTCCGGAAAAGCGAAATCAAGGCGAAGCCGAGGGCGGCAGCAGCTCCAGATAGGCGGCGATGAGCCGGTCGCCCCAGAACAGGGCCACCAGCGCGGCGGCGCCGAGGAAGGTCCCGAAGGGCAGCTCGTAGCGCGTGTCCTTGCGCGCCAGCAGGATGAACAGGCTGCCCAGGATGCTGCCGGCCAGCGAGCCGAGGAGCAGCGTCAGCATGGTCAGCTTGGGGCCCAGAAACAGGCCGGCCATGGCCATCATCTTCACGTCGCCCATCCCCATGGCTTCGACGCCGCGCAACCGGAACCAGAGCTCGCCGAGCCCGAAGAGAATCCCGGCCCCCAACGCGGCGCCGAGCAGGGCATCACCGATAGAGGCCGCCAGCGGCGGCAGGGAGACGCCCAGCCAGCGTCCCAGCAGCGCGGCCAGTCCGTCGCCGACAGGAATCCAGAGCGCAAAGAGAAGTCCCGCAGCCATTCCCGGGAAGGTGATGCGGTCAGGCAGCAGCCGCGTGCGCAGGTCGGTGACGATGAGGACGATGAGAGCGGAGGCGAGCAGCGCCGCCTTCAGCCCGGGCGGGGAAACGTCGAAGCGGATGTACGCTGTCAAGAACGCCAGCCCGGTGACCAGCTCGACCAGCGGGTACTGAACGGGGATGAGCGCGCGGCAATGGCGGCAGCGCCCACGCAGGAGGAGATAGCTGATGAGCGGCACATTGTCGTAGGCGGCGATGGGCTGGCCGCAGCCCGGACAGCGCGAGCGCGGCGTCACGACGGACTCTCCCTTGGGCAGGCGGTGGATGCAGACGTTGAGGAAGCTGCCGACGCAGAGACCGAAGATGAAGACGGCCCAGCTCATCCCCCGGTCGCCTCCCGGTAGACCTTCAGCGTGTCGTCCACCATGCGGTCGGCGGTGAAGCGTTCGAGCACAACCCCGCGCGCGGCAGCGCCCAGCGCCGCTGCGCGCGCCGGGTCGCGCAGCAGCTTGGCCGCCGCAGAAGCCAGCCAGTCCGCCTCCGCCGCGGGCGCCAGCAGGCCGGTGCGCTTGTCCTCGACCACTTCCGGCACGGCGCCGCCGGCGACAGCCACCACCGGCAGCCCGTGGGCCATGGCGGCCAGCAAGGCGCTCCCCAGCGGCTCGGCGAGCGAGGGGAAGACAAAGAGGTCGAGCGCGCGGTAGACGCGCTCGACCTCTTCGACGAAACCCCAGAAGTAAACCGCAGCCTCGACTCCGAGCGAGCGCGCCAGCGCTTCCAGCTCCGCCTCGCAAGGGCCGCTCCCCGCCAGCAGCAGGCGCACGTTGGGAAACTGAGGGCGCAGGGCGGGCAGGGCGCGGATCAGATGCTCCTGTCCCTTTTCCGGCAGCAGGTAGCCGACGCAGCCGAGGAGCTGGGTCTTCTCGTCCACGTTGAAGCTTTGCCGCGCTTGGCGGCGGGCTTCGGGCGTGGGCGCGGGCGGGACCTCAATGCCGTCGTAGACCACGGTGACATTGTCGCGTGGGAGGCCGGAAGCAACAACCGATTCGGCGACGAACTTAGACACCGCCAACACCCGCCGAGCAGCGCGATAGCGCCGGGGCGAATTGAGCGGGTAGGCGACCCGGCGCGACGCCACCAGGGCGGCGCGCCGGTGGGCGCTGGCCCACCAGGCCGCGGTCAGGGCATGAGCGTCGTGGGCGTGAACGATGTCGTAGCGTTCCGGGGCCAGCAGGCGGCGCAGAAGCGCAGTCGCATGAGGTCGCGCCACGCCGGGCGCGACCTCGTGGACGGTGAAACCGTCGTCGGCGGCGCGCGCCGCCAGGGGCGCGCCGCCGAGCGCCACCAGCTCGGCGGTGTGGCCGCGCCGGCGCAGCCCCTGCATCAGCAGCAGCGCCTGGTGCTGGCCGCCGCGCCACTGCGGCCCGAGGTCGACGTGCAGCGTGGTCACGCGGCGCGGCTCCCGGCCTCGGATTCCCGCGCGGCTTCGTACGTCAGCACCCGCAGCTTGACGTACTTCAGCCAGACGTAGCGCGCCGCCATGTGCGCAATCAGCCAGCCGTGAGTCCCGTCGCGGAACCCCTGCTGAAAGACGTAGGTGCGCAGGAACGTCCAGGCGGGCGCGAAGAGCGAGGGCAGCAGCCAGGCGCGATGTCCGCCGGCATAGAGGAGCCGGGCGGCGAGCTGGGTGTAGCGCTCCACCTGGGCTTCGTGCTGCTCCAGCGAGTCAAAGGTGTAGTGCAGCAGGTCGCTGCGCAGGCGGCCGACGGCGCCGTCGACGACCAGCGACTCGTGCAGCGCGCCCACGAAGCGGGCGCGGCCGCGCCGGTAGAGGCGGCGCTTGCGATCGGGATACCAGCCGCAGTGCTCGATCCAGCGGCCGAGGTATCTGGCCATGCGCGGCATCTCGTAGGCGTCAGCCTCGGGCGCGCTTTGCTTCCACCGAGCAATCTCGTCCCGGAGCGCCGGGCTCAGCTCTTCGTCGGCGTCGAGGCTGAGAATCCAGTCGTTTGCGGCCTGGGCGGCGGCGAAGTTCTTCTGGTCGCTGTAATCGGTCCACCGGCGCTCGAAGACGCGGGCGCCGCGCTCCCGGGCGATTTCGAGGGTGCGGTCGCGGCTGCCGGAGTCGACCACCACAACCTCGTCGGCCACGCTGGCCACGGAGGCGAGGGCGCGCGGTAGGTTGCGCTCTTCGTTCAGCGTGATGATGGTGGCGGTGAGAGGAGTCATCCGCGCGCATTATCGCAAATCGGCGCAGGCAAAGACAGAGAGGCCGCCGGCGGCTTGACACTGTTTGCGGCCGGCGCGAATAATGCCAAGGCCATGCTGGGAGCGACGATTCACTCCATCGAGCGGCACCTCTGGCAGCGGGAGACGCGCCGACGCACGCGCCCGTTTGCCTGGGGCCTCGACTGCCTGGGCGGAGGCGACGGGGAGCCGCGCGCGTTCTTGCAGCGCTACGCCCAGCAGGCGCTGGCGAAAAGCGACGACTTTTTCGCCACCGGCCCGGCGGAGTGGTACCAGCTCGACTCCCATCTTCTGACGTTTCCCAGCGCGGTGCAGTCGCCCTACCCGGAGAACAACCTGGTCTATGCGCGGGTGTTTCCAGCGCGCGGCGAGGCCACGAACGGGCGTCGCCCCAAGCGCGCGGTGGTGGTGCTCCCGCAGTGGAATGCGGACGCGCAAAGCCACGTCAACATCTGCCGGGTGCTGGCCCTTTTCGGCATCACCGCCGTGCGGCTGAGCCTGCCCTACCACGACGAGCGGCGCCCGGCAGGCCTGGAGCGCGCCGACTACCTGGTCAGCCCCAACGTGGGGCTGACGCTGCAGGCCTCGCGGCAAGCGGTCCTGGATGCGCGGCGCGTGGTGCGCTGGCTTGAGCAGCAGGGCTACGAGCGGCTGGGCATCCTCGGCACCAGCATCGGCTCGGCGGTGGCCTTCATCACCCTGGCGCACGAGCCGGCGCTGCGCGCCGGCGTTTTCCTGCACGTGTCAACCTATTTCGCCGACGTGGTGCGGATGGGCATGACCACCTCGCACGTCTGGGCGGGGCTCGAGGGGCAAGTGACCGCGGACGAAATCCGCCACTATTGGGCGCCCATCAGCCCCTACCCCTACGTGCCGCGCTTGAAGGAGGCCGGGAAGAAGCTGCTGCTGGTCTCCGGCCGCTACGATCTCTCGTTTCCCTTCGAGCTGACGCAGCAGTTGTGGCGCTCGCTCGACGAGCACGGCGTCGCGCACGAGAAGTTGGTCATGCCCTGCGGCCACTACACGCTGGGGCACGCGCCCTTCAGCTACTGGGCCGGCCTCCGCTTCGTCCCTTTCCTCCGCCGCGCGCTGGCCTGAAGGTCGAAGACGAAAATCGGGAATGGCGTTCTTCTCAGAGGCCGGAGAAAACAGCCATTAGTGCTTCGCCGATGATGTCAATTACTACGTAACCCGCCGGCGAGATCTCTAGCGCCTTCCCCGCGTCCTTTCCTAGCTCGCGGCGGAGGAGAGGCATGAAGTCCTTGCGCTTGCCGTCGGCCAGCGGGCCGTGAGCGAGCATGTCGTTGACCTCGTTGGCGTCGAACCAAACCACCTTGCAATGAGCGCAGGCGTCCAAGTGCAGCGCATCGCCTGAAGGCAGGGGCGCGCTGACCAGCACCATCGGTTTCCGGCAGACCAGGCAGTTGCGAGCCGAGGGGCTGGGATGTTCTTTGGCCGCCTTCCACAGCGCCTTGACCACGTGGGCAGGAGCTTTTTCACGCAGCAGCTCGGTGCGCAGCCCTGCGCCGAAACAGATGGTGCACAGCCACAGCAGTCCGTCCTTGTCTTCGCCGCCCTGGAGCTTCGCGCTACAAGACGGGCAACGGAGAATCTCCGACGGCTTCATGACGCGACGATGCGTTGGAAGGCGCCCTGGGAGATGAGGTGGCGGACGGACTCGATGTCGGGAGCGAGCAGGCGGTCGGCTTCGAGGATAGGGACGGCGCGGCGGAGGGCGGCGTGGGCCTTGGCGGCCAACGCGCCGGTCTTGAGCGGCGCCAGCAGGTCAATGCCCTGGGAGGCGCAGAGCAACTCGACGGCAAGAATCGTCTTGACGTTGTCGGCCACCTGGCGGGCCTTGAGCGCCGCGCCCATGCTCATCGAAACGAAATCCTCGTTGCCGCTGGTGGGGATGGAATCCACCGAGGCCGGGTGGGCGAGCGTCTTGTTCTCCGAGGCCAGCGCGGCGGCGGTGACCTGGGCCATCATCAGGCCGGAGTTGAGGCCGGGCTCGCGGGTGAGGAAGGGCGAGAGGTCGCTGAGGGTGGGGTTGATGAGGCGCTCGGTGCGGCGCTCGGAGATGTTGCCGAGCTGGGCGAGCGCAATCGCCAGCGTGTCGAGCGCGAGCGCCAGCGGCTGGCCGTGGAAGTTGCCGCCGGAGAGCACCTCGTCGCGCTCGGGGAAGACCAGCGGGTTGTCGGTGCCGGCGTTGAGCTCGACCTCGAAGATGCGCCGGACGAAGGTCAGGGCTTCGCGCACCGCGCCGTGCACCTGCGGGGCGCAGCGCAAGCTGTAGGCGTCCTGCACCTTGCCGCAAGCGATGTGCGACTCGCGGATCTGAGAGCCCTGGTTCAAGCGACGGATGTTTTCAGCGGATTTGAGCTGGCCGGGGAAGGGACGCAGCTTGTGGATGCGCTCGTCGAAGGCGACCGGCGTGCCCCGCAGGGCGTCGAGCGAGAGCGCGGCGGCCACGTCGGCGGTGTCCACCAGGTTCTGCGCTTCGAGCCAGGCGAGCAGGCCGACGGCGAGCGAAGGCTGGGTGCCGTTGATGAGGGAGAGGCCTTCCTTGGCTTCCAGCTCGAGCGGCTTGAGCCCGGCTTTCTTGAGGGCTTCGCTGCCGCGGAAGCGCCGGCCTTCCATCCAGGCTTCGCCTTCGCCGATGAGCACGAGCGCGAGGTGAGAGAGCGGGGCGAGGTCGCCGCTGGCGCCGACGGAGCCACGCGAGGGGATGACAGGGTGGATGCCGCGGTTGAGGAGCGCGCAGAGGTTTTCGACCACCACCTGGCGGACGCCGGAGTGGCCCTTGGCGAGCACGTTAGCGCGCAGCAGCAGCGTGGCGCGGCTTTCAAGCTCCGAGAGCGGCTCGCCCACGCCGCTGGCGTGGCTGCGCAGCAGGTTGAGCTGGACCTGGCGGAGCTTGTCGGGGGCAATCTTGACCCGGGCAAGGTCGCCGAAGCCGGTGGTGACGCCGTAGACGACGCGCTCCTCGGCGACGGCCTTGTCCACCACGGCGCGGGCGCGCTTGACCTTGGCGCGGGCGCGCGCCGCCAGCGCCACCGGCACGCGGCCGAACACCACCTGCTCGAACCGCTCCAGCGTCAGGTCGTCTCCAGTGAGTTCGACTTTCATCGTGTCTTCTCTGCGAGTTCTCTGCGTCCTCGGCGCCTCTGCGGTGAGATTTGCTTTTCGCCGAGCAGCGCCTCGATGTACTTCTCCGGCAGAGAGCGCGGCTTTCCGTTGCGGTCGGTGATGACGTGGAGGGTTTCGCCGGTGGCGATGCGGGTGCCGGCCTCGTTCACGATTTCGTATTCAAACTGGATGACGCGGCCACGGGCGGCCTTGAGCCAGGTGCGGACGGTGAGGGTGTCGTCGTAGCGTGCCGGGGCGTGGTAGCGGCAGCGAACCTCGGCGACGGTGGCGTAGCAGTTCTCGTTCTCCTCAATCTCCTTGTAGACGAAGCCGCGCCGGCGGAAAAACTCGGTGCGGCCGAGCTCGAACCAGATGAGGTGATTGGCATAGTAGGACACGCCCATCTGGTCGGTCTCGGCGTAGCGCACGCGGAGTTGGATATCGACGTGGTCAGGCATCGGAAGGGGGATAGCATAGAACGAATTGGCGGAGGAGGGAAGGGAGGCAGAGGAAGCAAAGAGGCAGAGGAAAAGCCTAACGCAGAGGACGCAGAGAGCCGCAGAGGACGCAGAGGAAGACCAGGCACTCACCACAGAGGATACAGAGGATACACAGAGACCGCCACGGAGGCGGAGGCGAAGCTCCGCTATCCGTGTGAATCCGTGTTCATCCGTGGTTCCAACTACTCATTGGTGAGCTGGTAGGAGCGGCTCTCGGCGCGGATTTCCAGATAGGGCTTGCTCCACTCGTCGTGGGCCGGGTGCTCGGCGTAGGCCGCGGCGGCGGCGCGGCTCTCGAACTCGATGGCGAAGGCGTAGTTGTACTCGCGGGGCTGGATGCGGTCGGCCTTGAGCCAGACGTTCTTGATGCCGGGGATTTTGGAGGCCATGGTGCGGACGCCCTCGAGCGCGGCCTGCTTCTGCTCATCGGTGGCCTCAGCGTTCCATTTGCCCGTCACCACGTGGATGACGGTCTTGGGCGTGCCGTAGGTGTTCTGGCCATAGGCGACACCGGCGCGGAAGACGCCGGCCAGGACGAGGATGACTGCAACAACCAGGGCTACTCGTTTCATCGTTTCCTCCTATTCATGACAAGCTCTTACCGCAGAGACGCGGAGGACGCAGAGAAAGACTACAAGAGTTCGAAGCCTTCGATATCGAGGATAGAGCCGGTGCGCTTGGGCTTGGGCTTGAGGACGGCGCGGACGCGGGCGCCGATGCGCACCTTGGCCGGGTCGGCGACCTTGAGCAGCTTGTGGAGCAGCACGGTGGTGGCGCCGTCGAGCTGAACCAGCGCCAGCGCCTGCGGCGTTTCCGTGCGGCGGCCGTCGCGGTCGTAGTGGCTGAAGGTGAAGCTGGTGAGCGCACCCTCGGGCTTGACCGTGACCTGCTCGGTGAGTTCGGCGAAGCAGCGCTCGCAGAAGGCGCGCGCGGGGACGTAGACCTGCTTGCAAGGCGGGCAGCGGGTGCCGAGGAATTCGCCGCGCTCCTTGAGGGCTTTGAAGAAGATCTGGCCGCCGAGCCCGGCGGTGTAGAGCGATTGCAGCGGGATTTCGCCGCGCCAGACCTTCGGCGTCGCGTCGGAGTTGAGCGCTGCCGATTCAGCTTTGGCCTTCATGCCTTCTCACCTCAGGGGCTCCCCTCGACTTCGCTCGGGGTCTCCGCTCGGCTTCGCCCCGCTTCGAAAAGCCCCTGTTTCTTTTGCGAACTCCAATGGCAACCCTGAAGGGTTGCCCCGCCTTGAGGGAGGCTCAACGGCGGGGTTGAAGCCCCGCCCTTCCGAGAACCTCTCCCTTCCTTGTCCGAGCCCGGAGGCTCCCGCCTCCGGGTGCCCTTCCTCCCCCCAGGCAGGAGCCTGGGGGCTCGGAAGGAGAATCCTCTCCGCTTTACTTCTTCCTCTTCCCTCGGGCCTTTTTCTTCGCTTCCGCGATAGGCTCGAAGAATCTGATGTCGGTGATGGAGCCGGTGCGCTCGGCGGGCGGCTTCCAGACGGCGCGCACGCGCATGCCGACGCGCACGTCCTTGGGCTTGACGTTGCCGAGCTTGTGCATGATGCCGGCGCCGGGGAAGGCGCCGTCGATTTCGATGACGGCAGGAATCTCCGGCGTCTTCAGCCGCTGCACGTCCCAGGAGACGTAGCAGAGGGAGAAGGTGTTGACCTTGCCGGTGTCCTGAACGAAGACCCAGTCGTCGGTGGTGCGGAAGCAGCGCTCGCAGAACATGCGCGGTGGAATCAGGTTGCGCCGGCAGCGGTTGCAGCGGCGGGCGATGAGCCGGCCGTTCTTGAGCTCGGCCAGGTAGCGGCCGATGGCCTCGCCGGTGTCCCAGGCGTACTGAATCCGGGGGACATAGTATTCGGTGAACACGCGGCCCTTCTTGAAGTCGGCCGATTCGAGGCCGGTGCCGCGCAGGTCTTTGGGTTGGCCGCTCATGCCGGTTTGGTCCCCATGACGACAACGGTGCCGACCTGCATCAGGTCGCCCCAGGCCTGAGCGACGCCGCGCTCGGGCTTGCCGGGGACCTGGCGCTTGCCGGCCTCGCCGCGCAGTTGCCAGAAGAGCTCGCAGATTTTCATGGTGCCGGCGGCAGCGATGGGGTTGCCGACGCCGAGCAGGCCGCCCGAGGGCGTGGCGGGGAGATCGCCGTCGCGGTCGAAGACGCCGTCGGCGAGGAGCTGCGGGGCCTTGCCCTTGGGCGCAAGCTGCAGGCCTTCGAGGTGGTGCAGCTCTTTGTAGGCGAAGGGGTCGTAGGGCTCGGCGATGTTGATTTCCTTGCGCGGCTCGCGCACACCGGCCATCTGGTAGGCCATGCGGGCGGCCTTCTCCACGTACTCGGGGTAGCAGAGGTCGCGGTTGGTCCAGTAGGAGGTGTCGAGGCACCAGCCCACGCCCTGAACCCAGACGGGCTTGTCGGTGAGGCGCCGGGCCACGTCTTCGGCGGCGAGGATGACGGCGGCGGCGCCATCGCTGGTGGGGCTGACCATCAGGCGGTGGACGGGCCAGGCCATGACTTCTGAGCTCAGGACTTCTTTCACGGTGAGCTCGGCACCGAGCTGCGCCGCCGGGTGGCCCATGGCGTTGCGCTTGTTCTTCACCGAGACGCGGGCAATCTCCTCGTTGGTGATGCCGTAGGTGGCCATGTAACGGTTCTGCTCGAGGGCGAAAATCCAGAGCAGGTTGGGCTTGAGCGCCTGCTCGGTGAAGTTGTCGAAGATGGTGAGGAAGGCGGCCTGCGGGTGCGGCTGGCAGCTCGACATCTTTTCTTCACAGACCACGATGGCGGTGTCGAAGAGGCCGGAGGCGACGTGGAACCAGCCCTGGGCGATGGCGTAGACCCCGGTGCCGCCGCCGACGTAGCAGCGCAGGTAGGGCTTCTTGAAGCCGCCGCAGCCGTCGGCGAGGTATTCGCCTTTCTGGTGCAAGCCGTCGAAGGCATCGGGCGCGCTGCCCTCGACGACGCAGCCGATTTGGTCGAGGGTCATGCCGGCGGAGTCGAGCGCGGCCTTGGTGGCGAGCCAGGAAAGCTCTTTGGGCGTTTCCAGGGCGCGGCGGACGAACTTGGTCATGCCCGCGCCCACGACTGCGACTCGTCTCATATTGACTGGACCTGCCGTTGCGCCGGCTCTTCTTCTGGGTATGGCCTACACTCCGGATATGTGTTCCTCACTTCCGGGCATCTCCTCACAGCCAACCACTGAAAGAAGCGATAAGCATCCATTCCGCCGGGCTGCCCCCACCTTTTCTTAGCGAGAGGCTCAAAGGTCTTCCAGTGGTCTGCGAACCAATCGGGCGCCCAAATGTTGAAAACTACATCTTGATCGAGACCGCCCTTGAAGATGCCGGCGCCGATTCTGTTGAAGGCATACAGATACTGACTTAGACTCTGGTGCTTCTCGGGATCATTCTCGGTATATGCGAGAATGTCTAGCTTTGAGTCCTTGAGATGCTTGAGCTCGAGTCTCGATCCTTTTTGATCCAGATAGTCCAGTTGCTTGGTCACGTAGTCCAGCGTGATGAGTTTGCGATGCATCTCCATTTGGTCACGAAACTGAATTAGTTGGTCTTTGAGCAACGTGGCCTGCCAATACACAACCATCCATGTCACGAACAATATGACAGCCGTTATTACTTGAACCTTTGTTGTTCCATCCATGGCCGTGCTCCCCTACTCCGAACCTAGGATCACGACGGCGCCGCTGGTGGTGGGGACGCCGCGCCAAGATTGCGCCAGGCCGACCTTGGGGTGCGGGAGCTGGCGCGGCCCGGCCTGGCTGCGAAGCTGCGCGACCAGCTCGGCTACCCGGTAGAGGCCAGTGGCTTCGAGCGTCATGCCCCCGCCCAGCGAGCCGCCGGAGACGTTGACCGGAGTTTCGCCGTTGGGCTTGGTGCCGCCGAGGGCCGCGGCGCGCCCGGCGTCGCCCGCGCGCGGGTAGAGA
>Ga0209399_10001064_pt1 | contig 14692 bp, 10 predicted proteins | sample OV2TP3_FD_184130 | JGI IMG/M metagenome (GOLD analysis project Ga0209399, IMG submission 184130) | Hot spring microbial communities from Beatty, Nevada to study Microbial Dark Matter (Phase II) - OV2 TP3 (SPAdes) (version 3) | ecosystem: Environmental > Aquatic > Thermal springs > Hot (42-90C) ... | reverse complement strand
TCCCCACCTGCGCCGCTGCCATCACCCCCCCGAACAGGCCGACCGTCCCCCACATGACCCAATCAAACCTTCGACCCTCCTCCTCCGTCTGCACGCGCGCCGTGCCCGCGCCCGTGAGCGCCAGGCCCCCCATCGTGAGCAGGCTCACCCAGTGCCAGACCACGAACGGCTGCGTGGGCAGGGCCTCCGAGATCGGGTCGCCGAACAGGTGGAGGAAAAGATGGAGGAGATAGAGCCCCCACAGGGCGTGCGGCCAGGCCCGCCCCCGATACGGGGAGCAGACCGTCAGTAGGTAAGGGATCAAAAACTCGAACCCCACGGCGAACCACTCCGCGATGCCCACCGCCGGCACCCCCGAGAAGAACCGGTTGCGCGTCGGGATGCTCCAGAGCCACCACCCGGCCGCGTAGGCCCCGGCCTCCGTCGCGTAGGCCAGCGCCGCCATCCCCACGCAGGCCAGGCCCACCGTGGCCGTCAGGTCCCCCCGCAGGGCCGGGATGCGCTCTATGGCCCGCTCGGCCAGCCACCAGCTCACGTAGAGGGCGAACATCCAGCCGATGACCACCTGCAGGGAGCCTGAGAAGACCTGCACCACCGGGTTGGCCACGAGGTAGGGCATCACCCCCTTCTGCGCGTCCACCGCGATCCAGTGGATCACATTCCCCCGGACCAGCCCGAACAGGAACGCCGCCGGAAAGAAGGTCAGCGCGACCCGCCGGCCCCGGCAGCGCCAGGCGTGCCAGACCAGCCCGGCCACGGCCAGCGTCGAGGGCACGAACAACAGGAGCGTCCTCGTCATCCTTTACGCCCTTTCAAAAGAAGGCATTCTTTATCTCCCACTCCCCCACTCTCCCACTCCCCCTTTCGCTTTTCTCTTAAAGCGGAGGGGTGTGCATCGCGTGCCCCTGTCCCATGAAGAAGAAGACATCCAGGATGAAAGAGACGATCACCCCCAGCGAGTAGCCCATCAGGGCCCCCACGATAAAGACCCTCGACCGGTTGTATCGCTCCACGCCTCCGACCTTGAGGACGATGAACTTCAACAGCCAGGCCAGAAAGACGGAGAAAAACGCCGCGCGCGTGGGGTACTGGAGGGACACGGTGAACCCCACCGGGTGCAGGGGCCACCAGGTCAGGCGCTGGTTGAGGAGGATCAACAGGGCCGTCATCCCCGCCCCGAAGGCCCCGAAGCCCAGGTCCCACCACTCCCGCCTCTGCTCCCAGCGCCCCCGGATGTCGGAGACCGTGGCGTCGAAAAAGTACCGGTTTCCGACCGTGTAGCTGTAGTCCCCGAAGTTCTCCGCCCCCGGCCCGTAATAGCCGAGCGCCAGAGTCGTCAGGACGAAGGTTAGAAGGGAGAGGACGCCGCCCATCAAGATCGCCCCGCCCAGCCGGCGCTTCTGGGGGGCGGCGTACTCGGCGGCCCTGGCCGCGTTGGCCGCCCCGGGCATGGCAAAGCCCTTCGCGTTGCCGTAGAGCGCGCCCATCTGGTTCAACGCCGCGATGGTGGCGTCGTCCATGTTCCAGATGCCGATCAGCGCCCTGACCGGCCCGGTGGGCCCCGAGCCCCGCAGGGAGACCAGCCCGCTCAGGGCCACGATCTTGGCCATCCCCAGGTAGAGGACCAGGGTAAAAAACATAAAGGCCACGGCCACCCCCGGGTGCATCTCGGTCTTGCACAGCCAGAACAGGATAAACAGGCCGGCCAGGAGGAGGCCGAAGGTCGCCGCCCGGTAGGACAGGAGTTCCTCCGAGTCATCCACCTCCGGCGCCCTGCCGATCGCCTTGCGCCAGACGCCCCGGAGGTGATGGCGGGCCATCCAGAGCCCCCAGAGCACGAAGACCAGCAGCCCGTAGTTGTTCTGGGAGATCACGCCCCGGCCGTAGCCCGGGGGGCCGAAGCCGATCCGGTTGGAGATCCCGTCCTGCAGCATGGCCAGGATGTGAAACAGCCACATCGACAGCAGGATATCCAGCGTGGTGAAGTAGGCAAAGCAGATGACGTAGAAGTCGAAGCGGAGATAAAACTGCATAAACCCCCGCCCGACTGACAGCAGGTTGTCGCTGTTGAGAAACGCGAACCCCGGCAACCCCGGCAGGAAGTGTCCCACCGTGTTCCACAGGATCATCCCCGCCGGAATGGCGAACCCGACATAGAAGAGGTAGTCCCTGAAAAACCGGGGCAGCCTCCGGCCCCCTTCGGGCTCCTGCGCCAGCATCAGAGACAGCTCCACAAACGGAAACGCCAGACGCTCGTGCCCCGACCACTGCTCTCTCAGGATCACGCCGAGGCAGAAACAGCCCAGCATAATGGCGATGAGCAGGCTGAACCACCAGAAGAGAGGCCCCAGCCAGATCTCCCAGGGCAGAGGCCCTCCGGGGGGCAACCCCTGGTAGAACATCTTGACGCCGTCCCCGGCGTTGCTGGGGATCAGCCACCGCTGCAGGTTGGGCAGCGTGTAGGTGGGCCACTCGTTCTCCGGGGACGCGAAATAGTCGGGCGCCGAAATCACGGCCACGAACCGCTGCGCCAGGGTGGGCACGGTGGTCCCCAGGAACCCGACGGCGAGCACGGCGGCCAGGTCCTGACGGGTCAGGGCCCAGCCGGGAGACCACCTCCGGGCCAGGGGATTGTAGAGATAGCCCAGGGTTAGCAGGCCCATCAGCAGGGCGAAGGGCATCTGGCTGTGCGTGAACGACGAGGAGTGGATCAGATACCGGGAGATGGGGTCGAAGGCGTTGATCCCCGCCGTCAGCAGCGCCCCTGCCACGACGGCCCGCCAGCGGACCCGGGCCTGCGCATCCCTCGCCGTCTCCCCCCTCGCCGAGAAACGTGTGCCGTGTGTGTCGCGCAAGGGGGTCGATCCCTCTCTTTAAATCGGAGGCGTGTGCACGGCGTGCCCCTGTCCCATGAAAAACAGACAATCCAGGAAAAAGGAGAGGACGACCGCCGTAGTGTAACCCAGGAGGACGCCTAAAAAGAAGACCTGTCCCCGCCGGTAGAGCCCGATACCCCCCACCCTCATGACGGTGAACTTCAGCAGCCACGCCACGAAGACGGAGAAGAACGACGCCCGCGTGGGGTACTGAACGGAGACCGTGAACCCGATGGGGTGGAGGGGCCACCACGGGAGCCGGTAGTTGAGAAAGGTCAACAGGGCGGTGACGAGGGCCCCGGCGATGCCGTATCCGAACTCCAGCCAGGGCCACCTGGCCCCGCCCCGGCCCTTGATGTCCGACGTCGTGTAGGTGTAGCCGTGCCGGTTCCCGTTCGTGTAGTCGTAGGAGCCGAAGTTCTCCGCGCCGGGGCCGTAGTATCCCAGGGACAGGGTCATCAGGACGCACGCGAACAGGGACAGGACGGACCCGACCAGGATCGCCCGCCCCAGCCCCCGCTTCTCCCCCCGCACCGCCTCGGAGGCCCTGGCCGCGTTGGAGGCGCTCGGCATGCAGAACCCCTTGGCGTAGGCGTAGAGGGCCAGCATCAGGTCCGTGGCCGCGATGCTCGTGTCGTCCATGTATTTGATGTTGACGAGCGGCTTGGTCGGCCAGCCCCCCCCCGACCCGCGCAGGGAGACCAGGCCGCTCTGCGCGACGATCTTGGCCATGCCCAGGTAGAGGATGAAGGAGAAGAAGAAGTAGACCGAGGCCACGAGGGGGCTCATCCCGGCCCGGCACATCCAGACGAAGATGTAGACCGCCGAAAAGACGCATCCCCAGAACGCCGTCCGGTAGGAGAGCAGCTCGTCGGAGTCGTCCACGCCGGGGTCGCTGCGCAGGGCCTTTCGGCAGACCGCCCCGATCTGCCGCCGGGCCATGTAGAGCCCCCACAGGACGAAGAAGACCAGGCCGAAGTTCATCTGCCAGCCCACCCCCGCGTCGAACGTCTGTGGCCCCAGGCCCAGCCGGTGGGAGAGGCCGATCTGGAGGGCCGCGAGAAAATGGAAGAACCACATCGAGAAGAGGATGTCCAGGTGGGTGAAGAAGGCGAAGCAGATCACGTAGAAGTCGAACCGGAGGTAGAGGTCCGGGAACCCCCGGCCCAGCGGCAGCAGGTTGTTGTTGTTCAGAAATCCGAAAGTCGGAGTGCCGGGCCGGAAGTGGCCGACCACGTTCCAGAGGATCATGGCCGCCGGGATCGCGTAGCCGGCCCAGAACAGACGGTCCCTCACGAACGCCGGGAGCGTCCTCCCCGCCTCCGGCTCGTGGGCGAACAGGAGGGGCACCTCTACCAGCGGAAACGCCAGCCGCTCCCGGTCGGACCACTGCCTGCGCAGGACCACCGACAGGCAGAAGCAGCCGAACAGGATGGCCACGATCAGCCCGAACCACCAGAAGAGGGGCTGGAGCCAGATCGCCCACGGCAGGGGCTCGCCGGGGGGGAGGCCCTGGTAGAAGTGGCCGATCCCGCCCCCCTCGTTGGACGGGATCAGCCAGCGCGGGAGGTTCGGGAGGACGTAGTCGGGCCACTCGTTCTCCGGCGTGGCGAAGTAGTCCGGGGCGGAGATGACGGCCAGGAACCGCCCCGCCATCGTGGGGATCGACGTCCCCAGAAAGCAGATCGCCACCACGGCGGCCAGCTCCTGGGCGCTGAAGGCCCTGCCCGGCCAAAGGCGCCGGAGGAGGGGGTTGGCCCCGAAGGTGAGGGTCAGCAGGCAGAACAGGAGCGCGAGCGGCAGGTGCTCGCTCGTGAAGGTGGAGGAGTGGACGACGTAGCGGGAGATCGGGTCGAAGGCGTTGATGGCCACGCTGAAGAGGATGCCGAGGGCGATGGCCCGGCGAAGGGAGGGACGCGAGGGAGGCGCCATCACGGAGATCCCGGCGCGGGCCCTGTCCACACCCCGCCCCCGAAGGTGCTGACCCAGATCCGGCCCGGGTCCTCCGGGTCGAACGTCACCCTCTGGACCGCCCGGAACGGCAGCCCCTTCACCCGCTCCCACCGGTCCCCGCCGTCCTGGCTGACGAAGAGACCGTGCGCCTCCGTCGAAAAGTAGACCCGCCCCGGCCGCTTCGGGTCTATCCTCACGAAGAACGCCTGGATGTAGCCCGGCGCGCCCGGCAGGTCCCCGTCCCGGACCACCCGCGTCCAGGTCGCGCTCCCGTCCCGCGTGCGGTAGAGCCCCCCCTCCGACTTCTGCGGGGCGGTGGAGGCCGTCAGAAAAATCGTGTTCGGGTCCTTCGGGTGCACGTCGAACCCCCCAGCCCAGTGGAGGTCCAGCCCCGGGTGCGCGACCTGCCAGGACTCCCCCCCGTCCCTGGAGCGATACAGCCCTCCCGGCACGTCGAAGCGCAGCCCCTGCCGCTTCCCCGTCACCGTGCAGTAGAGCGTCCCGTCCGGGGTCCGCCGGACCAGCCACGCGTGCAGGTTCCCCGGCCTCCCCAGACCGCTGGATTTCTGAACCCACGTCCCTCCGCCGTCCGTCGTCTTGTACACCCCCTGCCCCATCAGCGCCACGTAGATCGTGCGACGGTCGGGCGGGCTCGTCGGGTCGATGCAGAGGGAGGTCGCCGGGGCCTGGGGCAGCCCGCCGGAGATCGTCCGCCACGTCTTCCCATAATCCGTGGACATCACCACCCCGCCCGTGGGCCGGATCGTCTCGATGTTGGTCCAGTGCGGGATGTCGTGCTGGTCCGACGCCGCCGCGTAGAGCACTCCGGGGCGGTCCGGGTCGCAGACCAGGTCGTAGAACGTGTTCCGCCAGGGGGACCCCGCCGTCGCGTGGTACCACGTCTCCCCCCGGTCCTCGCTCCGCGCGAACCCGATGTCCGTGTAGGCGATGTAGGTCCGGTTCCGGTCGTGCGGGTCGAAGACATAGTCCCAGACCGAGGTCACCTCCAGCCCCACCGAAGACCAGCGCTGCCCCTTCCGCGGGGCGCCCTGGCCCGAAACCCGCCGGGTGTAGCCCGCGAACCAGGTCCCCCCCCCGTCCTCCGTGACGTGGACCTCCCCGAGATTCGTGTACATCGCCTGATTCACATCCCCCCGGTTCACGTTGAACCCGCTCGACGTGTGCCGCCCGCCGTATCCCCAGTTCGTCTCGTACACCAGCCAGCCCACGGCCACGTTCGGGTTCGAGAAGCGGGGGTCCCCCTGGTAGACGGCGCGCCAGGTCGCGCCGCCGTCGTCCGTGCGGTAGACCGTGAAGTGGTAGGGCGGCCAGTAGCCCGTGCCGCTATTCGTGACATAGACCGTGCCGGGCGTCCGCTCCGCCGTGGCCGTGAGATAGTACTGCGCGATGTCCCCGTCCCCGTACTCATCCACCTTTCCCAGCCGGGTGTTGATCCCCTCCCCCATCGCCGACTGCCAGGACTCCCCCCCGTTCAGGGACCGGAACACCCCGCCCGCAAACCGCCCGTCCACGGCCCGGCTGGGGACCGTGCAGGTGAGCGCCGTGCGCCCCGTGGCCGGGTCCGTGGCCCCGCAGAACCCCCGCAGGCCGCGCCAGGGCAGCCCCGTGGACCTCTCCGCCCACGTCCTCCCCCCGTCCTCCGACCGGAAGACCCCTTCCGAGGTCCCGATGAAACAGACGCGCCGCGCCTCCGGGCTGGTCGCGTCCACGTGGAACCCCCGCGCCGCGCCCGTCACCCCCGCGCAGGCCGACCAGGTCCGGCCCCCGTCCAGCGAGACGTAGGCCGCCTGATCCGTCCCCGCGAACATCCGGTCCGCGTTGCCGGGGTCGACCCCCAGCTCCACGACCTCCTCGCGCCAGGGCGGGGACGTGGTCAGCCGCCGCCAGGTGACGCCCCGGTCCTCGCTCACCTTAAGCGCGTCCCCCCCGTAGGTGTAGACCAGGTTCGGGTCTCCCGGATGGAAGACGGGCCGGCAGCGCGTGGAGGCCCGCATCTGGTCCGCATCCAGCATGCGCCAGGAGCGGCCCCCGTCCTCGCTCCGGTAGAACCCCCCCATGTCGCACGACACGAACATCAGCAGCCGGTCGTGCGGCGACGCCGAGGGGCTGTACATCGCCCCCCCGCCCCCCAGGCCCGTCACCCTGAACGCCTCCCCCCCGCCCCCCTGCCCCTTCCCGAACCCCGCCGCGAACAGGAAGAAGTCGTCGAAGTCCACGCCCCCGTCCTCGTCCAGGTCGAACTTCGCGTCGAACCTGGCCTCCCCCTGCCGCGCCCCGAAGGCGTCCGCGAACAGGAAGAAGTCCTCAAAGTCCACGCTCCCGTTCCCGTCGAAGTCGGCCCGGTCCGCCGCCATCGCTATCCCCACGCCCAGAACCGCAGACGCCAGGAACATCCAGGGTTTAGCTCTCAAACAGCAGATACCAGATGCAGACATTGAATAACTTTTCATAAATTTTGTGCCTGGAACGATATCGCCTGGCGCACAGGCCCTCACCCCGTCCGCTGGCGCGTCCACCCCTCTCCCACATGTGGGAGAGGGGAAGCCGAGCGAAGCAAGGCGGGGTGAGGGCCAGAGCCACAGCGATTTTTTACTCAGGCTCTCGATTTCGGTGTTACTCGCCCCAAACCTCCTCCCACGCGCACCCCCGCGCGGGGCGCGGCGCGGGCGCGATGCGGACCACACGGACGGCCTCGGCGTCCTCCCCGTAGGGCAGCATCTCCTCAGGTTCCCCCCGGTCGTTCACGACCAGCGAGCAACCGATGCACCTCCGGCCCGCCCAGGGGCCCGCCGGGATGGGGCCGACGTTGCTCGCCCCGACGATCCACATCCGGAAGCCACGGGCCACGGGGCCGTAGGACTCCTTCCACAGTTTTCCGTAGGGCGCCTTGAGATTGTCGTGACCCGCCTCCACGGCCCAGGCGCAGGGGGAGAGGATCACGTCCGCGCCCATATACCCCAGGGCGCGGGTGATGGTCTGTCCCCGCGCAAAGGCGTCCGCGCAGATCATCACGCCGATCCCGCCGAACTCCGTCCGGGCCACCCCCAGCCGGTCCCCCTGGGCGTAGAACGGATGGCCGATGTCCAGCTCGTTGAGCTTGCGGTGCAGGAGCAGCAGGCGGCCCTCCCGGTCGATCAGGACCGCCGAGTTGTAGACCGCCTCCCCGTCCCGCTCGACCAGACCGGCGCAGACGCAGACACCGTTCCGCCGGGCCGCGTCGGCCAGGGCGCGAAAGGTCGCCCCGCCGGGGACAGGCTCCGCCATCTCCCGCGCGGACGGGTCCGTCCAGCCGAGGTCGCAGCACTCCGGCAGCAGGGCCACGTCCGCGCCCAGACGCCTGACCTCAGCGATCATCTCCGCGGCGCGCGCCCGGTTCTGCGCGGGCCTTCCGGCCGCCACGAACATCTGGCAGATGCCCAGGTGAAATGCTTGACCCTGTTCCATAACCCTTCCCTCTGGCCGGCCTTAAAACCCCTTGAGATCGCGCCTGCGGGTGTGTATATTCTCAGTTGGGCGCGATGAATCGCGCCCTTACCCGGTTTTTTACAACATGTCTGGAGGGTGATCCCATGAAGGCGTTTGACCACATCGGCATCGTCTCGCCGGAGCCCCACGAGGGCGAGAGCTGGGTCGAGTTCAGCCAGGTCTGGGTGACCAATCCCCGCCTGCACCCGCAGCGCATCGAGTACATCCGGCCCAAAACCATGCCCCAGCTCGACCCCTCCAGCGTGGGCCTCTGGAAGCTGTGGCGCCTGCCCCACGTGGCCTACCGCGTGGACGACCTGGACGCGGCGCTCGAAGGAGAAGAGATCGTGTTCGGCCCCTTTGAGCCGGGGGACTTCGCCCGCGTGGCCTTCATTCACAAGGACGGGATCGTCGTCGAGTACCTCGAATACACCCGGCTGGACACCTGGTTCGGGCAGCCCACCCCCTGGCGGCCCGCCGGACCTTGACCTATCACGCTTCGTAAACGACTTTACCGCCCACCATCGTCCACTCCACCGGGATGTCCTTGATCGTGTGCGGGTCCACGGCGGTCGGGTCGGCCCCCAGCGCCACCAGGTCGGCCAGCTTCCCCACCTCGATCGACCCCTTGATCTTCTCCTCAAAGCCCGCGTACGCCCCGTGCAGGGTGTAGATCCGCAGCGCCTCCTCCGGCGTGACCCTCTGGTTGGGGCCCCAGACCTTCCCCGACGAGTCCGTGCGCGTCACGCAGCTCTGGATGCCCATCAGCGGCTGATAGGGGCCGGGGACATAGTCCGTCGCGCCGGTCGAGACGATCCCATAGTCCAGAAAGGAGCGCTGCGCGAACATCCACCGGAGGCGTTCTTCCCCGTAGAACTTCATCTTCTCGCCGTGATAGTAGACGTAGGTGCAGAACGGCGTGGCGATGCAGCCGATCTTCTTCATCCGCTCCAGGATGGAGGGGGTCACCAGGGTGCAGTGCTCGATGCGGTGTCTCGGGTCGGGCCGGGGATGGGCGGCCATCGCCTTCTCATAGGCCGTGAGGACCATGTCGATGGCCGCGTCCCCGTTGGCGTGGACGCAGATCTGAAACCCGGCCCTGTGAATCTGCATGGCCCACTCTTCCATCTCCTCCGGCCCGATGGCGCGGATGCCATAGTCGTCCTCGGTCCCCTCGTAGGGCCGGGAGAGCCAGGCCGTCCGCCCGGCGATGGCCCCGTCCGCGATCAGCTTGATCCCTCCGACGCGCAGCCTCTCATCCCCGAAGCCTGTGTAAAGCCCCGCCTCCCTCAGGGCGTCAAAGTGCGTGTACCACATCAGCGCGTAGACCCGCAGGGTGAGGTCCCCTGCGGCCAGCCCCTCCTGATACGTCTGTAAATCTGCGCTGGAGACGATGGCGTCGTGGACGCTGGTAAGCCCCGCCGCGTGGAACATCCGGCAGATGCGCCTCAGCCCTTCGCGCCGGTCCTCCGGGGTGATGGGGGGCAGCAGGTCGTGAAAGCGCTCGGCGGCCCGCTCGAACACGATACCCGTGAGGTCCCCCGTCCGGGGGTCCCGCTCGTACTTGCCCCCCGGCGGGTCCGGCGTCTCCCGCGTGACGCCCGCCAGCGCGAGGGCCCTGCTGTTGACGAAATAGATGTGCCCTGCCCGGTGGGACACATAGACAGGATGTTCCTCGCTGACGGCGTCCAGGTCCTGCCTCGTCAGGAAGCGGCCCTCCGCCGTCTTGGTGTCGTCGAACTTGAACCCCCGCACCCACTCCCCCTTCGGAGTCCGCCCGGTGCGCTCCCTCAGGGCGGCCTGGACCGCCCCGACGGACCGCAGGTCGCAGTCCACGGCCATCACGTGGTGGACCCCGCTGCTCAGCACGTGGACGTGCGCGTCGATGAACCCAGGCGCGACCGTCTTCCCCATCAGGTCCATCACCCGCGTCCGCGGCCCGACGAGGTCTCGAATCTCCGCCGTCGTCCCCACGGCCACGAACCTCCCCTGGCCGATGGCCAGCGCCTCGGCGCGGGGGCGCTGCAAGTCCACCGTGATGACGTTGGCGTTGAGAATGGCGGTGTCTACGGCGGACATCGGCTCTCCTTTGAGGTTGGCCACTAATTCAGGATCGACTTCAAATAGGCGTAAGACTCCCGCAGCTTCTCGTCGGACGCCTCCTCCGTGTCCCCCCCCACGCCCTCCAGATTGGCCGGCCCCGCGAACCCGCTCCGGCGCAGTTGCTCGAACACCGCCGGAAAGTTCACCGCGCCCTGGCCGATGGCCGGACGCGCGCGCGGGTCCTTCGGGTCATAGTCCTTCACGTGCAGGGAGAAGACGTGCCCCAGCACGTGCCGGATGTCCTCCTCCGGCCTTGCGGACGGGTCCCGGTGCAGGATATTCCCGGTGTCGTAGGTGATGCCCACCACGTCCGTATCCACCCGCTCCAGCAGCGGCAGACACTGCTCGCCCGTGTGCGTCAGGCCGGTGTGCGTCTCCACGGTGATCCGCACCCCCTTGCTGGCCGCGTACTCGGCGGCCCGGCCCAGCCGGTAGTAGAAGAGGTCCGTGGCCCTCCGCCACTCCGACTCGGAGTAAGGGAGCCGACCGTTGAACGGCCAGAACGTCCCCCCCTCCACCAGGTCCGTCCCCAGAGTCACGGCCAGGTCGATGCGCCGCTTGAACCGCGCCACCCCATCCTCGCTGTTCAGGCAGTGCGGCCCCACGATGCACGTGCAGGTCAGGTGGTATTCGGCCAGCCAGCCCCTGACCGCCTCGATCTCCGCCGCCGTCTGCCTCTCCGGCATCAGGTGCTCCCCGAACCCGCCCACCGACGTGATCCCGACCCCCCTGAACCCCGCCTTCGCGATGCCCTCCAGCGCCCGCTTCAACCGGTCATACTGCCGGACCGGGTAGCAGAGCGTGGTGCAGCCCAGTTGATTTGGCGTCATCTCTCTCCTCCACTCTGTCCTTGACCTGAAAACGCTGTTTGTCTATCTTGAAAAACAGACCCAACCCCCTCGATCCCCCTTCCCCGAAGGGGAAGGGGGAAGACGCAATCTTTCTCGTCTCTCCCCAGGAAAAAGATTAGAGAAAGGACCTCCCCTCCCCCCTCGGGAGGGCAGGGGTCGCGACCTCATGGGAGCGACAGGTGGAGTGGCGGGCAGGGGGAGGGGTCTCCACCTCTCACTCTCTTCTTGGAGGTCCGCCATGGAGATCGGATGCTATTCGGCCTTCGTCGTGCAACAGACCCTGAAGGAGAAACTCGAGGCCCTCAAGGAGATCGGCTACGACTTCCTGGAGCTGACCCTGCGGCAGGAGGACGTGGACGCCCTGGACGACCGGGCGATGGACGACACCGTCCGCGCCTCTGAGTCCGTCGGCCTGCCGATCCGGTCCCTGTCTCTGGGGGCCTTCTCCGGGTTTGCCGCCGCCTGCAAGGAGGAGGCGTCCCGAGCGGTCAAGCTGAGGACCGTGGAAAAGGCGGTAGAACTCGCCCACCGCTGCGGGGCCGGCGTCATCCTCTGCGCCTCCTGGGAGCCGGAGGGCGGCCCCGGCGCGATGGAGCGATACAAAACCTACCTCCCCCCCCTGGCGGACAGGGCGGCGGAGAAGGGCGTGAAGCTGGCCATCGAGCACATCGGCAGCAGCCGGTTCCTGAACAGCCCCACCGGCGTCAAACAGATCGCCCGGACAATCAACCACCCGGCGGTGGGCGTGTATTACGACATCGGGAACGCCATCCACGCCGGGGAGGACCCTGTGGCCGCCATCCCCCGGATCGGAAGCCTGATCTTCCAGGTCCACCTGAAGGGCATCGGCGACCGACCCCTGGAGCGGATGCCCCTGGACGCGGTCCTGGAGGAACTGGACGCCATCGGCTACAGGGGCCGGGGGGCGACCGAGGTCTCAAAGAAGGACGCGACGGACAACGAGCACCTCGCAGAGGCGCTCAGGACGCTCCGGGCGCACGGGTTCTGATGTGAGTAGGGGCGCAGTTAAACTGCGCCCCTACTCAAACCACCCGAGGTTCCCCAGGATGGTCTGGTAGCGGTCCAGATCCTCCACCAGCCTGAGCTTCTGATCCTGCGTCCCCGCCCGGCCGATGGCCATTTCGATGGCCGCGACCCGGAGGGCAGGCCGGAGCACGTAGCGGATGACCTGGTATCTCTGAAGCCTGGAGTAGTAGTACGACCAGACCCCCCGATTCTTCTTCATCTCCTTTTCAACGGCCCAGTCGATCCCTCGCGTCTCCCCGTTGTCGATCGTGTAGACGCCGGGCAGCCCGTAGTGGGTGAAAAACCCCTCCATCTCGCGCCGGACGGCATCCCGGAGCTGGTCCTGGCACCGGGAGGTGGCCTCCGCAGCCGCGCGCGCCGTATCCCCCTCCGCCACATCCACCCAGGCCATCCTCACAATCGCGTGGTTGAGGTCCAGACGCCAGGCCACCTCGTCGGGGTAGTTCCGGCTCTGCACCTCCTGGAAAAGCTGTTCCTCCTCCTCCTCCGTGCCCGGTCCCTGCGTCCCCGCGCACCCTCCCACGCACAGGAGAAGACCCAGGATAAACGAGATCCACGCCTTCATTCAAGCCTCCGCGCCACGGACCTCACCCTCCCCCTGACCCCCTCCCTCTCCGCATGCGGAGAGGGAGGGGGTAACAAGAGCCTTTTCCCTTGGTCGGGGGTGGGTGAGGTCTCCTTTCACTGTTCTAACGCCTTCGCGTGCCGGTCCCGGTCCGCAACCCTGCCGAGCCGGTCGTAGAGGAGCACGAGCTGATAGCGCGCTCTGGAGAGGGCGGGGTCCGCCCGGACGGCCCTCTCCAGCGCCTCGGCGGCCACGGAAGGGACCCCCTGGCGCAGCAGGTCCATCCCCAGCGCGAGATAGGCCCGGCCCAGGTCCACGCCCCTCAGGAGCCCCTGCGCCCGCCGCAGCTCCTGCCGGGCGGCCTCCCGGAGCCCCTGCTTCTCGTAGACCTGACTGAGCTGAAGGTGGGCGCGCTCATCCTCCGGGAAGACGGCGATCGCCTGCCGGAGGGCCTCTGCCGCCCCCTTGAGGTCTCCGCGCGCCTCGGCCTCCACCCCTCTGCTCCAGGTGGAGAAGTAGACCCGGCGCCGGCTGGCGTCCCGCTCGCGCGCGGCGTGCGCCCGGCGAAAGGCCTCCATCTCCCGGCGGGCCTTCTCCGCCTCCCCCGCCTTGAGGTAGGCCTGTCCCAGGGCGTAGAGGGCCTCGGCGTAGTCCGGGGAGAGACGGACGGCCTCCCGCAGCTCGGCAACCGCCTCCGAAGGACGCCCTGCCTGCAGGAGGGCCTGGCCGAGCTGATACCGGGCCTTCGCGTCCCCCTGCCTCAGGGCCACCGCCCGCCTGAGCGGGGCCTCTGCCTCCTGAGGCCGGCCCGTGAGGAGACAGACGTGGCCGAGGAGAAGGTGGGCCTCCACGACATCGGGGGAGGTGGCGATAAAATCCTTGAGCGTCTGGACCGCCTCCGGGTAGGCCCCTGAGCGCTCCTGGAGGACCGCGAGCCTCAGGCGAAACTTCGGTTCGCCCGGGGCGATCTCCATCGCGCGCCGGAGGTGCTGCACAGCGTCCGCGAACCGGTCCACCTCCGCGTAGAGATAGGCGAGGGCCTCGTGGAGGTGGAGGTTGCGCGCCCCGGCCCGCGCGGCCCGTTCGAGCATCTCCCTGGCCTGGGCCTGGTCCCCCTCCTGGAGGCTCAGCGCCCCGAGGTGATAGAGGGCTTCAGCGTGTTCTGGCCGCAGCGCCACCGCGCGCCAGAGCTGATACCGCGCCCTGACCGGGTCGATCCCCCTCAGCGCCACGCCCAGGGCGGCCCTAACATTCGCGTCGCCGGGGCTGGCCTGAACCGCGCGCCGGAGCAGCGAGGCCGCCCCCACCGCGTCGCCCGCCTGGAGGCGTCGCCGCCCCTCCGCGACGAGCGCAGGGACCGGAGGCTGGGGACTGGAGACTTGTCCCTGCCCCTCCGCCACCCCACAACCGTTTACCGCAGAGATTGCAAAGATCGCAGAGAAAGCATAAAAAAGGGTCTTCTCAACGGCGGTGAACACTACCTGTCCTCTCTCTCCTCGTGGATGGTGACCGTCTGATCCGCCGCCACGTCGCGCAGTCGCCGCACGGCGCCGGACGGCCACCGCACCTCCACCAGATCAGCGCGCCTGTTCTGGCCCAGGCCAAAGTGGAGGCGCAGATCACCCTGCGACAGATAGCTCGCCCCGCTCTTGACCTCCCGGACCTGGGTCAGCCCTCCCGACGTGACCCGCACCCTTGCGCCGATGGCGGAGCGGTTGGAGAGTGCTGAGTGCTGAGTGCTGAGTGCTGAGTGCTCTTTTGTCTTTTGACTCAGGACTCGTGACTCAGGACTCAGGACTGTCTTTGCTCCT